>Ga0209541_10011091_pt1 | contig 14170 bp, 17 predicted proteins | sample RifCSPlowO2_01_FD_184027 | JGI IMG/M metagenome (GOLD analysis project Ga0209541, IMG submission 184027) | Groundwater microbial communities from Rifle, Colorado - Rifle CSP2_plank lowO2_0.1 (SPAdes) (version 2) | ecosystem: Environmental > Aquatic > Deep subsurface > Groundwater | place... | reverse complement strand
ATTGGCCATGATTTTTGAATGACCAAACAATTATAATAAAGATTATTGGTCTGAGAAATAGATAGTACAATGATTATATTGGTATATCCAACCACTCCCATCACAATTTATTTAAACATCCAACTACATATTTAATGTATTATTTTATAGGGGGAGTGACGTGAAAGAAACAGAATTTCTTAACCAGACCGGAACTTTTGGACCTACTTTAGAAAAACGTCCTTTTACTGAGGATGAGAAAATTATTTTACTCCATTTCTTTACCAACATAGACAAAAATATTTATGCTGCCACCGATAATATGCCTAGTTCTTTATGGGCGTTGTTAGAAGGTGGTTACAGTAGAAGCCAACTTTCTATGCGCATGCGTTTCCTCAACATCTTTGAAGAAATGCAGCAAGAACTTAGTCAGGGAAAGCTATCTCCAGAAAATGTGATTTCAATCAAAGATTTTGCTAATCAAATTAGGAATAACCAGAATTTAAATTTATCCTTCTTTCTTAAAAAAGCGGAACAATTCATGCAAAAATGGGCAGTACAATATGGTCATGACTCTTTAAAAGATTCAGATGTAGTTAGGTTTGCTATTGAAAATGTTTCCCAAGCCATCGTTCCATTTATTGAAGAAGCTCGATTGGGCGCATACCAAGAAAAATCCACCCGTTACGTAGAATTCTCCCGATCTCAGCTAATAGTTCCTACTGATTTAGAAGAATTTGAAGAAGATATTAGAGAATGGAATGATCTCTTGATAACTAATTATGAAGAATCAAAACCAATTGTGGAAAAATTTATCCAAAAAAAAATGGATCGATCTACTTTTGCCTCTGATGCGGCATTCAAACGCACCGTCGATGCAAAAACGTTTGATATGATTCGATACTTTTTACCTGCAACCATGCTCACATCCATAGGAGTTGTCTGGCCTACAAGAGAAGCAGAAAGGCATATTTCCAGATTAATGAGTTTTTTCCAACAGGAAGTTCGCTCTGTAGGAGAAGCTTTGCTGGAAGAAGGGAAGAAAATTTCCCCAGGATTATTAAATCACGTCGCTCAAAATAAATATCAAAGAGAAAGACAAGAAAAAATGACCCAACTACGAAACGAAATAGCAACTCAATTGAGAACCACTGAGCCAGAAATAGGCAGAAAAGAGAACGACGTGAAATTATTGTCTATCTCTTCGCATATGGACGCACGAATTGCTTCCTCTTTACTCTTTCGACATAATTTTGGAATTCACCGCTATAAAGAATATCTCCAATTATGCCTCAATAATCCCCTAATTATAACCAAAACGATGAGTGCCTACTTCGAAGGAAGAGATAAATTCGATTCCATTCCTTTAGCTGCAGAAGTGGGTAATATCTTGTTTGAAATTTCCATGGATTTTGGTGCATATCGTGATCTTAAACGACATCGCCGAAATTTATTTTTATCGGCATTATTTACCGCTTTAGGAGGATATGAATATCCGGAACATGTTGAAAAAGAACCGGAACTTGCTGAAATTAAAACACGTATAGACTTATGTGCAAAAAAAACAACAGAATTACATCAATTAATTTATCACCAAGATCATTATTTAACTATGTATATTATCATGTTCGCGCATAAACAACGAGTCTTGTGGCAAATGGATCCACGTCAATTAGCATATGTGGTAGAGTTAAGAACCACTCCTGCGGGTCATTATTCCTATCGAACTATTTGTCAAGATATGTTTAAAGTAGTGCAACCATATATGTCAGAATTTTGTAAATACATCCGCGTCGATATGTCCAAAGGAGAAGAAAGCCGTAAAAAACAGGAAGAAAATACAGTAGAAAAGTTAAAAAAGCTGGGCGTGGATGCAACTAGAATATCATAATTAAATTCAACTTAATTAATAAATATAACAAACAATAGAAACAAAACGAGAATATGTCATGAATCCTATCCAACAAGAAGATCCGGAAGTGTACCAATTTATTCAACAGGAAGTAAAAAGATTACAAACAGAACTACAATTAATTCCTTCCGAGAATTATGCTAGTAAAGCAGTTTTAGCGGCGTGTGGTTCAGTCTTCAACAATAAATACAGCGAAGGCTATCCCAAAAAGAGATATTACCAGGGGAATCAATTTGTTGATGAAGTGGAACTCTTAGCTATTGAAAGAGCTAAATCTATTTTTAGAGCAGAACATATCAATGTGCAACCTTTGGCCGGAAGTACTGCTAATATGGCTATTTACCACGCTCTGCTCAAACCGAAAGATAAAATTATGGGATTAAGATTGGATATGGGCGGGCATCTTACTCACGGACATGGTGTTAATTTTTCAGCACGTTATTTCACTCCAATCCAATATGCCGTTGATAAAGAAACAGAATTATTAGATATGGATCTCATTCGAAAAATGGCCATTCAAGAAAAACCTAACATCCTAGTTTCTGGAGCAACGGCTTACCCCCGATTATTCAACTTCAAAGCATTCCACGAAATTGCTGAAGAGGTGGGGGCCTATTCCATGGCCGATATTTCTCACCTCGCTGGTTTGATCGCTGGAGGTGCTCACCCTTCCCCATTCCCATTCACCGATGTGGTAATGACTACCACCCACAAAACTCTTCGTGGTCCTCGAAGTGCTATCATCATGTGTAAGAAAGAAGATAGATTAGCAAATATAACTGGCCTCGATGAAAAAGAAGCTAAGAGAGAAAAAGATTTAGCCGGAAAAATCGATCGTGCTATTTTCCCCGGGCTTCAAGGAGGTCCCCAAGAAAATATTATTGCTGCCAAAGCGGTTGCATTCAAAGAAGTATTAACTCCCAAATTTAGAACATATGCTCATCAAACTGTTAAAAATGCTCAAGCTCTGGCCCAAACTTTGATGGAACAAGGAATAAAGCTGGTAACAAATGGTACTGATAATCATTTAATCTTAATAGATTTACGTCAATTAGGAATAGGATTAGGAAAGCCCACCGCGGTTGCTTTAGAAGAAGCAGGATTTTGCACTAATTGTAATACTGTACCCTATGATCCTTCCACCCCATTTAAACCTTCAGGAGTAAGAATAGGCACTCCTGCTTTGACCACTAGAGGAATGAAAGAATCAGAAATGAAACAAATTGGAGAATGGATGGCCAAAGTGATCAAAGATATAAATAATAGTACATTAAAATTAAAGATAAAAAGTGACGTGAAAGAATTGTGTGGGCAGTTTCCAGTGTATGAGGGATTGGAATAATTTTATTCCTTCTCCGCTAGCCATTTCTCTGCTTCCATCGCTGCTTGACATCCTGAACCCGCAGCAGTAATCGCCTGCCTAAAACGAACATCCTGCACATCTCCGGCCGCAAAGATACCCGGAATATTAGTGTGCATAAATCTATCCGTCTTTAGATATCCTTTCTCATCCATATCTACAGTTCCTTTGAAAATAGTAGTATTGGGAACATGACCAATAGCTAAGAAAACACCATCACATTTGAACTCAGTTAATTTATTAGTATTAACATCTTTGAGTTTAACCCCGCTTACTTTCTTGCCATCGCCCAATACTTCTTCAACAGCTGAATTCCAAATTACTGTACATTTGGGATTTTTAAAAAAGCGATCCTGCATGATCTTAGAAGCCCTGAAAGATTCACGACGATGAATAACCGTTACTTTAATAGCAAACTTAGTAAGGAATTGTGCTTCTTCCATGGCACTATCTCCGCCGCCAACCACGATTACTTCTTTTCCTTTGAAAAAAGCCCCATCACATGTTGCGCAAGTTGTAACTCCTCTCCCTTTATATTTTTCTTCGGAAGGAATTCCTATCCACCTGGCAGATGCACCCGTGGCGATGATAATAGTTTTAGTTTGTATTTTTTCTTCACTCATTAAAGTAAGTTCAAAACCGTTTTTTATTTTTTTGAATCCAGTAGTAATATCAATCTTGAATCTAGCACCAAACCGCTCTGCTTGCTTTTTGCATAATTCCACCAAAGCTGGACCTTGAATACCCTGCGGAAAACCAGGAAAGTTTTCAACATCAGTAGTAAGCGTTAATTGCCCCCCATCTTCCGGCCCGGAAATGAGCAGGGGAGATAAATTTGCTCGTGCAGCATAAATGGCAGCAGTACATCCGGCAATGCCGGTTCCGAGAATGATAATATTTTCCATTAATTATTCATTGGAGAAAGGAGTTTATTAATTTAATGGAGCTTTACGATAAATATGGAAAGGCCAAAATAGTTTTATTAAAAGTATATATAGTTAGTACTAACTAGGTTAGTACAAGATATATATTATAGGATACACAAAAGTTTATATATTTCTATAACCTCTTTAAAAATATGGGAAAAGGCAACATAAAAATTAACTTAATCTTAAACATATTGGGATTCGCCCTGTTGATTGTGGGGGGAGTAATAATACGTTTTGCCAAAGATGAAATATTTTCCATCTTGGGTGGCATCGTTATTGCTATTGCCGTAGGTTTGATCAGTATCTCGAGGTATATGGCAAAATGATAGCATATCCCATGATTGGACTAATAAGTGTAATGCTGGAAGCAATTGGGATATTATTAGTATCAAAAAAATACTTGCGAGGTTACACTTTGGTAGTTCTACTAACCGTAATGTTGTTTTTTATTATTTAAAGAGATTAGAGGTTGTATTCATCAAAAAAAATCTTCGATTACTGATTCATAAAATAATAAGACAGCAATCTCACTCCCGATCCTGTAGCATATTTACACAGATAATCTTGTTCTTCGATAATATAGGCATTAGACATATCAATATGCGCCCACTTGGCTTTCTCCACAAATTTGCTGAGGAAAACAGCAGCAGTGATACTTCCTGCTTCTCCCCCTTTCCCTTTTACCGACATATTTTTCAAATCAGAAATGTCTCCTTCCATGGCATCTTGATATTCTTCAAAGAAAGGCATTTTCCATACTCGATCATAACTTTCAAAACCAGCTTGGAGTAATTTTTCTTGTAATTCATTGTCATTACCAAATAATCCCGCAGTATAATATCCTAGAGCCACCACACAAGCTCCAGTTAACGTAGCTAAATCTATGATTACTTCCGGTTTGTAAGTTGCTTCCGTATAACTTAAAGCGTCAGATAAAATCAATCTCCCTTCTGCATCGGTATTTCTAATTTCAATCGTTTTTCCATTGTAGGCTTTGACTATATCTCCCGGATGTTGGGCATGCCCGCCAATCATATTCTCACAGGCAGGAATTACTCCTACGATATTCTTCTTCACTCCCAATTCGACCATGGCTTTAATGGTGGCCATGACTGCTGCTCCTCCGGACATGTCATCTTTCATATCTTCAATAAAATTAGTCATTTTCAGATTATATCCACCACTATCAAAAGTGATCCCTTTACCTACAATGGCAGTCCAAGGGCCAGAGTTTGCACCAGTATTATCACCACGATATTCCAGCAATAATAATTTAGGTGGTTCATCGCTGCCTTTACTTACACCTACAAACGCACCTAAACCCAGATGTTCTAATTCTGCTTGATTTAATACTTTCAATTTTATTTTATTATTGTGACTAGCAACTAATTTTTGTGCTTCTTGTTCTAAATAAGTAGGAGTAGCTATTCTAGCCGGTTCGTTAACTAAATCACGAGCGTAATTAGTGGCTTGAGCAATAACTTTGCCCACATCCAATCCTTTTTCAAAGGCAGAAACTTTTTGGGTATCTTTAGAATGTTGTAAAAATACTGAAACCAACTCTTTCTTCTTTTCTTTTTTCTCTGGTCCCAAATATTTAGTAAAATAGTATTCAGATAATAATAATCCTTCTGCAACCGATCTGCCTATTTCTTCAGAGTTAAATAAACTGAGAAGAATAGGATTGGCAGTAACATCAGTAGTAAAAGAATTTAGTTGACAGGAACGAGTGAACTTAACTGCCTTGCCCATAGTTCTTCTGATTTTATCTAAAGTAAATTCGCTCTTTTTACCTAAACTTAATATTAATACTCTGTGATAAGAATCAGAAATAGTAGAATATTGTGAGCCAAATTTATGTTCAAAAGATTTATTGGCTATGGCAGTATCAAGCTCTGGAACCATATTTTGAAAGAGTATATACTTAAATTCTGCTTCCCCTGAACGATAATTATCTTCTTCAAATAAACCTAGAACTAAAACGTCCGCTTTCTGTTCCAATTCTCTTTTAACCACTATTTGCATATGTTGTTTTTAGCACACTTCTTTATTAAATTAATGGAAGGAACAGACAAAAAGATAACTAAAAGCAAGATAAATTAATTATATCTTTCCACTCTAATCCTATTTATAGGAACGTTATTCTTAAGTAGTAATTCTTTAGTTTCCAAAACTAATTCTTTCAGCCCACAGATGTAGAACGTCTTCCCTTGTAAATCTCCACTGATATGCTGCTGGACATGACCAGTTTTACCGGCCCATTTCTCTCGACTCAAAGTAGGCATATACTCAAAATTAGAATATTTCTCCGCCAGGTTCAAAAATTCCTGGTGAAATAAAAGATTATTGTGGTATCGTGCGCCCATGATTAACTTGAATTTTTTCTGCGGAAATTGAGAAATATTCTCCGTAATCATACTATAAAATGGGGCTATTCCCGTTCCGGCACAGATGAACCAATGTTCTTCGCTGGATGAATCAAATAAGAGTCCACCTATTGGCCCTTTCACAGAAACTTTTGTTCCCACTTCAAGTTGCTTAAAAAACTCGGAAGCAAAACCTCCCGGAACGATTTTAATACATAATTCCAGGTGTTCTTTCTGGAAAGGGGGATTAAGAACAGAATATGCCCGCCATTTAGTTTCCACATCTTTTTTGGTTTTAACCATAATATATTGTCCTGCTTGGAAAGAAAAAGAATGGGGTATTTTAAAAGAGAAAAAGAGAGTATCATCAGTTAACCATTTTTTCTCCAATAGTTCCACAGTAAGTTCAATAAGAGCCATGGGAGATTAAATTAATCCTTTTATTTTTAAATTGTATCCTTTCTCCACCTAATCTCAACAATCTTTAAATACCATCACAGAATAATAGCTCTTAATGAAAGTGGCGAAGATTAGCTGGTTTTTGATGTTCTTGCTACTCCTCCCTTCTTTGCTAGCCGTAAATGAGGTGTTTGATTCATTTATAGAAACGGCACAAGAAATAACTGGCACTTTAGGAATACAAGAATCTCCCCTTGCAACGTTGGTTAGAGTTGCCCTTATTTGTTTAGTAGCTTTTCTTCTCACCGAATTATTATCCCACGTAGGTTTAAGCAAAAAAACAGCCGGAATAATCAGCACAGTTTTAGCCATCATTAGCATAATAGTCGTTCCCAGTTCTTTATTGATAGGTATAGCATCAGCATATGCTACATTATTTTCATTCGTTTTGATGGGATTCCCCATCGCGGTATTATTCTATGTATGTTATGTAATAATTCCCGGAACTTCAACTTTTTCCCACGTAATACGTATGATATTAGTCTTAATCGCATTAATCTTGGAGGGGATGTTTTTAGTATGGCTCAGCTAGTACTTCCATTTGAAATAATCAGTATAGTACAGTGGTCTATGATACTTACCACTTTGATGTTTCTCTTTGAAGCGGTTAGAGTAATAAAAAGTGTACAAGCAGTAAAATTTCAGAAACGAGTTGCTGAAAAAATGAAAACTGAACGCGTCCCAAAACCTGAAGCAGAAAAAGAAGTAAAAGGAGAAGCCACTGTTAAGGGAGAAGAAAGAAAAATAGGTCAATTTGCTTTAGATGAGTATATCCTTCTAAAAGAAATTTTACAAGAATTAAATGAAGCAGCAGAATCAGAAGATTTTTTTGGAAGAGCAGAAAAGAAAATTAAAGATTTGAACAAAGAAGAGAAGATGGAAAGCAGATTAAATAAACGGTTAAAACCATTATTTGAAGACGCAGAAAGACTAGCCAGAGAAGAACCAGCTAAAAGAAGTCAGATTGAAGAAGCAATTCTCGAAATGGGCAGTTATAATAAGGAAATTCTGGTTTTAATGGGAAAGAGAGGTCAATTTGAAACCATACTTAACACTCCCATTTCTGCTACTTTACTTCCAGAACGTAAAAAATTATTACTATTTTCTGCGCTTCAGTTAGCTATCCGTTATGATACTGCTTTAGTGAATGCAGTAAGAAAACTGGATGCTTTGGTGAAATAATTTGGTGATGGGAGAGTAGTGAAAATAAAAACATTTAAATAGAACATATATTCTAAGAATAAAATGAACATATTATCACCTAGAATGGGAGCAGTAGTTGGGGGATTAGCAGCATTAGTTGCATGCAGTTTTGAATCACCTTCTTTTTCATTGAATTTTGATGGTGTAGGTGAGATCCAGGCGATAAGACGGAGTGATTATTGTAATGGACAAAAATTATATGAGGTTCTAATTGATAATGATTTAAGACAATCTCCTGAAAAACAGAAAGGTGAAAGACATATTGCAGTTTGTTACACTTTTTCAAGTAATGATTGGTCAGTAGGTCTTAAACAAGGAGAACGATATTTCTTTTCGGGAAATCAGAGAATGGTTCCACCACTGGGCCATAACTCTACTCCACGCCCCGTAGTTGTAGAAGCATTAGATCCTAAATTAAAACCACTTCCAATTTATGACGCAACTATGGTTATTCACACACAACCCTATGCCTCACCGCGTTAATCTTTTCTTAAACACGATTTCTGGCCTTAACACCATTAAACACAACTAAAAGATTTATATAAATAAAGCCAAATTAAGATACTATGATTAAACTTATCATAAACGCCGACGATTTTGGATATAGTAAACTGTTTAATAAAATGATTTTAGAATTAATTGCAGAAAAAGCAGTTACTTCAACATCGGTGATGATTGATGAACTTGATTTCGAACAAAAAGAACAAACTAAAAAATTAATCTCGTTTGATATCCAAAAAGAATCTAGTAAGTGTGGGACTTCATGTTTATTTCAAAAATACACAGTTTAGGGAAGAATTACAAAGACAATTTGATGCTTTTGTTAACACTTTTGGATTTGAACCAAGTCATATAGATATTCATAAGATGGATCACTTAAAAGAAGGGTACACCATAATTCAACAATTTTGTATTAAGAACAAAATTCCTTGCAAAAACTTAAGTAAATATGGAAAAGATATCATGCTCAGTAATAAAATGTTAATTACCACAACAAATTCTAGTTTCACAGGAACCAAAAAATCATTTGATGAAATTAAAAAATGGCTTGCCACTTTATCAAGTGGCTTTCATGTCATTGTTTTTCATCCAGGATACTACGATCCTCAGTCTAAGTCTAGTTTAAACCAAGAACGAGAAGAAGATGCTAAAAATTGTAGGAAACTGGTTAGAGTTTTATCAAAATACAAGATAGGATTAGCGAATTTTAAAGATTTGACTTCTTCCTATTCTTACTAAATTTTAAGAAAATATGACCATAATCTTTATAAATAAGCCAAAAATTAACTATAGTTAACATGATTAAAGGAATCCTCCACCCCCAAGAAATTGAAACATTTTACGTACTTCCTACTATACGCCGCCATTTGGCTGTATACATGAAAGAACGAGGAATGAAACAAAAAGATGTAGCAGCATTATTAGGCATAAATTCCGCTACTATCAGTCAATATTCCAGCAATAAGCGCGGAAATTTGGTCCAATTCAATCCCCAAGTATTAGCTGAAATTAAATTGTCCGCTTCCAAAATAAAAAACCATACTACCTATCTTCGAGAGACCCAACGCATACTGCGTTACATCCGATTAGCCAAAGAATTATGTCCGATTCATCGACAATTTTCTATCGTTCCCGCTAAATGTGACCCCAAAACAATGGGTTGCCATGCTTTAGTTGGATATTGAATTCATTTCGGGAGCTAATTAAAAATGACCACCACCATAGAACTAAACCGTGCATTGTACGATGATGCGGATAATCATCAAGCTAGATTTATCGCTAAACCAGGACTGAGCAGAGAAGTAGTAGAACTTATTTCCAAAAGTAAAAATGAACCGCAATGGATGTTAGACAAGAGACTTAAAGGGTTAGAATTATTCCAGAAGACTTCCCTTCCTACTTGGGGCCCCGATTTATCCCAATTAAATTTCGACCAGATTGTTTTCTATGTTGACCCAAATACTAAAGAAACTAATAACTGGGCCGAAGTCCCGGAAGAGATAAAAAGAACGTTTGATCGTCTTGGAATTCCAGAAGCAGAAAAAAATTCGCTGGCTGGAGTAGGAGCACAATATGACTCTTCCGTGGTATATCATAGTATTCAAAAAATACTTACTGATAAAGGAGTTATTTTTGAAAATATGGATGTAGCCGTGCAAAAATACTCAGAGTTAGTTAAAAAACATTTCATGACTTCCTGTATTCCCATTAACGACCATAAATTCATCATGCTTCATGCCGCAGTATGGAGTGGTGGAACTTTCATTTATATTCCCAAAGGAGTTAAAGTGGAACTTCCTCTTCAAGCTTATTTTAGAATGAATGAACAAAAAGGAGGGCAATTCGAACATACCCTTATTATTATAGAAGAAGGAGCAGAATTACATTATATTGAAGGATGTTCCTCTCCCCGATATAGCAGTACCTCTCTTCATGCAGGATGTGTTGAAATCTTTGTGAAAGATGGCGGAAAAATGAGGTATAGTAGTATTGAAAATTGGAGCAAGAATGTCTATAACCTTAACACTAAGAGAGCTTTAGTAGACAAAGATGCCACCATGATTTGGGTTTCTGGCAATATGGGTAGTTGTACCACCATGTTATATCCTAGTTCTGTTTTACGAGGAGAAGGAGCAACTACCGACAATATTAGTGTTGCCTTTGCTGGAAAGGGTCAATATCAAGATGTAGGAGCTAAAGCCATTCATATTGCGCCAAATACTAAATCTACCATTCATTCTAAAAGTATTTGTAAGGATGGGGGAGTGGCTAATTACCGTGGTTTAGTACGTATTATGCCCACCGCCAAAAATTCTACTACCAGTGTAGTGTGTGATGGATTGATCTTAGATGAATTTTCCAAATCAAATACTATCCCCTCATTACACATTGAAAATAATGATGTGGATGCAGCTCACGAAGCGCGAGTAGGAAAAATTAGTGAAGAATCCATTTTTTATTTACAAAGTAGAGGACTGAGTGAAGAACAAGCAGTTAAAATGATCATTTCTGGTTTTTTAGAGCCAATAGTTAAACAATTACCTTTAGAGTATGCAGTGGAATTAAACAAATTGATTGAATTGGAAATGGAGAGTAAATAATTCAAAATGAATTCTACAGATTTTCCCCTATTAGAAAAAAATAAAAGTTTAGTGTATTTAGATAGCAGTGCCACTTCCCAAAAACCATCTTCAGTGATTAAATCCATGAATGATTTTTATCTGAATTATAACGCTAACGTCCATCGAGGGATTTATACTATTTCAGAAGAAGCCACCATTGCCTATGAAAAAGCACATGAAGTGGTAGCTCAATTTATAGGGGCAGAATTGGAAGAAATTATTTTTACTCGAGGAACTACTGAGAGTCTTAATTTCCTCGCTGTTGCTTTAGGAAAAAAGTTGAAAGTGGGTGATGAAATTGTCTTAAGTGAAATGGAACATCATAGCAATATCGTTCCCTGGCAGCAAATCGCCAAGACTACTGGAGCAGTGATAAAATATATTCCTATTACTTCTGATTACACATTAAATATGTCTGATGCTCAGAAAATCATAAGTTATAGAACTAAGATTGTCTCCGTCACCCATATATCCAATGTTTTAGGGACAATTAATCCCATTACAGAACTGGCCCAAATGGCACATGCAGTAGGGGCAGTGATAATCGCAGATGCAGCTCAATCCGTTCCTCATATGAAAGTTAATGTTAAAGATCTAAATTGTGATTTTTTAGTCTTTTCCGGACATAAAATGTGCGGTCCCACCGGAATAGGAGTATTGTATGGAAAGAAAGAATTGCTTCAAAATATGGAACCATTTCAATTTGGAGGAGGGATGATTCAAGAAGTTACTTTTGAAGATTCTACCTGGACAGAATTACCATGGAAATTCGAGGCAGGAACACCTATGATCGCTGAAGCCATAGGATTAATGGCTGCGGTAGAGTACCTGCAAAGTATCGGAATGGAAAATATAGAAAAATATATTTATGATCTTACCCAATATAGTTTAGAAAAATTATCCGCTATTCCCGGATTAACTATCATTGGACCAAAAAAATTATCAAAAGAAAACAATGAATCAAAAAAAATGAAAGATAGAGGGGCAGTTATTTCTTTTACTTTAGATGGAATTCATCCCCACGATGTTGGTGAAGTATTAAATAGAGAAAGAATTGCAGTAAGAGTGGGGCATCACTGCACCATGCCCCTCCATAAACTATTGAAATTAAATGGAACAGTCAGAGCATCATTTTATTTATATAATACTAAAGAAGAAGTAGATAAATTGGTGCAGGGCATATTTGAAGCACAAAAAATATTTCAGGCAGAAAAAATAACCCAAAAATGAAATCAAACAATCCAGAAGCAACTTTAGTGGAAACCTATTTTGAGAATAAATATGAGATAGTTAGTGGTAAACTTAGTGAGGAAGAGGAATTGTATAAAGAAAATATCCTGGACCATTACAAAAATCCCCATAACAAAAGAAAAATAAGTCATTGCACTTTTAATCATAAAGATTTCAACCCTCTTTGTGGGGATGAAATAACTTTGTTTATAAAAACGGAACAAGGAAAGATCATTGATGCAGCATTTGAAGGAAATGGGTGTGCTATCAGCCAGGCTTCCGCCTCCATGCTTACTGATCATATCAAAAAAATGTCTTTGGAACAAGCTAAACAACTAGGCCCATGGGACATATTTAATTTATTAGGTATAAGAATAAGTCATACTCGCAGTAAATGTGCCCTACTTTGTCTAAAAACGCTGCAGGAAGGAATCAAAGAGGCCAAACTATGATCAAAATAAATAAAAATAACAGTAGTAACAGCCAATTGGAGATATGTGATCTTCATGTTGAAGTTGAAGGGACAGAAATAATTAAAGGTGTTTCGTTAACTTTTCATTCTGGAAAAGTTCATGCATTGATGGGGCCAAATGGTTCGGGTAAATCAACTTTAGCTAATGCTCTGATGGGGCATCCCAAATACAAAATTACTCAAGGTAAGATTGTACTGGATGGAAAAGATATTACCAAAGAGAAAGCAGATGTTAGAGCCAAAGCAGGATTGTTCCTTTCATTTCAATATCCGGCAGAAGTACAAGGAGTAACCATTAGTAATTTTCTGAGGACGGCCGTAAATAATTTTAAACCTAAAGAAGATCAATTATCTGTAATAGATTTCCATAAATTACTCCAAGAAAAAATGGCTTCACTCAAAATGGATTCCTCGTTTAGTCGCCGTTATCTCAATGCTGGCTTTTCGGGAGGAGAGAAAAAGAGAGCCGAGATCCTGCAGATGCTCTTACTTGAACCAAAATATGCTCTTTTAGATGAAAGTGACTCAGGATTAGATGTAGACGCTATTAAAACTGTGGCGGAAGGAATCAATGTTGCGAGAGAATCTACTCAAGCAGGAATAATAGTTATTACTCATTACCATAAGTTCCTCCAATTTTTGAAACCAGATGAAGTAAGTATCTTATACAAAGGAAAGATTATTGCTCAGGGCGGATATGAATTAGCCCAGAGAATTGAGAAAGAAGGATTTGAGGTGATGATTAATGACCAATGAAATAACTACTGGCAAAAAAGATCTTACTAAAGAAGAAATTATCGAAAAAGTATTCAAGAAATATTTAGATCCAGAACTGAATATTGATGTATGGACTTTAGGACTAATCTATGATACTACAATAGATGGAACTAAAGTGAAGATTTTATTAACTTTTACCTCGCCTATGTGTCCTTTTGGACCACAGATGGTGGAAGAACTGAAACAGAAAACGATGGAAATTGGTGCTACAGAGGTAGAGATAGAACTTACTTTTGATCCGCCCTGGCAGCCTAGTGATGAGTTGAGGGAAATGTTGGGAGTTTGATAAACAATCAAGAAAAGGTAAACCCATACTTTTTCAAATCTATTTTATTATTTTTTATTTCTACCCCTTCTTTCT
>Ga0209541_10011090_pt1 | contig 14171 bp, 18 predicted proteins | sample RifCSPlowO2_01_FD_184027 | JGI IMG/M metagenome (GOLD analysis project Ga0209541, IMG submission 184027) | Groundwater microbial communities from Rifle, Colorado - Rifle CSP2_plank lowO2_0.1 (SPAdes) (version 2) | ecosystem: Environmental > Aquatic > Deep subsurface > Groundwater | place... | reverse complement strand
ATGGCGGAACCCTGCTTTGACTATCTTCTCAGAAGATTTGCAAAAGATACATTGAACCATTTCTATCACCTCAAAGAGGAGAAAGAAACACTATTATTTAAATGTATCCCGATGATTAAACACTATCTTTTAAGAGCAATCTTTTTATGTTAGGCTTGTTTTTAATGTCTAAAATGGTCAGTTACTCTCATTCAAAGTTAGGAACATTCCAACAGTGTAGGTATAAGTACAAATTACAGTATATCGATAAAGTTAAAGTGGATGTTCCAGATACGGTTGAAACATTTATGGGTAAGCTTGTTCACGAAACTTTAGAAAAACTCCATAAAGATTTGAAGTATCAAAAGATGAATAGTAAAGAGGAACTACTAACTTTCTTTGAAAATTTGTGGGATGAACAATGGACTGATAACGTGCTTATTGTTAAGAAAGAATATACTTCTGAAAATTATAGGGAGATGGGAAAAAAGTTTATAGCAGATTATTATGAGCATTACAAACCATTTGACCAATGGAAAACTATTGGATTGGAAACACAGGATTTCTTAGACTTGGAAAATGATCATCAATATCATGTCAGGATTGACAGGCTTGCTTGTGATAAAGAAGGAAATTATTATGTTTGTGATTACAAGACAAACAACTCTCTCAAACCACAAGAAGAATTAGATGAAGATCGGCAGTTAGCAATGTACTCTCTATGGGTAAAACAAAAGTTCCCAGATGCCAAAAATGTGAAGCTTGTTTGGTATTTCTTGGCTTTTGATAAAGAGATGGTTTCTGAACGAAGTGATGATCAGCTTGTAGGATTAAAGAGAAGCACAGAAGAACTCATCTCTGAAATTGAAAACTGCCAAGATTTTCCTACGAATGTAGATACTCTTTGTAATTGGTGCAAATTTAAAGCACTTTGCCCGGCATGGAAGCATGAAATTGAATTAGAGCAAAAGACTCCAGAACAGTTTAAAGATGATGATGGTCTAAAAATGGTTGATGAATTGACCAAACTCGATGAACAAGAAAAAGAAAATGCTTCTAAAATAGAAAAATTGCGTGAGAAAATAATTCGTTTTGCCCAGCAGAAAGGTATTGAAGTGGTCTGGGGAACTGAAAAGAAAGCCGCAGTTAAACCATTCGATAAAATTGAATATCCTAAAACAGAAGAGTTCACGAAACTATTGCGAATAAAGGGATTAGACGTTTTTACCATAAATTATCCAAAATTGTTGTCCAAAATCACAAAACGAGAAGTGGATACTGATATTTTGGAGAAAGTTAAGACCGAACAGGGCTGGATGGTTAGGTTAAGTAAGAGGTGGTAAAATTATGGTTTCAGATGAACTTCTTTCATTAATAGGAAAGAAAAATAGAGAACTGGAGAAAGCATTTGGTTTCACCCATTATATAGAGCTAAAAGACTTCCCTATACTAGGCAGAGAACAAGACCACAATGCCATTACACAAGCACTTCTTAATTTTATCAGCGACGATAATTTAATAGTTGTAAAGACAGACAACGGCATCATTAAAGAGTTTAGCGAAATAAGCAAAGAAGAAGCAAAGAAAAATTTACTGCTTTTGGAAGAAGATAAAGGATTATTCTTTGATGAAGATTTAGAGATAAGTTTTGCTTTGATGGAAAGTAATTTTTTCTCTTACGTTTTTTCGGGGATGCTAATGTTTTCTGCAAATAAGGAAAATGTAGAAAAAATGGCCTCAATTCTTAATAAATATAATTTAGAATATTTTGAGCCATACGATTTGTTAGAAAGAGAAAAAGCATTTGCTTCTGAAAAAAGAAAGATTGGCCGTAACGAACCCTGTCCGTGTGGTTCGGGTGTAAAATATAAGAAATGTTGTTTGGATAGTGATATTAAAGAGTTTGGCAAACCGAGAAAAAGTTAAATTACCGATAATGTTTATAAACTAAAGGTTATATCAAATATTGGAATGAAAAAAGATGTGGTTGAGCTAGGCGATTGTAGAGAATTAATTAAAACTATTGCTCTTAAACATATTGATCTTCTCGTTACCTCACCTCCCTATTGGGCTAAAAGAGTTTATAATGGTTCTGGTGAATTAGGCAGTGAAGAAACACCAGAAGAGTTCGTTAAAGTTTTAGCCGACTACTTTGATTCATTCATACCGTATCTAAAAGAGACGGCTAACGTTTTCGTAAATATTGGGGACACTTACTTTGGCTCTGGGGCTGGAGCTTGGAATAAGTATGTTGATGAAAATGGTGAGACTACAGAATTTCAAAAAGAAAGGAAAGAGAAATTTTTTACTTTAAAACCTCTTCAACCAAAAATTAAACAGAATGGTAAACTTTATCAAAATAAGCAACTCCTCATGATTCCCGCTCGCTTTGCTATTGAAATGCAAGAGAGGGGTTGGATTTTAAGAGCAGATATTATCTGGCATAAACCAAATAGAATTCCCGCCAGTGTAACTGATCGAGTAAACAATACTTATGAGCACGTTTTCCATTTTGTTAGAAACAAAAAATATTATTTCAACTTAAATTCTATTGCCGTTTTAGGAAAAAACGGAAAACTAAAAAATCCAGGTGATGTCTGGTCAATAAATACTCAACCGTTAAAAGGAGACCATACTGCAACTTATCCAGAGGAGCTAGTAGAACAAATAATTAAGTCTGGTTCGCCGGAGAATGCTGTTGTCTTTGACCCGTTTTTAGGAACAGGCACAGCTTGGGTTGTAGCTCACCGGTTGGGAAGGCAATTTATCGGATTTGAGGTAAATAAAGAGTTTGTAAATTTTGCAGAAGAAAGATTCTCAGAAAATTTCTTAGCAGAAGCTCCTACTTTAGATGGGATCAGCATCATTCCAAGTGTTGATGATATTAGAATTTCAGATTCCGCGTTTATGAAAGCTAATAACATACTTTATGCTAATAAACGTCTTGGTGATTTCCTACAACTAAAATGAAGCTCTTAAATCCACTATTAAAGATATCAGAACAAGATTATACTAAAACTTGTAAATGTACTGGTAACAAGATTAATTGTTTAACACCAAAAGAATGGATGACTGCTCAGCTTGGTGTTTGGCAATTCAATTATCAAAAAGAGGATGTAAGAGATAAGAAAATCCATCCAGCTACGTTTCCTGTCGATTTAGTAAAGAAATGTATTACTCTGTTTACCCATGAAGGAGAATTGGTGTTAGACCCATTTTCCGGAGTAGCTACAACCTCTGTCGCAGCTAAGCAACTCAAAAGAAGTTCTATTGGTGTAGATTTGAAAGAAGAATACAATAAATATGGTCATATGAGGTTAGAAAGTGTTGAAGGGAAAGGGAAGCACATTTTAATAACCGAGAACAGTAAAGATATTAATAAAATAATCCCCGAAAAATCAGTTAAGTTAATTGTTACTTCTCCACCCTACGCTAATTTATTGAATAGAAAAAGAAAGAATAAAAGCAGGCGTGGTACAGAGAGATATAATGAGCAATTCGATAAAATAGAGCAATATAGTCAAAATCCAGAGGACTTAGGAACTATGCCTCATGAGGAATTTACACAAGAATTTCAGAATATCTTTAAAAACTTAAGGAGATGTTTAAGAGAAGATGGCCATATCATCATAAACGTACCAGATTATTGGTGGGAAAATAAACGGATAACTCTTCATATTTCAATCGTAGAAGCTTTAAGAAAAGAAGGTTATGAATTCCGAAACACTATTATATGGGATAGGACAAACATAGTTAATGGCGTCGGTATCTTCGGCTGGCCGTCAAATTATATCACAATGGGAACAACATTTGAATATCTACTTCACTTCATGAAAGGTAAAGAATAATGGAACTGCTCAATATACCAAAAGAAGAACTACTCCAAAAGTTGAAAGAGATTAAACAGCGTGGTTGGGTACACACTAACCGCTCAAAAAATGATGGAGCAGTTGGAAATACGCTTGAAGACTTGTTACAAATACCAGAGAATAACCTCGCAATTGCCAATACTGTGGACTGGGAACTTAAAGCTCAGCGAAAAGAGACTGGTTCTTTGATAACACTCTTTCATCAAGACCCTGAACCACGTAAACCGGAAAGTGTAGTTTCTAATCTCTTGCTCCCTAAATACGGTTGGCCACATCAAGAAGCAGGCAAAAAGTATCCTGCTGGAGAAATGAGTTTTAGAGCAACGCTAACAGGAAATAAGTTCACAGATCGAGGTTTTAAAGTGAATATTAACACAGGTGAAAGAAAATTTGAAATTATCTTTGACCCTGAAAAAGTAGATAAAGAAAGACATAGTGATTGGTTAAAAACGGTTCTCAAGTATCATAAAAATGGTGTTAAAGTGTTGGCTTTTTGGAAATTTAATGATTTACATAAAAAATGTGTTGGGAAAATTAAGAACACAATCTATGTTATTGCGGATTCTAGAAAGATGAATGGTCAAGAGGAATTCAAATATGAAAAGATTGAATTATTAGAGGACTTTTCTTTCAATAATATTATTCGTGCTTTATGGAATGGTATAGTGTTTATAGATTTTGATGCACGAACAGGCCATAATCACGGAACAAAGTTCAGAATAAAACAGAATAACTGGCCTGCTCTGTTTAGTAAAGTTACTGAGATAAAATAAACGAAAATCAGAACAGAAAATATAGAAAGGATATGATTATCACCGTTGGTGGTTTAATAATAGTAGTAATCTGTTTGGTAATTGTCGGATTTTTGTTGTATCAGTCATATGGTCTCGTAGGTTCTGATTTAGTTTTCTTAGTCCCTTAAATTGTTTGTATTCCCCAACCGTTTTACCAAACGTGGCTTTACTTATTTCATTTGTTAGAATGGCAAAATCTTTCTCTTCTTGAACGCCTCTTGATTCCCACTCGTCTGTTAAGTCTTGTCTAATAGCAATGCCTCTTAGTCTTTTATCTATCCAGTCTTTGGGGTAGCCTTTGAGCTTATAATACTCTTTTACCCTATCTTGAGCGAGCTCTGGATTCTCGATTTCTTCAACTCTTTCATAACCAACCTGAGCCAGCCATTGCTTAAATGGTTCAGCTTTAGGAGAAGGTATGGACTGAATGATTCTAAACATGTTTTTAGTATTAGCACAATCAGTGTCGTAATATTTCCCATCTGAAGCGGGTAATTTGAGTTGTACCCAAATTGGGGACAACTGAAGAGCTATAAACTCTCTATCCTTCACTTTTCCCCAATACTGCCTTGGGGTCAGGCTATTGGTAAGTACTTCAACTACGTCTACCACTGAGAAATACCATTGATTATCATGCCAAAGTCTCCTAATATTTCTGTCCTGAAAGACAATTAATCCTTTTTGTGATTCTTCTACCATCTCAGCCATCAAAAAAATCCTAACTTTAAATACTTTCTTGAAATAATTTTCCCTCAATTATCCTAAACTTGCTCTCGTAGGGCGATAAAATAGTTCACTTGAAAGCGACAAAAAATTTATATATGGTATCTGTTTTTGGTAAAATGCGACAATATTTAGCAATGCATACAAAGATGGAACTCACATCAGAACAGAAAATAAGCTTAGAAAGAAAAGTACATTATATAGAAGGAAGAGTGTATCAGAATCTATTTCTTCCAATCGCGCTTCGAAAAGCACAAGCATACGCTGGTGAAAATGGGTATGTTGCGACTATGTCTGATCTTTTATTCTGGAGAACTCACAGTACTAATCGGGATTTAGAGTCCTGCCTGTTTACTGCGCTTTCTGAAGAGGTTGTAGGAACAACTCACCAAGGAAACGAAGTTGTTGTTGTAACTCATGGTGGCGGTCTTCTAACATCGGAAAGAATAGAACAAAGTTATAGAAAAGGACTGACCAGTAGCTATGTTGCTCGATTTACTGATGCAGAGATGCAAGGACTGCTTGCAGGAAAATGTGCCGATGGCACAGAAATTCCAGTATTCTCATATCAAGATTTTGTAGAAAAATCAAATACTCCAAGAAGGTATAGTATTGTTTTAGATTTTGATATAGTTAAGAATTTGCCTTCGGATTTGCAAGATGCTGATAGTTTCAAGAGCAATCCTCTTTTTATTGCAAGAGCTGGCGGTGAAAAAATAGCCGCGGAATTTGTTGATGCAATAAAAGTAAGATATTCGGTTATCCCACTTACTCCCCAGTTTGTTAACTCGATTTTAAAACTTCTTCCTCGCCAGTTTCACTCCGAGATTCCCCAGTTAACTTCCCATCTTACTTCCACACATATTCTCCAGCTTAGAAACCAGCACCGATTCGGGAGTATCGATTCTCGTGTTCCACAAGGCTATGTGCTTTATCTCGATAGAATAAATGATGGTCTGAACGGTCACTTCAATTCTTGTAGAGATAGCCGGTTTGTCGCCGTAGTTGCGTCGGAGGTAGCAAGAGAACACGTTTCAACAGCAGATTTGCCTGCATTTGAAGAGGAAGTAACAAAACTCTCTGAAAAATAATGAAATATGTTGGGCGGGTTTAGTTCTGAACATTCTTCCTAAAGATTTTTAACTACGGAAGATTATTAGACACTTATGGATGGTGACGAGTTTCTTCAGCATTGTACTCTTTATTCTTTAGATGAGAAAAATCTTTTCACTAAAGCCATTTCTATCGCTAAAGAATTATTTTCTAAGAAGAAAAGATTGGCCGGGGATACTCAATTTGACCATAATCTTCGGGTAGCTTTAATTTTGGTTGAAAATAAAGCTGATCCATCTACCGTTGTTACTAGTATTCTTCACAGTATTCTTGAACAGAAAACCGGCGATGAGATTGTTAAAGAATTTAGCGAAGAAATATTTCATCTTTTGGAAGAAGTAGAAGAACACAAGGATCTGAAACTAAAAAATACCCATTTGGAAGCGGAAACTTTGCGTAAAATTCTTTTAACTACTCTCAAGGATATGAGGGTAATACTTATTCGTCTTGCCAAGAAGATTGATAATCTTCGTACGGTTGACGTTCTTCCGCTTGAAGACCAGAAAAGAATTGCTGAAGAAGTTCTCACGGTATATTCTCCTTTGGCTTATCGGTTGGGTATGGAGAAAATAAAAGTTCAGTTGGAAGATTCATGTTTAAAAATTCTTCATCCAGATTATTACTTAAAAATAACTTCTTACTTAGAAGAATCAAAAGAAGAGAGGGAGAAAAAAATTGATGATGCTATACATCAAATGGTTGCGGTTTGTAATGACAAAGTAAACATATTAAAAATAAAGGGCAGACCTAAAAATTTGTATAGTATTTACCGAAAGTTAACCCAAAAAAATACACCATTAAAAGAACAATACGACCTTCTTGGAATTAGAATAATTGTAGATGATGTAAAAGATTGTTATACTGTGTTAGGGTTACTCCATCAGAATTTTGAGCCCGTTGAAGGAAGATTAAAGGATTATATTACTAATCCTAAACCTAACTTCTATCGATCTATTCATACTGGACTCAAACTTCCTAACAATAACGTGGTTGAAGTCCAAATTAGAACTAAAGAAATGGACGAATTTGCGGAAGAAGGTTTGGCGGCTCATTGGAGATATAAGGGAATAAAATCAGATCAGAATTTTGAGAAGAAAATGGCTTGGTTGAGAGGAGTCCTTGATCTTCAGAAAAATCGGAAAGAATTCTTAGAAACCGTGAAAATAGATGTTTTTGGCGATAAAATTTATTGTTATACTCCCAAAGGAGACGTGAAAGAACTTCCGATTAGAGCAACTTTATTGGATTTTGCTTACATGGTTCATGAACAAATCGGTAACCGGGCGGTTGCAGGAAGAGTTAATGGAAAATTTGTTCCGCTTAAACAAACACTTCAAGCAGGAGATATTGTTGAAATTATTACTAACAAGAATCAACGTCCACGAAGAAATTGGTTAAAAATTGTTACCTCCGCTAAATCAAGACAGAAAATAAGGAAATCTCTTAAAGAGCACGAGGAACTTGCTCCGCTTCATTTCCGCCTAATAGACAATAAAATTAAGGAAGATGTTGGTCTTCTTACGGAATCTCCTGAATTTCAAAATGCAACTTGCACGCTAGCTAAGTGCTGTCAGGCAATTCCAGGCGATCCAATTATCGGAATTGTTACTAAGAGGCGCATAATCTCGACTCATAAAGAAAATTGTCGTGTAGCATTGAAAGAACAAAACCGATGGGTGCCGGTTCAATGGCGAAGAACTTTCAATCAAAAAATTAGATTTTATGTTGATGCTAAAGAACGTAGCGGATTACTTGCCGATTTACTTCATACCATTGCTACTGCTGGTTTTGAAGTAAAAGAAGCTAAGGCTAAATTGCGCGGGCAGGATGTTGCAGAATGTTCATTCTTGGTTATTCCTAGAGATTTGGAAGATCTAAAACAGATGATTCTTAGAGTGCAGAAAGTTAGTGGTGTACATAGGGTATACTGCGATTAGAGATATGTTGAGATTTTTTCATGACTTTAATGCTTTTCTTAAAATATTCTTAATAAATTTCTTTTTATGTTTTCTATATTTTTCACCATCACCGTGGGCTTTTTTCACTCCCTCTCTTTTGATTTGAACATACTGTTCAATGGTGTCTGGGTTTTTCAATAAATAGTCGCGGAAGCCAATTAGTTCTTTCCAATCATGGCTGTTAAATCTAGTGAGATGAATATGAACTCTTCTTTTTCTATTTTTGTAAAGGTAATCTCGTCTAAAAAATAATCTTTCTGGATAACTTGCTTTCTCACGAAATTCATAACCAGCTTTATTTAATCTCTTTTTAGCTACCACTATTTTTCATTTTGAAACACCTACAACGATATCAAGAATACCTTTACCTCCTAAATCTGGAATAGCTGTTGAACCAATATGTTCAATTTTTGCAGAAGATCCAAGAGTTTTTGCTATCTTCTTCTGTTCTGATATAAAATAATTCCGAAATTTAGGATTATATTTTCTGAAAACATACTTCTGCATAATCTATTGATATTTTGAGATTATAATAAACTTTCCGAAAGAATGCCCATAGCAATTTCACTTCATCAATTTAATCAAATCAACAACTCGATTACTATATCCCCATTCGTTATCATACCAGGCAACTACTTTAAGGATTCTTCCATCAACAACATTAGTTAATTTCGAATCAAAAATTGCAGAATTTGAATTATGAATAATGTCTGATGAAACTAATTCTCCTTCAGAATATTCAATTATACCTTTCATTTCTTTCTTGGATATGTTTTTGAATATTTTATTAACTTCTTCTTTGGTGATATCTTTATTTGTTTCAATTGTAAAATCGGTTACGCTCCCATCAACAATTGGAACTCTGAATGCTAATCCCCTAACTTTTCCACTTAATTCTGGGATGGTTTGTACGGCAGCTATATCTGCTCCGGTAGAAGTAGGGATTATGTTCATAGCGGCTGCTCGAGATCTTCGTAAATCTTTATCAGGGCCGTCAACTAATTTCTGAGTGGAAGTATAGGCATGTATTGTTGTAAAGAAACATCGTTTAATACCAATTTTATCTTCAATTACTTTCAACACCGGCGCAACACAATTGGTGGTACATGAACCGTTAGAAATAATTTTATGTTTTTTAGAATCATAAGTCTTTTCATTAACACCTAAAACTATGGTAGTTGTATTTGTTGGACAACTTTTATCAGCTTGACATTTGCAGGGAGCAGAAATCAGAACTCTTTTAGCACCGGCTTTAAGATGAGCTGCAGCTTTTATAGGATCTGTGAAGCGGCCTGTGCTTTCTATTACTACATCAATTTTTAATTTCTTCCAAGGTAATCTGTTTGGTTCAGTTTCAGATAAAACTAGTACTTTCTTTTTTCCAATAATAAGGGATTTATCTGAAGCTTTTACGATATGTGAAAAAATTCCATGAACTGAATCATATTGAAGAAGATGAGCTAAAGTTTGGTTATTTGTAAGATCATTAACTGCAACGATATTTATCTTCGGGTCATCCCAAGCTGCTCTAAGAACCATCCGACCTATACGACCGAAACCATTAATCGCTACGCGAACCATCTTTCACCTCTTTAGTATATGATAAGGTTGTTATTGTTTATATAATTTGCGGGGAGAGTCTATCTTTCAGAATCTTTATAAATAAAATCTTGTTTTTAAAAATAGATAAAAATGGATGTAAAAATTATAGATAAAGAGGAATATTCTGAACTGGAAAAAGGTCTTGAATTTGTTACGGTGATTTCTTCGCAACCAAGAATAGTTAATCCTGTTCTTGGAATTAAATGGAAAATATATGATAGGCAAAAAAATCTTGACGAATTGTGTGACTTGGGTACCAAGAAAGGCGGGCATTATATCGTAGAAATATCTAATGCAAAATATTTTAATGAATGTTTTAAACGTGGATTTCAGCCTGTGCCAACGTATAATAACATTAACCGAGTTTATGGGATGCTCTATAAAAAAAAAGAGCAGTAAAGTCAATAAAATCCACGGAATTTTCCACCTGGTCTACGACCGGTGGCGAATATCTGCCACCTGTTGCGGTGAAAATTCCGGAACTCCAAAGGAACTGACCCGAGCGAAGCGAGCATCCCACCAGTCTGTGACCGGTGTTGGTCAGTTCCTTTTTGAGACTAAAAAAAGACTAAACTCTTTTAAAGTATCTTATTTTTTCTTATTAGATGCACAATCTCGAACCAATTCCAAGTACGGAAACTATTGAATTTAAGAAAGGATTTATTGAAAGATATTCTGAACTCACCGATTGGGATCAATTCAAAAAATATAGTTTATGCTTTCTTCGAAGAAGTATCCGGGTAAACACTTTAAGAACTTCCGTAAGTGAAGTTAAAAAAAGTATTGAAGCTAAAGGATGGAAACTGGATCCAATCCCTTGGTGCAAGGAAGGATTCTGGGTATCTAATCCAGAAAGAAAAGATGTAGGTAATTTATTAGAGCACAAGGTGGGCAAGGTTTATGTGCAGGAAGCAGCTTCAATGATCCCTCCGTTAGTTCTTCAGCCGAAACCAGGAGAAATAGTTTTAGATATGTGCGCATCTCCGGGGAGTAAAACCACTCAAATGGCTGCAATGATGAAAAATACGGGGGTATTGATAGCTAACGATTACAAAGGATTACGTTTACAATCGCTAGGGATAAATCTTCAGAGAGCAGGACTAGTTAACAGCATAATCACTTTGATGCACGGTAAGAGGTTCTATGGCTATCAGTTTGATAAAATTCTGGTTGATGCTCCTTGCAGTGGAACCGGAACCATCCGTAAAAGTCTAAAGACCATCAGGATCTGGAATGCCGGGATGATAACTAAACTTGCTAAACACCAGAAAGAACTGTTAGAAAACGCTTTTAAAAATATCAAACCCAATGGAGAATTAGTTTATTCAACATGCTCCGTGGAACCCGAAGAAGACGAAGGAGTTGTCAATTATCTATTAAAAAAGTTTCCAGAAGCAGAGGTGATTAAAGTAAAACTTTCCGGATTAAAAATTTCTTCGCCAATAATGGAGTTCAACGGTGAAAAATATGATCCCAGGATAAAACATTCCCTCCGTATCTGGCCGCAAGATAACGATACCGAAGGATTTTTTGTATGTAAAATTCGTAAGACGGCTTGAAACCAGTCTTCACAATCACAATCTTTTAATACCAATTAGCGGCTTAATCTTCTATGTTTGGTTTACCGGAAGAAATGAGGAATTTGATAGATAAACATAAATCTCATTTCCAGAAGATAATGAAGGGTTCTCTTAAATTAAAAAATGAAGAGGTCTTAATTATCAGTGATTATGGAAATGAAAAAAATACGCTTTCTTCAATGCTAGGGTATGGCTATTATATCGGAGCTAAAGATAAAAAAAGAAATGTTACTTTACTATTTCAGGATATTAAGAAAGGGTTTATGTTTGCTGATGATCATGTGGTAAGAGCTATCCAACAACTTCCAGAGAATAATATCATCATTGTTACCGTATCAAATAAGCTTGGAAGATTTGGTGAAGAAAAAAGTTTTCGTCATTTCTGTCGTGAAAGAAACCATCGGTTTCTCTCTGCTACTGGTTTGGGAGATGTGCAAACAAATCATTTCAATTTATTTATGGATGCAATGAGTATAAGTTATAAGAGAATGAAGAAAAGAGGAAATGCCATTAAAAAATTATGGGATAAAGCAAAAGAGATTAAAGTTAAAACGGAAGCTGGAACTGATTTAAGGTTCAATGTTGAAGGAATGGAAGCGGTGGTTAACATTGGAGAATACCATTTACCCGGCATGGGTGGTAATATGCCGGCGGGAGAAGTTTATATTCCTCCCAAAGGTTTAGATGGGGTTGATGGCATTTTGGTTATCGATGGAAGTTTAAAGACTGAAAATGGAGCAATATTGATAGATGAACCGGTAAAATTAACTATTGAAAAAGGAAGAGTGGTTAACATGGAAGGCAAATATGCTCATCTATTGCAGCAGACTTTCCAAAAATTTGAAGATCGAGCAAAATATCCTGAACGTATACGTCAGGTATGTGAGTTAGGTATAGGCATTAATCCCGGAGCAGTTTTAATTGGTTCGATTGTTATGGATGAAAAAGTAATGGGAACTGGTCACGTTGCCATGGGCAGTAATTATTGGTTTGGTGGAGAAATAAAAACTATATATCATGGTGATCATGTATTTAAGAGTCCAACCTATTATGTTGATGGAGAGAAGATGGATCTTTAATCCACGAGTACTCTCCAGTTAAAAACAATGTTTATATAATTCTAGATCTTACTAATATTAACCCAACCGTGGTATCAAAACACGATAAACATATTGAATCATTGTGTGATAAATTACGTGACGACTATGACCTAATTCTCTGCAATGTTCCGTTATATTCCATCAAGAGAAGAAGGATTGCTGAAATTGATATTCTCGGTGTAAACGAAAAATATTGTGATGTTTTTGAAGTAAAATGTAGCCATAGAATAACTAAGGCTCGCAAACAATTAAATAAAATCCGTCGATTAATGTCTGGTGTTCGCCACACTTTCTTCTATTGTGGAAATTCAGAACAACTTGTTAAAGTCAAACCTAGATAAGCTAAGAAATTATTTCTCTCTTTCTCTAAACTCTTCTTTCTCTGTATAAATTATTGTCGAAGGTTTATCTTTTTTCTCTCCTTCATAAATCATGAAATCAATTCCGGCTTCAACATCTTTGTCAAGCGTTTCTAGAGATACCATAAATAAGTCACCAGTTTTATTTGCGGAAGTAGTAATAATCGGCTTGTTTAAATCAGTTACAACCGCAGAAAACCAATGGTGAGGTATACGTACGCCCACGTATTCGGTATTAGTAACATTATTGGCAATAACTTTCTCTTTTAGTTTCACAATAAGCGTATACTTGCCCGGTAGGTAATCTAGCCATTTTTCATCAACAATACAATTATCTCTGATCCATTTCTTTGAAGGCGCCCAGATTGAGAAAGGGGCTGATGGCCGTTGTTTAAGCCGTCGAATTTTTTCAACTGCACGTTTATTTGTGGCATCACAGCTAATACCATAAATTGTATCTGTCGGATTAATAAAAACAACTCCAGATTTTATTCTTTTAATAATTTCCTCATAGCGCTTGCTTAATTCTTCCTTGGTTAAAATATCCATAAACCTAAAAGAATGGAACGGATTTAAAAAATTTCCGTTCCAAAAGAGGTGAGTTAGGCTGTCGCTGCATTATAATCGTCAATATATAATTGGCGTTCTGGGGAATAAAAAATAGTTGTAATTAATGGTTCTTCATATTTCTTAAGCAGATGTTGTATTCTTTGTTTTGTATTCATGCGTACCACCCTCCACTAAATTGATAGTCAAACGAATCTTCTTTTGTCATTACTGTACGTTGAGTAAGTTCACGAACTTGGCGCTCAAACAATTGTCGTATTGTTCTGGTCGAAAGATCAACCATGCTATCACCTCCCTTTCCTGTTATTCTTACTGTAATGGGTGATTTATATACTCTATCCGTGGTTGTCCAGTGGGTAGTTGGTCTTGTTTTTACGAGAAAATTAGAAGTAAAATGGTGTGGCCAGTGGTGTTAAGATTTAATTTCCAACTTATAGCGCGAACTGTTCAAAAACAACTGTTCAAAAACAACAGAAAGATTTATAATCTGTAATTGCAATTTTCCCATTATGCAAGATCCAATTATG
>Ga0209541_10011089_pt1 | contig 14171 bp, 10 predicted proteins | sample RifCSPlowO2_01_FD_184027 | JGI IMG/M metagenome (GOLD analysis project Ga0209541, IMG submission 184027) | Groundwater microbial communities from Rifle, Colorado - Rifle CSP2_plank lowO2_0.1 (SPAdes) (version 2) | ecosystem: Environmental > Aquatic > Deep subsurface > Groundwater | place... | reverse complement strand
CGTCGTCACAAGATTTAAACTTTTGTGGGAAAAACTTCTTATCACACACAACGACTTTATCCGCACAACAGAAGATCGACACAAAAAAGTTGTCACACATCTCATTCAAAAAGTTATTGAGAACGGCGATATTTACTTAGGATTTTACGAAGGCTGGTACTGCACACCGTGTGAAACCTTTTGGACAGAAAAAGAACTCGATGAACGAGGAGCCTGTCCAGAGTGTCATAGAGAGGTTCAAAAACTAAAAGAAGAAAGTTATTTCTTTAAAATGAGTAAATACGAAAAACCCTTGCTTCAATATATTAACGATCATCCTGATTTTATTGAGCCTCCATCACGAAGAAACGAGATTATTAGTTTTGTTAAAAATGGCCTACGAGATTTAAGCATAAGTCGTGTCACAGTAAAATGGGGTATTCCCATGCCCGATACACAAGAAACAAAACTTCCTCACATTATTTATATATGGTTTGATGCTCTTATTAACTATGTTTCTGCACTTGGCTATCTTGATAATCCAGAACAATTTAAAAAATACTGGCCCCGCGCACTTCATATTATTGGAAAAGATATTTTAAGACATCATGCTATCTACTGGCCTACCTTTCTTATGTCGTTAGGCTTGCCTTTGCCAAAAAGAATTTATGCTCACGGCTGGTGGACCAATGAAGGGCAAAAAATGAGTAAATCATTGGGCAATTTTGTTGATGCTGAAAAGCTCATTGAAAAGTTTCATGTTCCAGCCGATGTTTTTCGATACTTTGTTTTACGAGAAATTCCCTTTGGTAGCGACGGTGATTTCTATGAAAAAGCCTTTATTCAAAGACTTAATAGCGACCTAGCTAACGACTTTGGAAATCTCTTAAACCGCACACTGACCATGGTTTTAAAATATCAAAATGGCACCGTTATAAAACCAAATAAGTTTCATGAATCCGATTTAGATAAAGATGTGAGAGAAAAGTATGAAAAAACGATTCCAGAGTTTAGTTCTTTTATGGATAAACTTTTCTTTAATCAGGCGCTAGAAAAGCTCTGGGAAGCCATTCGTGCAACTAATAAATACCTAGATGCAAGTGCCCCTTGGACCTTAGCTAAAGACGACAAAAATAAGGAAAAATTAAATCTCGTACTGGCTTACACACTTGAGGGGTTGAGGGTTTCTTCTATTCTTGTTTCGTGTGTTATGCCAAACATAGCGACCCAAGCGCTCTCATCTCTAGGAATTCAGGATTTTTCATGTGGAACAAAAAAAGATAAGGGTCTCAATGAATTATGTGCGTGGTGGCAAAATCAAAAAGAATTTTGTGTCACAAAAATTCCGCCATTGTTCCCAAAAATTGAATTATGATTTTCATTGATACCCACGCTCATCTTCAGTGGCCTGATTATCAAAATAATTTAGATGATATTTTTAAGCGTGCCTTTGAGGCCAAAGTAACCAAAATGATTGTTGTAGGTACCGAGATTAAAAATCTCGAAAAAGCCCTAGCACTCGCCGAAACAAAAGACTTTTTATGGGCTTCTGTGGGAGTTCACCCCCACGATGTGAAAGACATTCAAGAACCACAGGATTTAAATTTTTTAAGAGAAAAAGCAAAACACCCTAAGGTTGTTGCTATTGGCGAAACCGGGCTTGATTATTTTTATGAGCATAGCGACCGAGAGTTACAGAAAAAATACTTTGCAAAACAGATTCAGATTGCCATCGACGCTAAAAAACCTCTTATCGTCCACTCACGCAAAGCACCTGATGATACAATTGATATTTTGAGGGAGGAAAAAGCGTCCACAGTAAATGGGGTTGCCCATTGCTTCACAGAAGAATTACCTTTCGCAAAAAAGCTTATAGACTTTGGTTTTTATATTTCTTTTACAGGAATTATTACGTTTAAAAAGAAAGTAGACTACTTACACGATGTTGTCCGGTACGTACCACTCGAGAGAATGCTTCTTGAAACCGATTGCCCCTACCTCACACCAGAACCCTATCGAGGCAAAACTAATGAACCTGCTTACCTAAGACTCACAGCCCTTAAAATAGCAGAGTTAAAGAACGTAACATTGGAAGAAGTAGCCAACATCACCACCGCGAACGCCCAAAAACTTTTTGGAATTTAGATTATTCACCACACCTCACTGCAGGAGGCCAGCATCTGCATTCCGAACAACGAGGCACAACTGCATAACATGTCTCATTTTCTCCTCCGCATGATCCTTTATGGACCTGACAACTACTATGAGCTCCAAACCAGTGATAGTGACACTTAAAAACACTTGAACCCCGCAGTTCTGTGCCCTCAGGCGTCTCCACCTTTCTTAATATGGCTCTCATAACAAATGGAGCCTCACCAAGTATAGAGGTTAAATTAGTTGGGGCCGTTATTATCCCCGAATGTTCAAAAGAAAGAAGATACTCTGGTTTTTGACTCCCAGACTGCGTAATAAATTGTTGTTCAATTTCAGGTTTATCTTTAAGCGTATTATAAATTCCAATAAATCCACTCACAGGATTACTATCTTCATCATGTAGATTAAGCTCATGACTTCTAACTTTTATTTGAACAGTAAAATTAACTGCATGAGGTACAGTAATCTCTTGTCTTTGTAATTCAGCTAAAAAGCTTGCAAGTCTCTCTCTCAAATGCGCCTGAACATTTTCATACTCAGTCAAAGATAGACTAAATTTAAGATAGAGGGCGTCATGATCTACCTGAATATGGTAAGTATCAAAAACAGAAGCATGGCCATGATATGTAGCAAGGTCATCACTTGATAATAATAAATTATTCACGGAAACTGAGTTCACCTCTACAAGCTCTCCTGTTTCTGCATTGATTGTCCCTCGTGTTTCCAAAACAACTTCTTGCGGTGTATTTTGTAATAATTGTGCTGCAACATCCTCAAGTGGACCCGGTGAATCATTTTTGTTGGATGAGCAATAAAATAGCATCGTGAAAAGCACAAAAAGACTACTCGCCAATAGCATCTTTTTTATCATGTTTACGTCCTTCTAATTTAGAATTGATTGACAGACAGAAAACCTTATTGCCTTAATTGTAGCATAAAATGAGAGTGCGTTCTTCCAAAGTTAAAAGCTGGTTATTTTCCCTTTAATTCCAATAGGTTAGAAATAAGCACCTCATCAAAAAGATTGAAATCAGAAATAAGAACCAATTGACCTTGGGGATTCAAAACAAGGATTTGAGGAACCCCCCTTAACATGAGGGCTTCCAAAAGTTGACCAGCGTATTGTGCACATTCAGCATTTTTTTCATCATCTAAAAGTATTTGTGGAAAATTGATGTTGAGAGGATAAAACCTCAACTGCTCAGCAGAGGTACTAAATGCAAGCCCAATAATTTCTAAATTATACTCCTCTTTCATTTCATAGAGTTTCACAAGTTTTTTAAGATCCATTTTACAATAAGGGCAAAATGTACCCCAAACAAAAAGAAGGGTTATTTTATTATTTTCACTTATTTTTAAAACATGATTATTAGAATCATAACTTGCCGGAAAAACTATTTTTTCTCCAAGAAACTGTTTTTGAGTTTCAAGTGCCGTTATTTCTTCCATAAATAGATCATCACCATTATTCTCCTGTTTTAATTCTTCCAATGAATTTAAATCATCACTCACAATATATTTTCTTGCCTTCTCAACGATGACAGCTCTTTGAAAATAATCATAACTTACTTGATCCATCTGCCTTAATCCTTCTACAAAATCTTGCATAGACGACAGATCCCCTCTTTTTAAAAAATCAAAAACCTCAAGGAGCGCTGTAGAATAAGCCTCATGTACAACTAAATTTAATTCTTTAATTTCTTTAAACTGATGGAGCAAAAGATAAAATTTAATTTTTTGTCTTAATAAATAATCACTCACTGACACATTCCACACTTTCTCAAGATTTTGCAGATCATCTAAACCTTCTTGAAATTTCTTAAAGTACAGTGCGAGGTACATGTACATGTCAATAATATGTTCTTGCTGGTTTTGAGAAAGTTCCGTTAAAAGAGGAAGTTTTTCTTTGAACAACTCATATTTATTTAATAACAGCGCTTCTTTGTCCCCTAGATTTCTAAAATACTGATGAGTTTCTTCAAAGGCTCGGGTCAGCTCTTCATAAACAGAGTCTTCGGAAGCAATCTTTTTATATATATTTTTTGATGATTGAAAATAGATAAAAGCTGAGACAAAAAAAATACAACAAATCACTATAAAAATCTTAGCTCTCATCATTCCCCCATTACCTATACACATATCGGCTTATTTAGCAAAAAAAGTAAGAAACACTCATACTCCAAGTTCTTTTTTCTCTAGTTGAAGTATGCGGTCGCGGAGGCGGGCAGCTTCTTCAAACTCAAACCTCTTGGCATGGGTTTTCATTTGTTTTTGAAGTTTTTTAATTTCTTTCGGTATAGCTTCGAGAGGGATTTCATCTTTTTCAGTCTGAACCGTCACATAATCCTTTTCATAAACAGATTCTAAAATGCTGTGAATATTCTTTTGTATCGACTGAGGTGTAATACCATTTTTCTTATTAAACTCTTCTTGCAACTTTCTTCTTCGCTGTGTTTCAGAAATTGCCTCTCTCATCGAAAGCGTCTCCACATCGGCATACATAATAACCGTTCCCTCAACATTTCTGGCAGCACGCCCCATGGTTTGAATGAGAGAAACTTTTGATCTTAAAAAACCTTCTTTGTCTGCATCAAGTATCGCGACAAGCGACACTTCCGGTAAATCAAGCCCTTCACGCAAAAGATTAATACCCACCAAAACATCAATATCGCCCACTCGAAGGGCACGAAGAATTTCAGATCGCTCAAGGGTTTTGATATCAGAATGAAGATATTTCACTTTGATATCGAGTTCCTGTAAATATTCTGCAAGCTCTTCAGACATTTTCTTGGTTAAAGTTGTAACAAGCACCCGTTGTTTTTTTTGAATCCTTTTTTTAATCTCAGAAAGTAAATGGTCTACCTGATGTGTTGCCGGATGTACAAAAACTTGTGGGTCCATCAAACCTGTGGGTCTAATAATTTGCTCTACAACCTCACCTTGTGTTTGCTCGAGCTCATAAGAGGCAGGCGTTGCTGAAACATAAATTGTTGAGGGTTGTTTTCCCTGAAACTCGTTAAAACTTAAAGGCCTGTTATCAAGTGCGGAAGGCAGGCGAAACCCATGTTCAACAAGCGTTTCTTTGCGCGCACGATCCCCTTTATACATGCCACCAAGCTGAGGTACTGAAATATGGCTCTCATCAATAAAAAGTAAAAAATCATCTGGAAAATAATCTAAAAGGGTTGAAGGTGGTCCACCCGGCTTTCGTCCATCAATGTGACGAGAATAGTTTTCAATGCCATTACAATAACCAAGCTCTTCAATCATTTCCAAATCAAAAAGTGTTCTCTGCTCAAGCCTTTCCGCCTCTTTTATTTTATTTTGTTGATTCAGTTGTGGTAGTCTTTCTCTTAACTCTAATCTAATGGATTCAATAGCTCGATCGAGTTTTTCTCTCCCTGTTACAAAATGGCTTGTTGGATAAATATGTGCCTCTTGAACATCTTCGAAAACCTCCCCTGTAAGAGGATCCATGTGAACAATTTTTTCAATTTCATCTCCAAAAAATTCTAATCGATAGGCCCGATCTTCTTCATTGGCCGGAAAAACATCAACCCTATCTCCACTCACACGGAAACTTCCACGATAAAAATCTTTTGTCTCACGCACATACTGTATGGAAACTAATCTTTTTAAAACTTCATCACGGTCTATCTTCATGCCTTCTGCGAGTGTTACATGAAGTTTTTCATAATCCTCTGGAGAACCCAAACCATAAATGCAAGAAACACTCGCAACGACGATTGTGTCACGCCTGGTTAAAACAGAGCGCGTAGTCGAGTGGCGAAGTTTATCAATTTCATCATTAATGGAAGAATCTTTTTCGATATAAGTATCTGTTGAGGGAATATAAGCCTCAGGTTGATAATAATCGTAATAACTTACAAAGTACTCAACTGCATTACGAGGAAAAAACTCTCGAAACTCCGTGTAGAGTTGAGCTGCCAAGGTTTTATTAGGAGCCACAACCAAGGCGGGCTTTCCACATTGGGCTATGACATTGGCCATCGTAAAAGTTTTTCCACTGCCCGTAATGCCCAATAAAACTTGATGTTTTTTTTTCTTTTCTAAACCTTCAATGAGTTGTTCAATGGCTTGGGGTTGATCCCCCTTGGGCTTGAAAGAGGAAACCAATTGAAAGGCAAGTTGCGATGAGCGATTAGACACAACTTCCTTTTTTATTCATTGGTTGGTACGGACACACGCCACGTCGTTCCTTGAGAAGAGTCTTCAAGCACGATGTTATGGCCCCCTAGTTCATCTCGTATTTGATCTGAAAGCTTCCAATTTTTTGCTTCTCGCGCCTGTTTTCTTTCAGAAATTCTAGCTTCGATATGCTCTCGTGTAATATTTTCAGGTAACAACTGCTCGTAAAGTTTAGGTAAGTACGTTTTGGGATCTTCTTCAAAAATACCTAAAACATCGGCAATGTGTGAAAAAATTTTCTTTGCTTCTTTTAAGATGTCGCGCGTTAATGCTGATTCTTTAAAATTTTTATTCTGCAAATATTGATTGAGGCTTCGTATCACTTCAAAAATATTTCCTATGGCTTTCACAGAATTAAAATCATCAAGCATGGCTTCTTGAAAACGCGTTTGCAGTAATTTTATATCCGCAAACAACCCCTCTTCTTCTGTGCTTGGAAAAGGTGAATTGTTGGGTGCAGATTGTGAAAGAATGTTTTCTATTAATTCTTTTGTTCTATAAAATCTCTCTAGCCGCACAACAGCATCTCGAATATGAACAGGAGAAAACCCTAAGGGGCTTCGGTAGTGACTGGCCAAAACCCATATTCTTAAAACCTCAGCACTGTATTTTTTAAGAAATTCATTCACCGTGACAATATTGCCAAGGGATTTACTCATTTTTTCTTTTCCAAGATTCACCAAACCATTATGAAGCCAGTAGGTGGCAAAAGGCACCTCATAAGCCGCTTCACTTTGTGCTATTTCATTTTCATGGTGAGGAAAAATAAGATCAGCTCCACCACCGTGAATATCAAACGTTTTTCCTAAATATTTTTGGCTCATAGCAGAGCACTCTATATGCCAGCCCGGGCGGCCTCTTCCACGCGGAGCATCCCAGGAAGGCTCACCCTCTTTAGAAGGCTTCCATAAAACAAAATCAAGTGGGTCTTTCTTTTTTTCTCCAATTTCAATGCGCGCTCCGGCTTGCAATTCTTCAACATTTTTTCCGGAAAGTTTCCCATAACCTTTAAATTTTTTAACTTTATAAAAAATTTCTCCATCGACCTCATAGGCAAAATCCTTTTGAATAAGTTTTTCAATAAGCTCAACAATTTCTTCAATGTGCTCTGTAGCACGTGGCTCTTCGGTGGGTGTGCGTAGTTTTAAGGCCTTAGCATCTTCATGAAAAAAATGAATATTTTCTTTTGCAAGTTCGAGTGAAACCATTCCCTTTTCATGTGCCTTATTAATAATTTTATCATCGATATCAGTAAAATTTCTTACAAACTTCACTTTGTATCCAAGTGATTGTAAAAACCGATAGATTACATCAAAAACAATAAAAGCTCGTGCATGGCCCACGTGGCACGGAGCATATACAGTTACCCCACAGCAATACATAGAAACATGCCCGGGATTAACCGGAACAAATTTTTCTTCTTTGCCAGATAAGGTGTTGTAAATAAAAAGTTCTGGAAATTCTTTCATCAGTCTAAACCCTTTATTACACGCGTGACACGTGTTTTAAGTCCCTCATGACCAATCAAGGGAAAAACAAGTGAAAGCTCGGGACCATGGGGCTCACCTGTAATAGCTAAGCGCAGAGGAAAAAACAAATTCTTTCCCTTTGCACCTGTTTTTTCTTGAACTCTTTTTTTAATTTCTTCAAAATCACAGATAGCTTCTTTTTCAAGAATATCTTTCATAGCAAAAACAACTTTCTTAAACTCATCACTTTGAAGTTGCCTCTTAACATCATCCGATAATAAAAACTTTTCTTCAAAAAATATTTTTAAAGCTCCACAGATATCAGGTAACCTCACCACGGCCGTTTGCAAAACAGCCAATACTTTTTTTAACCACGCCGTATCAATTTTGTGAAGATCATATTCTTTTTCAATAAAAGGTAACTCGAGAGCAAAAAAATCATCCTGTGAAAGTTTTCTTATATACTGCCCATTCATCCAATCAAGTTTTGGTGTTTCAAAAATAGAAGGACTCGAAGAAAGTCTTTTTTCATCAAACTCTTTGATGAGCCTTTCACGATCTAAAATTTCATCTTCAGATTGGGACGACCATCCCAACAAAATCAAAAAATTTGTAAAGGCTTCCGGTAAATACCCAAGCTTTCGATACTCTCCGACAGAAACAGCACCATGCCTTTTTGAAAGTTTTTTTCTATCTGTGCCTAAAACCATAGGAAGATGTCCAAAAGCCGGTGGTTTTACATTGAGAGCCTCGTAGAGAAGTATTTGTTTGGGCGTATTAGGAAGGTGATCATCACCACGAACAATGTGTGTGACCTTCATAAGAATATCATCGACAACACATGCAAATTGATATGTTGGTCCACCATCAGATTTAAAAATAACAAAATCACCAATAACGGAGCGTTCAAACTTAACTTCACCTCGTACGTCATCTCGAACAATAACCGAAGCGCCATCTTTCACTAAAAAACGAATCACAGGTTTTAAGCCCTGCTTTATCGATTTTTGTTTTTCTGCTGGGGTTAAATTACGACAACGCCCTGAGTACTTCGGCATTTTGCCTTCTTTTAAAAGTGCCTCTCGCTCGCTCTCTAGTTGTTCCGATGAGCAAAAACACTCGTAGGCACACTTCTTATCTAATAATTCTTTTTGATATTTTTCATAAATAGATTGTCTTTCAGATTGGCGATAAGGCCCACAAGCTCCGCCCACATCTGGTCCTTCGTCCCAATCAAGACCTAACCATTTTAAATCTTGTATAATTATATTTGCCGATTCTGGAGTTGAACGCTCCTTATCTGTGTCTTCAATTCTTATGATAAGCGTTCCTTTGTAGTGACGGGCCAAGAGCCAGTTATAAATAGCTGTTCTGGCATTACCCACATGAAGCACACCTGTGGGACTAGGTGCATATCGATATCGCCTCTTTTCCATAGTAGTTCAGTCTCTCAAAAAAAATAAGTGCTGTCACCAGAGGTAGTGACTGGCAGATTTTCCCAAATTAGCGCCACCCTACCTATAAGCATGGAATGACATTCAATTGATTCAGTTTTTTAGAGTGGCGCTAATTTGGGAAAATCTGCCAGTCACCTAGTTCTCGAAAATGCGTTTGATTTGCTCAGCGACGTGATCTTCTTTTACTTGTTTTGCAATAGAAAGCTCTTTGACAAGAAGATTACGAGCTGTATCAAGCATGCGGCGTTCACCAAAAGAAAGCTCTTTGTTGTGTTTCAATAGGAAAAGATCTCTTAAAACTTCCGCAATTTCAAAAACCGACCCTGTTTTAATCTTTTCCATGTACTCACGATAACGCCGATTCCAGGTAAGATGATCATAAGAACGATTACGCTTTTTATCCTTAAGAATTCTTAAAACTTTTGGTACTTTGTTCTTTGAAATGACCTGTCTCAAGCCGACAGTATCTGCATTGTCTTTAGGCACCATAACGGTCATGCCATTATCTATAATTTTTAAGATGTAAAACTGCAGCTTCTTGCCAGAAATGACCCGTGACTCAACACCTTGTACAACAGCTACGCCATGTGCCGGATAGACAGCGGTATCACCTACTTTAAAGTCCAACGATGTACCCCCTTTTTGTATATTTTCCATGATAAAGAACACTCAAGTCCTTCTCTAACCATTAAGTGTATAACACGCCGCATTATAAACTGTCAACCTCTATTTGCCTTATTTTCCAATGCTTTCAAGCCTTTCCAAGTCTAAAATATCAAAATATCTCAAGTCCGAAATCATAGGTTTTAACAACTTTAACCTTGAATATACAGTTTTCTGATGTGGGCTTAAATCATTCTGGTTTACTTTTTCAAGCAGAAGAAGAGCCTCCTCTTTTTTTCCAAGTTCAGTTAAAAGCATTCCCTTAATAAAGAGATACGAAGTATCTGCAGGATTAGTTTTAATTGCCTCGCGAAGATGAGCTAAGGCCTGTTTACTATCCCCTAACTCATAATGGGCACGATAGGCTGAAACATACGCTTCCAAATCTTCTGTTCTTTTCTTAAGTGTATGAGACATAGTTCCAAGTGGCTTCCCATCAAAATCAAACCCGACAAACTCACCCCGTGAAGAAGGCGCCTTGCCATTTGAAATCCAAATCTGAATCTTTCCATCTTTCACTTTAAAAATAACGCTCTGAGTATTACTCACAACACTGATAATATTGGGACTCACCGACTTTTCCTTTCCCAAAGATTTATCAAAGGTATCACTTAAAAAGTCAGCAGCACGAGTCACATTAATGTCGCCATAATTATTTTTGACGAGCTCCATCATGCGTTCAAAACGAAAACGAGAACTATCAGTAATGGATTGCAAAATTTCATACTCATTTTTGTGCATCTCTTTGTTTAAGTAAAAATTTGAAAGAGCCGCGTGGTCTTTAAAGAATTGAACTCTGACTTTAGAGCTTGATAGAGAGACTACGGCAATTCTTGATTTTCCGTTTAAAGAGTCCGTCATAAGGTAACTCCAACACCCCGCCACCTCGTTGTGCTTAATAATTTTAACCGCCTCTTCAATAGACTGTGCATTGCGAATAATTTGATCTCCTATGTCTAAAATAGACGTTCCAAGATTAACATCCTCACACAGTATTTGATGAAGACTTATGGATAAGCCCTTTTCATTAATGGCGGTAATACCACCCGTGTGAACACCTGCAGAGGTGGCTGAAACATGCTTGTAACCCTTGGCCGGATTATAAAAAATAAGGGTTGGAAATTGATCCCATACACCCACTCCGTCATAATCTAAATTTCTTCCAACAATCAAACTTCCATCTTGTGTGGCGCTGTTCATAGCGGCAAAAGAGGTGCAACCAAATTGAGAGCGCGCAGCCCTGATACCATTGTCATGCAACACACCAAGAACAAGAAGAAAGGCATCTGGAAGTAAATACGCAGTTTGATACGCCTCAGATGGAATATCTGTTGCCCATGAGAGCGCTTCTAGTTCAACTTTTGCACGGGGCGATAAAAATTCTTTCATGGGTTGTAATAAAAATGAATCGGCATAATCAGTCACTTTTTTTCTGTAATCTTCATTTTGAATTTTTTTAAATAATTTTTTCAGAAGAGAAATGTAATAAGGAACCATTCCTTTCTTTATTTCTGAATTTAAAAGTTTTCCGTGAGCATAAGCCATATCAAACGATGTGCCAGAAACTTTTAAAACACGAATGCCGTGAACTTTATTTAATTCGGCTGACGAAAATTTTTTATTTGTAAGGTGTTCTTTTGATGAAGGTTGCGAATAGAGATGTCCCCCAATAAGTGAAACTGAAAGAGTCATTATAAAAAGTTTGAGCCGATATGATTTCATTCTTCCCCGGGCAGAGGTTTAGCAACTTCTATGCCATAAATAACCCAAGTTATTTCAATGCGTTAGAAATCTAACCCTTTGAACTCAGTTATAAATTTGTTCATTTTTTAATCATACTTAACATAAGTTATGGTTTTAAAAGGCCTTTTTACCCTTAAAAAAAGTTAGGCGTTTTCGTTTAGGATGTTGACAGTAAGAGCGGTCTTCTATACAAAAACGGGCCAAAGACAATGATGAGGTTTTCGTTGTCTTGAAGTAACAAAAGTTTGAGAGGCAAGAGCCTCAAAGTAGTAGGAGGTCGGTTATGTTAAGAAGGTTATCGGTTCTTTTCCTAGCAGCTCTGTTTGTGACTCCATTTTTTGTCAAAGCTGATGATGATAGTCGGCTCGAGCGCTGGAAAAATGAAGGACTTGTTTTTGCTGTCAGAGACAGTGAAACAAAAGAATTTGTACGATGGGGACGCATCAGTCTTGATACCTGGAAAGGCGAAGAAGAAAGCTCTTGGGTTGTTCGCACAGAAGATGGCAGACTTCGTACAGGCTACAGAGGTCGTGTAGAAAATTGGGAAACAACAAGTGGAGAACAAGCAAAGAGACTTGTTGTTCGTAATTCAAAAGGTCACTTTGTTACATGGACACCTTTTGAACAAGATCTCAGAGAACAATGGGAAAATGATGAAACAAATGGTTGGCGCTATGTTGTAAGACATCGCGCGAGTGGAAGATTTGTGAACGTTGCTAAAGGCGAATTAGAAGTATGGAAGAATTGGAAAAATCCAGTTCTCGTTGTTCGTGATTCAGCCGATGGTGAACGTAATGGTCAACTTGTTACATTCCTTCCTGGAAGAACAGAAACAGGTCGCGATGGTGTAACACGCATTGCTTACCGCGTACCAGCAGGTCAACCTGAAGGTGGCCAATTTATAACAACTGTTTTGGTTGTTGAAGCAGAAGGCGATTAATTTAAATTAGGATAGAATAAAAAAAGGGCGCCTTTTAGGCGCCCTTTTTATTTTGATTTTTTTATAAACTCTAAAACACAATCAACATAAGCTGCTAAATATTCTTTTCCCTTAGAGGCATTGGCTTTGAGTGGAATGCCAAGTACACCACTGGGTGAGAGAACTTTTGTTCCTTTTTTATAAACTTCAGCAATACTTGTATAAACAGGTACTCCCTGATCTAGCTTTGTACTATCCACAAACTCAGGAGCAATGTGCATCATAAAAGAGGTCTCAATTTCTCCACCGTGAAGCCCTGCTTCTTCTTTTGTAACTTTAAATTTTTCTGTTGCCTCATGAAAACGATGCATAAGTCCATCAAAATCAGCAAATCCCAAAACTTGAGTTGATGTTAAGCTTTTTTCAAGTTTTTTAGCCACTTCTTGAACGGCCTTAAAATTGCCACCATGAGTTGGGATGAGGATTATTTTTTGAAATCCGTGTTTTGCTAAACTCTCACAGTATTCTTGAATGAGAGCTTTCAACGTATTTTCAGAAATAGTTATAGTTCCTGGAAACCCCATGTGTGCCTCTGAGCATCCAACACGAATAGTCGGCGCCTGAAGTATGAACCCTAGTTTTTTTGCTACTTCATGAGGAATGACATCTCCACAAAAGGCATCAACAAAGAGTGGCAAATGCGGTCCATGCTGTTCGGTAGAGCCAATACCCAAAACAATTGTAGTCCAGCCTGATTTTATTTTTTTTTCTACTTGTGGCCAGGAGAGGTGATCAAGTAGAATAGATTTATCAAATTGATACATACACTTAAAAATAACATGCTGTATATCTCTTGTCATTCTGATGGGGCACATCATCTATGTTACATTGTCTTGTCCTTTATGTTATTTTCTTCGTCCGCCTTAACTCTAGAATATCTAAGTGAACCGGTTGTGGCGTATGTAAACCACACCAAGGCCACGATTGAGTGGGAAACAAATGAAGACTCTAAAACGCTCATTCAATACGGACAGGAAAAAAATAACCTCAATCTATCTGCAACATCGCCGTGGAGAAAATTTCACAAAGTAGATTTATATGGACTCATTCCCAATACAACCTACTTCTTTAGAATCTCATCTGAAGATAAAAGCGAAAAAAAACGCATGACAACTGTTTATACTTTTAAAACCCATATCCAACTTGAAACACTCATTCCTCACTTAACTGCAGCACCTAAGATAACCCAAACATCTCCCACCACACTGAGTATGTCCTGGAAAACAAGTATTCCAACAACAGCTACCATTTATTATGGAACGGGTGACAATCTTAATCAAAAAAAACAAATTCTTTTCTTCCATGAAGAACACGAGGCTTTTTTCGATGATTTATTATCAGGTCAAAAATATTCTTTTCAAATTGTTTCTGAAAGCTCTGGCAGAGAATCAAGAAAATCAGCCCTTATAATTTACACAGTTAAAGAATTTAGAAAGACAGAAGAAATTCCTCGTTTAGAAGAAGATCCCATAGTTTCTCAAATTTCGGATACAAGTGCTGTGATAGAAATTCACGTGA
>Ga0209541_10011086_pt1 | contig 14175 bp, 17 predicted proteins | sample RifCSPlowO2_01_FD_184027 | JGI IMG/M metagenome (GOLD analysis project Ga0209541, IMG submission 184027) | Groundwater microbial communities from Rifle, Colorado - Rifle CSP2_plank lowO2_0.1 (SPAdes) (version 2) | ecosystem: Environmental > Aquatic > Deep subsurface > Groundwater | place... | reverse complement strand
GCGGGACATTCAACTGCGGCCAGTAAAGGGTCGGAGTCCCGAGATGCAACGAGGGACGGAGACCATGAGCGGAGGCCCGATGGCAATCGGGCCGCAGTCGAATGGTGGATCATTGACGCGGTTAAAGGTATTTCCGACGTCCGGCTGATAACGGAAAAAGACATCATCGAGGTCAAACGCCGTCTGACTATGCATGACTATGATCTCGGCATGCACCTGACGCTTTTAAAAAAAATATACCCGAAGCTCCAGCTCCGGATTATCGGCATCCCGTTCGGCGCGCCGCCGGCTACGGTTCTGCCCGATGTCACGAATTTTCTTTCCACCGCACTTCAAGAAAGTGCGATGCACAGCTCATACACGGATCATACGCACGAATAAGTTCTTCGATGCCGCGCTCGAGAAAATTTTTCGGCTTATCGAGATTACTTTGCACGTACAACCGGATATCGCGCTCGATCATGATCTGATTCTGTCCGGTCGGCACGATCACCTCGCCCTCCTTCACGACTCCTTCTTTCGAAATGATCATTTTGTGATAGAGCGTTCCGCGTGGTGCTTCGATGATCCCGATGCCGACCGCGTCCCGTGCAACGTACTGGGCAGGCGGCTCCGGTACAAAGGTTGTGGTTTCCAAAATATCGATGCTTTCGTCAACGGAGTGCAGGATTTCGATCGCCTGCGCGAGATTGTTATCGAACGCATCGTGCGACGGGAAATGCGCAAGGGCAGCCGCAGCGTCACGGCGCGTGTTCGGATGGAGCGTGCCTTTCGATAGATTCAGGCGAGCCAGCGCGCCAACCCTGAAGTACTGTCCCTCAAATTTATAGCCCGATGCCTGCGAATACGGTATCACCACATGCTCCAAGTGCTGCCGATATTCTTTTTCCGAAACGCGCCGCCCGTGCGAATCGATCAAGTCACCGTCCAGATACGTAAACGGATCGCCGATAATTGCGGCGTACTGCGACTCCTGCACGAATGAGCTGGGTTTTTTTGCAAATAATTCTATGAGTGAAAGCACCCGCGGCCTGATTTCGCGCAGTTCTTTCGCGAGCGGCGCACACTGTGCGGGATCAATGATCTTGATAAAACCGCCGATCGTCGGGAACGGCGCGTGAACGCTTCTGCCGGCGACCGCCTGGGACAGATGATTGCCGGCCGCTTTTACGTCAAAGGCGTCATGCAGCCATTGATGCTGCTCCGGATCGTTCTCGTCAAAATCCAAAAGCGAATCCATGTGATACACGTCGGGAAGGACGAACAGGTACAAATGCAATGCGTGATCGCGGATCATAAGCCCGTGCATGGTCAGTCGCTTCAGAAGTTTCGTCTGCTCCGACGGCATAATGCCCAGTGCATCCTCCATCGCTTCGATATTGCAGAGCAGATGCGCGTTGCTGCACGTGCCGCAAATACGCGCAAGCAGTTGCGGGATCGAGGTGATCGTTTTTCCGCGCAGCGCCTGCGTGTAAAACCGTTTATACTCGCTGATGGCGAATTTCGTTTCGGTCACAACGCCGTCCGTTACCGTCAGATCGAGCGAAGCATGACCCTCGATCTTTGAAATGTCGGCCAAATTCAAATCGAATGATACGTTATGCATTGTTCGCGCTTTTAAATTCCTGCAACGCCGCTTGGACCGTTTTCAAAAAAGCGTCCGTGTTCATCGGGCAACCGGGAACTTTCGCATCCACCGGGATAACGTCCTCGAGTTTCTTTACTTTCTCCCCCATATTAAAGCGTTCGATGAGAAATTTGATCTCCTGCCGTGTTTTCTCGTCAAAGACGTTGCGGCTTCCCGACGGCATTCCGGTACAGGCGCACGAGCCGATGGCTACCACCTTTTTTGCAAGCCGGCGGATCTCCTTGACCTGCTTTTCCTGCGTTGCGCTGGTGATAGCACCCTCAACGAACGCCACGTCCATGGGACCGGGCGGCCGGTCCTGCCGGAGCACCTTCGCGTACCGAAAATCGATCTGCGGAAGCCATTCGGCATAATGATCGTTCAAAAGTTCGGTCATCATGATCGTGCTGTCCTCACAGCAACTAAAAGAAAACCAGCCGGCCACGAGTTTTTTTCCTGAACCCGGCTGGGGCATAGTAACTTTTTTCGTTAAACTTTTGGCCAGAGCTTGGCGCCCTTGTCGTCGAACACGGTAATTGCATTGACCGGGCAGCTCTGCGCCGCCTGCAGAATAAGTGCGTCCGGATCGCCGTTCTGTTTTTTCACCTGCGCCAAACTGTTTTCGTCCAGCTCAAACGTATTCGCGGCGATGGCGACACACGAGGCAACGCTCGTGCATAATTTCTTATCTACTTCAGCTCGATACGCCATAGTGTTGTTTGATAAATCGTCTACAGAAAGTGTACCTAATTTTTCGAAACCCGGCAACGTTTTAGGCGGTCGCTTCGGCGATTCGTCGAACCGCAACGGCGAATGCCGCGGTGCGGTGCGGGACGCGGTGTCCGGCTGCAAACGCATGCACGGCCTCAAAGGCGGCTTGTATTGTTTTCCGCAGCATTTCATCGACGCGGGCGGCTGTCCACGTTTCGCCTTTCATGTTCTGCACCCATTCAAAATAGGAAACGGTTACGCCTCCGGAATTTGCGAGCACATCGGGCAGGACAATCACGTTGCGCTTTGCCAAAATACCGTCCGCTTCGGGAGTTGTCGGGCCATTGGCAAGCTCGAGGATTGTTCGCGCGCGAATCCGCGGCGCGTTTTCGCCCGTTATCTGATTTTCGAGCGCAGCCGGGACGAGAACGTCGGTTTCAAGTTCGAGCAACTGCGCGTTCGTGATCGCTTTCGCACCGGGGAACCCGGCGAGCTTTCCCGTTTTGTTTTTATGCTTCTCAACCGCCGCGATCGAAAGACCGCCAGGCGCATAGATCCCTCCCGATGAATCGCTGACCGCGATAACCGTGTGCCCGTTTTTTCCCGCGATTCGGGCAAAGACGCTCCCGGCATTTCCAAATCCCTGGATTGCGATCCGAAGACCGGGGCCCGACTTCATTTTTTTCATGAAAGCTTCAAGTACATACCACCCGCCCTGAGCCGTTGCCGTGTCCCGCCCCAGAGAACCGCCGTCGGCAACCGGTTTGCCGGTGAATGTCGCCCTACCTTTTGGATCGCCGGTGAGCTTCACGTACTCGTCGGCCATCCATGCCATGATCTGCGGTGTCGTATAGACGTCGGGAGCCGGCACGTCGATCGTGGGTCCCAACACGTCCTTGAATGCCCGGGCAAACGCTCGCGACAGACGCTCCAACTCCCCTACGGAAAGTTCTTTCGGGTTGACGATAACGCCGCCCTTACCGCCACCCATGGGAATATTTGCGACAGCACACTTTATCGCCATCCAGAGGCCGAGTGCCTTCACCTCTTCCGTATCAACCTGCTGATGATACCGTATGCCGCCTTTGTACGGCCCGCGCGCATTATTATATTGAGCGCGGTACCCGGTAAAAATTTTTTCTTCGCCCGAATCCATCATGACAGGCAGTGCTGCCTCCACAAAACGCTGCGGCTGGCGCAAGCGCCGGATGATCCGCTCGGAGACGTCTGCAACCTGTGCCGCCCGCTCCAACTGCGTAAGCGCGTTTTCAAATGCATTCATCCCGTTAGAGATTTAAATTGATTATAATACAAAAGGACAGAGGCGCGATAACGTTGATGCGTGTTTTTATCAACCATACATCTCTAACGGGATTCATGTTATTTCATTAATTTTGGCGGATAAAACTTCCAGTAATCGATGTGGATTCGTTCCTTGGGAACGCCCGCACCGTTCAGAATGGTCTCGGCGCAATCAATAAAGGGCTGCGGGCCGCAGATGAAAAACTCCTCCCGGTAATCCTTAAATTCCTCACTAAAAATCTGCGACGTCACGAAGCCGGTTTTTCCTTTCCAGGACGGGTGCGGCTCGGTCACAACGACCGTATAGGTAAAGTTATTATGGGTGCGTGCGAGGTCTTCGAGCTCTTTCCGATAGATGATCTCATCGACGTTGATCACGCTGAATACGAGATGCACTTTCTTCGGTAGTTTTTTTGTCAGCACATGGAGATAAATCGCGCGCAATACGGAAACGCCCGATCCGCCGGCGATAAGTCCGATATCCCGCTGTATCGTCTCATCAAATATAAAATTACCGTAGGGGCCCAAAAGTTCAATCGGATCCCCGGCCTTGAGCGATCGCAGGTGCGAGGTGAATTTCCCTTCGTCAAAAATGCGTATCGTAAACCACAATTCCGAAACGCTGTCGCCGCCCGGCGTTGCGACCGAAAAAAGCCGGCCTGCCGGTACGTTGGGAATGTTCCACCGCATCGCCTGCCCTGTCTTGAACGACATCGGGCTTCCCGGCTTTACGACGAACGAGAGCACCCGCGGCGTCTCGGTAATAATACGCTCAATAATGGCTTTCATGCTGGTTCAGCTTACCATGCGCTGCAATCGGTAGTAAGCAGTTTGTGCCGCGACCGAGCCTTCAGCCGCGGAGGTGATAAATTGTTTGAGATCGGTTGCATCGGTAATATCTCCGGCCGCAAAAACACCGGCGATATTCGTTTCCTGCGCGCGTGTAACTTTGATATAGCCGTGCTCATCAGTCGCAACGCCGAGCTGTAACGCAAGCGAGTTTAACGGTACGTGCCCGATCTCCACGAAAATACCGTCGAGTTCGAGAGTACGCCCGGTATCCAGCCGTACCGCCGTAACATGACCAGCAGACCCGGTGATAGCCGCGACGTTCGCGCCGGGAATAAGCTCGACGTTCTTGAGCGTCTTAACCTTCTCGACCGAAATCGGCTCCGCGGTCATTTCCTTTTTTCGAAAGATCGTATAAACCCTCGAAGCGTATTGTGAAAGGAAGATGGTGCCGAGCGCTGCGGAATCGGAACCGCCTACGATGGCAAGGGTTTTCCCTTTGTATAACGGCCCGTCGCACGTATAACAATAATGCACTCCTCTGCCAGCAAACGATTCCTCGCCTTCGATGCCGAGTTTTCGATGAACCATGCCGTTGGAAAAAAGGAGCAATTTCGTCTCGTAAGTTTCACCGGAAGCAAGATGGACCGTAAAACCCTCGCGTGTTTTTTCAACGGACGAAACTTCGCCCGTCACCAACGGAACATCGTAGCTCTTAACGTGCGCAATGAATTTTTGCATCAGATCCCAACCGGCGATACCCGGCTCCCCGATCCAGTTGTCGACTTGATGGGCAATATTTCCGGTTCCGCCGAATTCCTTTGCGATACACGCGACATTGAGCTTAAATCTGGCAGCATACAAAGCAGCCGCAAGACCTGCGGCTCCTCCGCCGATAATGAGTAGATCACGGCGAGCATTCATACGAACCTATGCAGCACTGTGCTTTTCAAGAAGTTTCACGAGCGTTTCTCTTGATTGCAGACCGATAAGATTTTCCACAACTTTCCCTGCCTTGAATATTTTAAGCGTCGGAATGCTAAAAATTTGATAGGTCTGAGCGGTCTGCGGATTTTCGTCAACGTTCATCTTACCGACCTTCACAGTATGCTTTGAAGCGAATTGCTTTGCGATGTCCTCAACGATAGGTCCTTGTACACGACAGGGTCCGCACCAGGGAGCCCAAAAATCAATCATGACGACTTCACCGGCCTCCTCGACTTCCTTCTTAAAATTCGCATCAGTAACGATGTTCTCCATAGAATAGGATTAATCCTTTATGACAACTTAAATAGTGTATCAACAAGTCGGGACACCGGAACAGAGGAGGCGTCGCTGGGTATACAGCCTCTCACCTCTGCCTCGACAATCAGCTTCGCAAGAGAGGACAAGGAAGCCCTGACAGCAACGATCTGCTGCACGATATCCTGTGCATTGCGCTTATTAACATACATTTTCTCTAAAGCCGAAATTTGGCCTGAAATCCGATGCAAACGGTCTGTAAAATCTTTTGTATCACACATCATATACTAGGTAGTAGTATACAGTATGCTGAAGATAGAGTCAATTTTGTATACTATTGACAGAATCATTATAAATAGATATAATTAAGGATTCGTAATGGAGGTTACGATGAGAAACGTTCTTTCGGTTCTCCGTTGGGTAGCCCTTGGGCTGATTGTCCTCTTTGGCATTCCCTGGCTAGTTCTAGCCATAAAAGGTGGCCAGTTCTCGCCGGACTCCGCTACAAACCCACTGAGTGGCATCTCTACCTGGGCCGAGGCCCAAAACGCCAACGACCCCATTTGGGACGCACGGATCAGTGCTTTCTGGTGGGGTACACTCGGCTGTCTGACAGCTCTTGTCCTTGGAGGGGTTTGGATCAAGATTAATGATGGAATTCGCCGGAGAAGGAGGGCGAGCATCAAGCCAAGACCAGTCAAGGACGAAAAGAAGCTCCGCGCTTAAGCGGGGCTTCATTCTTTTTGTTCCTTATGGAACAATCTACACTAAGATTAGCTTTTTTTAAAGGATTAGGAGTCCGTTGCTCCTCGCCTGCCTTGCCTGGTGTCCTCACCAGGAATCGAACCTGGATCTAGAGCTTAGGAGTCTCTCGTTCTATCCATTGAACTATGAGGACAACAAGCGAGGCGGGCTGGCATCTGTCGACCTATAGGTGCAAGCTGTCTACAAAAAGCTTCTTTGCAAGAGATCAAGATATTTTGTTGTATCTAAATGAATGTTCCGTGAGGAACAAAAATATTATAACTAAAACATTAAAAAAATTCAAGATTTAAAGAACAAATCAATAATATCAGAACATGTAAATTTGTCTAATTCAAGGCACAATTTTGACACTATTGGCAAAAGAAACTACTATTCAAGCATTAAGTAGTAATGGAAAATCATTTATGGCAATGTTTCAAAACCCGCCCCAGACACAAAAAGATAAAGGATCTGCTGAAACATTTATCGGTCCTTCTGTCAAACTTGAGGGCAATTTTTCAGGAGAGGGAGATGTTGTGATTGAAGGCGTAATGACAGGTAACCTGGCCACAAAAGGGGACATCCGTGTTGGCCAAGGCGCCTCAATTGAAGCAGAAGTTCGATCGAAAAATGCCCTTATCGCCGGAAAAGTCAAAGGAAATATTACGATAGGTGGCCACCTGAAACTCGCGTCAAGTGCAATTATTAATGGTGACATCCGCACCTTTTCTCTGGCCATCGACGAGGGTGCCGTCGTCAATGGGAAGATTATAATGGGCAAAGAAAAACCTATAAAAGATGCCTTAAGCTCGGACATGCCTGTGGATAAGTCAAAAGCTTAACTGCTGACCATCAAGACCTGATGTCATGTACCTCTATATCTACGATTCGTTTCTCAGTGAGCCCAAGTACAGCGGCCTGCTTTCTTCGGTCGAGCGACGGATAACCGATCTCGACATTAAAGGAAAGATCGCGCGCCTTTCAATTCTCAAGAACACGAAGGAGTTGATTCTCGATGCCGTAAAAAACGGCTATACGACGATCGTAGCGGTCGGCGACGATCAGACGTTTGCAAAAATCATTAATGTCATTGCTCCGCTCGACGTAACCTTCGGCGTCATTCCTTCCGACGCGAAGAGTTCGATCGCGCGTGTTCTCGGCATTCCGCCGCGTGAACTTGCCTGCGACGTTCTGGCTGCCCGGAGTGTAAAAAAATTGGATCTGGGAAAAATCAACAATTATTATTTCTTGAATGCGGCCGAAATACAAAATGCCAAAGTATCGATCAACTGCAACGGATACGAGGTAATGCCGACGACGACGCGAAATACGGTGCGCATCTCGAATATTATTTCCGCGACCGACGCCGTGAAGTCGAATCCGACCGACGGAATACTGGAGGCGATCATCACGCCGATTTCGACTCGCCTTTTTATGCATCATGCGCTGCACCCGACCGTTCTCCCTTTTACAAAAATCCGCATTCACACCGATGAGGAAGGTGGCGCGTCGATCCTGACCGACGAACACACCATTTTAAAAACACCGGCGGTTGTTGAGATCGCTCCCAAGCAACTCCGTATCATTGTCGGAACGAACCGGCTTTTTGACTAATTTCTGAAATCAAAAAAACACCCGGGCTTACCGGGTGTTTGTTTTTTTTAAATAAATCTCAGCTCCCCTGTTTCTTTTCTGATTTTTTGAACATGAGAAGCTGCTGTAGCCCGGTAAAGACCGTTGTTGCAAACCAATAAAGAGCTAAGCCGGCCGGGAACCGGGAACCGATAAATACGGTCATGACCGGCATGATATACAACATCTGCTTGTTCATTGCGGAGACGGACGATGTCGCTGCGCTCTTTGAGCCCATGAGCATCCGCGTCTGCCAGTATTGTGCAATGCCCGCCAGGATCGCCAGCGGCCAGCTCCGTGCCGCAAGATCCAGGAATCCGAAGGCGATTGTGTTAATCGTGCCGGGGTTCGCAATGCCCGGATAGAGGAGTTGGAACGCGTCACTCTTAATCCCTGCCGTAAATACCTGATAAACAGCTATCAAAATAGGAAGCTGGACAACGATGGGGAGACAAGATGAAAGGGGATTGATTTTTTCGCGCTTATAGAGCGCCATCATTTCCTGCGCCAGCTTCTCCCGGTCGTCTTTGTGTTTTTCCTTCAGCGCCTCCATCTCGGGTTGCAAGCGTTGTATCGAACGCTGCGATGTTATCGCTCGCCGGTTCAAGGGATAGAGGAGTATACGAACGATGAGCGTTAACACCAGTATCGTAACGCCCAGATCTCTCCCCGGGATCGCAGTATACAAAAAAACCAAAAGGTTAAAGAGGGGTTTGAGCAATATTTCCGTATAGAGCGCCGGCATACTCAGTGCACAGGATCAAAACCGCCTCGCGAGAACGGATTACAACGAAGTATACGAATAAACCCTTTTACCGCCCCGCGCAGGATGCCGTGCCTCTCGATGGCTTCATACGTATATTGTGAACAGGTTGGATGATAACGACAAAAACCGTAGGGATGGAGCGGAGCAAACCACCCGGTATCGGGAGAAAGTGTCTTTTGGTACAAGCGAATACCCGCTAATGCGATTACTTTCGGTAGGTTCTTCATGGAATACTAACTACTAAAGAGTCGTGCTTTGTTGAGGAGCTCAACGATCTGTCCTTGAAGCTCCCAGTATTCGAGGGTTGCCGCTTTCGGCCGCGCTATCAGGAGAACATCGAAACCGCTCTTGAGCTGCGGGAGTTCCTTTCTGATGATTTCCCTCATACGCCGGCGAATGGTGTTACGCACGACGGCGCGTTTTGAAATTTTTGTCGAAACCACAAAGGCAAATCGTGTTTGTTGCTGCCCGCTCTGCACCATCTTCAAGTGGACCGCCGACCCAAAAAATGAACGGCCGTACCGTGCGAGCTTTTTAAATTGCTGATCGCCTCGCAACCGATGATCCCGGGGTAGCATAGGCCGGGCTCTTACACAACCAATCGGCGTCTTCCTTTCGCGCGGCGCCGTCGAATTGTTTTTCTCCCGAGCGATGTTCTCATTCTTCTGCGGAACCCGTGCCGCCGGGCCCGCTTTCTTTTTTTAGGTTGATAGGTTCTTTTCATGACGGTGAAGTTCCCATACCGTAGCATGTTCACATCGGTTTGTAAACGAAGCGGCCCGGTATGCTTGCCTGCATGGTCTCAAATCTATGGCAAGAACGGCCTCTCGCTACTAGACAAGTATGAATAAGACATGCTACAACGTCCCTACAAACATATGCACAACATTTCTACATATTATACACGGACGGCTCGATTGTCAGATGCCCTGGTTGTGCTAAGGTACTACCTATCACTTTGATCCAAAAATAAAAACCTATGGATACCGCACAACTGTGGCAAGCTGTTCTCGGTGAGCTTGAAGTTTTGATTAGCAAAGCGAACTTTACAACGTGGTTCAAGAACACGTTCATACTTACGCACAGCGACCGCGAGACGGTTGTCGGTGTCCCGAATGCCTTTACAAAAGCCTGGCTCGAAAAAAAATATACTGAACAGATAATTCGCGCTCTGACAAACCTGACCGGTCTTCAGAGTGTTGTTGTCGTCTACCGGGTCGCCGCAAAAACCAACGAACAGCAACAGGAACAAAAAAAACAGACCGCTACCGCTTCGCCGACTGCGCCGAGCTCCTCTTTTTCCGATACCGACCAAAAAGAACACCACGAAAACCAACGAAGTCCTCTCAACCATCGCTATGTCTTTGATACGTTCATTGTCGGGACCGGGAACCAACTTGCGAATGCCGCTGCCCGGGCAGTGGTAGACCGACCGGGTGAAGTATACAACCCTCTTTTTATTTACGGTGGTGTCGGTCTGGGGAAAACCCACCTTATTCAGGCGATCGGTAATGCAATTTTAAAAACAAACAGCCGCGCGAAGGTCATGTACATGAATAGCGAGAAATTCACCAATGACTTCGTAACCGCTATCAAACAAGGGAGCACTGAGAAATTCAAAAAGACCTACCGAACCGTCGACGTCCTCCTTGTCGACGATATTCAATTCATCGCCGGTAAAGAACAAACACAGGAAGAATTTTTCCACACTTTCAACACGCTCCATCAGAACAATAAACAGATCGTCATCAGCTCCGACCGGCCGCCCAAGGCGATTGCGGCCATTGAAAATCGCCTGGTTTCCCGTTTTGAGTGGGGGATGATCGCCGATATTGCGGCGCCGGACCTTGAAACCCGCATCGCGATCCTTGAAATGAAGTGTCAGGAACGCGGGATCGCCCTTGACCCAGAGATTATCCGCTCGATTGCGGAAACCGTGTCCGACAACATACGAGAGCTCGAAGGCGCCCTGAACCGGATCCTCGCCTATCATCAGCTTTCGAACTCGACACCGACGAAGGAGTCAACAAAAACGCTGCTTATCAGTACCTCCGCAAAACCAAGTAAAGGCGGTTTAACAAGCAAAAAACTGCTTCAAATGGTATCCGAGTTCTTCGATGTTCCGTTAAAAGACCTTGCCGGGGTGAGTAGGAAAAAGGAGCTGGTCATCCCGAGACAGATAACCATGTACTTATTACGTGAGGAGTTAAGTTTTTCCTACCCGAACATAGGGCAACAGCTCGGGGGGCGCGACCATACGACCGCGATGCATGCCTGTTCAAAAATAGAGGAGTATTTACTCACCAACGAGAAGATCCGGAATGACGTCGCGCTGCTCAGGCAACGGATTTACGAGTAGACAGGTTGTGTGAGGATGTTTAATACATCCTGAACAACTGGTAACTTGTCCACCGTAGCCGGGAATAAAAAAAATTCGTGCACAAACAATCCTCACTCAGCCCGTCCGATCCCCCCAAGCCCCATAAAAACCAAATGGTTAAAAAATAAAAAAACACCTTCGAAAAACCACAAACAAAAAGTTACCAACATTTCCACACCCACCACTACTACCACTATCACTTGTATATACACAAAGTAAGAATAAGAATATGAAGTTTACCTGCACTCAGGAAAATCTTTCAAAGGGCCTTACCATAGCGGCCAGATTTAGTGATCGGAATATTAACCTACCTATTTTAAATAACGTACTATTACGGGCAAAAAAAGAGGGGGTTATTTTTACCGCAACAAACCTTGAACTTGCAATAACGACAGTGGTGCGCGGAAAAATAGAAACCCCCGGGGAATTTACCGTTGCCAGTAGGTTGCTTGCCGAGTTTGTAAACTCGCTAAAAAAAGAGATTATTACGGTTTCTCTTGAAGAAAAAACCCTGACGATTACCGGTGAGAACCACCAAACAACCCTCCGGGGTATCGATGCCACTGATTTCCCCGTCATTCCGACCATTGATTCAAAAACCGCCTTTACTATCCCGGGAGACGTATTACGCCACGCGCTTTCACAAGTACTTTTTGCAGCAGGTACCGACGAATCCAGACCCGAAATTACCGGTGTTTTTCTGCGGGTCGAAAACTCAACCTGTACGCTTGCATCAACGGACAGTTACCGGCTGGCGCAAAAAAAGATAGCCGTTAAACAGGCGCCCAAAGAGGACCGTGAAGTCATCATACCCGCAAAAACGCTCGCAGAGGTCGTTCGTATCGCCGAGATCGAAGAGCCGAAAGAAGTAAGCATCGCAATCAACGAGAACCAAATTAAGTTTACGGTGGGCGACACCGAAATAACTTCCCGTATCATCGCCGGGGAATACCCGGATTATAAACAGATAATACCGGCTTCTTTCAAGAACGAGGTTGCTTTTGCGGCCAACGACATGGTGCGGGCGATCAAGACAACATCCTTATTCTGCAAACAGGGAATAAACGATATTCGGCTCTCCCTGGAGAAGCGTTTTACCGACATCGCCGTAACCGCAGAAAACAGCACGCTTGGGAAGAACACCTCCAACGTGCCGAGTCTTTCAAAGCAGCAAGAGTTCGATATCGTTTTTAATTATAAATTCTTTCTGGACGGGCTGCAGCACCTTATGGGAGAGCAGGCGGTCCTGAAAACAAATGACCCTGCAAGCCCGGCCCTGCTCTCTTCACCCTCGGAAAAAGATTTTCTCTATATTATCATGCCCATCCGGCAGTAACGGATCTGGGCATGGTTTTTTTATGACCCTCGTTGTTATTCCCACATACAACGAGAAAGAAACCATCGGCGCGCTTTTGCAAGCGCTCCAAAAAACACTTTCATGCCATATTCTTGTGGTCGACGACGCGTCCCCTGACGGGACGGGGCAACTGTTGGAAGCATACCGCGAGAAAAACCCGTCCGTGTATTGTTTGCACCGGCCGAAAAAACTCGGCTTGGGGAGCGCCTATCGTGACGGTTTCCAGTGGGCGCTTGCCAAAAACTATGATCCGGTCGTTCAAATGGACGCCGACGGATCACACGACGTCAGGTATCTCGATGATTTCATCACCCGCAGCACACAGTGCGATCTCGTTATTGGAAGCCGGTATGTTGACGGCGGCGGGGTTGTTGTTTCTTGGGGGCTTCACCGTCGGCTGATGAGCAGCGCAGGAAACCGGTATATTAATACTATTTTACAAATGAAAGACAGGCGGTACCAGATTCGCGATTCAACGGGCGGGTTCAAATGCTGGCGGGCGGCGACTTTGCGGGCGATAGGGGTTGAGAAGGTTCAAGCTGACGGGTATGCGTTCCAAGTTGAAATGAATTGGCACGCGATTCGCATGGGAGCAAAAGTGTGCGAGGCCCCCATTGTCTTTCAAGACCGTATCGGCGGCCGGTCAAAAATCGCCCGCAGCGGAATTCTGCAAACGGCACTACTGCCATTTCGTTTACAGTAAGTTCCGTACGGTATCGTTACGGTGTGACGGTAAACGATATATGGGGCAGTGTTGTGACTGCGCCGAAGGCATCGGTAATGATAAGTATGAGTGCATACGTGCCGGGCGTTTGGGGTTTTGTCCAGTTTTGAACGACCTGGTTCGAATCAATCGACTCCTTGTAACCGATGAAAACAGGAGAGCCCGTGCTTTTAAGATAAAAATCAATTTTTTTTACCCGTGCCGGGTTTACTATCGAGACGGTGATGGCGTCGGGAACGCCCGCTGTGGTATACGAACCGCCGGGCTGGGGTGTTACGACGCTCACCTGCCAGTCGTTCGGTTGTGATACGTTGAGCGTAACGGCTATCGATGCGCGCCCTTCGTTCCCCATATCGTCGCGCGCAGCGGCAACTAAGGTGTACGTGCCGTTCGGTGTCGCCGACGTCGGTGTAAAAGTATACGAATATGGCCAGCTCGACGATGAACCGATGCGTTGATCGTTTAGATAGTAATCGACGGCCGCGATGCTCCTCGGCGAACTGACGTTGACCGTAAAGGTATAGTTCGCGGAATTAATTATTGCGTTATTCTGGGGAGCGGTAATGATGACCGACGGTTGATCCTGAGCGCGATACTGATCGTCGATTTCCGTCGGGATAGTAACACTCGTGTAACCGTTCTCCTGTGCCCACTTTTGTATCGGCTGTTCCCATAACGGATATTGTGGGTCGTCCTCGGGGTGTTCGGGGATGGGGCCTACAGGGTCGTCTTTTGAAATATAATGAAGCAGCGAATGAACCGACCGCACGCGAAGCTCCTGGATTTTGGAGAGGGGGGTGTAAGGGCTTGCAAGCTTTCCGTTGTCCCTGTTTATTTTAATAACTTGTTCATTCTCCAAGGAACCGCAGAACATTGGCTTGCTGCAGGGGGACAGCGGCTC
>Ga0209541_10011085_pt1 | contig 14176 bp, 15 predicted proteins | sample RifCSPlowO2_01_FD_184027 | JGI IMG/M metagenome (GOLD analysis project Ga0209541, IMG submission 184027) | Groundwater microbial communities from Rifle, Colorado - Rifle CSP2_plank lowO2_0.1 (SPAdes) (version 2) | ecosystem: Environmental > Aquatic > Deep subsurface > Groundwater | place... | reverse complement strand
ATCAATGAGCTCCGTGCCGAGCACATCATTACCATTGAGGATCCGATTGAGTATGTTCACACACCTAAAAAATCGATGATTGATCAGCGGGAGGTCCGGGTGGACACTGCCGATTTTCATAGCGGTCTTCTGGCTATGTTTCGGCAAGATGTTGACGTTGTTATGATTGGAGAAATGCGGAGCATCGATACTATCGGCACTGCGGTTACGGCCGCGGAAACCGGCCACTTCGTGCTCTCAACGCTCCACACAAACAACGCGGCGCAGACTATCGATCGCATCATTGATTCGTTTCCTGCTGGCCAGCAAGAGCAAATTCGCGTTCAGCTCGCCGGAAGCCTGACCGGTATTTTCTCGCAGAGGCTCATTCCGCGCATTTCCGGCGGACTCATCCCCGCGTACGAGCTTTTGATCAGCAACAACGCGGTTTCAAATTTGATTCGAGAACGCCGTACTCATGAAATCAATACCGTGATTGAGACAGGAGCCGAGCAGAGCATGATTGACATGAATCGCTGTCTTTCCGAACTAGTCCGCTCCGGTGAAATTACTGCCGAGAACGCCATCTCTTTCTCCTTCAACCCGAAAGGTCTGGAGCGACTCATGTAATTTTTGGTTATTGTTTCTTGGTGTTTGGTTATTTGGATATAGACTATGTTATTTAAATACAAAGCAATTGAAAAAACCGGAGAAGTGCGCGAGGGCACGATTGATGCGGTAAACAACGATGTTGCCATTACTTCGCTTCAGAGACGGGGACTCATTATTTCGTCTCTTACTCCAGAGAAAACCGGCGAGGGCTTTTTAAGCATGAATTTCTCGCTTTTCGATCGAGTGACTAACAAAGACATTGTCATCGTCTCGCGCCAGGTGTCTACGCTTTTTGAGGCCCAGGTGTCGGCTTTGCAAATTTTCAAATTGCTCGGGGCTGAATCAGACAAGCCGATACTGCGAAAAATTTTAAGCCAGGTCGCTGATGATTTGCAGGCGGGGAGCGCGATTTCCAAGGCGCTGTCTCGGCATGGAAATGTTTTTTCTGAATTTTACATCAACATGGTTAGGGCAGGGGAAGAGTCTGGCAAGCTCGATGAAACGTTTCTATTTCTCGCTGACTATTTGGAGCGTTCCTATGAAGTAACGTCCAAGGCTAAGAACGCGCTTGTCTACCCGGCTTTCGTGGTGTTTACGTTTATTGTGGTTATGATACTCATGCTCACCAAAGTTATTCCTTCTATTAGCCAGATTCTTATTGATTCGGGGCAAGATATTCCTCTTTATACTAAAGTGGTGCTTGGTGTAAGCAGTTTCTTGGTGGATTATGGACTATTCTTTTTCGCGGTGCTCATTGTCGGTTCCATATTTTTGTGGCGTTTTGCGAAAACCTCGGGAGGGAAGATCGTGCTTTCTCAAACTCGACTTGCCATTCCCTATGTTGGCACTTTGTATACCAAGCTTTTCCTCTCTCGTATTTCAAGCAATTTAACCACGATGCTTTTAAGCGCTATTCCGATTGTCAAAGCCATCGAAATAACCGCCAATGTTGTTGATGACGCTGTCTATCAAGGGGTGCTCCGCGATGTTTCAGAGTCGGTTAAGGGCGGTAAAACACTTTCAGAGTCTTTTTCAAAACACGAAGAAATTCCGGGTATTTTGGTGCAAATGGTTAGGGTTGGCGAGGAATCTGGAGAATTAGGCGCGATTTTAAAGACACTATCTCGTTTTTATGAGCGGGAAGTGACAAATGCCATAGACACCCTGGTTAGCTTGATTGAGCCGGTTATGATTGTGCTTCTCGGTCTCGGCGTCGGCTTTCTCTTGGCGTCGGTTCTTATCCCGATTTACAATATTTCATCGGCTATCCAATAGAGGTCGCGTATGGTCTCTTAGAGCCTGTTCACAATCTTCCCTCTGTGCCACGAGAACAGTGAACAGGCTCTTATCCCCAAAGCCCTATTTCCAGCCTTTTTCCGCTACTGTATAATGGCTTTGTTACTTTAAAAATTCCCCGTTACGGGGTTGGTCGAGTTTTTCGCTTTAGCGAAGGTTAGAGCGAAACATAGTAGTTAATTATTTATGATATGACACTAAAAAGTAAAGGTTTTACGTTAATTGAACTTTTGGTAGTTATCGCCATCATCGGCATCTTAACTTCAGTAGTGCTTGCTTCGCTTAATCAGGCTAGAAACCGCGCGGGAGATGCCGCTGTTAAAGCAAACTTATCGAACGTGCGAGCCCAAGCAGAACTTATTTATGATTCCGACGGTGATTATGATGCGGTGTGTGCTGCAAACAGCATCGCACAAAATACCACCATCGCTCAAGCTATCACCTCTTCATTTAATGCAAATGGCAGTATTACACTGACTTGCGGCAAGCCAGCTTCTGGCGCCGCTGCCAACTGGGCAATTGCCGCGACTTTGAAGACTGGTGCGTTCTGGTGCGTTGATAGCACTGGTGTTTCCCGTGGCGCTAATTCGGCCGGCACTACATACACGGCTCAAACTGGCGCGGCCGCGACAGCCGCTCTTGTTGATGGGGCTGATGTTTCGTGCAACTAGTCCCGTATTTCCGAAGTCGTTAAAAAAAACGAAAACCCTGTTCCGCCTTAGGCGGACAGGGTTTTCTTTTCTCTCCCTTTCTTTCCTTATACTTATATCCCGACGCCATTGAATAATTATAAATGGGTCGGGACTCCGACTTCTTCTTGCGGCAAGAGCGTCGGAGCCCTATACTTATACTATCTATGGATTTTCTGCCTTCTTTTTTTTATTTTCTGTTTGGTGTTGTTATCGGCAGTTTTCTCAATGTCGTCATTTTTCGTTACAACACCGGTCTCTCTTTCGGGAAAAGGTCTTTTTGTTCTTCCTGCGGTAAAAAACTTCATTTCTATGAACTTGTGCCAGTTTTGAGTTTCATATTTCTTCGAGGAAGGTGCTACGCCTGTAAATCGTTGATTTCACCCCAATATCCGATCGTGGAATTCATGACCGGTCTTGTTTTTTTTCTACTTTTTAAACACGATTCGAATTTAGCACATTTTTTCTATGACGCTCTGCTTTGGAGCACTCTCATTGTTATTGTTGTTTACGATCTTCGGCATAAAATTATCCCCGATGGTCCGGTTTATTTTTTCATTGCGCTTGCCATTGGCCGTTCTTTCTTTTTCATTTCGCCTTCCTTGTGGGGGAGTGTGTTTGTGAGCTTAGATTTCTACGCTGGGGTTATTTTAGCCCTGCCATTCGCGCTTATTTTTCTCCTTTCAAAAGGACGTCTTATCGGTTTTGGCGATGCGAAGCTCATTTTCGGTCTCGGATCTTTTTTGGGGCTTTCTCTTGGGGCTTCTGGTGTTATTTTGGCTTTTTGGATAGGGGCGGCATATTCGTTCACGATTCTGTTCATTCGACCAATCTTTCGTCGATTAAACTCTTCTTTTAAAAATCTTACAATGAAAAGCGAGATACCCTTCGCCCCATTTTTAATCGGCGGGGCGTTCGCTGTTTTTATTACCGGTATTGAATTTCTCTCCCTCGCCTCATTTCTCGGTTAATTTTATGAAAAAGTTTTTTACCAAAAAAAATCTAGGATGGAAAAGAGCCTTCACCCGAAGGAATTTTTCGGAGAAATTAACCATGATTTTTATGAATGGGATAGGGTTGCATTTTATATTTAGCAAGATTTTAACGCGCAAGAAAAATTCCCGTGGGTTCACATTGGTGGAGCTTTTGGTCGTTGTCTCGATTGTGAGTGTGATGAGTGTGATAACGGTCTTAAGCAGTTCCAAGTTTGATGGTACGGTGCTTTTGACCAATCTTGCTTATGAAGTGGCTCTTTCTATTCGTGAGGCTCAAGCGGCTAGTATCAATGTGCGAGAGTTTCAGCCAGGTACGGCGAGCGCCACCTTTTCCGCCGGATACGGTATTCACTTTTTTAGCACGCTCGGAAGTGGCGCGGCAAACAACCGTAGTTACGTTCTTTTTGCCGACCTACCGATTCCGCCTTCATCTTCAGGCGATCATGAATACACTGGCAATGAGAATGGCGGTACGGAATTTGTGGCAAAGTATGACACAAAAAGGAGCAATGTTATTGATCGATTTTGCGGAGTTCTTACGACCGGTGGCGAGGATTGTAGCGGAGTTGTCGGAGGTTTGACTTATCTTAATATTGTCTTTCTTCGGCCAGATCCGGACGCGGTTTTTCGAAGCAACAAAGGATTTCTTTACCGTGCGGCGAAAATATATGTCCGTTCACCACAGAACGTCTCAAAAGCTATTCGAGTGGAGTCGACTGGTCAGATATCAGTTTGCCCTAGCCTTTCTTGTTAATTCATGAGTTGTTATAAAAAAAATTCGCGGGGGCCTGCCCGAATGAATTTCTCCCGAAATTCAGGCGGGTTTATTCTCCTCGAGATGATTGTCTCGGTTGGTATTTTCAGTATGGTTCTAGTCGTTGTTTCAGGAGCCATTTTCAGTATCGTTCACGCCAACGAAAAAATTCGTACCGCCAAGCTTGTCATGGAGAACCTCAATTTTGCCGTTGAAAGTATGGCGCGTAATATTCGTTTCGGTTCCGCATACCACTGCGGTTCTTTAGGGACACTGACTGCTCCACAAAATTGCGCTTACCCAAACGGATCTTCTTTCATCGCTTTTAAGGAATACACTGGATCGAACACGGTTATGTATCGATTTAACAATGGCGCTATTGAAAGGCAGGTGGGAAGTGGTGGTTATGTGTCGATTACCGCGCCGGAAGTCGTTATGACGGCGGTGTGGTTTTATGTTGAAGGAGCTGAAAGTTCGTCAACCGTGGAGCCGCGCGTTAAAATTTCAATTCAAGGTTATGCCGGAGCGCGACCTGATACAAAGTCTTCTTTTCTTATTCAGACACTTGTCTCACAGAGAAGGGTTCTTTTTTACGCTCTCTCTCCTTAGTGTATGAAACAAGAGATTAAAAAAAACAGAGAAAATTCGCGGGGGCTTGACCTAATGAATTTTTCGGAAAATTCACGAGGCTTTACCCCAACTAATTTTTCGGAGAAACTACCAGCGCCTGTTACGGAGGGAAAGAGGCTAGGTTTTCTTTCAAGTGAAACTTTAACGCTCAAGAAAAATTCGCGGGGGTTTACTTTAGTGGAAACGTTTGTCGCCATTACCGTCCTCGCCTTTGCCTTAACAGGGCCGCTCCTTATTGTTTCTTCGGGTTTGGTTTCGGCTCGATACGCGAGAGATGAAATCACCGCCTTTTATTTGGCTTCAGAAGCAACTGAATATGTGCGAAATATCCGCGACTCGAACATTCTTTCTGGTTTAACTGGCTCGTCGAATTGGCTTTCCAGTCTTTCGCTTTGCATGAGCGGAAACACGTGCGTTGTCGATGTTCCAAACAATACTGTTTTAGCTGCCAATTTTTGCGGCTCTGCTTCGTGTCCGCTTCGCATCCAAAATAACGTGTATGGCTATCAAAGCGGGGCACCGTCTAGTATTTTTACCCGTACCGTCAACATTGTTCGGGAAAATGATAACGAATCCAGCATTTTTGTGACGATGTCTTGGAAAACAGAGGATTTGCCGGTCAGAGTTTTTAAAGTGAAAGAAACAATTTTAAGGTAGCGCCACTATGTCTTTTACCCCACACATGATTTTGTCAAAAATAAATCAATTTCTTAGCAGGCAAAAGAAGAGTGGTTTTACGCTTCTCTATGCTATTTTGACGATTAGTGTTCTTATTGCCGTTGGGATATCCATGCTCGACATTGCGATTCGGGAGCTCGTCATTTCATCATCCGGCAGAGATTCTCAATTTGCTTTTTACGCCGCGGATAGTGGTATCGAATGCGCGCTTTTTTGGGATTTAAGAGCGTCAGCTACCAGTGCTTTTGCAACCTCAACTCCCGGAAGCATTCTTTGCAACGGCCAAAGTATTACAACCGCAAGCCAGAGTGTGCCAACCAATCCGATAGTCTCATCTCGAATTGGCGGTGGTGGCAACGCGAACCCTACCAGCATTTTTTATCTCAATTTTAACAGTGGCGCGACGCCGCTCCCGTATTGCGCGATTGTCACGGTGACTAAAACCGAAGATCGCACTATTCCGGCGAATGCCTATATTTTGACTAAAATAGAGTCGCGCGGCTACAATAGTTGTGCTTCCGGAAACCTGCGAAGAGTAGAGCGGGCTATCAGGGTGCAATATTAATCTATGGAAATAGCCACGAAGGAAATACAGGAGCGGGTAGAGAAACTGCGCGCAACTATTGAGCATCATCGTTACGATTACCACGTCTTGAATCGTGAGGAAATTTCGGCGGAAGCTCTCGATTCGCTCAAAGATGAATTGGTTAAGTTAGAAACAGAGTATCCGGAACTCGTAACTCCAGATTCTCCGACACAGAGGGTGGCCGGTGAGCCGCTACCCGAATTTGTCAAAGTGCCGCATAAAGTGCCGCAGTGGTCTTTTAACGACGCTTTTACCGAAGAGGATATTAGGAATTTTGACGCACGAACGCGGCGATTTTTGGCGGGGGCGGGGATAAAAAAAGACGCCATCGAATACGTGGCGGAATTGAAAATTGATGGATTGAAGGTGGTGCTCGAGTATGTCAAAGGCAAATTAAAAACGGCGGCCACTCGGGGGAACGGCAAGATTGGTGAAGACGTCACGCATAATGTCCGGACTATTGATTCGGTGCCGCTTCAGCTCACGAAACCGCTCGATGTTATCGTTGAGGGCGAGGTGTGGATGAGCAAGAAAAATTTAGCGCGGCTTAATGTTGAGCGTGAAAAATCTGGTGAGCCGCTTTTTGCTAATCCGCGGAATGTTGCCGCGGGTTCTATCCGCCAGCTTGATCCAAAAATAGCCGCGGCTCGCAAACTCGACACTTTTATATACGACGTCGCGCAATCGAGTACCCCCGTGCCAGATGAGCAGGCAAAAGAGCTCAAGTTCATTCGAGAGCTTGGATTTAAAGTAAATTCACATTTTAAAATTTGCAAAAATATTGATGAAGTGATTTCTTTTTGGCGGGAGTGGCAGAAGAAAGCACGGAAGGAAGATTATTTGATTGACGGTGTCGTTATAAAAGTCAACGAGCGCCGTTTGCAGGATTCGCTCGGTTACACCGGTAAAGCGCCGCGATTTGGCATTGCTTTTAAATTTCCAGCCGAGCAAGTCACGACCGTTATCGAAGATATTACACTTCAGATTGGTCGCACCGGAGTTTTGACACCGGTGGCACACCTCCAACCTGTGCTGGTGGCTGGTTCGACAGTCTCGCGTGCGACACTGCACAATGAAGATGAAATAAAAAGACTCGATGTCCGCATTGGCGACACCGTCATTTTACAGAAAGCCGGCGATGTTATACCTGATATCGTCAAAGTTTTGACTGAACTCCGCACCGGCAAAGAAAAACCATATGTTTGGCCGGCACGTGTGCCCGAGTGTGGCGATGGTGGTCGGATTGAGCGGATTCCGGGCGAGGCAGCCTGGCGATGTGTCAACAAAAATTCCTATGCCCAGCAGAAACGGCGATGGTATCATTTTGTTTCAAAGAAAGCTTTCAACGTTGACGGTTTGGGGCCGAAAATTATTGATGTGTTACTCGAGAATAATTTAATTGCCAGTTATGATGATATTTTTACGCTGAAACGTGGAGATATTTTGAATTTGCCGCGGTTTGCCGAAAAATCCGTTGACAATTTGCTCGAATCAATTGAGAAATCGAGAAAACAAACTTTGCCGAGATTCTTAGTTGCGCTTTCGATTCCGCAAGTGGGGGAGGAGACAGCGGAGGATTTGGCAAAACATTTCAAAACAATCGAGGCGATTGAAAATGCCGAGTTTGAAGATTTGGAAAAGATTGACGGCGTCGGACCGATTGTCGGTCGAGCAGTTGTTGATTTTTTCAAAGACAGAATACACAAAGCGTTGGTAAAAAGATTGCTTAAGTTTGTTGAGTTAGAAAAGGTTAAAGTGCCCGCCAAAGGGGCGGCCCCTTTGGCGGGCAAATCCTTCGTCCTGACCGGCACACTTTCTTCCATGTCCCGTGATGAAGCTAAAGCAAAAATCAAAGCTCTGGGTGGCGATGTCATCGGCTCTGTTTCCAAAAACACCTCTTATGTTGTCGCGGGCGACAGCCCTGGCTCCAAATACGACGACGCCATCAAACTCGGCGTGCCGATTCTCGACGAGGAAGCGTTTTTTGAGCTTCTTAAGTGATGAAATAATTAACTTAGCTAAAGCAAGAATTCTAAATAAACAGGAATAATTGGACAAGAATTTTAAACTTACAATCTTCCCGACGGGAAGATTGTAAGTGTATAAAAAAGAAGGCATCTGAATGCCTTCTTGTATGTTTTTCAATTTCAATTTTCCATACTCACACCCGGGAGCAATTCGCCCATGATGTCTGTTGCGATGTATGTTTCGATCATCTGTCGATTATTTGGGTACAGAGCGATCGCTTGGCCAAGTTTTACAGGGGCCATGGCCGGCGTCAGACTTTCGAGACTGATTGCTCCGGCCGTCTTTGCCAGTTTGCCTAGTTCCTACCGGTCAAGATCAACCTGGCCATCATCGAAGGGTGATAGGATGCCGACCACAACCCCTTTTTCAGTGGCAAGTTTAATCATGTCTATAAGCGATTTACCTGTTTTTTTGTAAGTTCTATTGGGGATATTTCCGGCCCCCTTAGCTCCAAAAATGAGAGCAGAGATTTTTTCCTCACCATTTCCTTCGATAATTTTATCAATCACCCACGGTGGTGTGTCAGCATCAGGGTACAGAGTAATGATGTCAGACGAGAATCTTATGTCCAAACGTAAACCTTGGACAAATGTCTTCGGGTCACGTTTGCGAATACCCGGTTCAAGACGGATATGTGGGTATGCGTGAGCCACAATTGCCCTGCCTGGGGTACTTAAAAAATCGAAACCTGATTCGTTCCGCTTTTTTAAGCGGGTTCCGTCATAAACATTCCCCATTGCGATGCTATATATGCCAACCACATGTTCTTTACTGAAGAGGTTAGAGATACGCACGCTATCAGCAATTTGTTTGGGAGCGTCAGAGCCAGGCTCGTCTTTGGTCATCTGGGCCCCGACTACAATCAATGGTTTCTGCATTGACAATTTGAATACCATGCAGAGAGTGGCTGTAGTTTCGGCCAAACTATCCGTGCCAGTAAACAAAATGTGGGCATCGTGATTTTCATACTTCTTGGCTATTGACTCAGCCATTTCGACGCGATCAGCATTTGTCCAATTTGTCGAGTCTTCCCGTAGTCGGAAATCCTCGAATGTGTAGTCTATTTCGGTAGGGAGGCGTAAGCCTTCCATAAGTTCTTTCGCTGATTTTGCCGGTCGCAGGGGGTTACCCACCATGCCGAGCGTGCCGCCAGTGTTGAGAATGTGAATTTTCATTTTTTCAATGTTGTCTGTTGCTAAATTAACTTACTTAGCTCAATTTGTCAAGAATAACATTACTTATGTAAGTTTGTTATGATAGACATCATGTTGACTGTCAAAGACATCGAAAAGCTTGCGGAATTGGCGCGGATTGATATTCCGACCGAGGAAAAAGAGACCTTGCGAAAGGAAGTCGAGGCTATTTTGGGCTACGTGGGAGAGATTCAAAAGGTGGCAGGGGAGTCAGCCGAAAAGGAAATTCCAAATCATCGCAATGTGTTTCGGGAAGACAGCAACCCGCATCTTTCGGGTGAATTCACCAAGGAACTATTGGAAGAGGTCCCGCGCCGGCAGGATGAGTATGTGAAGGTCAAAAAAATACTTTAAATCAAATTTTCAATTTACAATTTTGCAATTTTCAACCAAAGCCCGAAATATCTCAATTTTGAAAATTAAAACATTGGAAATTTATTGAAAATTTTAAATTAAAAATTGAAAATTTCTGTCACAATGTCCATTGATCTAAAGAATCTCACCATCAAATCAGCCCATGACGCGCTCACGCGCGGTGACTTTTCTGCGCATGATTTAGCCGAGGCCTATCTCGCAGAAATTGAAAAGAAAAATAAAAAACTCAACGCCTACTTGGAAGTTTTTGATGACGTACTGGATCAAGCTGATGAGGCGGACAAGAAAATAAAAGCGGGGAAGGCAGAATTACTTACCGGAATTCCTTTTGCGATAAAAGATAATATTTTAATAAAGGGTAGACGCGCTGGTTCGGCGTCAAAAATTTTGGAAGGATATTTTGCCACATATGACGCGACGGCAATTAAAAAACTGAAAGATCAGGGCGCGGTTTTTCTCGGGCGGACAAATATGGACGAATTTGCCATGGGTGGTTCAACGGAAAACTCTGCTTATGGTGTGACAAAAAATCCACATGATGAGACGCGGGTGCCGGGGGGATCGAGCGGCGGCTCCGCCGCCGCTCTGGCCGCTAATCTCTGTCTCGCCGCGCTCGGTTCTGACACCGGTGGTTCTATCCGCCAGCCAGCTGCTTTCTGCGGACTGGTCGGCCTCAAGCCTACCTACGGCGCTGTGTCGCGTTCAGGTCTTATGGCCATGGGTTCCTCTCTTGATCAAATTGGCCCGTTTGGGAAAACTGTGGAAGATGCTGAAATAATCTTCGAGGCTATCAAAGGAGCTGACCCGCTTGATTCAACCTCGAGAAATTTTCCGAAGCCAAAACACAATAAGGAAAAATTGCGGGTTGGATTGCTTAAACATTACATTGATGAAATTGGAGCCCGAGGCATTTCTCCAGAGGTAATGGAAAACTATTCAAAAGCCAAGGACGGTTTTTATGATTACCCTGATGAGTTTGAAGTTGCAGAACTTCCTTTCAGAGGTGTATCTGCCCTTGCTTATTCGTTGGCCACTTACTACATCTTAATGCCTGCTGAAGTCTCATCAAATCTCGCTCGTTTCGACGGCGTGAAATTCGGCTTGCTCGAAGAAGGTAATAATCTCAAAGAAGATTACTTTTTGACGCGTGGTCGAGGTTTTGGCAGGGAAGTGCGCCGCCGCATCATTCTTGGTACTCATGTTCTCTCCGCTGGCTATTACGACGCCTATTACAACAAAGCCAACACTGTTCGCTCTCTTATTCAAAAAACGTTTGCAAAAATTTTTGAGGAAGTTGATGTTGTTTTGACGCCGACCACGCCAACACCTGCTTTCAAAATCGGCGAAAAATCTTCAAACCCTTTGGAAATGTATCTAGCTGATATTTTTACCGTTACAGCCAACATCGCTGGCATTCCTGCTATATCCGTTCCTTCCCGGCCTGTTTCGGTGGAAGGTAAACAATTACCTATTGGTATGCAATTTATGGCAAACCACGGCCGTGAAGATATCCTCTTTGAGATAGGCAAGAAATTTGAGAAAATGGTGGCATAAGCGCACCTATGGCCGACGAAAAAAAAGATAAAAAAGATAAAAAAGAAACAAAATCCTCCGGAAGTTCTTTTGAGACTATGGCGGAGATTATTCTTGTCATAATTGTTCTCGCTTCTCTTGCTGGAAGCGTGGTCGATTGGTTTGGCGGGAGTTCTATCGGTAGGCTTTTTTCCGGGAGTTTCTTTTTGGAAAAACAAGCAATTTCTGGTCTCTTTGTCGGTGTGCCGGTTTCAAAAGGCGTTTCCCTCCTTGCTTCTGGCAGACTTTTTGACACGCCGGGTGGAACGGTAATTGGCACTAAAGAGGTGGGGAGCAAGGGCACAATCATTGCCGGGCCGGAATACGCAAACGGCGAGCGTTACTGGCTCGTTGGTTTCTCCGACGGGACGCGGGGTTGGGTTGCCGAATCTTCTCTCCAAAATGAAAATGGCGGCGCGTTTCGTCCGGGCCGAAGTCCGGTTGGGTCAATGGTGACCACTTTCGGCGATCCGGAAGGCGAAGGCACGACGGTTCTCGGAAGCGACGGCAGAGTTATCGGATCGCATGAGAAAGGGGAGAAGGGCACCGTCACTCGAGGTCCGGAAGTTCGAGATGGAAAACGTTTTTGGTTTGTTGATTTTGAAAATGGCGCCGATGGGTGGGTGGCTGAAGAAGAATTGCAAAATGAAACTGGCGGGAAATTTGATAACGGCAATTTGCTTCCCGGGCACCGCGTGGTTTCAAAAAACGAAACGGCTATTTACGGCACACCCGGCGGAGCGGACAGTAAGTCGCAGAGAAAAGATGTCGAGGGCACTATCGTTCGCGGGCCGGTTTATTTTAACGGTGAGCGATACTGGTATGTTGATTTTGATAGTGGCCCCGACGGATGGGTTACCGAGAAAGACATTTTACTTAAAAACGATGTGACAATCTTCACTCGAATCACCTCGTTCCTCAAATTTATTGGTACCGCTATCGCGCTAGTTTTTCTGACTGGTGCTGTGTACGCGTTCATACGCCTCCGAGACCTTAACACAGCGGAGCGACCAAAATATTCCGTGGACAAGCCCAAAGAAATTCCGAAGGAAGATCAGGTTGACCCGCGATGGGAGAGAATTATCAATCACTTAAATTCAGAAAATCCGAATGATTGGCGGCTGGCTATTCTTGAAGCGGATATTATTTTAGATGGCATGCTTCAGAGCATGGGCTACCATGGAGATACAATCGGCGAGCGCCTCAAGAGCGTTGAAGAAAGTGATTTCACCGCAATCAATCTCGCGTGGGAGGCGCATAAAGTGCGGAATCTCATCGCGCACCAAGGCTCCGATTATCTCATTACCCAACGCGAAGCCAAGCGCGTTATCTCCCTTTACCGGCAAGTGTTTGAAGAATTTCATTTACATACCAAAGGGAGTGAGTAGAAGTTTGGTTCGCAAAAACACCCGCCAAAGAGGCGGGTGTTTTGATCTTGTTGCGGGGCCGGGAATCGATCAGGAATAATTTGTTTGCCGCCGCAAACAAATTTTCACGACCCTGGCTCGCCTGTTTTTTCTGCTGAAAAAACATGGCTCCGCCTTGCGATTCCCGACACACGCGAAGCAGTTCGCGTGTTTCCCTCGCAACAGCAACAACAGAAATACCGTCCTTTCGGACGGTCTTTCTGTTGGCTGGTTGCGGGGCCGGGACTCGCACCCGGGTCTCCAGGTTATGAGCCTGACGAGGTACTGCTCCTCCACCCCGCGATATAAAAGCTTCTTACCACGAGCTCAAAAAGCTTCTAGTAAGAAGTAAGGAGATTATACAACTTAAGGTGAATATAACAAGGTTTTTGCAAAATGGGTTTTGTTGGTATACTTAAAAAGTCAAAAAGCTTTAAAGACGCAAGATGAAGAGGGCGTAATTCCCTCGCTGTACCGCAACGGTGTGTGAGCAAGTTGTAAGGTTGTTCATAAGTCCGATCTCTTGCCTCCTCGAACAGTCTGTTCGAGTTTTGCCCGAGTTAGGCCAATTGGTAGCTTCATGCTACCGACAGTCTCGCTTTGGGTGAGCTTTTTGTTGTTGGTCGAGTCAGTTAAATTATTAGAAGTTACAAAATAAAAGGAATCCTATGAAAAATATAGAAATAGGCGGTTTGAAAGTGGTGATTAGTTGGCTCGTGGTGTTTGCTCTCCGTCTTATTCCGCATCGTATCCCAAATATCGAAGGTGTCATGGCAACCATCATGCCATTCTCGAAACGTTTTGGAGTTATCTCAAGTTTCGTGTATGGGGCGTTAAGCATTGCTCTCTATGATTTCGTTGTTGGTCAAGTTGGCAGTTGGACAATTTCAACATCGGTAACGTACGGGATTGTGGGAGTTGCTTCCGCACTCTTTTTCAGGAACAGAAAGGGAAGTCGAACCAACTTTGTGATATTCGCGATTGTTGGGACGCTTTTTTACGACGCCGTTACTGGTGTCGCTATGGGGCCGCTTCTCTACGGTCAGCCGCTTAGCGAGGCGTTTTTCGGGCAAATTCCCTTTAAGTTGTATCATCTTGCTGGCAACATTGTTCTTTCGGCAGTTGTAAGCCCGCTTTTGTACAAGTGGGTGATCGAGGAAGAAAAACTGGAAGTCGATGTGTTGTGGGCGAAGTTATTTGCCCGCACTACGTAAGCAGAAGTCCTCGGTTGTTTCATGGTGTTTTCGAGCCACGCCGTCTTTGCACTGGCGCGGCTTTTCAAATTTAGCAAATACCAGCGATAGCAAATATATGCTAAATATATATTTTCGTAAAAATATTAAGAAAATTTAGAACTTGAGGATAAACTTTGGAGGCCTAAAA
>Ga0209541_10011084_pt1 | contig 14177 bp, 13 predicted proteins | sample RifCSPlowO2_01_FD_184027 | JGI IMG/M metagenome (GOLD analysis project Ga0209541, IMG submission 184027) | Groundwater microbial communities from Rifle, Colorado - Rifle CSP2_plank lowO2_0.1 (SPAdes) (version 2) | ecosystem: Environmental > Aquatic > Deep subsurface > Groundwater | place... | reverse complement strand
GTTAGCAGTACGCAAAACCGCAGAGGACTTAGCAAAAAAACAACGTGATATTTCTATTGCTGAATTTTTTGAAAAAAACCGCCATCTGTTAGGTTTCGATAACCCGCGTAAAGCCTTGATGACCGCCGTAAAAGAAGCAGTCGACAATTCGCTAGACGCCTGTGAAGAATCCCGCATCTTACCCGAAATAAGTGTCGAATTAATTCAACTCTCCGAAACCCGCTTCCGCGTCATTGTGGAAGATAACGGTCCAGGTATTGTCAAAGAACAAATCCCCAAAATTTTTGCAAAATTACTCTACGGTTCAAAATTCCATAAACTTGCGCAGACAAGAGGGCAGCAAGGTATCGGTATCTCTGCAACCGTTCTCTACGGCCAATTAACTACCGGCAAACCCGCAACGATTGTGTCTAAGACGGGAAAAGGCAAAAAAGCCCACCAGATGAAACTCAAGATTAACACGCAGACAAATAGTCCGGATATTTTAGAAGACGAAATTATCGAATGGGAAGAAAAAGATCACGGCACAAAAATCGAAGTCGATTTAGACGGCTCATACATGAAAGGCCGCCAGTCAGTTGACGAATTCATGAAGCAAACCGCCATTGTCAACCCTCACGCCACATTTATTTACACGAATCCCGAAGCCCAGCAATCAATTTTTAGTCGCGTCACCGAAGAACTTCCTTCTGAACCAAAAGAAATTCAACCCCACCCATACGGTGTTGAGCTAGGTAAATTGATCAAAATGCTCGAAACAACCGACGCAAAAACCCTACAGCAGTTCCTAATGAGCGAATTCAGTCGCGTCGGCGCCGGCACCGCCAAAGAAATCTGTGAAAATTCCTCTCTCTTACCAAATACTAAACCCGAAGACATGACCAGAGAATTATCCGAACAACTCTATAACGGCATCCAAAAAACAAAAATCATGGCGCCGCCAACCGATTGTTTGAGTCCAATTGGCCAAGATATGCTTGAAAAAAGTTTAAAAAAAGAAATCAACGCCGAATTTTATTGCACCATAACCCGTCCATTATTTGTCTATCGTGGCAATCCGTTCCAAATTGAAATAGGTATCGCATATGGTGGCGACCAACCAAAAGACGAATTAGTTTCTCTGCTGCGTTTCGCAAATAAAGTACCTTTATTATATCAACAAGGTGCCTGTGCATTAACAAAATCCGTCGTCGGCACGAATTGGAAACCCTATGGATTAAATCAAAGCCAAGGCAGCCTACCTTCCGGACCCGTCACTCTTATTCTTCACATTGCATCAGTATGGGTACCTTTCACCTCTGAATCTAAAGAAGCCCTAGCTCATTATCCTGAAATCATTAAAGAAATTAAATTAGCTTTGCAAGATGCCGGGCGAAAAATGCAGTCCTATGTTCATAAAAAAGTTCGCGTGCAAAACCAACTTGAACGCGCAAACTTATTTGAACGCTATATTCCTGAAGTCGCTGATGCTCTCTTCAGATTAACCGGTGATGACAAAGAAAAAATCATCAAAAAATTACAAGAAATGATCAAAAAAGACGAAATTAAGCAAGCAATAATGCAGATGGAATCATTAAAAGGCGACGTCGACGATCAAACCAAGTTAGCCGAGAAGAGCGAAGACGAGGATTATTAAACATAATTAATCAATCATAATAAAAAAATAAAAAGCAAACAATAACAAATAATCACAAAGGAATCATTTTCATGACAAAAACAGAAAGCAACAACGAAAAACCACGTAAAGAACTCATTAAAATAGGCGAAGACGTCGTCAAAGAAATCAATAAACTGCAAAATCCTAAAATTGAACTTCCCGTTCGCGGCTTAAGTAACGTTGTCTTCGATCAGCAATCCAAAACCTTAACTTTAGGAGATAAAACTGCCCAGCGTTTCTTCTTCAACGTCGCTCACGCTAAAAAATTCTTGCAAACTATTGAAGTTGCCGCCATCTGTAAAAGCTTGTTAGATGTCCAAAAACACGCCAGTCTGCGAGACGTCTTTTACATGGCGAAACGTACCATTCCTAATACCAAAACAAATATTGTCGACGACCAGAAAGAAACCGATAAAGCTATCGAAGATCTAGAATTGATCACTAATTATTCTCGGGAGAATTTGCATGTAAATGCCAACAAAATGGGTTCCGTTGCCGGAAAAGTCGTCATCGAAGATATGGGAGATACGATTGATTGGTCAAAATTAGGTTCCGGTGGTTGGAGTATCCCAAGTAACGTTGAAAATATCAAATTCAAAAAAGTCGATGCCGAGTACGTCATTTACATGGAGAAGGCAGCTGTCTGGGAACGTCTGCACGAAGACCGCTTCTGGTCAAAAAACAATTGTATCATCATGTCATCGCAGGGGCAAACCACACGAGGTATCCGCCGTCTCCTCCAGCGTTTAAGCGTCGAACATAAATTACCCATTTATGTGTTAACAGATGGAGATATTTACGGATTCTATATCTATTCCGTTATTAAATACGGTTCTATCAGTCTTGCCCACATGGCCGAAGAAATGGCTATTCCTTCCGTTAAATTCTTGGGTGTAAGTATGGATGATATTAACAACTACGACCTCAAAAAACACTTCATCAAATTAACCGACCAAGACCGTGCCAGAATCAAACAGATGCAAAACTACGAATGGTTTGTCAAGCATAAAGACTGGCAACGCCAATTCAAAATGATGAAAGAATTTGACGCCAAAGTAGAAATCCAGTCATTAAGTTCCAAAGGGATTAGTTTTATCTCAGAGAAATATCTCCCTGAGAAAATTAAGAAGAAAGATTGGCTGGAATAAGTGTAGTTGTGGGATAATTTGTGTTAGTTGCCCACAAATATTTGGAGTAGTTGATTTTTAGTGCAACGATGCCGAAGGCAAAAAATCAAAGTTTTTAAGAATGCCGTTTTATTAATTCTGAAATCATATTTTTTTAAGTAGGTAATGTATTAGAGAGACGCGCGCGTAACTGATTTTAACTTTAAAGTAGTACACAATCGAAATGTTTATAAATCTCCTATGTATTCTAAACTTATGGCAGAATATAATGAAGCACAGGTATGGTCAGCAATTCATGGAGAGAGCCATCCAGCCTTAGCTGGAAATGAAAAAACTATTGCGGGTTATATGCCTTTGGTTGAAGAATTATTTCCAGGAATAAATTATTATTCTATAACAGGATTTAGCCAAGTTATGAAAGACTATGCTCAACCTGCTTTATCAAAAAAATTTCCAGATTTAGTAAAAAAATCTGCTCAAGAAATTAGTAGAGACAGAGTTGTTGGCGTAGAAGCATTTTTGCCTTCCAATGGATATGAACATTTAGACAATCCACAATGGAAGCAAAGACTTGATGAACTTCTTCAATAAATCCCAAAATTAAACTCGTTATCTTAGACATTCTCAAAAATTACAATGGGAGAACTTCTCATTACCGTTCATTCAAAAACACAACTAGGCGGTCCAACCGAAACAAATTCTTTCTGAAAGAGGGAGATTTCGATAACTCGATTGTTAGGAAATGTTTCTTCTATTCCTTGTAGTTTCTCCCGTAGTTCGTACGGATCTTTCACAAACAATCCAAATTCAATAAAGAGATCCCCTACATATTCCGCCACAAAAGATACATTCTTGTGTTGCTGTAAGTATTTGATCATTTTTTGCTTTTCATCAATATTCTTATTGACAACAAAGATGCTATATTGAAACAATCCTAATTGTTGGACATCTACAAACAGCGAATACTTTTCGATATACCCACTCACTTCTAAGTGTTTTATTCGCTGGGCCACCGCCGGCGCGCTCAGAGAGACACTTGTTGCTAACGTGACACAATCCAATCTGGAATTCCAACTCAGTTGCTGCAGGATTATCTTATCTTTCTCATCAAGTGTGTACGTTTTATTTTTTTTCTGTGCGGGTATTTTTGATTGCAGAGGTAGAGGAAGATTTCGCACATATTTTTCATAAAAGAAAGTCGTTTTTTTATGCAATGCAAACCGATGATCGATGATTGCATCTTTAAATTTATGGTATAATAGAAGAAAATTCTCATCCAACTCTTCATTTGTCTTGCCCACAATCGAAAACCCAAAACTCCAGATTCCTGACAATTCTGCGACCCAAGATACAAACGACGTTTCCGCCAAAAATCGCTTGAATTCTTGTTGTCGTCTCGCTTTGATATTGATAAACACCGCCGCCGCAGTAAATCCTAGTTTTTCAATATCTATTTGGGTTACAAACTCCAAAATCACCCCCTGCTGCTGTAAGCGGTTCAGACGATAGGTAGCAACTTCGCGAGAAACGTGGACTTTCTTTGCCAATACCGTTACCGGAGTTTTAGAGTTTTCCATAAGTACGCGCAATAGTTTGACATCTAATGTATCCATTGGGAAATTATACAGCGATTGGTATTCTTTTCTTCATTTTTTTTACTTATTTCTCCTATTTTTACATTACAAAAGTATTATACTATATAAACTTTATTAATGTAAATTTATAACAATAAAGTTTTATATAATATAAGTTATGTTACTTTTTAGTGATAATATGGATATACTCAAATGTATCGGACCTGTACGTACCCAATCAACTCATGTACATATCAATGACGATAACATCAGAGCGTTTGTACACAGTTTTGATAAGAATAAAATATCCTCTTGGTTGCATATTTCTCCTTTTGACCTAACTCAATTATCCCAAGCAGAAAAAATAGGCTTTGTATTTGCGCTTAATTCAATGAGTTTTAGCTATTGGGGAATTCCTAAATGGACCATTACATATCATGAAAAAGAATACGACGGCGCCCAAGCAATGATGGCGTGTCTGGGACGAGCACGAGAACAAGGAATACGTTTCACCCCCAATTATTTTGCAACGATTCGGAGGGAAGATTTAGAAGAGATATTGCGAGGGAAGGGGGAAATTCCACTCTTAGATGAAAGACTGAAAGATCTACAGGAAGTGGGGAAAGTTACACTGCAAAAATATAAAGGAGATTTTAGATATCTGATAGATCAAGCACAGGGTGATGCCGTACAATTAGTAGATTTGTTAGTTAATAATTTTCCCTCTTTGAGGGATTCTTCAAATTATAGAGGACAAAGAGTTTGGTTTAGTAAGCGGGCGCAATTATTAACCTCCGATATTAATTATGTGGTTGAAAATTTAAAACAGAGCGATAAACTAACCGCTTGTGCAGACTATAAACTTCCCCAAGTACTACGCAGATATGGAATTTTACAATATAGCGATGAATTGCAACAAAAAATTAGAGCAGGAATACAACTTCCCGCAGGATGCGAAGAAGAAGTGGAAATACGAGCTCACACGATTTGGGCTGTAGAATTGATTAAAGAACAGCTTAAGCAAACACCCCCACACCTAACTTCCATGCAGATTAACGACTATCTTTGGCTCGAAGGGCAAGTGAAATTACCCACTGATGAACTTTATCATTTAACTCGAACAACGGCATATTAACCTTCTAGATAATCACCTCGAGCATCAATCTGTTCTTTAACTACTAATTTAACCTATCAATTCTACCCCAGTAATGTTTAAATACTCCTTCTACCATTTTCACATATCCTTAAAAAGGTGAAAGAGATGGATATACGCAAAACCCGAACGTGTGAAAAGTGTAACGCTGTCGTTCTTCTAGAAAAAATACGTTTATTTCCCAAAATTGACGGCACAAATCAAGTGGTCTGTGATAATTGTTGTGAAGAGCTCAAATTAAAAAGTAAAGAAGCGGATAAATCTCTCAGCTCAAAAACTGAAACTCTCCCCACTCCCGAATATGGCACTTTCTTCTGTACCCGCTGCAATTATACCTTTCGTTTGGATAAGACCAAAGTGGGCTTGACACATAACATCCAATGCCCCTATTGCGGAAAAACAGATAGGTTAAAAGCTCAAAAATAAAAGACAACAAACAGGTGAAATCTATGCTCTACATTCATGCTCTGCATCATTTAACACCCAAAACTGCCGAAGTGGAAAGTGTCTATCTTATTCGTGAGATTAAGAGTAAAACTCCCTATCCGCTCAAAGAAGCGCAGATGAAAGAATATTTTGCTGATTTTTCTGTTTCTGAAACTGATACACAGATGATGGCGCAAGCGCTGACGCTTGTTGAACCAACCATCCAGATGGTTGAAAAACTATTGCAAGAGAATGATCCGCTCCATGAATCCGTCGCCTTGCAACGCACATTGCAGATGCTCAAAAACGTTCCTGGAGCAATGCAAAAGAATCTCTCATTCACCGAAGCTATCATGTACTGGCAGCAAGGCACATTCATCAGTGACCTCACCCTGATATTCAACAGCCTGCCAAAATTAAAAACCCGTGAAGAAAAAATCGCAGGCAATGACAAACTAAACGAAATCTTCGGTAAAATCCTTCGTAATAAAGACTTCGCTTTTAATGGTTATGATCTCGTCAACGAAGGCCAAGTATCTGAAATGAACGCTTTGATGGAAAGCCTCAACAAAGGCTTCCTATTTCATTACACTTTAGAAGAAGAATTACGTAAAGAAAGCTTTGACAACATCAAACATCGTATTCCTGCGGCTAAAGTACAAGAAATCGAACAGATAAAAAAGAACATTGAAGAAATAAAAAAGAGCGTCGAACGCGCCTATCAATGTAACATGCGCATGGTCAATACCGCTCTTGTGATGTATGCGTATGTCAAATGGTTGAATAGTGGGATGCCTTAAACTCATTTTGGTCTAATTTTTTAATTTATTTTTTTCGTCCCACCATCATCTCGTTATACGCACTCAACCTCAAATCCACAGAAATCCTCTCTAACCCCACATCCAAAAATCCCGAATCACTGATCACTAACCCAGAAGTAACTAATTTCTCATAAATCACCGATTCATACTCTGGCATTCTATCTTTCATGATGCGAAAACACTTTTCAAAATAAATATGATATTCTGGACAATTAGCCAAAAACCGCGCAATGTTTTGCTGATAAAACAGCAACCTCACAAGCATATCCTGCCAATAAAACTGTATTCCTCCTTCCACATCCGCAAATGAAACACCTACTTCATGTAATATCGTTTTGAGCATCGCAAATGTATCGCTTATATCCACAAAATGTAACGTAATCTGTTCTATTCGCGGCGTTATCCTCTCCAAATACAACAACGGCGTCAAAATATCCGTCCCACACCCAGGATACAATACACTAATCTCCGCAGTAGAAAAACTATGTTCAATCGTCTGCAAACAATTTAGCGTCTCCAATTCATCATCAAAAAAATAATTCTTCACTTTCTCAGCATTCGGTCTTTTCTCTTTATTCAACCCTAAAGCTAAAACCTCTTTTTCCTCAAAAATAATCAAATTTGGCATATATCAGAGATTTTAAACACAATATTTAAAAGTTATTCACCGTTTTGCAACATTACGGGCCCGTGGCCCAGCCTGGAAAGTCGGTTTATAAACAATAAGCCGCTTGTGCACATAAGGCGACAGCCTTCTATGCGTCATTGCAAAGAGAGCTGTAGATCGGGGGTTCGAAACAGTTGTGTCGTGAATACGAAATAACGTGAAAGTCCCCCCGGGCCCGTATTTTTTATACAATGGAATACACAAAAACAGAAATCAAAATAAATGGCCAATTGTTTAGAGAAACATCCTATAATCCACGTATTGAGCAGGTGAATATTGGAGATATCGTCGTAATTGAGAATTCACAATATGTGCATTATGGCTTTGGGTCCGAAAATTTTGGAGAGATATATCTTTTTCATCTCATGCCTAAACACGAGTGGGATGAGATGCAACAACGTATTAAAAAACAAAGAGCCTGGCCCGATGCAATGAAAATGATGCGTAATGCACTTGCAGAAAAACCTCTTCGGGAGGGAATTGAACCGCAACAAACACTCCATCCTCTCTATGCTCTTGAAGATTTGTGTTAGGATATTTTTAATGGTTGTTTATTTTTATTCATCAGGTCTACCTAATGGGATATGAAAGAGTTTCGTAACTAACGATCAAAACGACTTTCATTAAATTTTTTGACTTCTTCTAATTCTTCCGACGTTAAATGAGGAGTTATCGGCTTCACATATTGTGTCGTATTCCCTGGAAGTTCACACATCTTCAAAAAATATTTTGTCGCCAATTCTCTAATTCTTTCATTGGGATGAGTTAATTGTGAGGGAAGTGCGGTAAAATCTAAAGACTGAAACGCTTCCGGATGTTCTAATAAACTTTCAACTGCACTTGAATGTTCTGGTCTTCTCCAACCATTATTCCCAGGAATAAAATCTTTTGAAACATGAGGGCGAGGAACTGCTCCATATGCATTAATCACCATCTTTGTCACTTGATACGCCGCACCAAGAGATTCTTCTGTGTCGGCACCAGGATGCCCAAAAACCATTAATATCTCTGGCGTCATGCCAAAATCTTCTCTGGTTGACCTGATCGCTTCCAAACATTTCTCTTCGGAATTATGCCCCTTCTTAACTGCTTTCCACACTTCTTTAGTCCACCCATCAACACCAAATCCAACCGTATTAAAACCAACTTTTACTAATTCTTCTATACTCTGAGGCATATTTTCTCGTGCTCGTAAAAAAGAATCAACAGTAGCCAATCCACGCAAATTAATCTTAAAATCAGGATTATCTTGCTTCACTTCCGATACAGCATACGCAAATCTGAGCAATTCAGTGGGTGTTTGGAATACATCAAGATTAGACATATATAATTGCAGTTTATCTAAACCAACAGATTTTGCTTTTCCTACTAAATAAGCCAAATCAGCTTTGATGATACTTTGATCCCTATAGGATTCTTTTACTTTGGTTATTTGTCCTGTTGCTGGGTCTTTGTATGTTCGTACTGCTGCACAAAAATCACAGGAAAACTTACATCCTTGAGAAACATAAAGAGAAAATTCTCTGGAAAGATATTCTCTCATAGCCTCATCGCCTAATCGTTCATATGCAGGGATAAGTGAGATTTTCTCTGGCGAAATCAATGCTTTTACATCTATATCCATAACTCTTGCTAAAGTGTAATCGTCATTGCCATTGTAAGTTGAATTCCCAAATAATCGTCCTAGTTGATATGTACTTAATCCAGAAATAACTTGGCCGCCAACAAGAAACTTTTTTTCTCCCCGTTCTTTCTTAATTCTTTGTTGTAATTTTATCACTTCTGGAATATATGGCGCACCCAACAAATTAAATCCCACGTAATTAGAAGATACTTCCAGAGGTCTTAGATTTTCATCGTGGAATGTAACATCTATTCCTGCGTTGAGTAATCGAGCACCTGCTGTAAGTAGAGAAGTAGGCATGTAAATATGCCCAACACCTTCTTTTGGTGCATAATTGTGTCGTGGTTGTATTAAATCTATTTTCATAACTACTGAATAGTAACATCATCTATATTAAACTTCCCCACAAATTTTAACCGTTTTATGGAAATATTTATATAGAAATACATAAATAGGTTAATTTATGCCTACAATTAAGTTAGACCTCACCGATCGTAAGATATTGGCAGAGTTAGATATCAATTGCCGTATTTCAAATGCTGCACTTGCCAAAAAAGTACATAAATCACGCGAAGCGGTGAAATATCGTATACAACAATTACAACAACGAGGAATTATCGAAAATTTTGTGACGTCAATTAACCCCAATAAATTAGGATATCACATGTTCAAAGTGTATTTAAAATTAGAAAATATTCCCAAAGAAAGAGAACGGTTTGTGAATGAATTGAAAAAAAATAAAGATATCTATTGGTTAGGAATCTCCGATGGCGCGTTTGATTTGGTATTTGCAATTCTCTCCAAAAGTGTGCCGGATTATTTTAACAAAATTAATTATCTGCTTTCGCAATGGCAGCATTTGATTGTAAGTAAAGTGTTAGGAACAATGGTTGACACGCGGCAATATAATAAAAAATTCTTTACAACACCGCCACAATACCATCAAGTATTATTTGGCGGAGAAATTGTGGATAATGAGATTGATGAACTGGATTCGCAGATTTTAAACATACTTGCCAATCAGGCACGTATTTCCCTTGCCGAATTGGCACGAGAAGTGAGTTCATCTATAGAAATTGTGCGGGGACGTATCCACAAACTCGAAGAGAAAGGCATAATTATTGGATATAGAATTGCCGTTGATTTCAATAAATTAGGTTTAGAATTCTTCAAAGCAATCATCTATTTTCGCACGCTCTCAGAAAAAGATGAAAAAACACTATTCGAATGGATGAAACGCCACCCGAATTCACTCTATTACATTCGCAGCCTCGCCCCCTGGGAAGTAGAATTTGAATTTGCCGTCGAGAATTATCAGCAATTCAATACAATTATCAATGAATTGCGCCACAAATTCCCTCATGTCATTAGAAATTGTGAGCATTTGATCATGATTTATGAGACGTGGATGCCCGCCTATCGAGGCATGCTTGAAGTAAAAAGATAAATCAAAGTATTAAAACAAAACGTTTTTAATGTTCTCTTACTTTCTATCACAAATGAAAAAAGGTTTAATCACACTCGTACTTCTCATCATTCTAGCCCTAGCCGTCACTATCGCCTATTTCGCCTCCCAATACACTGTAATTCAAGAAAACACATCCATCTCCAGCATCCAACTCTTCAACGCTGAATGGCGCGGCACAATCCATATCACTGGTGACACTTATTTCCCGCCGTGGAACCAACTCAACATCGCTCCAGGTACAACAATTCTCTTTGAAAAAGAACCAGATATTGAAAATACAGAGTGGGTAAGTCACGCGGATGCGTATATTAAAGACCATAATGATCCAACGGGGCGAGAAGGCTATAGCAAAACCCATTACGAACTGTATGGAAAAATAATCGCTCTTGGCACAGCTGATCAACCCATCCTCTTCACCTCCGCCCAAACAGAACCCGAATACGCCGATTGGGATGAATTGATTCTAGCATCTGACAGCATTCTCGACCACGTCGAACTCGCCTACGCCCATAACGGCATCAATATCAACGGCAACAACATCATCATCAAAAACAGTAAAATCCACGATTCGTTATGGAGCTGTATCGACATCTTCTCAATTAATAATCAAATCGAAAACAACGAAATCTATCACTGCTGGCACCAAGCCATCGGCGTCAAAGTCAAAGGCGTCAACACCATAGAACAAAACAACATCCATGACTCCCAACTCAGCATCAACTGTGAATTCGACGCCAACCCCTCTATCAGAAAAAACACATTCAAATCAGCGCCACTCAATTCTGAATGTCCAAAAGGAGAGGACAATATTGACAAAGTGGGAAAATATGATACGGCCGGTGGAACGTATGAAAGAAAGTTGGTTTATCCAGCAATGGAGTAGAAATATCCACAATATTCTCGAAAACTATATAAATCCACCATATAAAACGTAATCTAACGCGTCCGTGGCTAAGCAGTTAAAGCGGCTCCCTGCAGAGGAGCAGATCGAGGGTTCAAAATGATTGTAATCTGAAATGGTTATAATGTGAAAGTCCCTCCGGGCGCTTACTTTTTCTTTTAATACTAAAGTTATTTAAAACCAATAATAATACACCCAATCAATGCCCAAAAAAAACATTTCCTCATTTGAACTAACTGCTCTTATCAATGAACTCCAAGTACTGGTCAAAGGAAAAATCCCCCACTTATATCATCAAGAAGGCCAAGAACTCTTTTTACAATTCCACATCCCAAACAAAGGCAAACATCTACTTAAAATAATCCCTGGCAAATGGCTCTGCCTCACCAACTTCAAAGAAGCCGCCATTCGTCCCTCAGGCTTTTGCATGCTTTTGCGTAAATACCTCGATAACGCCTTCGTCAAATCTATCTCTCAGAAAGATTCTGAACGCATCATCGTGTTTGAACTTGAAAAAAAAGAAAAATACTCTTTAATTATCGAACTCTTCTCCAAAGGCAATGTCGTCCTCACCGATGAAAATCTCATCATTATCGGCGCACTAGAAAAACAAGAATGGAAAGACCGCTCTGTTAAGCCAGGTGAGAAATATCTTTTCCCCGCAAGCGCCGTCAACTGGAAAACACTTGAAGAAAAAGAATTTATAAAAACAATTCAAAAAAGTGACAAGAAAAATCTTGCCACAACCTTAGCAACAGATCTTGGTCTTGGTGGAGTTTACGCCGAAGAAGTATGCACCCGCGCAGCTATCGATAAAAATATTTTACCAACAGAAATAACCGCTCCCGAATGTAAAAAAATCTACTCCTCTTTACAACAGATGATAAATCTATTAGAAAAACCCCAAGGATTTATTTACGCCGAACAAATTACTCCTTTCCCCCTCAGTAATTGCACCCCGCTTAAAGAAACCCCAACATATAACGAAGCAATCGACCAGTTAATTCCCTTCGCCAAATCCTCCCCCTACGAAAAAAAGATCAAATCCATGGAATACATGATCAACGAACAACAAGACGCCATCACAAAACAAGAACAATTAATTATTGAAAATACAAAGAAAGGGGAGTTGGTTTATGAGAAGTATCAGCCGCTCGCAAAATTATTAGAAATCGTCTCAGAAATGCGCAAGACCAAGAAATGGGATGAGATTGCCACCGAATTAAAAAAAGAAAAAAAGATCCAGCGTGTTGATTTAAAGACGAAGAAGATTGTAGTGGAGTTGTGAGATATATGGTTCACCACTCCTTCTCTTTCTTTGAGAATAACTCTTGGTTTAACCTTTTTTAATTTTAAAGTAGTTAACTTTAAATAGTGATTCTATCATTTTATATAAAAATGGCAACATTAGATACTTTAGATCAATTAAGAGATTATTTCCATCCCGGAACACTAATGTTTACGGATGACACAGAAGAACGTGGAATTGATAATAGACTTATTCCTGTTGGATTAAGATTAGATATGGGAATGTCTAGGTCTCACATAAATATGTGGTATCTTAAAAGAAGAGAAACCGACTTGGTAAGATATCATCCTGTTAGGCCAGAAATGCCATTCCAATCAGTTGTATCAGAAGGATTGGGAACCCGAGTAGATTTTCTAGCAGGACAAGCTCCATTAATTTATGAAGTTTGTCAATCAATTTTGGATGCTGGATTTCGTGTTGGTGTTCCAAATACAGGTGGATTATTACTGGATATTTCTGTGTTTAAGAAACAAGGAAATTTGTATGTAAGAGAGAAAGTAATTAATATATAATTTTTGTTTTAATTCTAATCAATCTACCGTAATTTCATCATAATTAAAGCCTAACAATCCTAAATCTTCCCACTAAACCCACTGGTCACTGGACAAGTGCGGATAGGGTTTATATAGGTATTAAAATAAGTAGAAAGCAGTTGTACGCTAAAATCGTACATCTGAAAAAACTAACACCAAATGATCCACAACACCTTCCTTTTCCTTGAAAAAATTTAGAAAATCTGTCTTGGAAAAGTGGCGTAAATCTCCATTTTATAGTTAGGGATGGCCACTTTTCAAAATTTTCTTTAATTATTTCTTCGCAGAAATCTTCCACAAATGTTCAAAATGATTGCGATAAGTGACCGCAATTTCTTTGTTTTTGATCATAACGGCCGTTACCGGAGATCCCCACGTCACAAGTACTACATTTGAACCATAAATAAACGTATTTGTGGGATTGAATTGGGTTTGCGTCAAAAAGCGATAGTGCGTCGTGGGAGCCAGACTTTTCGAAAACTCAAACACATTTTTTTTCTTAATTGTAATCACCCTCTCTTTGATTTTTTTATGTTTCAGATCCCGAAAATATTGCGGCATAAAGATTGGCAACGCTTCCTGATATTTTTGATCATCAATACCTGTAACAAGTACTTCTTTTCCCACTTTAATGATATCTTTAAGAAAATATTTAAGACCTTCTATACCTTTAAATACTTCCACAAACGTATCTTCTTTTGGCAGGTGTGAAAAAGCCTCTAATTGCGGCAATATGTTCATAAGTTCCTGCTCTTGTTGTTCAATATATTTTTTTTTATCCTCCAGATAGTGTTTTAATTTTATCGGAGGCGTCGCTTGAAAATATTTTTTTGCGCCGCGATAAATATGCGTCGCCAGTCCTTTCTCTTGGAGCTGTTCCAATTTATCATAGACATGTACGCGATAAATAGTGGTAC
>Ga0209541_10011083_pt1 | contig 14181 bp, 9 predicted proteins | sample RifCSPlowO2_01_FD_184027 | JGI IMG/M metagenome (GOLD analysis project Ga0209541, IMG submission 184027) | Groundwater microbial communities from Rifle, Colorado - Rifle CSP2_plank lowO2_0.1 (SPAdes) (version 2) | ecosystem: Environmental > Aquatic > Deep subsurface > Groundwater | place: Rifle... | reverse complement strand
CGATAAGTATATCGGTTACTCTAATGGTTAGGGCAATATCTTCGGAAGTGATCAAATTAAGAAGGCGAACTTCAATAATCAGCAATACAACCAATATACCGCAAACAAGTACGGTTAAAACAAGTGGTATTCCCTGTTGTCGGGCGATTTTTGATATATTCATTAGGTTTTATTAATATTCAAAGGCATTTTGTAGATTAATTGCTCGCCGCGACAAATGGTTTACCATGAGCGAACAAAGTGAGTCGAATGGTGGCTCCTCTTTAGACAGCGCACATCCCGCCAAAGGCGGGACACTTTTCCACTTAGGCATGCTCGGAATAAATTCCTGTGCGTGCCTTCGTTTCACCGAACTGGCCGCTACGCGGTAATCCAGTTCTCGTCTGATAGTGATCAATAATCCACCACAGCCCACTACAAAAGTGGGCGACGGTGGATGGTGGCTCCTCCCAGACTCGAACTGGGGACACAAGGCTCTTCAAGCCTCTGCTCTACCAACTGAGCTAAAGAGCCACATTTATCGTATGGCAACAACTTATTGTAAATGTTCTGCTCTAACCAATCTGACCTGCCCGCTGTGCCAGCATGGCAGGCGGGGCTAAAGAGCCACGCAATATTTAGTTTGTTAATGTAACCATGCAAAATGGTGAACCTGTTGAACCATGGTGGGTGATGAGGGACTCGAACCCCCGACCCTCTGAGTGTAAATCAGATGCTCTAGCCAACTGAGCTAATCACCCATTATTGATTGATTATATTTTAAACTTCGGGTCGGGGGAACCCCCGCCAACATTCTGCTGGCCCGAAACTTCGCGATTGGCAACTAGTTGCCATCGGAAGGTTTCCTTGCGGATTGCCACCGCCAATCCTCACCTCTCATCGCAAACGAGATGCTCTAGCCAACTGAGCTAATCACCCAGGTTAATTGTGTAGAATGGTGCGCGAGAGAGGACTTGAACCTCCACGCCCTAGGGCACTTGCCCCTCAGACAAGCGTGTCTACCATTCCACCACTCGCGCGTTATATAAAAGAACTCTGTTATCCTACCTGTTTTGACCCAAAAACTCAAGAGGAACGGCGTTTTTGACGAAGTTTTTTGCGGTGAGCATGACGTAGCAAAATATGCCTAATTCCATAAAGAGCGACCAACCCCCATATAATATTAAGAACCATGCTGGTATAAGCGGATTTATGTATAGAATAATAACTTAGAAATACGGCCCCCATAATGTTATTGATTTCATACCAAAATGACTTTCCGTTCCACTTGCCTAGTGCGACTTCAACATATGCAGTAAGGTAAAACAGCCCTCCAAATATTCCTGTAATTTCAATCATAGTAGTTATCTGGGTAAGTGGTCGTACAGATGGTCTACCGAATAATCGCTGCGCAGTAGGGGCTTTATGTCATCAAGCGTTACGTCAATTTTTACACCCGGATTAAGCGTGTTGTAGGGGTCAAAAATCTTTTTCGTTTTTTGCAGCAGAGTATATATTTCTGGGCCGTAAAGAGCTTCCAGATACGGCGATCTAAGCCGACCATCGCCATGCCCGCCACTAGTACTGCCGCCCAGACCAATAACTAATTTGTAATATTCATCCATCAGCAGAAACAGCTTTTGCCTGTCGCCAACCTGTGACAGGTCCAACCTTGGGCGCATGTGCAAGTTGGCATCGCCGGCGTGCCCCCAGATGCCCCCAGCCACGTGATTTTTGGCAAACATCATATTAATACCCTCGACGTACTTCCTAAAATTGTCCACCGGTACAATGCCGTCATCAATAAACGGCAAGGCGTAGCTGTTATTTTCCGAACTAGTCAAAACATTTGAAGCGCCGTGGCGAATCTTCCAAAGCCGTTCTTTGGCGACGTCTTCAGTTTCCACACGGCAGACAACTTGGTAATGATCCAACAATTTCTGGGCCTTTTTGGCCATATGTTTCTGGATGCGGGCGCTAAGATTATCAAACTCTATTAAAAGCACCATCTTAGGATAGGGTTTCTCAATGATCCCTTTTAGCTGGTTAGGGTTGTTCTGATCTATAAAGTCCAGTAATTGACCATCTACGGCCTCTATCGCGCAGGGCGCGTCAGGGAATTTACGCAGTTCTAGGATGATTTCTTCAGCCATCTTTAAATCATCCACAAAGGCCGCCACCAGAGTTGTGGCAGAATTATATGGTTCTGTGCCAAGCATAGCTTCTGAAACAATACCCAAGGTCCCCTGCGAGCCTACAAACAACGGTGTTAAATCAAACGAACCGTCTTTATTTTTCACATCTAACAGATTATAGCCGGCCGTGTTTCTAGTAACTGCCCGGTTCATACCTTCAAGCGTATCGTAATTTTCTTCTATCAATGTATCCAGCGCCCGGTAAATTTCACCCTCGAAAGTTACCAGACCCAGTTTTTTGTTTAGATCGCGCTTGCTAAGCCGTTTGGTTTCAATAACTTCGCCGTTAGCCAGCACTACCCGAAGCTCTTTGACATAATTACCCATTGAACCGTATTTGAAAGATTTTTCACCGCTGTCGTTGTTTCCTATCGCTCCGCCAACTGTACTAAATTCCATAGACGACGGATATGGCGGTAAAAATCGCCCGTGGGTATGCAAAGCTTGCTGCAATTTACCGAAGTTAGTGCCCGGCTCCACCGTAACGTTGCCGGTTTTACTATCCAGCTCCAAGATGCGATTCATGTGCCCTGGGAAAACCATAATAATGCCGCTTCCAATGGCGGCGCCGTTTTGATCGGCTCCCATACCGCGCGCCGTAACAGGAATAGTCCGCCCCCGCTCGGCAAGTTGCCAAGTAAAGCGTGTGGTTTTGCGAACATCGTTTTCATTGCGCGGATAAATTACTACCGTTGGTGTCAGAGCAAACACGCTGGCATCAGTAGCGTAATACCTGCGAACGTTAGGCGTGATTATGACCTCGCCTAAAAGATGTTCCTGTAAATAGTGCGCGATTTTGCTCATATGAATCACTAACCACTATAGCATATTTCTCTGTCTAGCTGAGGTCAATATTAAGATTTTGTGAGAAGTTTCTGGTATAGTTTTGATAGCTAGAAAAGTTAAAATGCAGTTTAATTTGTTGCCGCGATGGCGAAACTGGTAGACGCGCTAGCTTCAGGAGCTAGTGATCGCGAGATCATGGAGGTTCGAGTCCTCTTCGCGGCACCAAATCAATCTGCAGAGAATAAATTCGCTAGCTTGCCTACTCCGCCGAAGTAGCTTCGGTTACGAAGGCCGGGCAGGAGTTAGTGGGGGCAACCCCGTGGAGGTTCAAGTCCCCCGCCTGCCACCTGCCCGTTAGCTACTAACGTAGCAGGCGGGTGCTGGCACAGCGGGCAGGTTTCTGCGGCACCAGAATAAGTTACTTATCTTTTACTGTCTTTCCTTCCCTAATCATCCAATTTTCAACATTCTCGTAGCGGTTTACACCGTTACTTATCGTAGTTGGGTTGAAGCCAAACAGTTGCCCGCGCGTGATGTATAAGAACCTCGGCTGATACAGCGCTATAGCCGGCGCGTCGCTGCGCCAAGTTTCCAAAAACGGTTTGTATTTTACAGCCCGAATGGCCGGATCAGTTCGGGTCCTGCCTGCCTCCAGCGCCCTATCGGCAGCCGGCGACTTATAGTCAGAAAAGTTAAGCCGATTTTGGGAACGAACGTCGGCCTGCGAACTATGCCAGTACGGGAAAACGTCCGGATCAGCTCCCAGTTCTATGCCATACAAAAGCGCGTCATAACTGCGCTGGGCAATGGTGGCTTGCAAATCGGTTTCTTCTTGCAGAGAAACAACTACATCCACGCCAATCAGCCGCCACTGTTTTTGTAGCTCCCTGGCTATGGCTTCGTATTCGGTATTGCTTTGCGAATACAAAGACAAAGTTAGCGTTTTGCCATTTTTGATTCGCAAACCTTCATCGTTGAACTTCCAGCCGGCGTCATCCAACAATTTTTGAGCGCCCCCCAAATTATAACCAAGCTGGGCAAGCCCCCCGTTATAACCAATGGCTGTCTTTAATAGCGGCTCGTTAGCGACTTTAGCAGGATAACCCAGATTTTTTAAGATTTTACCCGTGTCAGTCGCCTCGGATAGGGCTTGGCGAACTTTTACATCGCCCAAAGCCTCGCTGGAGGTCCTTAAAAACACCAGCACTTCGCTTTGCAGAGGAATATCATATCTATAAACATTGCTTTCTTTTTCCAGCTCTTGAGGCATACTGCCAAGCCCTGCCATGCCGTTCAATTCTTGCCTTTTAAAACTTTCTACCATCCGTTTTTCATCGTGAAACGAACGAATGATTAACTTGTTAAGTTTTACTTTATCTCCATAAAAGTTCTCGTTTGGTACCAGAGCAATTTGTTCTTCTCGCTCTTCTGGAGTATCACCAGTTACTTGGATATCTTCCCATTTGAATGGACCGGCGCCAACCGGATTGGCCGTATTGAAACCAATAGAGCGCAGCTGGGTTATCGGCACATCTTTTAATAAATGCTTTGGAACAATGCCATTAGTCATAGAGTACGGAAATGCGCTAAGTGCATTTGGCAAAACAAATTGCACGGTTTGGGCGTCAATGGCAGACACTTTGATGCCTTGCCAGCTAGGAAACAGAGGCGATTTGGCGTCCGGATTCTGAATTAGCTGATAGGTAAAAACTACGTCTTCGGCAGTTAATGGTCTACCGTCTTGCCAATGCAAATTTGGACGCAGTTTGACGGTATATTGCATAGCGTGGTCATCTACTTTCCAAGTTTGGGCTAAGTCGCCAACCAGTTGGTTTTTTTCGTTATAATGAAGCAATCCGGCAAAAACTAGGTGTGCCACGCTGCTATCTACGCTACTGGTAGCGTACAGTGGATTGGCATTGGTAAACGAACCGAGCATACCCTCAACATACGTCCCGCCGGCAATCGGCTGATTCGTTAAATAATAGTTGCCAAGCATCTTGGTTTGGATGGCAACACCGATAATCAATAGCACCAAAAGGCCAATCCAGCCGCTTGTAAAACGAAGTACCCCTGGCAAGCGGCTAATACGTTTAAAAAAATGGCGCTCTATGTGCTCCTCGGCCTGAGAGCCTAATTCTTGTACTTGATTCTTACTACGGCGAATTCGCCGTCGCCAACGCAACTTGGTGATGCGATCAATCATTATTTATACCTTAAGCGATAATGCCAAGTATTAAAGACATAGCAAAGATTATAACCGTAATGATGGTTATTTGGTGCAGGGTTTTATCTGAACCGCGCCTGACAGTATTGACTTCCCCGCCCCCGCCCAAACCAGCGCCTAGCGAAGCACCGCGAGTTTGAATCAAAATCAGCAAGCAGGCTAGTAACATTGATCCGATAGTTATGTGGTTAAAAGTGTTCAATTCTTCCTCCAGAGTACTATTATTGTAGTGCAATCAGCCCCAGATGTGAAGCGCTTATTTTTCTTCCAAAATGGTCGTAACTAGATAATTAACCAGACCTATCACCATTCCGGCCAGCATCGCCGCGCCAAAGTTAGTCACCCGCAAAGGGGCGTAAAGCCAGCTCACCAGCATCACCATCAGCCCGTTAATCACAATCATAAATAGCCCTAGGCTGAACAAAATCGCCGGCAGGGACAAGATAACCACAATCGGCTTAATCACAGCGTTGACCAGCGCCAAAATAAAGCCGGAGACAATAATCACAGCCAATCGGCTATCATATGTGATGCGCTGGCTAAGCAGCCCGGCCGCCACCCATAGCCCAAGACCGCAAACAAACCATCTTATTAGAAACCGCGTAAATGGACGCTTCATTTAATATCTATTTTAGCATAAGTTTTGTGGTAATTTTTTACTAACACGCATTTCGCACTTGAGCTAGTTTGGGTGCGCCCCTGCGTAACGCAAAGGAACCGTACTTTGTGGTACGGTGACTGCGTATCGTAAAGGGGCAAGCCCGAAATAGCCAAGAAGCCAGCGGAGTCATCAGCTTAGCTGATGAGCAGGCTGGCTGGTGCGAGATGTGTGACTAAGGATTTTTGCGCCTTTGGGTGTGATTAATACGTCGTCTTCAATCCTGATGCCGATATTTTCTTCTGGGATGTAAATGCCCGGCTCCACCGTCAACACCATATTTGTTTCTAATGGCCTGTCATAATCCGCTACGTCGTGAACGTCCAGGCCCAAAAAGTGCGATGTAGAGTGCGGAGCATAACGCCGGACGGTTTCTGGGGTAATTGATTTAATTAGCCCCAGCTCTCGTAGTTTCTCACCTATGTAATGCTCGACTTTTTGTTCGTAATCTTTTATCAAAACACCGGGCTTTAGCTGGTTTAGGGCATAGTTCTGGATGTCATTCACTGCTTCGTGTACCGTCCTGATTCGCTTTGACGGCTTGCCCAGCGTGTAGGTCCGCGTGATATCAGCGCTGTAGTGTTCTACCTCTGCTCCAACGTCCATTAAGAGTAATTTCTTGTCGTCTAAGGAGGCGTTGTTTGCCATATAATGCAATGTGCAAGCATTGTTATCGCTGGCTACGATCGGCTGGTAGCCATGCCCGTCGGCCCCGCGCTTGCGAAAACCAGCAGTAATGTCCGCTTCTACCTCATATTCGTAGTTGTATTTTCCAAGTTTTTTGGAAACGTCTTTTAAGGTAGCGGTAGTGATGTTAATTGCTGTTTGCAAGGCAGTCAGTTCTTCCGGTTGCTTAACCATTCTTTGGCGTGTGAGGTGTGGAGATAAGTCTAGCAGTTCGGCCGTCGGGGCAACGGCCTTTAGTTTTTCTATCAACGCCGCCCGCGCTGGGTTTGTGTACATGCCAAGCCGCGGTATAAAGTCTGGCGTAGCAGCCAGCGTGGCAATATGTTTTACACGCTTTAACCGCACCGTTAACTGTTTCCAACCGGTTTTGTTGTCCAGAACCGTTTTTATGCCTGAAGTTTTGGTAATGTCATCTGTTTCAATGCTTCCGTCAAAGATTTCTTGCACGCGGTCCTGCTCTGGCAAAATGAAATATTCTTTGTCTTTATCTAATACCAAAATGATGTTCGGGTCATTTATCCCCGTCAAATACCAGAAGCTACTATCCTGTTGAAACGGATAGGCCGTATCGCCGCTACGCTGGGATAATCCGTTGGCCGTAAGCACAATTGGCGCCGTACCACGAAACAAGCTCCGTAGCTTTGCCCGATTCCCCTCAAAAAACTCCGTCGAAAAGTATCCACTCATAGTCAGTACACTAGTATATCAAATTTACACAAGATTCACTTATCCACAAGCGGTTTGACAATGTATTAAGATTAGCGGATTATTAAGGCATAAGTTAAAACATAAAAAGGAATCATTAGTTATGGCTAAAACAAAAAGTAAAAAGACTTCCGGTAAATTAAGTAAGGTTCTACGTGCATTTAACCCAAGAAGCTTCAGAGGCGGAATGGCGTTGTTCATGCTAATGTTCGCCGTCATCGGTGGTAGCTATATGGCATACCGCAGCTTTGCAGCGAGTAATCCGCCAATAGTCGTTAATTCACATGCACGCACTTTCATCGAAAATCCGTACTCATCTACAGATGTACAAAGAATTCAAAGAATCAACCAAGACGGTACAGGATTAAATGATGTCATTTCCAATACCTATACCCAGCCCAGCAGTTCAGGCAAAGATATAAGCGACGGACGATATTCGCCAGACCGTACAAAGCTAGCATGGATAGAGACGGCGTACACAAACCATACCCCAACCGGGTCGGTCTTAAAGGTTAAAGGTTTATCGTCACAGAGTAAAGCAATAAGCTCTTTCCCCCTACCACAAAGCGAAACTGGGTGGGGTGCACCAGAGCTTGTTTGGTATCCTGATAATAGTAGTATCTTATTACCGGTTTATAGTACCACCACCTGGAAAAGGTCATTTAAAAAACTTACATTGGCAACTAGCCAGTTCGCAACTATATTGGAGATACCGGGAGACAATGTTAATCTTACTAGTTATGATTTGTTGGGTGACGAGAAAACTATAGTTTATAGTACGCACGAAGAAAAAGGTGTTAAATACTATAGACCGGGCATGAATGCACCCTCTACTGCAAATACTGATGGTGATTATTGTAATAATATGCGCAGGCGCCCCGGAACCATAGATCAGTTCGGTTACCAGTGTACAGTATCGGGCGAAGAGCATATTTACCGGCAAAAAATTGGCGGAACACCCATATCGATAGTCGGCAAATCTCAATATAGCGCCGGATCGGGTAGTAAAACATGGATAAATGGCTTGGCTTGGTCACCCGATGGCAAAACGATTGCTCTGAATGTTGTAGATGCATACTTCACATATCCAGATAACTGTTATTTTGACCAGAAAGACCGCGTATTTACCAAGAAACTTGGCACAACAGCAAAACAGAGCATAGTTGTGAGCGAAAGATCCAAAGTACGGGGGTGTAAGGGCGGAGGTCCAAGTGATCAAAGTGTTATATCCTGGTCGCCTGACGGGTTGTTTATTGCTTCAACTTTTCTCAATCCAAGCAGTGATAATAACCTTGGTCCTCGACAAGTTGGGGTAGTAAACTTAAGCAACAATACAGTCAATAAGCTATCTCCTAATCATGTTAGCTCAATTAGCTGGTAGGTTATTGCTTGCAATCTAAGATTATAGAAAAAAAGATTACTAAAAAGTTCAATGTACTATATTTGTTGATTGTTTTAATAGCAGTCTGTTGGTCGTGGTTGCCGTTAATTAAGGCGTCCAAAATATCAAATAACGTATTTGTCGCGACTATTGTTGCCGTTTTGGTATTCGCCATAATCATTAGTATTAATCTGAAGGCTATGTTTTGGACAGTTAGTAAACTTAGCAAGTTTAAGCTAAAACACCGCGTTAGTGAACTACTAATTATCTTTATCATGGTTAGCTTTTTGCTGTGGTTTTTGGGTATTGCCAGCACCATAATCTGGTTCGGCAAGGGCGCGAGTATAGACAATACCCTGCCGTTTACATCATTAACCCCGTTCGTAGCCTTAACGCCGCTAAAATACTTAACAAGGTTTTTCGGCTATCACGGCACTACGGCTTTACTGGTAACTTTAATAATTACCCTTTGGTCAAAGAAGTATAGAAAATTTGTTCCCTATTTGGTTGGAATAATTTTAGTCTGCAATTTTCTTGGTTGGTACGTTTATAAAACGCCAAACGGCAGCACCAAGACGGTTCAGATCGTTGCCGAACAGCTCGGCAACCCCCAGCCCCTAAACTCAAATGCGGACTTGGTGGTAATCCCCGAATACGGCCTTGATGGAATCGACAACAATAACTTGAGTTTACGCCTGACGGGGGACTCAAGCGTACTTTTTGTCGGCTCAAAGCAAACTCATTCTGATACCGGCAACAGAAATACTTTACTGTTCGGTTCATTAGCTCAAGGAATTAATCTTGAGCAAGACAAATCGCGGCTGATTCCTGGCGGCGAATATTTGGCGTATGCTGCAGAACCGCTGCTAAAAACATTTTCTGGCAGCACTTACACGAACTTTCAAGTTACCAGGCAGGTGGAACGAGGCAAAAAACCAATCAATCCCGTTAGAACAAACAGCGATAATTTAGTTGTTGGAGCTGAAGCATGCTCTAGCATCATTAATACCGAGGACTACAGAAAGCTGACAAAAGATGGAGCCACCATTTTGACTAACTCAGCAAGTTTAGAGATATTTCGCGGCTCTAGTATTTTTGCTATTCAGCATCGCGGATTAGCATCATTCATGGCAGTAGCTAACGCCCGCCCGTTTGCCCAAAGCAGTAATAATTGGCCGGCATTTGCCTTGGATCATAACGGCAAACTTGTAGCAGAAATACAACCAACCAATACACAGAAAATTAACTTAACAACTAACTCTAAGAAAACCCTCTATACAATTTTGGGCGAATGGCCTGTATTTTTAGGGCTTGGATATTTGGCCGCTATGGTTATTAACAAGTTAAGATATAAATACCGAGTAAACAAAACACGATGACTTTATCCACAAGCGGTTTGACAATGTATTAAGATTAGCGGATTATTAAGGCATAAGTTAAAACATAAAAAGGAATAGGTCACTATGGCAAAGACAAAAAGCAAAAAAGCACCGGGTAAATTAAGTAAAGTTCTAAGAGCATTTAACCCAAGAAGCTTCAGGGGTGGAATGGCGTTGTTTGCATTGGTATTTGCCCTAACGGGTGGTGGTTATATGTTATATCGCAGCTTCGCCGCCAGTGGTGGTGTAACTATACCTGCTACCAATTTAAAACTTGAGGGGGGTGCTAAATTAGTAGGTGAAGCAACTGCCCCATCTAAGAAGAACCATATTGTTGCAGAACTTTTAGTCTATGAGAGAACATCCCCTGAAGATCTTGTACGTACATATCTCCTAGATACTAACCAACAAAGGCAATTCTATGGCAGAAAAGCAAGAGCATGTGCGATAGTCAGAAAAATGAGTACAAGCTATGATGCAAGTGTTTTGCTAGAATTAATCGGTAACAATTATATACTATCACCCGTGAATAGCAACAAAATCAAAATTACATCAGCTAACGACTATCAAACAGTATGCACATCATACACAACCACCCCATTAAGTACTGCTGAAACTGGAACCCTATATGTACGAGCGCGTGGTTCCGGATTAAGTTCGACCGGCAAAATTAGAGTCAGCAGTCTCATCATACAGTATCAATAAAGGTAAGGTATTGGTCATTAAATCATGGTCTCGGAGGACGGACCTCCTAAAAAGGATAATTATGTTGTTGTAACATTCTTCTGCCCACTTGGTTGATTTAGAGAATTTGGCTGTTTGCTAATTCTTTTCGCGATTTTTTTGTTGATGACTTTAATGAGTTCGGACTTGGTGGCTTGCATTACGGCGCGGGCAGAGCCGAAGTGTTTGATTAGTTTCTTGCGAGTGACCGGCCCGATGCCCGGGATATCATCTAGTGCACTGGCTGTTTGGCGTTTGGCTTTGAGCGTTGAGTGATAGTTAACCGCAAAGCGGTGCGATTCATCCCGAATCCGCTGTAATAACTTAACCGCGTTAGTATTATGAGGCAGATTAATCAGTATAAAATCGCCCGACTCTTTTACAAAACCCCCAAGTTTATGTAGCACTTTATAATTCAGCCCTACGTTACTCCCAGAACTCTGCTCTCCGCCCTCTGCTCTTTGCCCTGTATTCGCCTTGCGAATAACAACTTGCTCCTCCCTCTTGGCTAGCCCAATAAACGGTATTTTGCGAAAGGTCGAACCTTTCGCATCTGTTTCGTCGCGCGCGCGGATGGCGGCGTCTAATTGCCCTTTGCCGCCATCTATTAATACTAAATCCGGTAAATTTTGCTTCCAACCATCAGATGTTTTTTGCCTATTATGCAACCTTTTCCTCGTTTCCAAGGTTGGACCTTGGAAACTGAAGCGACGGGCGATGGTTTCGTGCATATTGAAAAAGTCGTCGTTTTTGTTAGTCTTTGTTTTGAACTTGCGGTATTGGGCTTTATCGCTTACACCGTTTGTGAAAACTACCATGCTGGCCACAACATCGGTTCCACTCATATGGCTGATGTCGTAGCCCTCGACACGACGAGGAACGTTTGATAACCCTAGTAATTCAGTGAGTTCATTCAAAGCATAGTCTTTACTGATGTCTAGGAATTCCGTATCACCAAATACCACCTGCTGACTTAACTTTTTGAGCGCGTATATCTGATTTCTACACTTTGCTGCTTCTTCAAACTTCAACTCTTTGGCATATTTTTTCAAGTCGCGGTTCAACTCTTTTTCAATGCAAGAACGCTTACCCTCAATTACTGCCATCAGTCGGCGCAAATTTGTACGATAATCGCTTAAAGTGGTTTTACCTTCTTCCAACCCCGGATCCAGCCCCAAATGATAATGCAAACTTGCCCGTTTTTGCCCAGGCATCTTACGAGTTGCAAACGGAAAAACTCGTCGCAACAGCTTAAGTGCCTGCTTTACGCTGGGAGTGCTCAAATATGGGCCGTAGTAGCGCGCTTTGTCATCTAATGGCCGGCGCGTGGTGCTAACCGTTGGGTAGTCGCTTTCGTAATCTATCCGGATATAGACCATGGATTTATCATCACGCAGTAAAATATTATAGCGCGGCAAATAGCGCCGCACTAGTTCGGCTTCTAAAAATAAAGCGTCCAGCTCGCTGTCTACCTCTTGCCACTCAACATCGGCAATTTCGCCCACCAACACTTCGGTTTTTTGGTCGCGGCTGCGGCTTGATTGAAAATACTGTCGCACGCGGTTTTTTAATACCGCCGCCTTGCCAATATAGATAATCTCGCCCTTAGCGTCTTTAAAAAAGTACACGCCGGGCGATTTAGGCAAATCTTTCAATTTATCAGCAAGAGATTTTAACATCGTTAATCAATTATACTCCAGATTAAGCGTCTATTTTCTTATCTGTTTTGGCGGAATTTGACATAACTGTTATAATGTACGAATTACAAATTAAAGGAAAGGGCGGCAATAATGTTTTACAAAATCTTACATGAATATGGCAAACCCGCCCGTATGGCGTGCTAGCCAGTCCTAACAAAAAAGTATTTAAATTATTTTACATATTTAACAGGGGCAGCAGGAGGCTGTACCTATGAAAACTAAATCAACCAATGCAAAAACTATTAGTCTATTCTGGCAATTTACAAAGCCGGACAAGCTATTATTTTGGCTAGGTACAATTGGTGCTGGCTTGGGCACATTGATTCAAGATGTTTTGCCGCCATTGGTCGTGTCTAAAGCTTTCAACCGGCTTCAACAAATATATGCAACTGGCCAGCAGGTTACTTTTTCGTCGTTACGAACATTTGTTTTCGTATATTTAGCTTTGATAGTTGTCGGTTTTGTTATTTGGCGTATACAAGTTTATTTTACGTGGGAATATGAGATACGTTCTTTGCAACGTATTGGCCAAAAAGTTTTTGATCATTTGCAAAAACAAGGCAGTCGGTTTCATTCTGATCGTTTTGGCGGAGCTTTAGTATCGCAAGCTAACAAATTTTTATCAGCTTATGAAAAGATAGCTGATGAATTCACTTGGAGCGTTACACCTGCTTTGGTGGCGTTTTTCTCTTCTTTGATCATCCTATTCATTATTAGTTGGCCAGTCGCAGTGACACTAGCTTTTGTTAGTGTTGTTTATATGACCGTCATGACGAAGCGTATGCGAAAACAAATGCCATATGACCGAGCTATGGCCAGAAGCGAAAGCGATCGTACTGCCAAATTAGCAGACATGGTTACTAATGTATCCGCTGTACGTGCATTTGCTGGCGAAAACCACGAAAATTCTTTGTTTCACAAACAACTTGTTGACACGAGCCGGGCAAATTATTCTCTTAGAAAAGTGGCTCTGACTAGCGAATTAATAAGTCATGCCGGGACAGCCAGTATAGGCATAATTGTCTTCTCTCTGGGTATATATGCAGTTACGGTTTTGCACGCTCCAGTTGGTACCCTTTACATTGCCATTACCTATACACTAGCTTTAACACGCCGTTTATGGGAATCCACAAGAGTAATGCGCAACTTAAATAGAGCACTTGGGGATGCCTCAGACATGACTGAGATATTACAGCTCGAACCAGAAGTAAAAGATATTGAAAAGCCGCATGAATTTAAAGTCAATCACGGGGCTATTGAGTTTAATAATGTAAATTTCAGTTACTTGGACGCTAACAATAAATCAATATTTGAAAACCTTGATTTCAAGATTCAGGGTGGTGAAAAAATCGGTTTGGTTGGCCACTCGGGCGGCGGTAAAACCACAGTTACTAAACTACTGCTTAGATTTTCTGATATCCAATGCGGGCAAATTACAATTGACGGACAAGATATAGCCAAGGTGCGCCAAGCAGATTTGCGCAGCCATATTGCGTACGTACCACAGGAACCGTTACTGTTTCATAGGACAATTGCTCAAAATATCGGTTATGGGCGTTTAAATGCTTCTATAGATGAAATTGTAAGAGTCGCCAAACTTGCGCACGCTCATGAATTCATCAAAGACCTACCTAGTGGTTACGATACTTTGGTTGGCGAGCGTGGTATTAAGCTAAGCGGCGGCCAGCGCCAGCGTATAGCAATTGCAAGGGCTATGCTTAAGGATGCCCCTATTTTAGTCCTGGATGAGGCCACTAGCTC
>Ga0209541_10011082_pt1 | contig 14181 bp, 12 predicted proteins | sample RifCSPlowO2_01_FD_184027 | JGI IMG/M metagenome (GOLD analysis project Ga0209541, IMG submission 184027) | Groundwater microbial communities from Rifle, Colorado - Rifle CSP2_plank lowO2_0.1 (SPAdes) (version 2) | ecosystem: Environmental > Aquatic > Deep subsurface > Groundwater | place... | reverse complement strand
ATCGTGTCGGCCTGGAATCCGATAGCCAAAAATCAGATGGCGCTCCCCCCGTGCCACTATAGTTTTCAAGTCACTGTCAGCGGCAATAAGCTCAATCTTCTCTGGAACCAGCGCTCGGTGGATGTGATGCTCGGCCTGCCGTTTAATATCGCGAGTTACGCTACCCTGTTGCACTTGCTCGCCAAAGAAACAAAATTGGAAGAAGGCCGACTGGTGGGCTTTCTGGGCGATACACATATCTACGCGAATCACGTCGCCGGCGCCAAAGAACAGCTCGCCCGCGACCCCAATAAATATACTTTACCAAAACTCATCACCGAACAATTTACCTCTATCTGGAACTGGCAATATACTGATAGTAAAGTGGTTGGGTATGAGAGTTATCCGAGGATTAGTTTTGAAATTGCGGTGTGAATTGTCGTTCAGCGTTCGGCGTTCAGCCAGTCTTTCTCTAAACTATGAACTAAGAACGCTGAACTACTTGCCAAAAGACTCAAAATAGAGTATAATTAGACCAATTATGACCCTGCAAACCTTTGTCAAAAAAAACCCTACCTGTTCTGGTCAGTGGCGCTCGACACCAATCTCTCCCCTCGATCGATTGTCGAAGGAGTATTAAACTATGGCGACTGGGAGGACGTCCAAAAATTGCTGAAATTGCTGGGCCGGAAAAAAGTAGCGCGAATTTTCTTTCAAGGATCACAAAAAAAACGCTCCAACTACAATCCGAAAATAAAACACTTTTTTAAATTATACCTCAAAAAATATGCCTAAAATGCAACAAACTAAGATAAACAATAAAACTCTCGAAAGGGCTGCTGATCGTTCCTCCAAAATCGAAGGCGGAAATTTGCGACGGGCAAAAAAAAATACTTGGCTTATAAAAAAATTGAGGCAATATGATCGCGCTCTCCCGGTATAGCGTAAGCGATGCCTCTGCCGGCATAGAATCGGGAATTCTAAAAAATAAACTTGGCCTTAAAAATCAAAGCGAGCTTACCGAAGCGGAAGATTTGCTTTTACTTGACACCTACAAGCACTTTTCTAAAAAACTTAAAAATGGAGAGGTTGCCTTAAACCTCTCATTATTTTTTGAAATACACAAGCATTTCCTCGGCACGTTGTACGATTTTGCCGGCAAGGTGAGAACAATAAATGTATCCAAAGACGGCGTGATGTTCGCTCCTGCTGCATACCTTGATAAGGCTCTGGCAGAGCTGAAAATGATCGTGGAGGTAAATCAGCCTGGCGAGAAAGAGACAAAGGCACAGATTGTCAAAAAGTTGGCCGTCATTCATAATGAGTTCAATTTTGTTCACCCATTTCGCGAAGGTAATGGTCGAACGATACGTTTGTTTCTTGACCTGATAGGCATGTCGCTCGGTTATGAACCGATCCGCTACGATGTTGTGTCAAAGACCGCGTATATAAAGGCCTGCAACGCGGGCTTGGCCCAAAACCACAAACCAATGGAGGCCATTATCTATAAAGGTTTAAAGAAATTATGATCTCCCTCATCGCCGCCGTCTCGGCCGGCAACGTCATCGGCCATGCCAATAATCTGCCCTGGCATATCCCCGAGGATATTGCCTATTTCAAAAAACTGACGATCGGAAAAATTGTCCTCATGGGACGCAAAACCTGGGAATCCATCCCGGCCAAATTCCGCCCATTGCCCAAACGGAAAAATATCGTGATTACGCGGCAACCGAATTACCCTGTACCCGCGGGCGTTGCGGTCTTTGCCACGATCAAAGCCGCGCTTTCGGCTCACGCTGGTGAAGAAATCATGGTTATCGGCGGCGCCGAGATCTACCGCCAAACCATTGACCGCGCCGCCACCTTATATATCACTCACATCCGCCGCGAATTTGCCGGCGACACTTTTTTCCCGGAGATTGATAAAAACGTGTGGCACGAAGCAGAGCGCGAGGATCACGAGTGGTTTAGTTTTGTGACGTATAAACGAGTTCAGCGTTCATAGTTCATAGTTCAGCGTTCAACGAATATGCAGACCTATAAGGACTTAATCGTCTGGCAAAAATCAATCAAACTCACTGTCGTCCTATGAACGCCGAACGCCGAACGCCGAACGCCAAATTGATCGTCCTCTACGGCATCAACAACCTCGGCAAAACGACCCAGGCAAAATTGCTGGTTGAACGGTTGCGGAAAGAGGGACACCCGGCCGAATACGTCAAGTATCCGATCTATGATCTGGCGCCATCCGGCCCGCGTCTGAACGCGTATCTCCGCCAAGGCAACCCAGAGAATCTTACCCCAAAAGAAGCCCAACAGCTTTATATAAAAAATCGAACCGCGTATGAGCCCACACTCAAAGCTAAGCTCGCGGTTGGAACTCATATTGTCGCTGAAGACTACACCGGCACGGGTATTGCCTGGGGCATCGGTGCCGGGGTCTCCGCAGCGCTTCTCAAAGAAAAAAACGCCCACCTGCTAAAGGAAGATCTCGCCTTTTTGTTTGCCGGTGAACGTTTTACCATTGCCACCGAGGCCAATCACGCGCACGAGACCAACGACGCGCTCATGGCCAAAGTCCGTCAAGCGCATGAACAACTGGGACGCGAACGCGGCTGGCGCGCCATCAACGCCAACCGGTCTGTAGATGAAATACACGAAGAAATCTGGTCGGCTATTCAACAAAGATTATAAGGATGGTATACTAGATTAATTCTACATTCTTCATTCTTAAATTCTGCCTTCATTTATGCTCCTCTCGGCCGCCAATCTGATCAAAGCCAGTTTTGATCTCTACAAAAAACATCTCCCGAAGTTTCTTGAGTACTCCGTGCTTATCTACCTCCCCACGCTCGTGGCGGCGCTGATCGCTTATCTCTTAACCTTGGCCATGGATGAACGACAGCTCGCCTACTATTTTATCTCCGGCGCCCTGCTTGTTGTCGCCTCGCTCATTGCTTTCTGGTTCTCTTTGGCTTTCATTCGGATAATCAGTAACTGTTACCAGGGCCGCGCCAGTAAACCTACCCGCGATGAAATAATAGAAGCTCTCGACATTCTTTGGCCCGTGATTCTCTCTTCAATTTTGGCCGGACTCGCGGTATTAGGCGGCTTTGTCCTGCTGATTATCCCGGGTATTATCTTTTCCACCTGGTTTGCCTTTGTGATCTATGCCGTGGCGCTTGACGGGGAAAAAAACACCGCCGCCCTGCGCGCGAGTAAACGTCTGGTCACGGGGAGATGGTGGGAGGTGTTATGGCGATTGCTGGCGCCGGGACTCGTTTATTTGCTGATCACCGGCATCATTCAACTCCCCTTCGATGCCCTGGCAGCCGCCTCCCAATCAGATATTGTCGGATTCATCTCACTCGTTGTCTCGACGCTTGTTTCGCTTGCCCTCACCCCATTTATCACGGGGGCGCAGGTGATTCTGTATCTGGAACTCAAAAAGACCCCACTCAAGCTAGTAAAATCGCCAAAAACGTAGTCCAAAGACCCCGCACGGCGGGGTCTTTCCAATCTGCCGGTGCAATGCTAAAATAGTTCAAACTTTCAGAGAAAGAAACTATGAACTCCGAACTATGAACTATACCCCAGTGATCGGCATGGAGGTGCACATCGAGCTCAAAACCAAGAGCAAGATGTTTTGTTCTTGCCCCAATGATCCTGATCGCCAAGAGCCTGCCTCGCCTGACGGCGGTCAAGGCGGGCCGAATGTCAATATCTGTGAAATTTGTCTGGGCCACCCGGGCACTCTGCCCGTGCCGAACAAAAAAGCGCTCGCGTGGACCGTGCTCATCGGCCGAGCGCTTGGCTGTAACATTCGTGAACTCTCAAAGTTCGACCGCAAACACTACTTCTATCCTGATCTGCCGAAGGGTTACCAGATATCCCAATACGACGAACCGATCGCGGAAGATGGTCAGATTTCTCTTTCTTTCGTGCTCGAAGATAACATTCGCGAAGCGGCGGACATCGGCATCCGCCGCGTGCATCTGGAGGAAGATACGGCCAAATTGACGCATGACGGCAAAAACAGCACCTTGATTGACTTCAACCGCGCCGGCGTGCCGCTCGTGGAAATTGTTACTAATCCGAATTTCAAGACCGCGCTCGAGGCCAAAATCTATTGCCAAGAACTCCAGCGCCTGATGCGCTATCTCGGCGTCTCCGATGCCGAGATGGAGAAGGGTCACCTGCGCTGTGAGGCCAATGTCTCGGTGCAAGAAGCGGGAAGATTTGAGATTGTCGGCGGCGAAGTGAAGCCCTTGGAGGATTATCAGCTCAACCACAAGGTCGAGCTGAAAAACATCAATTCCTTTCGCGCCGTAGAAAAAGCGATTCAATACGAAATTGATCGCCAAATTGAACTCTCAAATCGGGGCGAGTCATGGCCACAACAAACCCGCGGCTGGGATGAAGACAAAGGCGCCACCGTACTGCAACGAGTAAAAGAAAACGCGCCGGATTATCGCTATTTCCCCGAACCAGATATTCCGCCGTTTCATCCCGCAAAGATTGCCGGTAAAATTCATCTGCCCGAGTTGCCGATCGCGAAACGTCAGCGCTTCCATGAAGAGTACGGCTTCTCCTATGCCGATGCAAAAATTTTAACCGAAACCAAAGCGTGGGCGGACTTCGCCGAGGCGGTGATGAGCGAACTCATTGAGTGGATAACCACGCAAACGCCAGCCAGAGACCGCACCGATGAAACCAAAGAAAAAAAACAACAAATGCTTGCTCGTCTCGCGGGTGGCTGGCTAACAAGCAAACTGCTGGGAGCGATGAGTGAACGCAAAATTGATATCCGCGTCCTCAAGCTCTCGCCCGAAAACTTTGCCGAACTCATTTCTCTTATCTATCTAAACAAAATTAACTCCAGTAATGCTTTAAAACTTTTGCATGACCTGCTTGACGCCGGCGCTGACGCCGACCCGACACATATCATGGAAGAAAAAGGCTACGGCCAAGTGAGCGACGAAAAAAAACTTGCGGCTGTGATTGAGAAAGTGATCAAAAACTACCCCGCCCAAGTAAAACAATTCCGCGCGGGCAAAGAGCCCGTGCTCAAGTTCCTGGTCGGCATGGTGATGAAAGCGACCGAGGGAAGCGCCGATCCGCAGGTGGCGGAAAAACTGCTGCGTAAAAAATTACCAAAGTAGGGCTTGCGGTCGGACTAACTACCATGTTACTATGCTCCTGATATGAAGAGTAAAATCCGACCAACCCAGGATTACATAATGATAAGATGATGACATCCCGACAAGGGATGTTTTTTGTCAACGTCCAAAATAACGATTTCTATGGTTCCAGCACAGCTTACACTCGTAAATGGTTCTGTATTCTCTGGCTTTTCGCCCGCCTGGCAAAGAGACTTTTACCCCGGCGAAGTGGTCTTTACCACCGGCATGACCGGATATGTCGAGTCGCTGACTGACCCGTCATACGCCGGGCAAATCTTAACTTTTACCTATCCGCTCATAGGCAATTATGGCGTGCCGGCGCCGGCAAAATGGGAATCGCGAAGAATCTGGGCGCGCGGCGTGGTGGTTTCCGAGACCTGCGAAAATTGGTCTCACTCCGAAGGGAGAAAGTCGCTTCTTGAATGGCTAAAAGATCAGCGCGTGCCAATAATCACCGGCGTTGATACGCGCGCGCTCACGAAGACGTTGCGCGAGAGCGGAGTGATGCTGGGCGGAATTGATTCACGCAACACATATCACGTGGCACTTAACTCAAAAAAATGCCTTGAATTTCCTGACCCAAATGAAAAAAACCTAGTGGCTCAAGTCTCAATAAAAAAACCAAAACTCTACGGTACTGGAAGGAAAACTCTGATTGCCGTTGACTGCGGAATGAAAGAGAATATTATCCGCGAACTTGAGCGCTTCGCCTGGAAAATAAAACGTGTGCCCTACAATTACGATTATACTAAAGAGAACTACGATGCCGTCCTTCTTTCCAATGGCCCGGGTGATCCGGTGATGGCGACCGATACCATTGCCATTCTCCAAAAGGCCATGAAACAAAGGAAGCCAATCTTTGGCATCTGCTTAGGCTCTCAAATTCTGGCCCTGGCGGCGGGTGCCAGAACCTACAAGCTCCCCTATGGACATCGCGGTCAAAACCAGCCGTGCCGCGATGAGGCAACAAAACAATGCCTCATTACCAGTCAGAACCATGGTTATGCCGTCCGGGAAAATTCTTTGCCCAAAGGCTGGTACGTCAATTTTCGCAACTTAAACGACGGCTCGGTGGAGGGAGTGAGTCACAAGACACTCCCTTTTTTTTCGGTGCAGTTTCATCCGGAGGCCAGTCCGGGGCCGACTGACGCCAGAGGACTGTTTGAAAAATTTTATAGACTTTTATGACAGGAAGGCCAAAGATACTTAAAGCAGATGAAAGCACACCTGAATGGTCAAAAAATGGTAAAGGTCAGAATTATTCCCCGAGAACGTATCCCCGAGATTATTCGAGACAGGTAAAGATGGCGGATGCTTTTGTAAGGTGATATGAAAAAGAAAAATGATATAAAGAAAATCCTCATCCTCGGCTCCGGCGGGCTGCGCATCGGCCAAGCCGGCGAGTTTGATTATTCCGGTTCCCAAGCAATCAAGGCGCTAAAGGCAGAAGGAATCCGCACTATTCTCGTCAACCCAAACATTGCGACCGTGCAGACCGACAAAACCATGGCGGACGAACTGTATCTGGAGCCCCTAAACCCGGAAACGGTAACAAAAATCATTGCCAAAGAAAAACCGGATGGACTCCTTTTAAGTTTTGGCGGCCAAACTGCTTTGAATCTCGGGTTGGAGCTAGACCTTCGCGGGGTGCTAAAGCGCTACAAAGTGAAAGTGCTGGGTACGCCGATCCAGGCGATTAGAGTAACCGAAGACCGAGCATTGTTTAAAAAAACTCTCGACAAAATCGGAATCAAAACCGCCGACAGCATCGCCGCCAGTACCGTGAGCGGCGCGCTCAAAGCCGCCAAAAAAATTGGCTACCCGGTGATGATGCGCGTGGGGTACTCCTTGGGCGGCCTCGGCTCTGGGGTGATGCGCTCCAAAGCCGAGCTCGAAGTTAAGGCCGCCGAGTCGCTACACGGTTCACCGCAAATTTTAATTGAGGAGTGTTTGGTGGACTGGAAGGAGATTGAATACGAGGTGGTGCGCGACGCGGCCGACAATTGTATCACGGTTTGCAACATGGAAAACCTGGATCCGATGGGCATTCACACGGGCGAAAGCATTGTCGTCGCGCCCAGCCAGACCCTTAATAATCGTGAGTATCACCGCTTGCGTGAAGTAGCCATCAAAACCATCCGTCACATCAGGATTGTCGGCGAGTGCAATATCCAATACGCGCTCCACCCCAAGACCGGCGACTATCGCGTCATTGAAATCAATGCCCGTCTCTCGCGCTCCTCGGCGCTTGCTTCGAAGGCCACTGGTTACCCTTTGGCATATGTGGCGGCCAAGCTGGCACTGGGCTACCGATTGGATGAACTTACCAACAGCGTCACCAGAAAGACCTCGGCCTTTTTCGAGCCGGCGCTCGATTACCTGGTCGTTAAAATCCCCCGCTGGGATATCCACAAATTAAAGCAGGCCGACCGCCGCATCGGCTCGGAGATGAAAAGTGTCGGCGAGGTCATGGGTATCGGGCGTTCCTTTCCTGAAGCGCTGCAAAAAGCGGTCCGAATGTTAAACATCGGGTATTATGGATTGGCGAAATTAAGGAATGAAGCCACCCCGCCTATGGCAGGGGGTCCCGCCCTGGGCGGGAAAATAAATAGGGATCTTCGTGATCATATTGAACATGCCACCGATCAGCGATTATTCGCACTGTATGAATTTTTTAAACGGGGCGGGAGTGTTGACGAAGCGCACAGACTATCCTCTATTGATCCATGGTTTTTACACCATCTGCAAACAATCGCACGCGAAGAAAAAAAAATCTTCGGAGCAAAAAAACTTACACCGGAGCTTTTGCGCGCCGCCAAACAAATGGGCTTTGGCGACAAATATATTGCGGACTTGCGTGGAGAGTCCCAAGAAAGCGTTAGAAAATTGCGCCTCAAACACCACCTCGCGCCGGTGGTGAAGCAGATTGACACGTTGGCCGGTGAGTTCCCGTCCCAAACCAATTATCTCTATCTCACCTACCACGGCACTGAACACGACCTCACCCGGGCGCACAAACCGCCAATCATTGTGCTTGGCTCCGGCCCGTATTGCATCGGCTCATCGGTCGAATTTGACTGGTGCGCCGTGAACACGGCGCGCACCCTCCGAAAGTATAAAGAGCCGGCTATTATTATCAACTCCAACCCCGAAACCGTCTCCACTGACTACGACGAATCCGATCGTCTTTATTTTGAAGAACTGACCCTGGAGCGGGTGCGCGACATCGCAGACTTTGAAAAAAGCAAGGGTATCATCGTCTCCGTGGGCGGACAAATCGCCAACAATCTGGCTCCGCTCTTGGCCAAAAAAGGCTACCCACTACTTGGCACCGCGGCTGGGAACATTGACCGAGCAGAGAACCGGAAAAAATTCTCCTCGCTTCTCACTTCCATAGATATTGATCAGCCCGAGTGGGAAGAGGTTACTACTCTGGCCAAAGCCAAGCAATTCGCCGCGCGCACCGGCTATCCGCTTCTGGTGCGGCCATCATACGTGCTCTCTGGTGCCGCAATGAATGTCGTGTCGAATGATGGGGAATTAGAAAGATACCTGCTTGACGCCGCCGTTGTCTCGCCTGATCATCCGGTGGTCATGTCGCAGTTCATCCAGAATGCCAAAGAGCTCGAGGTAGACGGCGTGGCCGACAACGGCAACGTGGTGATTTACGCCCTGACCGAACACATTGAAAATGCCGGCGTGCACTCGGGTGACGCGACCATTGTCCTGCCGCCGCAGAGGTTGTACCTGGAAACGACCCGCCGCGCCAAGCGCTTATCGAAAAAAATTGCCCGTGCTCTCCAGATTACCGGCCCGTTTAACATCCAATTTCTGGCCAAAGACAACTGGCTGAAAGTTATCGAATGCAATCTGCGCGCGTCGCGCTCTTTCCCGTTTGTTTCCAAAGTGACTGGCCATAATTTTATTGAGGTTGCAACCGAGGTTTTCCTTGGCAAACATAAACCAACACAGTACCAAACTATTGATCTTGATTATGTCGGCGTCAAGACCTCACAGTTCTCGTATCAGCGCTTGAAAGGCGCCAACCCCGTGGCCCAGGTCGAGATGGCATCGACTGGCGAAGTGGCCTGCCTCGCTGACAGCTATCTGGAAGCGTTTTTTACCTCCTGGCTTGCAACTGAACAAACCATTAGCTCCAAGCGCCTGCTCTTATCTGTGGGCGGAGACAGCAAAGTTAAACTCCTCGGGGGAGCGCGCAAACTTTTTACGCAAGGCTGGAAAATCTATGCGACTGAACACACGCATCAGTATCTGACCGAACATGGCATCATCTCTACTCTGGTGCGTAAAGCAAGTGAGGCTGGAGCGCCCAATGTAATCGATACCATCGGCAACAGGCAAGTGGATTTGATTGTAAACATTCCCAGAAACTTTCAAAGCGACGGACAAAACACCGATGGTTATGCCATCCGCCGACTGGCGATTGATCACCATATACCCCTAATAACCAATCTGCAGATTGCGCAGTTATTCATGCTGGCGCTCGCGGAATTGAAAATCGAAGATCTGCCCGTGCGCGCCTGGCAGGAGTATGTAAGAATATAATTATTAACTAACAAGTAACATTCCTATGAGCTTATTAGCAGTACCAGACTCCGAATACTGTCATCAAAGAAAACGGTTGCGACGTGATCATCGTCGGCCGCGGCATTACCGCGGCGGCTGATCCCCTCGCCGCGGCAAAAGCTTATCGCCACGCCGGCTGGCAGGCATATCAAGTAAGAAGTAAGAAGTAATCTGCCTTATCCAATATTCATCTCCACCAGCGGCAACGGCTCGTCTGGTTCATTATTGGCATCCGTTGGAAGATGCGTAACGCTCGCCTGGGGACGATTCTTCTCCTCCAGCACCTGTCCAATGCCCACTTTAGCGCCTTGCCATCCCTTCATCCCCATGGAGGTAGAGTGAATGTCGCCCTGATTATGATCATGCACCTCTTCTTCGGTCAAATGCCCTTCAGCCGCTTCGCGTCGCTCACGAGCAATATCCTTAAAGCGCGCTTCCTTGCTTGCCTCGGCATGTTCCTGTTCCTTTTTTTGCGCCGGAGTCATGGTGGTCGCTCCAGCCGCGTGCATTTTCTGCACATGGCCAATCGCCATGCCGGCGTTTGTCTGGTATTTACCTTTTAGCATACCTGCGCTGGAGAGCGCGTTAATCGCTTGCTTGCTCATTATATTGGTGACGACGGCGTCCGGGTTGGTGTTTAATCTAAGCAAAGTTCTCTCGACGATTCTCTTCTGATCAATCGGCAACCCCTGGGTTGCTTGATTCATAATTGAACGAAAAGATTTGCCCGAGCGCAAAACTCCCGAGGAAAGAATGCTTACTAAACCGGAAGATGGCTTGGCGGGCAACATATGAGAAATTGGGGGTGAAGAAATAAGGAAAGGAAATTAATGGTTTGTTTAGGTGATTAAGTGGTTAGGTGGTTAGGTGGTTAGGTGGTTAGGTGGTTAGGTGGTTAGGTGGTCAAAAACCCCCCCGCCAGCCCCTCGGCTTGATCGTAGCGCTGGCACCAATGAATCTCCGGATCGCGGCGAAACCAAGTCATTTGGCGGCGGGCAAAATGGCGTGTATCGCGTTTCAAGTGTTCAATCACCTGCTCCAATGTCGCCGTTCCTTCGAGATAAGCGCGGAATTGGCGATAACCGACCCCGCTCATGCTGGGAAGCTCCCAGGCATATTTTTGGCGCACGAGTGATTGCACTTCGGCGAGGAGCCCGCTGGCGATCATCTGATCAACCCGATTATGAATGCGGTGGTACAGCTCCTCGCGCGCCAAATCCACTCCGATCTTTAGTGTATCAAATAATGGCTCGCCGCGCGACTGTTGGCCGGAAAACGGCTCGCCGCTCAAAATTGACACCTCCAAGGCCCGAATGACGCGCCGCCGATTGTTGCGGTCAATCAGGCGCCCGGCCTCTGGATCAAGCGCTTCCAGGAGCTGGAGCAGAGCCGCGGTGGTTTTTTCTTCCAAACTGCGGCGCAATTTTTTATTCGGAGGAATGCGCGGAATGGCGTAGTTGTCAATCAAGGCCTGAATATAGAGTCCGGTGCCGCCCACGATCAGCGGCTGATGACCGCGATTGATCGCGCCATTGATGTGTTGCAGGGACAAATCGCAAAACTGGGCCACGGTAAACTGCCGGCCGGGATCAAGAAAATCTATCAGATGGTGCGGAATCCCATCCACCAGATAGACTTGACGCTCGCCCTCGGTTACCCATTGGCCCTGCCGCGGCTTGGCCGTGCCAATGCTCATTTTTTTATAAATCTGACGCGAATCGGCCGAAATAATCTCGCCGTGAAATTTCTTGGCAAGCGCCAAGCTCCACTCGGTCTTACCCGCGCCGGTGGGGCCCAGCAGGACGATGAGTTTGGGACGCGCAGTCATGAAAGCATTAAAACATTAAAGCATTAAAACAATTTTATTCTTTTAGAGAGGCAGTTAATGAAGCAATCTCTGTCCAAAGCATTGCTCCTATTTCATCTAATCGCACCATCAGGTCTCTGTAGTTTTGTTCCGGCAAAAATTTCTGTTTCATAGAAAAATATAGAAGGTATTTTACTTCTTTTAAAGACCCATAAGAAATCTCAAGAAAGTTAAGCTGATTACCTTTTTTGAATCTTGCATATCCTTCAATATAATTGAGGATAATGGACAGTGCCGCTCGTTTAAGTTGCGCTACTGTTATATAAATCTCCTCTTTTGGAAATAGCTTGCTAATCAAAAAAACTTCAGAAACAAATGCGTCCATTTTCTCTTTCAGTCTTTCTTTATATCTATCCATAAAACAACTTACTCATTCACTGTTTTAATGTTTTTATGTTTTCATGTTTTAATGTTTTAATGAGCCCACAGCATCCACGTCTCCGCCTTAAACACCTCTCCCCTGACAATCATGCCGATCAGGCTCTCATCGCCTTTCAGCCGCGCCCGCTTCATCTCGCTCGTATTGCCGGCGCACCAGCCATGGCTAAAATCATCAACCAAAATCGCCACGCGCCGCCCGAGATAGGCCTGGTTCTTGCGGAAAGTTATTTCTTCCATCAAACTTTGCAAGCTCTCCCAACGCCGCTTCTTCTCTTCTTTAGACACGTTGTCTTCATAAATCTTCGTCGCCAAGGTGCCGGAGCGGGTAGAGTAACGGGCCGGATAAGAAATGTCAAAATCGCACTCTTTATACAAACTCAAGGTCTCGCCAAACTGCGCCTCGGTTTCGCCGCAAAAACCCACGATAATGTCCGTGCCAATGGCGATGCCGGGTCGGGCCGCGCGCAGGCGCTTAATCGTATCCCGATAATACTGGCCCGTATGTCGCCGATTCATGCGCTTCAAGACCTCGTCACTGCCGGATTGGACGGGCAGGTGAATGTAATTGACTTGTTTCGGCAGTTGGAGCGCCGCGAGCAGTTCTTCATCCACATACAAGGGATGCGGCGCGGTCCAGTGAATCCGCTCAAGGCCGGTAAGCTGATTCACTTCCCATAATAGTCTGGCAAAATCATTTCTCGAAAATGGATTGGCCGCGGAAAAATTTTCCGGATCCGGAGCGATGTAATGATTGACAATCTGGCCGAGCAAAGTTACTTCGAGACAGCCGTGAGCCGCCAACTCTCTCACCTCGGCCAATATATCCTTGACCGGCCGATTGACCTCCAGCCCGCGCGCGTACGGCACCACGCAAAAAGCGCAAAAATGATTACAGCCGGTCTGGATCGTCACAAATGACTGAAACTTCAGCTTGTACTGTGGCCGTAGTTTCAAATAATCCTGGGGTAAATCGGCCAACGCCCGCAAATTGGGGTTGATCTCGCTTAGCCGCGCCGGCAGTTGCGTCATGTCTTTGGTCGGAAAAAACAAGTCCACGTCTGGCAGCCGTCTTTTCATGACGCCGTCGCGGTCGCGCCCGGGCATACAGCCCGTCACGCCAATAATCAGCTCGGGATTCTTCTGCCGCAACTTGGCCAAGGCGCCCACCTTGCCGTAAATCCGACTCTCGGCCGATTCGCGCACCGAGCAGGAATTCAAGAAAATAACATCGGCTTCTTCCGGCTTGGCCGCGCTCTTTAACCCCAGATGTTCCAGCACTCCCGCCAGCCGCTCCGAGTCATTTTTATTCATTTGACAGCCGAAGGTGATGAGATGGTAAGTGTATTGTTTGGTGGCAGTGACCATAACTATCTTCACCGTACCTTAGGATAAGCAAAAAATCAAGCTGTACACGCCGCGCTTTTTTTGTTATTCTATATTCAATTATTCACCTACCTTATCTTTATGAATGAAGCCAGACCTTATCCGTCTCCCACCGAGCGAGCTCTGATCCCCTTTACCGCGGAAAAAGGAGTCGAGGCGAAAAAACAGCGGCACGCCCGCGATACGGCCAGACGAGCAATGGGTGATGATGTTGTTGAAGTCAAATCATGGACCACTCAACTCGCCGCCGCGGCCGAAAAGGGAGAGGCGGCGGCAAACGCAGTCCGCTTCACCGCCAGCGACCGAGCTGACGCGGCAGAGAAACGGAACAAACAAAAGGCGGCGGACGCGAGAGCGGAGGACGTGAGAGCAGCAGAAGAGCTACGGACAAAAATTACCGAAATTAATAATGCGCCGACGGCTCGTCCGGACGCGCTGGCGCCGGCCCGCCAAATCGCTCAGCGGATTGACGAGGGGAGAGTAAATCTGGAGGAAACGAAACATCAATTCGCCGCGGTCGCGCGCGAGTTGGACGCTATCATGGACGAGCTGAACACGGGTAATTTTGGCATTCAAATTTTTCGCGATGGCAATATCAGAGAATCGCCGGCCGCCGGAATAATCGATGGCTGGCTGCAAAACCGCCGCCGGAAAAAAGGCGGCTATGAACAAAAATTGCTCGCTTTCCAGCGTCTAAAAAAGAATGAGCGCCTGCTCCAAGACACGCTTAAAAATGTGACCGCGCCCCCAGTCGCGGAACCGGCGCCGCCGCTCCTTGACGCTCAATATCTCACCGAACTG
>Ga0209541_10011081_pt1 | contig 14182 bp, 12 predicted proteins | sample RifCSPlowO2_01_FD_184027 | JGI IMG/M metagenome (GOLD analysis project Ga0209541, IMG submission 184027) | Groundwater microbial communities from Rifle, Colorado - Rifle CSP2_plank lowO2_0.1 (SPAdes) (version 2) | ecosystem: Environmental > Aquatic > Deep subsurface > Groundwater | place... | reverse complement strand
TTGAAAGGCCTGGACTTAAAGAGCGAACTTAAGCAAATGTTAATAAAGAACCTTTGTTTTTGCTAAACAAATACAAGAAATTTAAAAAAGAATTTCCAGAGATAAATGTAGCGGAATTAGCAAGAAGAGTTATAAAAAAGAAAATTGAAGAATTAAAAAAGCTTGAAGAATTAAAATCAAAAAGAAAAATATAATGGCATCAATAACTTTTGCAGTAGATGAAGAATTAAAAAAAGAAATTTACAAATTTATCTGGGTCAATTTGTCTGAGCTTGTAAAGCAGGAATTATTGAGGAGAATAGAGTTAATTAAAGGGCTTTCATCTAAAAAAAGAGAAGAAATTTTAAGATTATGGTAAAGATGAAACTTGTTTTAGATAATAACATTTTGTTTTCTATTATGAATCCGAAATCTCTTGCTTTGTTTAAATCTGGACTTTCAGAACAAGAATTTGAAATTATGCAGAGAGAATTAGAAGATTCTATTGAATTTATGGATCGTTCAAGGTATTTACATTTTCTTGCAAGAGCAATCAATTCTTTGGATGACATCAGAGATTCTCCTTACCTGGCATTAGCTTTATCCACAAATTCTGCAATTTGGTCTAATGATGCTCATTTGAAAGAGCAAATGCTTGTTCCCGTATTTACAACACAGGAATTATTAATAAAATTTTTAAAAGGAGAGATCTAATAAATGATTCTTATAATCAATATATGCAAGGAAAAACTCCATTATTTTGAGTTTGTAAAGCCTGTTTTGGATATTTTGGAAAAGAATAAGATAAGTTATCTTACTAAACATTATCTTGATCTGGAAGATGATGATTTAAATAAAGCTGATAAGGTAATTATATGCGGAACTTCGCTTTTTGACAATGGGTTTATTAAGAATATTGATAGATTTTTATGGATTAAAAATTTTAAAAATCCTATAATGGGGATTTGCGGGGGAATGCAGATAATTGGACTAGTTTTTGGAGGGAGGCTAAAGAAAAAAACTGAAATTGGGTTTTATTATGAAGACTTTAAAAAAGAGTTTTTAGGGCTCTTTAGAGAACAGGAAGTTTATCATTTGCATAATTATTATATAGATTTTTATAAATTAAAGGAATTTGAAATTTATTCTGAAAATAAGGTTATTCAGGCAGTTAAGCATTGGGATAAGGAGATTTATGGTGTTTTGTTTCATCCAGAAGTAAGACAGAAAAGTTTAATAAGGAATTTTTGCCTTAATAATTAAAATTAAAATACAGAAAATATAAAATTTTCTGTCTGATAAATTCAGAGAATTTTAAGATGGAAGAGAATAACCTGAAACACATAGCGATTGTGCTTGACGGAAACAGGCGCTTTGCAAAAAGGCTTATGCTTCAGCCTTGGAAAGGGCATGAATATGGAGCTGAAAAAGTTGAGAAACTGCTTGATTATGCACATGAATTAGGAATTAAAGAATTGACTCTTTATTGCTTGTCTGTTGAGAATCTTAGAAATAGGCCTAAAAGGGAGCTAGGTTATCTATTGGATATTTTTAGGAAGGAATTTAAGAATATTGATAGAGAGAAAATTGAAAAGAACAAGATAAGGATAAGATTTATTGGAAATTTAGAGCTATTGCCCTTGGACTTAAGGGAATTGTGCATGAAACTTGAAAAGGAAACTGAAGAAAATGATAATTTTATAGTGAATTTTGCTATTGCTTATGGTGGAAGGCAGGAGATAATTTCTGCTGTAAGAAAGATAGTGCAAAATAAAGTTAAAGCTGATAAAATTAATGAAGAAAATTTTGGGAATTATCTTTATATGAATGATTCTCCTGAATTAATAATAAGGACTGGAGGAGAAAAAAGAACCTCTAACTTTTTGCTTTGGCAGGGTGCTTATTCTGAATGGTTTTTTCTTGACAAGTTCTGGCCTGAATTTGAGAAAGAGGATTTGGTTAATTGTATTGAGGAATTTAAGAAAAGGAAAAGGAATTTTGGAAAGTGAAGAGGATTTTAGCTATTCATAGATAGATTTTTAATGAAAGTTTCTTTAGTTTTAATAATGGGAAAAGAGGATAAAACACAGGAAAAGGAAATCAGAATAGAAAGCAAAAAAGAGATTTTTAAAAAATTAATAAGAAAACCTGTTTTTTTAAAATTAGAATTAATTGCAATTATTCTTGTTGCAATTATTTTGGTTGTTTTTTTTGCTTATATTTTTTCTTTGGTTGAAGAGAAAGAGATTGAACTTGGAGAGGGTATAGAGAGTATTTTATTTAATGATGATAAAACAGAAATTTATGTGAAATTAAAAGATGTTCCTGATAAAGAGGAGATTATAGGGGCTGTTTTTAGTTTTGAAAATGGGGAAGAATATGAAAGAGAGATAGATGGGGGTTTGGGTGAGATTAAAGCTGGCTCTGATAAATTTCAAGAGATTTATAATTATAAAATAAATTCAGAGGATATTGGGTTTGAGAATTTTAAGGGAATTAATAAAATCAGTGTAAGATTCAAATATAAAGAAAAGCCTGTTCCTCCTATAAATACAACAAGTCAAAATACTAGTAGTCCTGGTTCTGGAGGAGGGGGAGGTGGGGGAAGCGGAGGAGGTGGTGGTTCTGGAGGTGGAGGAGAATGTACTTCAAATTGTTCTGGAAAAACATGTGGAAATGATGGATGTGGAGGAAGTTGTGGGAGCTGTGGAACTGGATATAATTGCTCAAATGGAAATTGCGTTCCTGTTATTATAATTCCTTCAAATTATATTTCTTATTTTAAGTTTGAGAATGATGCAAAAGATGAAACAGGAAGAAATAATGGAACATTAGCTGGGGGTGCGGTAATAACTGATGATATTGAGAAGGGGAAAGTGCTTTTTTTAGATGGAAGTGATGATTATGCGACAATACCTTTAACCAGTGTATTATCAAATTCTGGGACAATTTCTATCTGGATTAATCCATCCACTCTCGGAAATTCAATTGGCTCAAAAGTTTATATTTTTGGGCATACCACAATTCCAGCTTATTCAAACAGAATCCAGATTTATTTGGAATCAGATAATTCAGGATATTTATCAATAGGTTTAGGAAATAACAATACTTTGGCAACAAAAGTTTACCAGGTTCCAGCTAATTACTGGAATAATCTAGCTTTAACATGGAACAATGGCAATTTCAAATTTTTCATAAATGGGAACAAAATAAAAGACAGTAGTTATATTGGGCTTTCCAATATTAATTCTGATGCTGAAATTGGGAATGTTGGGGGAGGGACAAACACAAATGACCAGGTGTTTGGTGGAAAAATTGATGAACTTATAATTTATGATAGAGATTTGAACAGCTCTGAAATTTTGCAGATTTATAACCGCCAAAAATCCACTGAAGTGCCTGTTCCACCATGCACTCCAAATTGCATTGGAAAAACTTGTGGCAGCGATGGATGCAATAGTACCTGCGGAACATGCCAGTCTGGATATGAATGCATAAGCGGAAATTGCAAGGTGATTGCAGATAATGGATATGTTGGACTTCACTTTACTAGCGAAGAAATTGCAATCTGGAAATCAAGAATGACTGACCTTGATTATAAAGTAGACTGGAATGGCAGTGATGGGATTAAGACCCGGGCTGATGATTTTGTCAACAATAAAAGCAGGATAAACGGAGTCAATCAGAGATGGGATGGGCTAGGAGATAAATGTAGTACATCATCTGATACAACTTATAATCCTTGCAGAAAAAGAGATGTTGGCTTAGTTTCTGCAGGTTTTGCATATCTATTGACAGGAGAAAATAAATATAAGGATGCTGTTAGGGTTGCGCTGATTATGCAGACAAAAGTTTCAGGAACAAATTTTTCAGACAGAACTAAATGGAAACTTCAGCCGCATGATGCAGATACTTGGGGAAGGATAAGCATAGATACTCCTAACTGGGTTAGAAAGCTTGCTTATGGATACAGTTACATAAGAGAAAATATTTCGCAAGCTGATAGGGACAAGATTGACATATGGTTCAGAAATGCTGGATATTATATAATGGAGCATGACAATAGAGACATTGCAAGAAGCTTTCCAAATAGGTTATCTGATGATTATTCAAAATGTGTTGGTGTCTTGTACACCAATGATGCTTGCCCTGGTTCGAAGCATGGAACAACGCATTATGGAGGATACACAACTTATTCCTTGGGCTATTCTTTTGACAATCACCATGCAGCGCATGAGGCAGCTGTTGCTGCAATTGGAGTAATTCTTAATGATGCAGAATTAAAGAACCATGCAAAGAGATGGGTAAAGGAGTGGCTGATGTTTGGGGTATATTCTGATGGCTCAACATTTGACCAGGACAGGTGGAATGACAGGTATAAAGCAAGCTATCAAGAGCCAGGAAAATGCAATTATCTTCAAACTCCTTATGGATGCACTGAGCATGGGTATCATTATCCAACAACGTTGATAGGCTCTGTTATAACAATTGTTGACCACCTTGCACGAGATGGTGATATGGAATTATTTACCTACTCAACTAGCGAAGGAAAATTTGGCTCTGAAGGAGGACCTAAAAGCCTGCTTAAAGTTGTTAAAGACTTGGCAAAGATGACAAATGGAGATATAAAAAAATATGCATCAAAAACACTTACTACTGATTCAAGGTTTATTATTGACCCAACATGGCCTGAACTAAACTATAACACATGTTATTATGTCAATTTTGCTCCGATAAATAATTATTATAAAGATTCTGAGATAAAAAAAGCTTATTCAACGAAATTATCTAATTGTGAGTCAGGAGGTTTTTACTATCTCTCTGGTGACTGGGGCAATTACCCTAATATAAGGTTTATGTTCTTTGATATGGAAGGAAAGGTTTGGCCATATCCTGCTTCTGAACTTCCTTCAGTAAAACCTGGATTTGAAGAAATTAATTTAGAGCCTAATTTTTGGAGAAAGGTGATTGAATTTTTTAAAAAATTATTCTGATTTTTACATCGGAACTTATTTAAATGAAGTTCTATTTGATATACTTAGAATGGCAAAAGAGGACAAAAACAGGAAAAAAAAGAGATTTCAGTTAGTTCTTATACTAGCTATAATTTTGGTTGTTGTTATTCTTGTTTTAGTTTTAGCTTACATTTATTCTCTTATTAAGGAAAAAGAGATTAAATTAGGGGAGAATATTGTTGAAGTTTCATTGAATGAAAATAAAACCGAGGCATATTTGAAAATTGAAAATATTAATGAAAGTGTTTTAAAAATAAAGTTTGTTTTTGTTGATGATAAAAATGAAAGGCATAGTTTTGAGACAAGCACAATTGAAAATGAATTTAGGATCTCTGCGGGAGATGCTGGGTTAGAAAATTTTAAAGATATTGAAAATGTAAGTGCTATTTTTTCATATGAAGAAATTGAAAATCCCTTGCTTCCCGAGGATGAAGAGGAAGATGATGAAGAAATTGAAATTCCTATTGAAGATTGCATTCCAAAAACCTGCTCTGAGATGGGAAAAGAGTGCGAGAGCTGGACTGAAGACAGATGCAATATAGTAATTAATTGCCCTTCTTGCGAAACTGGAAAAAAATGCGAGAGGGGGAGTTGCATAAATGAGAACTGCACAGATGAGGCAGCTGAAGTAACTTGTGCAAACAATGCATGTGGAATAAAGAAGAATAACTGCAGTCGAGATGTGAATTGTTCGCTTGTTAATCCTGCAACATGTTCAATTTGTATTCCTGCATCTAAAGAAACAACATGTGGTTCTTGGGTTTGCGGAGATAAAATAAATGACTGTGGAACTAATGTTGATTGTGGGGGCTGCAATAGCGGATATGACTGCATCAATGGAAAATGCGAGGAGATTACTACACCTAATTGCCCAAGAGCTAAATGTTATTATGTAGCGACAAGTGGGAATGATGGGAATGATGGAACTGAAACTTCTCCATTTAAAACACTTGACAAAGCTGAAAGTGTTGCAAGAGAAAACGAAGGAGTTGTTGTCAGGGCTGGAAATTATGAAGTAACTAATCCTATATTTCCAAAGAGCGGGCAATACTGGAAAAGCTACAATGGAGAGAGAGTTTACATAAAGGGAACAAAAGCCCAAGCTACTTTTGATATAGAAGAAAAGAAAAATATTGTTATTGATGGATTTATATTAGATGAAGCATGGAAATCAATAATTAGGGCATTTAATTCAACAAATATTTCAGTTTTAAACAGCGTAATATTTGATTGGGATAAATCCAATACAGCTTATTACGCAGGCATAAAGTATGTAGCAACCACATATAGCAGAATTGCGAATAATGAGTTTTATAGTGAAGCTGATTCAACGAGCAATGCAACTGCAGCTATTGAATTTACTGGAAGCCATGCAACAGGATTGTATGGCACGGGAGGGAATATTGTTGAAAATAATTATATCCACGGAGATAAGCTAGATAATGGAATTTGGGGTGATGTTCGCGCTGGCTCTCCATTCTTCAAAGGGGGATTAAATATATGGAGAAATAACATAATTGAAAATGTTGGCGGAAATGGATTCAGGCTTGAAACAGGGAGTTCTGCATTAATTTACAACAATATCATTATAAATCCAGGAAATAGTGGATTTGCTTTTCGTTCATGCACAGATATTGTAAATACTGTTGTAAAGAACAATGTGGTATATAATCCTGGATATTTTGGAATAAATATTGATGATTCTCCTCATTCTGATTCAGGTGCAGATAGTTGCGATTTTACAAATGCCAAGCATATAAATCTTACAGTAAAAAATAATATAATTTATATGAAAAAGAATATTGTAGCAATAAAGGTTGATGAGCATTCTGCAAATGAGCCTTTAAATATTTTCAGCAATAATCTTATTTACAGCACTTCTGGCACTCAAGCAATTTGCTGGGGGCAGCCAATTACAAGAGGAACTACTACCTGCCTTACTCCATCAACTGGGGAAGGAAATGCAGAGTTATACACTTCAACACAACTTAACCAGTTCCATACAGCCCATAAAGGATGCTGCTCAAAATGGGGAGATCCTTTGTTTGTTGATGCAGCATCCAAAGACTTTCACTTGAAGCTAGGAAGCCCTGGCTGCCATACAGGCGATGGTGGAGTTAATGTGGGTGCTTATCCTGATACTGGATGCTAAAATTTTTAATTTTCAATAGGAACTTATATAAATAAAGTTTTCTTAAGATGCTTTGGAGAAAAAGATGAAAGAGCCTGAATTTTACCGAAAGAAACTTGATAGTGGCATTACAGTCATATTTGAAAAAAGAAAAATTCCTGTGATTGCTGTTGCAAGCTCTTTAAAGTTCGGTGCGCAGTATGAATCTGAAAAGGTAAAAGGGATTTCACATTTTATTGAGCATCTTGTTTTTAAAGGGACTAAAAAAAGGACAGTAAATGAAATAGCTTCTGAAGTTGAAAGCAAAGGAGGAATAATCAATGCATTTACAGGTGAGGAAATTACCTGCTTTTGGAACAAATTGCCAGGGAAATATTTCTCATTAGGAGCTGATATAACAAGGGATTTGGTTTTACATCCTTTATTTGAAAATAAAGCACTTGAAAGAGAAAGAAAAGTGATAGTTGAAGAAATTAAAATGTATCATGACAATCCAGGCACTTATGTCCTTGAAAAAATAAAAGAAATGCTTTACAAGAAGCCTTTTTCAATGTCAATTGCAGGAACTTCAAAAACAGTTTCCTCTATTTCAAGAGAGAAGATTATAAGCTTGTTTAATTCAATTTATTCTCCAAATAACATGGTTTTTAGTGTTGTTGGAGATGCTAGTTTTGAGGAAGTTTTGGAAGAGGCTAAAAAATTCCCGAAAATTTATAAAAAAATCAAGTTTATCCCTATTTATAAGAAAAATGGAAGTTTAATTGAAAAGAGAAAAGGAATTGACCAGGCTCATCTTGTGCTTGGCTTTCATATGCCTAAGCTTAATGACAAGAACCGGTATGCTGCTGAAATTTTTGATTCAATTCTTGGAGGAGGAATGAGTTCAAGATTATTCCAGGAAATAAGGGAAAAAAGAGGGCTGTGCTATGCAATCAAATCTGAATTAGAGCAATCTAAGGATTATGCTCATGAGATGATTTATTCAGGAACTGTTAAAGAGAAAGTAAGGGAAATAAAGGAACTTATTTTAAAAGAAATAAAAAAGCTTCGTGAGCTAAAAAAAGCGGATTTTGAGGAAGCTAAAGAGAGATTGATAGGCTTGAGGCAGGTTAATAGTGAGAAATGCGATGCAACTATGATAGAGCTTTTGCAGGAAGAAATAGGAGGGGATGCTGGAAATTATTATTCTTATGAGCAGGAAATCAACAAGGTAAAATTAGAAGATGTAAGAAATTTGAGCAAGCTAAAGGGATTTAGTTTTGTTGCGCTTGTGCCTGAATGAAGATATATAGAGAATTTAAAAAATAAAAGCAAAGCTAAAAATTTAGTTCAAAAACTATTTTTAAATAAAAAGTTATTTTTTGTAATTCCTTATTAGTTTTCCTATGCCTACTATTAAAACTGCTATTGCTATTATCCAAGCTAAAGTCCCCTCTGTAACTGTTCCTAGTTGTTCAACTCCTAGCAAGGGCAGTAATAATAATACTCCTATTAGGGTTACTAACCAAGCTGTTAGTTTTGCCATTTTAACCTCCTTTTCTTAATAAATATAAGAAAAAGGTATTTAAATAAGTTATGGTTTTTTTCTTTATGCAGATAATAAGAATAAGACTGATAAATAGCTTGGGAAAAACAAAAGGATGTGAGAAAGCTCCTGTTGAGGTGATTAAGGCACTTAGAGATATTGGAAGCAATGAAAAAGGAAAAATAATTAATGTTGATGCCTTAAATCTGGAGGAGATTCATGTTGATTTGGAAAATATTGATGAGGCTAATTATTTGATTTTTGAAAATTCTAAGGAGATCTTTGAAAAAAATTTTAAGACACTTTTTATTGGAGGGGACCATTCTATAAGTTATCCAATATTAAAGGCATTTAACAAGGTTGAGGAAAATCCCTTGCTTATTATATTTGACGCCCATGCTGACTGCAAGAATCCTGGAAAAAATCCTAGTAATGAAGAGTGGGTTAGAAAGCTGATTAAGGGAGGGTTTAATCCCCATAGGATAATATTAGTTGGAGTAAGAAATCTAGGCAAAGAAGAAATTGAGTTTATTAATGAAAATGGAATCAGTTGGATTAAGATGGAAGTTTTGCAGGAGGATTTAGAGGGAGTATGTGATTTGGTAATGGAAAGGGCAAGAGATGCTTCGGGGTTTTATATAAGCATTGATATTGATTGTGTTGATCCTGCATTTGCACCTGGAACAGGTGGGATAGAACCTGGAGGATTGTCTTCTAGGGAATTGATTTACTTTATCAAAAGGCTGGTTTTGCTTGAGAATTTTAAAGGTGGAGATATTGTTGAGATAAATCCTGACAAGGATATAAATGGAATGACTGTGAAATTAGGGGCGAAGATTTTAAGCGATATGATTTAGAATGGAAGAACTTATTTTAATTTTAGGACTGCTTTTTATTATATTGTTAATAATTTTTTCTGTTTATTTAGCTGATAAAATTTCTTTTGAAAATAAAATCAGGAAAATTAATATTAATAATATCCAAATTAATGGAAATGAAATTATTTTTGATTCATTAACTTTAAAACAGAAAATAGGGCAGATGATTATTATTAGGGGGAATGATAAAAAGAATATTGAGCTAATGAGATTAAATATAGGAGGAATTTTTTTATCTAAGCAGGATTCTGAAGCAGATTACAGAAATTTGATTAAAAAATATAAAGAAAATTCAAAAATAGAATTATTTGTTTCTAGTGATTTAGAAGGAGCTTGGAATCCTTTTTCTAAATTCAGAGATTTTCCAAGTTTTGAAGATATAAAAAACAAAAGTGAGGCTTATGAAATTGGATTGGAACATGGTGAAATCTTAAAAGAGCTTGGATTTAATATGAATTTTGCTCCTGTAGCTGAATTTTTTGATGAAAGCTATGGTGGAAGGGTTTTTTCTGGGAGCAAGGAAGAAATAAAAGAGAAATTAGAAAATTATATAAAAGGCTTGCAGAAAAATGTTGCTGGAACATGTAAGCATTATCCTGGAAAAGGAATGATTGGAAACTTGCATTTAAGAAAGGATAAGCAGGAAGTAACTCTTGATGATTTGGAATTGTTTGAAACTTGTTTTAAAAATAATATTTCTAATGTAATGATAGGGCACCAGATTGTTTCAGGTGAAATTAATTCAAAAAGAAAGCCAGCTAGTGTTTCAAGAGAAGTTATTGAAAGTTTAAAAGAAAAGGGATTTAATGGTTTGATTATTTCTGATGAAGTTAATATGCTTGGTTTAAGAAGTTTTTATCTGAAAAAAGAGAATATGTATAAGGAGCTAATAAACTCTGGTGAAAATTTAATATTGGATTTTGAATTAAATGCTAAAAGTGCTTATGCTCTTATGAATGAGATTGAAAAAATGATAAGAAATAAGGAAATTGATGAAGAGAAAATAAATTTAAGTGTGAAAAAGATTTTAAAAGCAAAAGGATATGTTATAGGATAAGAGGTTAATAGAAAATGCGGGTATTTATTGCACTTGAACTGCCCTTGGAAATTATTGAAGAAATAAAGAAAATACAGAAGCTTATCTGGAAAAAGACTCTTTTTAGTGGGAAGTTGACTGAAAGCGAGAACCTGCATTTAACTTTGAAGTTTCTTGGAGAGATTGAAGATCTGAGTAAAAAAGCTAATTCTGATGCTCTTTTTCACTCTAGCTCACCAAATCCTAAAAGCAAATCTGAAGGATTTGGTGAGAATAAAATTGAAGAAGTAAAGAAAAAACTTGGAGAGATAAAATTAAATTCTTTTGAAGCTTTTGTTGGAGAGGTTGGTGTTTTTTCTAGGAAATTCATAAAAATAATATGGATTAAACTTAATGGAAAAGGTGTTTTTTCTCTTCAAAAAGAGATTGATGAGAAGCTTAAAGATTTATTTAAGCCTGAGGAAAGATTCATGAGTCATATTACAATTGCAAGAGTGAAATATGTAAATGACAAAAAAGGGCTTTTGAATTACCTGAAAAGCGTGAAGCCTGAAGCAAAGAAATTTAAAATTGAGAAATTTTTTTTAAAGAAATCTGAGCTTATGCCTGAAGGGCCTGTTTATTCTGACATTGAGGAGTATAAATTAGAAATAACCTAAAACTTTATTAATTTTTTTATTTTAGATAGATTTAAATTATATAATCGGCTAAAAATATCATGGATAAAAAAGAGCTTGATTTTATTTTGCAGGAGGGTGAAAATGAGAAGGTTGAATTTAAACCCTCTTTATCTCAAATGAATGAAATTGTTCAGGCTATTAGCGGGTTTGCAAATCTGAGAGGAGGGATTATTTTTATTGGAATTTCCAATAAAGGGGTAGTTTTAGGGTGCAATATTGGGGCAGGAAGTATTGAAAATCTTGCTAATTGCATAAACCAGAATACTGAGCCAAAAGTCCATCCAGAGATTTCCATTAAGAAGATTGATGATAAAAAGATAATTGCTGTTAAAATTTCCGAGGCAATTGATAAGCCTGTTTTAGCTTTTGGAAGATTATACAAAAGAATTGGAAAATCCACAATTTTATCTTCAAGAAATGAATTTGAAAAGCTTGTTTTGGAGAAACATAAAGAAAAAATACAATTTGACAATCAAATCTGCGAGAAAGCAACATTAAAAGACATTGATGACGCGGCAGTTAATAAATTTAGAGAACAGTATGAAGAGATAAATAAAACAAAAATCAGGAGCTCTAACAAAGAGTTGCTGAAATCTTTTAAATGTATAATTGGCGAGAGAGTAACAAATGTAGGAATTTTGTTATTCGGGAAGAAGCCAGCGGAATTTTTCCCGATGAATTATGCAACTGTTGCCAGATATCCTGGAATAGAAAAAGGCAGCAAGTACCTTGATATAAAGGATTTTTATGGGGATTTATTTGATATTATTGATAATGTTGACAGTTATATTAAAGAGCATGTTCAGGAAATTTCAGAGGTCGTTGAGGGGCAAATTCCAAGAAAAGTTATACCGCAATATTCTTATTTTGCTATTAGGGAATTGATAACTAATGCTGTTGTCCATAGGGATTATTCAAATAATGGCTCAAGGATTATTATTAGAATGTTCAAAGATAGGATAGAATTCAGTTCCCCTGGCGGCTTAGTTGGCGATGTTACTCCTGAAAATATTGTTTATGAGCAGTATTCAAGAAATCCTGTTATTGCAGATGTATTAAATAGAGTAAAGTATATTGAAAAAATGGGGGAAGGGTGGGATAAAATAATTGATTCTATTAAGAACCACCCATTGAAACCAAAATTGCCAGAACTTATTGACACAAAAGGCAGTTTTATTGTTATACTTTATAGCCCTGAGGAGTTAGTTGAGAGGGAATTGGACAAAAAAATTGTTGAAACTTTAAATGAGCGGCAAAGAAAAGCAATACAATACTTAAACATTAAAAAAAGAATTACAAGAAGAGATTATTTAGGGATAAATAAATGTACAGAAATAACTGCTAAAAGAGACTTAAATGATCTCGTTAAAAAAAAGGTGATTAAACAAGTTGGAAAACAAGTTGGAAAAACAGGAAGATATACTTATTATGTCATGAACATTAACAGCTCATCTAACAGCTCATCTAACAGCTCATCTAACAGCTCATCTAACAGCTCATCTAACAGCTCATCTAGCAAGCTAAATGAAAAAGTTTTAAAATAAAAATATAAGGAAAAATGCAAAAAAAAGGTGAAATTGATATAGAAAAAGGAACTCTTGATTTAAGCAAGTTTGATGAACTTGCTGCAAGGAAAAGAAGGCGAAAGAAGATATCTAAGATTTTAATTTTTGGGCTTGTTTTAATCGCAATTGTTCTTTTGCTTTATTTAGGATTAAAGTATTTTAATAAGCCAAAATTAGGAATTGAAATTGGAGCTGAAATTGAAAGTGTCTTGATAAGCGGGGATGGAGAAAATGCTTATATAAAATTAAAAGCAGGGATTAATGAAGGAGAAATTGAGAAAGTAAAATTTTTGTTTATTGATGATTTAGGAAATGAGCATCCTTATGAAACTGACGAGGGTATAGGGAATATTTCTGTAAACTTTGAAAAAAGTTTTTGGGATATTTTTAGAAAGCCTGAATTTCAGGGAGAGTATAATTATAAGATAAATAGTTCTGAAATTAATTTAAGTGATTTTAGCTTGATAAAAAAAGTGAGTGTAAGCTTTGTGTATAAAGAAAAAGAAACTGGAAAAGAGATTGAGACAAATCCTCTTGATACACAAAAGCCCGTGAATAAAACCCCTAGCAAAACTGCTGGTGGCTCTAGCGGAGGTGGGGGGAGCAGTGGTGGAGGCTCTGGCGGGGGTGGTTCGGTTACACCATCTTCATGTACAAATGATGCTGGATGCTCCTTACCAGGAGTATTTTGCGAGGGAAATCAAAATTATAATTGTACACTTGGAAGTGATGGATGCTATGACAGAAGCAATTTAGCTGTATGCTCTGACTCGCAACAATGTGTAAATGGAACAGGATGCGAGGATATTGTTAGTTGCACAAACAATTCTAATTGTAGTTATCTAAATGATGTTTGCGGGTATGGGATTTGCAATTTGACAACAAATAATTGTGAGGTTAATTTTAATTCATCTACTACTAGATGCAGGACTTCTGCTGGTGTTTGTGATTCTGCTGAATATTGCACAGGAAGCTTTGCAAGCTGCCCGAGCAATAGTTACAATAGTTCTAGTACTCTCTGTCGCGCTTCTTCTGGAATATGTGACATAGCTGAATTTTGCTCTGGTACTTCAGCATCATGCTCAACAAATATTTTTAATTCATCTTCAACATTATGCAGAGCATCAGTAGGAGAGTGTGATATAACTGAATTTTGTACTGGAGGCTCTGCTAGTTGCCCTGTAAATTTATTTAATGCAAGCGGGATACCTTGTTCAAGTGGGAGTTGCAACGGGTTAGGGGGTTGTGTTAGTGGAGGAGCTTTCTGCGGTAACAACATTATCGAAGGAAGCGAGATTTGTGATGCAACAAATCTTTCTGGACAAACTTGCATAACACGAGGTTATGATTCTGGGACTCTTTCATGTTTGGGA
>Ga0209541_10011078_pt1 | contig 14183 bp, 14 predicted proteins | sample RifCSPlowO2_01_FD_184027 | JGI IMG/M metagenome (GOLD analysis project Ga0209541, IMG submission 184027) | Groundwater microbial communities from Rifle, Colorado - Rifle CSP2_plank lowO2_0.1 (SPAdes) (version 2) | ecosystem: Environmental > Aquatic > Deep subsurface > Groundwater | place... | reverse complement strand
TCCCATCCAGGCTAAGATTTTTCCCATCGGACAATTTTCGCGCCACAGACAAATCAAGAGAAAAATTTGACAGCTTGTTGCCGACCGAATAAACAACCGGTGAAAACCCCGAAGGTTCGCGCATATCGGCAGTCGGCACAAGCGACTGGTCAAACATCCGAACACCGTTCATAAAAAACACATAGCCGTTACCGTCCATTTCCCACCTTGGAGTGTCCACATAGCCGCCCGCTGAACCGCTGGTATTGAAAAACCAAGCGGACACCGCAAACGACCCCTTATCGGCCTCATATGTAATATCAAATCTGGGCGTAAACCCGCTCTCCATTTTTGTCGTAATGGGTTCATAGGTCATGCCGTATTTCACGGAATCAGCGCCGCCGTTCGTTTCTCCTTTTTCGGTATAATGAAAAACATCGCCCACATGAACATCGTTTCCTCTGACCCCTACGCGCATCAGCTCAAAAGAAAAACTCCAGCCTTTTTGCTTGTCAATGGCAGTTGCCGCGGAAACAGACCCAAAACAAAAAATCGCCGAAAGCGCAATCATCCCAACAAATTGGCGTTTCATCTTCTTTTCTCCTCCGGTTTTAGTTTAGGTTGTTAAGTTGCGTTTTGCCGGGTAGCGAAAGTTTGAATTGCTTCCAGCTTTGCGCCTTCGGCGCATTTCAAACTTCTACTACCTGGTTTACCAGGATACTACCAAACTTTTGTTAAAACGAAAAGGCCCCCGCAACTTCTTGCCTGCCCGCAATGCTACGCGTAGGCGTTGCAGGCGGGCAAAATAGAGAATCTTAACAGGTCCGACCTGTACAGGTCGGACCTGTTATTTATGCCGTTATTTAATTATCCCCTCTTCCCTCAATTCTTCCAAAATATTCGTAGGGATGGGAATCGCCTCTCTAACGGGACTTGTGCCCGGATACCGCCAAGCGGTGATGATTATTTTGCGACTGACAATATTTTGGTTTTGGTTTTGCGCTTTGAACTTTGCGCTTTGGACTCGCGGCTTTGCCGCGGCGTACATCACCCACACCTCATAATGCCCCCGCCCGTTGCCAGCAGATTGCATCACGGCAATCGTGTCCGGCGCAATGCCTTTCTCACTCCGTTCCGGATTTCGGATAACCCTTTTTATCCTCTCGGCCGACAAACCGTAAAAAACCGTCTTCCTCATCACGTGGTTGGTCCAATGATAGTTGGCATCGTTTTTGGGACGATTGAACATTTCAAAAAATTAACACAAATTCCATCAAATCAAAAACCGCTCCCGAAGGAGCGATTTTTGATTTGAGAGATTTAGTAGTCTCTGTGTCCGCCACCAAATCCGCCTCGGCCTCCGCCGAAACCGCCTCGTCCGCCTCCAAAGCCTCCGCTTCGGGCAGGTCTATCGGTCATCGGTCTAGCTTCGTTGACAATAATCGTCCGGCCGTCCAGTTCTTTTCCATTCAACATTTCAATCGCTTTTTGGGCTTCGTCGTCGTTTTCCATCTCGACAAAAGCGAAACCTCTTGAGCGGCCCGATACTTTGTCAATCATAACCGTCGCTGAATTAACGGCTCCCGCTTGAGAGAAAGCGTTTTTCAGCGATTCATCGGTAGTGTCGTAAGACAGACTGCCGATATATAATCTTTTTGACATTTGTTCTGCTTGCAACTTAACACCCGGCAAGAAAGCAGTGCTTTATTGCGGATATTATCCCGCAAGCCATTTTTTAGTAGGAACGACCTCTCGTCCACCCCGTATAACAACTTTGTTGTATTACGAAGCCAAGTTCCTACTAATGAGCGCCCTCCCGGAGCCCTGAGAAACTTACCGAGAATACCTACGATAACAAGAGTATATCATAAGCCGGTTTAAAATGCAAACTCTGTTTTACTCCTCCACAACTACGCTTCCGAATTTGGACAAGTTGAGATGGTTGTGATATTTCCAGATTCCGGCAACGTCAAACTTAAACGACCAAGAGCCGCCCGGCGCCGCCTCCTCGCACTGGTCAAAAGCGCTGTTGACGCATCCGCCTTTTATCGGATACAAATCGTGGGTAGGATGCATGGCCGACGCCACCCACATCGCTTCGGAACTGTTGTTTTTAAAAATAACCGTCTCCCCCCTTTTTATCGTTACCGTACTTGGAGAAAATCCGGCATCGGTATAAATGACGGTCTTTCCGCTCGCAGGCGTCACTGATTCCGACACCGATTCTGAAGGGGTGGGACTTAAGACCGCCGATGGCGGCGGCGAAACTTCACCAAGCTGCGAGTTTTTAGGACCGCGCAGAACGAGAAATACGGCAATTGCCGCAAAAGCAAACGCCGAAACAATAATGATTTTTTTCATTTTCCAAAAATACAATGGGCGTCTTTGCGTTGCAAAGACGCCCATTGTTGGCTTTACAAAAATTACAAGCTATTGAGGTCCTGGTCAACTTGATTGAATTCGGCATCCAAATCACCGGCGTTTATTTCATTTAAGTCCGCGTTGATATCGGCAGTTTCCGCGCTTTGACCTTCGGGGGTCGCGGTCGGAGCTATTGCTTTTTGGCCGACTTCTTTTCCGCCCAGCCACCACCAAACTAATCCGGCGGCAACTATCACTCCGGCAACCGCCAAGATTACCGGCAACTTTTTACTGCCCGCAACAGGATTTGTTGGTTCCGAACCCATGTTAGGATTCGTGTTGTAATTGTCCATAATAAATGAGAAGTAAGAAGTTAGAAGTTAGAATACGGAATTCTTAACTCCTGATTCTTAATTCTTGATTCTTAATTCTATTATTCCGGAGTTGCTGTCGGAGTCGGAGTTCCGGTTGGAGTTTCAGACGGGGTAGGAGTTGCGGTCGGTTCCGGCGAGGCGGTAACCGTTCCGGTCGGAGCCGGGCTTGTGCCATATAATCGCCCCAAGGCGACGGCCGCTTTTCTTACCGCTTCTCTTGCCGCATTAACCGCTTCTCTCACTTTCGCCAAATCGGCATGAAGCGCCTGGCGCGCCTTGCCTACATCAACGCGCAAACCCGCTTCCGCATTTACTTCAACGGTATAGGTTTTGCCGGACTGATTGGTAATCGCCGCTCGAGCCGCTTCAATGGCGCCGGTTGCGGAATCAATCGCCGCGCTGACTCCAGAAATATCCAAACCCTTTTCGGCCGCTTTATCGGCTCTGTCGCTGATTTTCTCTAAAACATTTTCTAACCTGTCCAAAACATTGGAAAAATGATTGAGCATTTTTTCATTTAACGCGTCCAACCGCTTGTCTATTCTTTCCACGATTTGCTTTTTGCGCTCGTCTTTTATTTTGATAAGCTTCGCTTTGAGTTCTGCTCTTTTGGTTTCAATTTTGTTTTTAAGCTCGTCCCTCTTGGCTTTTAACGCCTCTCTTGCTTCTTCTCGATTGGTCTTCAATTCTTCTCTTTTTTCTTTCAAAGCTTCCCGGGCTGTTTCTCGAACTTGCTTTAAATCTTCTCTGACATTTTTCCTCGTGTCTTTTATATCGCTTCTCACTTCTTTTCTTGTTTCTTTAACCTCTTGTCTGACATCTTTTCGCGTATCGCGAATTTCTTTGCGGACTTCTTTTCTTATTCCCGGTCGACCCGCCGGAGAACTCGTCGCTTCCGGAGACGGCGAAACTTCCTCTGCAAAAGCAAAGGCGGCAGATAACGCCAATCCTGCCGATACGGCTAAAACAATAAATTTATTCATCCCGTTAGAAGTAGCTGTTGCACAGTTGCATAACGACCAATTATGAGCGCAAAACAGCTATTGTTATTACTTAATACTTAATTCGCTGAACCCGTTAGGGCTACTTCTAACGGGATTCATACCAATAGTATTAGTATAGCATGCGGCAAACAAGATTCAACAGCTTTCGCTGTTGATATATCCCTTCCGCCCCAAGCTTTTCTTGTTAATATGCTTTATATAACGCTCCACCCTGGCCGATTGTGACGTTTTGCCGACAGACCCAAAACCGTCTTGATTTTTTACTTAAATTTTCCTATGCTTCTGTTATCAAGTTAGCCCCGCCTTTTAACTTTGTCTCAATGAGCAAACCGGCAATTATCAGAAAAAATCCCATTGTCATATTGCTTAATTTTTTCTTCTTGGAATTTGTCGCTCTCGGAGTTTTTTATATTGCCGCCCTCTCGGCTGATTACGGGGATATTTACGACAGCCTCGCCTTTTCCAAAATTATTCCCTACGAATTCGCGGAATTTTTTTTAATCATCCTTTTCGAAAGTTGTTTGATAACATTCGTTTTTGCGAAATGGGCATTTGACACCTACGAAATAAGCCCCGGCAAAATTTCCATTGAAAATGGAATATTTTCCAAAAAACACCGTGAATTTAAAATGGAACAGCCCGTCTCCGTCAATTGCCGCCAGGGTCTTTTGGGGCGATTGACCAGATACGGCAAGCTTAAAATATTAAGCGCCGATTCTGCAACCGCAGTTGTCCTGACTTATGTTCCCAGTCCGGAAAAATACGTTGAATTGTTAAAATGGGGCGGCAAAAAACCCTCTCCCGACCTTGAAAACGATTTAAGCGCTCCCCGGCTTTTGGCGCAAGGAGAGCATGAAAAGTTGGAGTTTAAAACATCGCTCCGGTGGGATGCGCAAGCAAACCGCGTCAATAAAAATCTTGAAAAATCAATCATGAAAACAATCGCCGCATTCCTAAACTCCGAAGGCGGTTATCTTGTCATCGGCGCCAATGACAAGGGCGCGCCCGTCGGCCTGGAAATGGATTATGCCACTCTCGGCAAACAAAATGCCGACGGATTTGAGAATCATTTCACCAATTTATTCAATGTGGCCGTCGGGGCGGAATTTCGAAGATTTGTCAAGCTCACCTTTCAAAAATTAGACAACGACGGCAAAGAAGTGTGTGTAATCCGCGTTTTGCCAAGCTCAAAACCTGCTTATGTGCGCTTTGACGAAAACGAAGATTTTTACATCCGCACCGGCAACTCCACAACCGCCCTTAAACCCAGCGCAAGCGCGACATATATTAGAAGTTGGTGGAAAGAATAACGGGCGAAGTTAATCCCTCACTTTTCAGACTCTTGCAAGGTGGAACGGGGAAGAGAGGCTGCCTTGTTATTCCCAATCTCCAAAAGTTAGCCAAAACCCTGGGCATTAATTCTTACTTTGTAACGGCAATGAAAAAAGCCGGCGCCGTCTTGATTCAGGCGCCGGTCAAACATCGACACACCCTTATAGAGTACGCGCAAGTTCGTTCAACTGCCCGTCTTCATCCGGAGTTGCAGCGCATTCAGCCAAGAGTTCGATGCGTTTCAGAAGATTAAAAACATACTTGTCGCTGATACCAAGGCGTTTGTGCACTTGGGCTTTAATCTGCCTCACCCGCTCGCGGGTAATATTGTTCTTGCGTCCGACTTGTTCGAGGGTGCATTTCTTGAAAGTACCGTCGGGGATGCCGAAGTAAGCTAAGAAGATTTTCTGGTTTCTTTCTCCGTTAAACGCGGCGCGGCGCTTGAGGTTCTCCAGTTCCGCAAACAGAACCCCCAATCCTTCATTGGCCTCAACAGCCACATTCGGCCCGGCGGTAGTTCGGCATGAAACAAGGTTGCCTATCGCCCCGCTATCCGCCTCATTGAGAGGTTGGTCAAGGGAGGGTAGAAAAAGATTCAATTCCAGCCTCAAAAGCTCCCGGAGCTTTTGAGGCTGAATGTCCATAACGGCCGCAAGTTCTTCCTGATTCGGGTGGAAATTTCCTTCCCACTCAAACTGCCGCCGGAATTTCTGCAGATAACCAAGCGATTCATTCGTGTGGACGGGAAGCCTGATTGTCTTGCTCTTATCCATAATCGCTCTGGTAACCGCTTGCCTTATCCACCAAACGGCATAAGTTGAGAACTTATTCCCCTGCCTGTAATTAAATTTTTCCATCGCCCGAAGGAGGCCGAGATTTCCCTCTTGTATCAGGTCGCTAAAATCAAGGCCCCGGTTTTGGTAATGTCTGGCTATGGAAACCACCAGCCGCAAATTGTGTTCGATGAATTCTGTCCGCGCTTCCTCGTCGCCTTCCCCGATGCGCTTGAACAGTTTCACCTCTTCTTCGCGGGTAAGAATTGCAAAACTGCCGATTTCTCCAAGATACTGTTTCAAGAAGCGTTCGGGACAATTTTTCATGAGTTTGTCTCCCGCGCGCCAAAAGCCGGCCAGCCGTCAATCGCCCGCCGGGTTTCTTCGTGGAGCGCATTTCTGGAGATGAGATTTTCAAGCCTGTTTTGGCACTCTTTTTTGGTAAGATAAAAGGTCCCTCCGAAATAGTCTTGAAATTTTGCTACCGTTATGCCGATGCATCTTTGATATTCCAAAAAGGCCAGCGAATCTTGGTTTGGCATGTCCGGCTCCTTCCGTTTTGCGGTTGTAAACGAGCAAACAGTGTTATAAGTAATACAAATAAATTGAAATCCGTCAAGGCCGCCGCCGTCCGTACCGCCGCGGGGGTAAATGAAACCAGCCGGCAGGTATCCATGGCCGCCTAAGAGCTTGGAAATTTAATTGTCGGGGTGTATAATCTTTACATGTTTTATCAACGCGTTGGCAATGATAAAACACGGCAACAATCAAATATTCTACGGTCAGGAAGAGCGTTCTCGCGCAAAGCAGGAGCAGCCGCTCTACCATTGCCGCGGAATATGCAATTTACAATTTAATATTATTCCGCGGTAGCTCAATGGTAGAGCGGCTCCCTGTGGACACTTTTGTTATCAGGCTTATAATAAAGCCGTGAAAGACAAGAGAACCTATGCCAATCGCCGAGATGAACTCATCAAGGCAGTAGCCAAGCGACGACGCAAAATCAAAGAACTATCTATCCAATACAAAGGAGGCAGATGCCAAATTTGTGGATATACTAAATATCAAGGAGCGTTAGATTTACATCATAAAGAACCAAGTACAAAAGTATTTGGAATCGGTGATAAAGGATATACGCGTTCTTGGGAAAAAGTAAAGATAGAACTTGATAAATGTATTCTCGTTTGCGCTAACTGTCATCGAGAACTTGAGGCAGGCATAACGCAGCTTCCTAACGAAAGTTAGGAATGAACTTTTCGGGATATCGGTGAAGCCCTAATCTGCCTCCGCCAGTAGGCGGATAGTGGATGGGTAATACCGAGGGAACCAGGCACTTTCTAAGATTCTAAAAAAAGAAAGTGACTGGGCGCCGTAGAGACTAGATACCGAAACACCTAATTCTAAAGAAAAGGTGAAGATATAGTCCACTCCACACGAAAGTGATGGAAAATGTGTAAGGAGAAGGTTCCTGGTTCGAGTCCAGGCCGCGGAGCAGACGAAAAAATCCTGATTTTATCAGGATTTTTTCATGGACGGCAAATGGACTTCGGAACCAAAAACGAGTAAAATGAACAAGAAATGAATAACCATGGAAACAACTTGGTTAGAGATTTGGCACTTGTTATTCTTAGCGTTTTTATTGCCATTATTCTTGCCAAAACCGGTGCCCTTAAGGATCTAATTACCTCAACTCAAGAAGTGAGGTTTATCGGTAGTTTTATCTCTGGCATACTTTTTGTGTCTGTTTTTACCGCTGCTCCGGCAACCGTAGCTCTTGGAGAAATAGCTCAATCAAACTCTGTAATCACGGTAGCTATTATTGGTGGATTAGGCGCCTTAATCGGAGATTTTATAATTTTCCGCTTCGTTAAAGATAGAGTTTCCCAGCATTTTTCTTACCTGATTAAGGTGTCAAAATCAGAAAGATTTTTCTCAATTTTTAAACTAAGGCTTTTCAGATGGATTATTCCTTTTGTGGGAGCCTTAATAATAGCTTCACCATTGCCGGATGAAATAGGAGTAGCAATGCTTGGCTTATCAAAAATGAAAAATTCGTATTTTATTTTACTGTCATTTCTCTTAAATTCTGCAGGAATATTGATAATCGGATTAATTGCTAAAGCATTATGATCCAGAGAGCTACAGAGGAAAAATTATTTTGGGCCCTGCCAGCTTCAAAAGTTGTTGAGATATTAGAGGCTAATGACCGAGGCGGTCTTTCGGAAAGCGAGGCGGAGCGAAGAATAAAAGTTTTCGGGCCCAACGTCATTGAAAAACCGCGACGAGCTCCCGGCCTTTTTATTTTATTAAACCAATTCAAAAGCCCGCTGATCTTGATTCTGTTGTTTGCCGGCATTGTTACTTTATTTATTGCTCATTACCGCGATGCGCTTTTTATTTTTGCGGCCGTAATTGCTAATGCCGCGCTGGGCTTCTACCAGGAATATAAGGCCGAGAAAGCTTTAGCTGAACTAAAAACCTATCTTAAGCAACGGGCTATGGTTATTCGCAATGGCAAAGAACGAGAAATAGACGCCGCGGAGTTGGTGCCCGGAGATATCGTCCATCTTGCCCAGGGGGATCGGATTCCCGCCGACGGACGACTCATTTTTGTTAATGATTTGCAGGTTGACGAGGCGATTCTTACCGGAGAATCTCTGCCGGTATCAAAATCAGTTGACCTTGTAAATTCAAATGCAGCCCTCGGTGACCAGTTTCCCATGGTTTTTGCGGGAACCCTTGTTACTCAAGGCATTGGTACAGCGGTAATATGCCGAACGGATTTTGCGACAGAACTTGGTAAAATTGCAACTTTGGTGGCCGAATCACGGAGAGAGGAAACTCCGCTACAAAACGCGATCAAGCGTTTTAGCATAAAAGCGGGGATAGTTTTAGGCATCTTTACGCTCATTATTTTTGGCATAGGCATTGCTTTGGGTTACTCGCGCGTGGATATGTTCCTGACATCCATAGCGATTGCTGTTTCGGCGGTTCCGGAAGGCCTACCGGTAGCCATGACAGTTATCTTGGCGATAGGAGTGCAGCGTATGGCGCGGCGCAAGGGTGTTATCAGAAAGTTGATTGCAGCGGAAACACTTGGGGATGTCAGCGTAATTTTAACTGATAAAACCGGAACACTGACTATGGCAAAAATGGCGCTAAGCAAGGTCCTCCCGGTTGCCAGTGGAAAGGAAAATAAACTTTTAGAACTGGCTCTTATTAACACCAATGTTTTGATAGAGAACCCCAATGATCCGCCGTCAGAATGGCGAATTGGCGGACGAATATTGGAAACAGCATTGGTGCGATCGGCTGGCCTTCGGGATGTTTTTGTGGAAGAGGTCAAAAAAAGAACATCAATCCTAAACTCACTTCTGTTTAATGCGGCTAATAAATTTTCCGCCTCGTTAATACATGAAGGAGAAAAACATTTGCTTGTATTTTTTGGCGCGCCGGATATTTTTATCAGCCATTCAACCTTAAATAGCGCGGAACGGGACGCCGCTTTAAAAGAGATCAGTTTTCTTGCTGAATCCGGAGAACTTATAGTTGGGGTAGCAACAAAAGAAGTTGAAAAAAAAGAAGACTTTACCTTCTCGAGGGACTTGGAATTAACGAATCTTGTATTTCAAGGATTAATTACTTTGCGTGACACGATAAGGCCGAGTGTTAAAGAAGCAATCCAAAAAGTGCAAGCATCTGGTATAAAAGTAATAGTCATGACCGGTGATCATCGCGGTACCGCAGAAGCCGTAGCCAAAGAAGTCGGCCTCCATGTCGGCCAGGAAGGCGTTCTTGACTCTTCAGAGCTTAGGATGCTTTCAGATGCGGAACTCAAAAAGCGTTTGCCGTCTCTACGGGTTATTTCTCGCGTATCCCCGCTTGATAAAATGAGGATTGTAAAAGCATTTCAAGAAATAGGAGAAGTTGTGGCAATGACCGGCGACGGCGTGAATGACGCGCCCAGTATCAAACAAGCAGACATAGGGATTGCCATGGGTTCAGGAACAGAAGTGGCGCGCGACGTTGCCGACCTGGTATTGCTGGATGATAATTTTGAAACTATTGCCGCGGCGGTAGAAGAAGGCCGTCAGATAATGCACAATATCCGTAAAGTTCTCGTATATCTCCTTTCTGATACGGCTGACGAGCTTTTTTTGATCGGCGGAGCTCTTATAACCGGTTTAGCGCTTCCGTTGAACGCGCTTCAAATTTTGTGGGTTAATTTTTTCTCGGATAGTTTTCCGGCGGTCGCGTTTGCTTTTGAAAAAGATATTGACGGTTTAACTTATCGGCCTCAAAGCGCAAAAACCGGCCTCTTTGACCCCGCAATGAGATTCTTGATTTTATTCATCGGCCTTTCCACGAGCGCGCTTTTATTTGTATTGTACTGGTTACTATTACGAGCCGGTTTTCCAGAAGATCTTGTAAAGACATTTATTTTCGCCAGTTTCGGAAGTTATACATTATTTTTGGCGTTTTCCTTAAGAAGTTTAGAAAAAAGCATCTTCAAATATCATGTTTTTTCAAATCGTTATCTGGTTGCCGGTGTTGGTATCGGAATTATTCTTATGGCCATAGCTATTTATGTTCCATTCATGCAGTCTTTACTAAAGACAACCCCGTTGCCACCTTACTGGCTTTTAGGAGTTGTGCTGATTGGTCTAATTAATATCCTATCGGTTGAATTTGGGAAATGGATATTCCGTCGTAAAAGATTAATGGAAAGAATAAATTAGATGAACCATCCTTGGACTCGAAACTGGCCAGCGAATTTTTAAAAGAAAAAATGTTAGATTTTATGCAGTAAATCTGCCTAGCGGTTGGGGCCACAAGAAGGCAGGCCAAGGTTGGAAGTATCGAGATGACCCATGTGCCTCGATATTCACCCGACTTGCTATTCCGTTAAAGCAGGCCAAAATTGGACAAAAAGTAGATTCCAATGCAGAACCGCAGAAATCAAAATCCCAGATGTTATCTGGGATTTTGATTGAGTTGAGGACGGAGGCAGGTCTGAACACACCAGAATGGCCGCCTCCCGAATTAAAACCCTCGCAAACTTTTGAAATTATTTTACCAAACCTGATACACAAATCCAAAAAGCGAAATCTGCGCTGACCCGCCGTTAGCCGCCGCAAAGCGGTGGCTGTCTATGTTAAAGAAATATTAATCTGATGAGAGCGAAAATAAAAGACGTTGTGCGAAATTCATGGTATAATCTAACATATGAGTTTTCTAACTTATTTTACAACTGGCGCGCTGGTGCCAATGTTGATAAAGAAAATACCGGCGGCTCTCAAAAAGATATTTAAACTTCAGCTGATTGATAAGGCAACCAAGACGCGAGTGTCATCAAAAGAATATCCACAATACTATAAGATTGGTTACACGTTTTGGCTTCTTTGTATCCTCTCCGGCGGATTTATCGTGTTTGGTTATATTGCTTTTTATCTTCCCGCCACTTTTGTTAATTTTGACTACGGCGGCGATTATTGGAAATTTATAGCGCTTGGTCTTATCAATATGATCGGCGCTTGGCTCATTGGAGGGACAATACTCGACATGATTTTTTGGTCGATTTCTTCAGAAAACTTTAGAGATTACATACGGTATCAGTGTATCAAGGACGGTATGGATGTTGATATACCAATCCAGATAAAAACATTGTGGAAAATTGGAATTGGATATTATATTTTGCTTTCTCCGGTTTTGTATTTATTGCTTCGATGAAAGTACCAAAAAATAAAACGTACTTAATCATCGGATTGATTGCGGTTATAACTGTAATTGTATGGTTTTCCGTTAGAGATAGTAATATAATAGAACAAGAGGCGCTTCAAAAAGTTCAAGCCTTGTCAGAAGTTAAAGAATTTATCGCAGAACTTGAAGCGAATGGGAAAGCCGCCTCATTCAATATTGAAGACCGCGGCGATTCATGGAGCGTGCAGGTGTATGAGATAGTCGTACAAAACGGGGATTCGCATACGGCGACGTTTAATTGGTATGTCGTGGATAAAGCCAATGGGGCTGTTACAAAGGAATTTGAGTGAAACAAGAATTCACCTTCAAATTTTATGAAAAGTAAAAAGAATCTATAAAACAATGAAGACGGTTTTGATAGGTATAATTGTTTTAGTTTCTTCTGTAATAATTAGTAATACGGCTTTGCAGGAAACGGAAGCGCAAAATACATATGGATTTGATTGCGCGAAAGAATACGAAAAAAGCAAACTCGGCTGTTTAGATAGCATGAAAATCTGCGGTGCCGAATGCGATGAGGCGTATCCTTTTGATCCTACTGGCGCAGCCGCACGATGTAAAAGCATATGCGACAGCGATCGTAACAGTTGTGATGCATTGGCAGATAATTGGTATAGAGAGTGTCTTGGTTTAGAAACTTCAGATACTGATTCTCCAATGCCAACGACTGTATTTTCTGAAAAACCGGCAAAACCATCTGAACAGCCGGTCGAACAGCCGGTTGAGCGGTCAAAAGAACAACCCCCTCAAACAATTGTAGATTGGACGAATGACATTGATAATCTTTTTATTACATTATCCGGCGGTTTTGATCCGGTTTTTGTCACGTTTTTAGACAAGATTACCGAAAATAATCCGGAAATTTTTCTCAATAAGCAGCCGGACGAACAGCAAAAGATGATAGATGATTTTATTAAAAGCGAGAAGCCCGCAACAGTAGTTATTGGTACGGCAGACGGCAAACCGATAGAGGTTGAACTTCGCGATATGCCTTTGGCAGATACGGCTAAAGTGCCGCTTGAGGCTGTGGCACGTCAGGATATCAAGGGTATCTTAGAGATTAGTTCTTCTTTGTGGCTTAATTCCGAAGAAACACTCATCAGAGATGCAGGGCCGTATCCAGTCCCCGGCGGCGAACAAGAAAAATATCTTCTTAGTGAAGAACATAGACAAAAAGGTCATTTTAGCTTGCCCATCGTTGATCCAATCGGTTTAAGTTTTGAAGAATATCATCAAAAAAGGGGGAAGATGCTGTCACTTTTCGAGTCAAGCTTTGAACACATTGTGCCTATTGCTACCACCGATAGCGGTCAATCAGTCTCGGTAATTTTGTTGAGCGGAGGCCCCCCGACCTCCAAAACAACTCCAATCGATGAAAGTCAAGAAAATCAGCAAATTGTTAATTGGGAGAATATAAAGTTCGTAACAAAGCCGGGCGCCAGGCAGATAGGTGTCCTTAATGATACGCCTTTTGTGCTTCACCCGGATAGTCAAGTTGGTATACAAAGTTTGAATACACTGGAGCTTTCCAATGGCGCCGTTGAGATACAAAGGCCGGATGATCCTTTAGATTCGTCTTTTGTAGTTGAAACGCCAATAGGGACTGTTAAGTCAAATAAAACCCACTTTTGGGTAGCATACAATCCTATAAGGGGATATACGCTTGTTGGCGTGTGGGAGGGAGCGGTTTCTGTGACTCATGCTTATATCGGCAAGACGATGATGCTTGAAGCTTTTGAAAATGGAACTCCGAATATTGCTCTTTTGCTTTCACCTGAATTTAGGAAGTCGAAAACAAGCATTTGGTTCTGGATTTTACTTGTCGCAACAGCGGGTGTCGGTTACCTTGTGTACCGCAACAAGGACGCGTTTATGAAAATTATTAAAAAACAGCAAGTGCAATGATTGTAAAAACAATATTTCAACCCAAAACAATTTTTGTTGTTGTGGCAATACTGATTGGAGGCGGAATGTTTCTTATTTTGCGTAATACAGATACGGGTCAAAATCAGCAGTCAAACACAGAGATATGGGCTGACGAAATTTGCAAAACAGATGCCGATTGCGTGTTAGTCCAAGATGGGTGGTGTAAAACAGTACTTGCAGTACGCAAAAACAAAGAAACTGAATGGAAAGAAGAAAACGCAAAACAGGTTGAGATCGCAAGGCAAAATCGGCAGACATGCGAACTCATGCCAGCTGAATATCTTGACATCGGAAATTTTAGAGCCGTTTGCAAGCAATCAAGATGCGTTGTGGAGTTGACTGTAGATAACTAAATTGTATTAATAGCGTGCTCTAAGTATAATAAAAAACGTGACCAAAAAAATAGTAATAGGATTAGGAGTATTAGCGGGAGTTGTCGTGGTTTTGATGGCAACGGGCGTGTTTAAGGTTAATCTCTCTGTTACTCCGTCTCAAGGCACCGCGCAAAAAGAGTTTGTTCTTCCGGAGGGGTGGCAAAAATACTCTTCGGGTGAATTTGGGTATACAGTAGCTTATCCTGATACTTGGAATTTGAGCGAGAAAAACAGCGACGGGTCGCGAGATCTGCTGATCGTCATTCCGGGAAACAAGGCTTTCGTGCGAATTACTGGTTA
>Ga0209541_10011073_pt1 | contig 14189 bp, 13 predicted proteins | sample RifCSPlowO2_01_FD_184027 | JGI IMG/M metagenome (GOLD analysis project Ga0209541, IMG submission 184027) | Groundwater microbial communities from Rifle, Colorado - Rifle CSP2_plank lowO2_0.1 (SPAdes) (version 2) | ecosystem: Environmental > Aquatic > Deep subsurface > Groundwater | place... | reverse complement strand
TTTACCTTCTTTTACTTCTTCGTCGGTAAGTACCCTGTCTTTACCACCAGAAACGCCACTGGCTGCCCCGCTGACTATATGTTTTCCCGTTACAGATTTAACCCGTTCACCAGTTTGTTCCTTAAATCTTTTTGCAACTCCCTGAAATCCTCCCCATTTTTCATATTTACTCATAAGTTTATAGTTAATAAAAAAATTAATACTAATTATATTATACACTGTTTAACTTTAGTAGTGTGGGCAAGCCGGCTCCGCGAAGCGAAACCGGTTGCCCTCTACCCATAGATTCAGTTTACGGCGGAAACAAGCGAGCGAGCAACAGAAACTCGCTTACGACCATTCCCGCCACTAACATCGCGATCAGGCTAACGGGTCGCTTTTCCGGCGGGCGAAAAACCACTAGCCTGACTATGCCGCCAGCGAACAGAGCGAGAAGAACACCCAACGCAGCGATATTTGCCATTTCATCCCCCCGCAACATAAAAACACATTTATACTAAAACGTCAATCAAAATATCTATTTCAAGACAAAAAATCTTAAATTTATTGGCTTAATAACAGATGTACTTATTTTTTCGTCAGTTTTATTGACATTTTAAAAAAATAATATATGCTAACTTTATGGAAGAAACGCAAACTTTGAAACAACTAGGCCTCAGCGAAAAGCAGGCGAAGATTTATTTATCACTCCTCAGGCTTGGGGAATCCCCCATGACGGCAATCGCTCGCAAGGCGAACCTGAAGCGTCCTACAGTTTACCTGATCATCGACGAACTGATAATTCTCGGCCTTTGCTCGGAAATAACAAAAGGCAAGAAAAAATTCTACTCCGCCACCCACCCGCGACGATTGATAGAGATGACACGATTCAGAAATGAGCAAGCAGAAAAACTAGTACCGAAGCTTATCGCCTTACGTAATACTGCAGAAAAACCGACAGTGCAGATGTTTGAAGGGATAGAAGGAATACGCACCGCATATGAAGAAGCATTCGTTCTTCTGTCCGAAGAAAAGAACGAAGGCCTCTGGATCGGTAATATATCGGTGTTGATTGAGAAGTTTCCTGAAGTCTTGCGGGAATATAGTGCGCTACTCCGAAAACTCAAAAGATATAAAGTTCGTGAGTTGATATTTGGCGGAGAACAAAGCAGGCTGTGGGTAGAGGAAATGCAAAACCGCGTGAAGCCAAATCATAAATTAAAATATATAAGTTCCGAGGGTGGAATGACTGATCAATTAATTATCGGGAATAAAGTATTTTTTTTCTCGATGAATAAAAACCTCTTTACCACCGTTATTGAAGGAGAAGAAATTACTAAAACTCAAAAACTTCTTTTTGAAACTATCTGGTCAAAATTTTAAGTGTTGTTAATTCTCGCATATGCGGATTTTAACAACATGTATTACACCACTACTTTTCCAAACTCTTTTGGTAACTTGGATTCTACTTTTACTACCTCTCCTTTCAGGTTCTTAAATTCTATGGATTTGGCGTGGAGAGCCATGCGTTTCAATCCTTTGGGCGTTTTAGCTCCTGGGTTATAAAGCGCATCGCCCGCAATAGGATGATTTAAAAATTTCATATGTACGCGAATCTGGTGCGTCCGGCCGGTCTTAGGGCGAATTTCCAAATAGCTAAAAGGCACAGTATGTTTAAAATTTTTATCCGCGTGGATCCCGCCTCGTACCCGAGGAAGGGAGGAGCGGGAAAAATTTTGAACATACGGAGCTTCAAATCTTTTTAGTACTCTGTACTCGGTAACCGCGTCGCGCATTTCTCCTCTGGCTCCTCGTCCGGACAGATACCTACGAAAATCTTTCGGGCTTCTCCCGATCGGCTTGTTTATTATCCCGCGCTCTGTTTTTACGTTTCCAGAAACTATAGCTATGTAAGTTTTCTTTATCTCCCTATTTTGGAATTGGCTTTTTAAAAACTCGTAAGCTTTTTTGTTCTTTGCGAGCAAAAGAACTCCGGAAGTCTCGCGGTCCAGCCTGTGCACGATACCCGGCTTTTTGATTTCCGTTTTTATTTTCTTGTTTTCGTAAACTTCGTTCTCCCCGACATTTTTCATTCGTGGATAATTTTTCAGAATCCAGTCCGCGACTGTTTTCTCTTTGGTGCGTCCGTCCCCGTGCACCGAAATACCGGAGGGTTTGTCTATCGCAAGTACATTGGAATCCTCGTATAGAATTTTAGTTTTCATAAAATAGAATATATCATATTTAGCTCCCTATAGTTAATTCTTTAATTCTTTCAATCCATCCCTGTATAGTTAAAAAAAGTTTTGTATCGCACACATTAATACTGAAAGTTCCATATGGCAATGTAAATCTTTTTTGCAAACTTGCGCTACTCGGTTTTATATAGGTTTTATGAAATTGTTTCTTTGGTATTCCTGAAATCTTGGCCCAATACTTTTCAGTCTTTTCGACATCAGCATAAGCGAATGTATGAACATTGCCACGAAATTTTTCTTCTGGGACATTGCATATCTCTCTAAAAAATCTCATCATAATTTTTATTACCTCAGGATCACTATTTGAAACCCTAGCTGTTCCTCTTTCTGTTTTTCCACCCTCACCTAAATATAAAATTATACCAATTAATTTTAATTCTTCTAGAGAAATATTAGAATAATCTTTTTTTGCGTTGTCTATTGTTATTTGCCTTTTAGCTTTCTCGTTAAAAAGACGGTTAATTCTTCTGCGTTCAATAGATTCAACACTTCTGCCTCTTCCTGAAAGTCCTTTCTTTTGCTCTTTTGTAAGTATAATATCTCGAACCCACAAACTTACACTCGCCTTAGAAAAACCAGCCTCTTTTACAATCTGATTTATGGAATATCCCCTTTTACGTAAGGTGCGTGCTTTTTCTTTTTCTTCTATTTTCATAAGTAGAGTATATTATTTTTGATATATAATTTACCAGTCTAATTATCCACACCTTGAAATATGGTCCATTTTGTTATATAAATAAGGTAGGCGGGGTTAGCTCAGTTGGTAGAGCACTCGATTTACACTCGAGGTGTCGGGGGTTCGAGCCCTCCACCCCGCACCAGCCCTTGTAGTTCAATGGATAGAACGAGGCTCTTCTAAGGCCTTGATGGAGGTTCGATTCCTCCCAAGGGCACCACAACCAAACTTTTGCTTTTGTAATTATTTTAATATTACTACTATGCTCTACTAATGTGCTAATTCAAATGGACTCGGAAAAGCGGAACAAATATTTTGGGGTAAGCTTGGGATTGGGACCCAAGCGCAAGATCTTTTGAGACGGTACTCCGTCCAAAAGGTGTACAGCTCCTGTAAGGAGAAGGTTTCTGCTTTTCCTCGGCTAATGTTCTTGGCAAGATTCAGAATTCTGCCCGCAGGAGGGGTTTGGGGAGGAATGCGGGAAACTGGCTCGAGAGTGGGTTCATTTTCGGCTTGTTTTTCTTCAGTTTTTGACTTATTTACTGATTCCGTAGGGGTAGAATTAGATGGTGGTATATCATTACTTTTCAATGAAAAGTCGTTCGGTGAGCTTTCTAGGGCCTCAGGAGGTGCATTGGCAGGTTCAGAATGTGCTGTATTTTCAGGGGCAGGCTCGGTGGGCTCTTAGGGGCTTGGTGGAATAGAGTTTTCTTCCGGAATTGAGTTTTGTGTTGAATTTTGGTCGTCGGGCATCGATAAAGTATATCAAAATTCTTTTCACAAACGAACTTTTAAATTATTTTCCTGCAATATCTTTTTTAATTCACGAATTGATATATTACCTTTGTGAAAAATACTTGCCGCTAACGCGGCATCAACATTCGTTTCATTAAAAACTTTTACAAAGTCTTTCACAGAACCTGCTCCGCTTGAAGCAATAACTGGTATATTCACTACCTCACATATTCTATTCAAAAGATCAATATCAAATCCTTTTTTTGTACCGTCTCTATTTAAACTATTAACAAGCAATTCTCCCGCTCCAAGTTTCTCCATTTCTTTAGCAAATAAAATTGCATCAATTCCAGTCGCATTTCTTCCACCATTAATATAAATTTCCCAGCTAATACCTTTCTTTTTAGCATCAACAGAAATAACAATACATTGAGATCCAAAATATTCACTCGCTTCTTTTACAAAAGAAGGATTTTTCACTGCGATTGATCCTATCGAAATTTTATCAGCTCCCACAGTAAGCAATTCTCTTATATCAGAAATACTTTTAATTCCGCCACCTACCGTAAATGGTATGTTTATTTCGCGAGCGACTTGCTCAACAAGACTACGAAGCGTTTTTCTATTATCTTGAGTCGCGGTAATGTCCAAAAATACCAGTTCATCAGCTCCTCCCTCTGAATAAAATTTTCCTAGTGCAACTGGGTCGCCAGCATCTACAAGATTTTTGAAATTTATTCCTTTTACTACTCGTCCGTCTTTTACATCTAGGCACGGAATAATTCTCTTTGTTAGATTTGATATTGGTTTTGTTTTCTTTAAAGCATCCCGCAAATTAATTTTATTTTCATACAGAGCTTTACCTAATATAACAGCAGAAGCACCCAACTTTTTTAACTTTTTTATTGATTCAATATTAGAAATTCCACCGGAAGCGATAACTTTAAAACCTAAGTCAATTAATTTTTGGATAGCTTCAAAATTCGGTTCGGTTAAAGTTCCATCCTTGTCTACATCAGTAAAAAGTATTTCAGCTACGCCCAAAATCTTCAGTTCTTTTGCAAAATCCAAATAATCTTTACTGGTAGTTTCTTGCCAGCCGTTCGTGGTAATTTTGCCTTTCCTTGTTTCCACAGCGACAACTATTCTATCGCTACCAAATTCTTGAATTAAAGAAGACAAAAACACTAGATCTTTAATAGCCCTAGTACCTATCACTATTTTCCTTACTCCATTATTTAAATATGTTCTTGCAGTTTCAATATCTCTAATACCACCCCCAACTTCAATGGGAATACCAACAGTCTTAGCGATATTAAGTATCAATTCTTGATTTACAGGTTTGCCAATTTTTGCCGCGTCCAAATCAACAACATGCAGAATTTTTGCGCCTTGTTGCTCAAACTTTTTGGCTACCGCCAAAGGATCGGAAGAATAAATTTTTTTACTATCAAACTCTCCTTTGGTTAATCTCACGCATTTGCTGTCTAAGATATCCATTGCTGGTAAAATTTTCATAAGTCGCAAAAGTTATATAGTAATTTTAAACCCCATTCTCCAGATTTTTCAGGGTGAAACTGTACAGCATAGAAGTTGTTTTTTTGAATAATTGCAGGAAAATCAATCCCATAGGCTGTTTTTCCAATCACAAATTCACCTTTCGTTTCCATATAGTATGAGTGAACAAAATAGAAGAAGCTGTCATTTGGAATACCAGAAATTAAGGGAGATTTTTTCACGAACTCCACTTTATTCCAGCCCATGTGGGGAACTTTTAGATCATTTTTAAATCTCTTAACTTCGCCAGAAATTATGGACAAGCATTTTGTATTTCCCTCGGGCGAGAAGTCGGCAAATAATTGTAAACCCAAACACACCCCTAAAGTTGGAATTTTGAGTTTCGGCAGAATATCCGCAAAACCGCTTTCATTTAGTTTTTCCATAGCACTACCCGCAGCTCCAACACCGGGTAAAATAACTTTATCAAAACCAACAAGTTTTTTAGGGTCATTGATAATTTCAAAAGACCTACCAAGCGAAGTTAAGGCATTGACAACACTTTGCAAATTACTTGCTCCATAATCTATTATTGCTATTTTCATAGAATCCCTTTTGTGGAGGGTAATTTATTTTTCTGTCTAGAATCTGCTTCGACCGCCATTCGTAAAGACTTTGCAAATGCTTTGAATATTGCCTCTATCTTGTGGTGTTCATTCTTGCTGTATTTTACATTTATGTGGATATTGGCTTTCAGAGACTCCGCAACTGATCGAAAAAAGTGTTCTACCATTTCAGTTGGTAAATCTCCAACTTTTTCTCTTTTGAGGTCGCAGTTAAAAACTAGATAAGATCTGCCACCCAAATCTATTGCTACTTCCACCAAGGTGTCGTCCATAGGCAAGAGAAAACCGTAGCGCTTGATTCCTTTCCTTTCTCCCAGCGCTTTTAAAAGAGTTTCGCCTAAAGTTATTCCAACATCTTCTATTGTGTGGTGGTCATCTATTTTCAAATCTCCTGTTGCTTTGATGTCTAAATCAATAAGGGAGTGTTTGGAAAGCTGTTCCAACATGTGATTAAAGAAATTTATTCCAGTATCAATATTGAATGTGCCTTGTCCGTCAAGATTGCACCCTATAAACACTTCCGTTTCTGCCGTGTTTCGTTCAATACTAGCCAATCTTGGGAAATTTCCATTTACTTCAACTTGGTAAAATCTAACTCCAATATTTTTAGCTAGTTCCTCATCACTTTTTCTATCTCCAACCACAAAAGATTTTTGAAAATCTATATCTTCTTTTAAGAATTTTTCTAAAAGCCCTGTTTTGGGTTTTCTACAATTACATTCGTCCTTTTCAAAGTGAGGACAAATAAAAATTTTATAGAAAGATATACCTTCTTTTTTAAACACATCAAGAAGTTCATTTTGTACTATTTCAAAATCACGAGCAGGAAAAGATTTTGTTCCTAAACCATCTTGATTAGATATCATGACTAGCTGATAGCCGGAATTTAAGAGAGTTTTTAATCCCGAGAATACATTGGGTAAAATTTCCAGTTTTTCTAGGCTGTCTATTTGCTTGGTATCCTGTGGCTCATAGATTAAAACCCCATCACGATCTAGGAAAGCTATTTTAAGTTTTTCTATTGTTTTTTTCATAGAATTTTGGTTAATGACTTTATTAATAAATCATTTTGCTCGGGCGTTCCTACTGATATTCGTACACAATCCTTTAACAGGGGCTTGGAATTAAAATCTCTAATAATAATTCCATAATCCACGACTAATTTTTTTGCAATATCCGAAGCGTTTGGATAATTTACTAGCAAAAAATTTGCCTCGCTTGGAAAAACCTTAAAACCCAGATTGTTTAATTTATCTGCGAGTTTTTTTCTTTCCCTAAGAATTATTTTTCTAAAATCCAACATTTTTTGATAATTCTTTAGAACTTCAATAGCAAGGCCACTTGAAATCCGATTCAAGTTATAAGGCAATTTAATTTTATTTAAGTATTCGATTGCTACTTCTTGCGCTACTGCATAGCCAACCCTAATACCCGCCAACCCCCATGCTTTCGAGAATGTACGAAGAATAACCAAGTTTTCTTTGTCGGGAATTTTTTTGACCAGAGAAGATTTGGAAGCAAATTCAATATACGCCTCATCCACAACAACTATTCCTCTAAAATTATTACATATAGTTTCTACATCTTCTAAATTGACCAAAGTTCCTGTTGGATTATTGGGCGAACAAAGGAAAATAATTTTAGTTTTAGAATTAATTTGTGAAAGTAAGTTAGGAATATCTATCTGAAAATCCGGTTTCAGTAAAAGACTTCTTACATTTACTCCCACGATTTCAGCCGCCACTTTATACATTCCATAAGTAGGTTCTAGCACGATTATTTCCTCATCTTGCTCAACAAAAAGCCGAATCAATAGATCAATTATTTCGTCTGACCCACTTCCCACAAAAATATTTTTTTCTGAAACATCTAAGAATTGTCCTAGAGCTTTTCTTAAATCCATAGACAAAGGGTCGGGATAACGGTTTAGTTCAGGATAATATTCAGTAGAAATTACACTACCAAGAGAATTTTCATTGGCATCCATAAATACGCCCTTTTGGTAAAGGCTTCGAGCTGAGCTATATGCTTGAAAGTTTTTTAAGTTTTTGCGTATGAGTGAGGTAATCATAAAGTTTTATTGAATCTAATACTAATTGCATTTTTGTGAGCATCTAATCCTTCTCTAGTAGCTAAAACCTCAACCGTTTTTCTCAATTTTTCAATTCCGTTCTTACTAACTCTTTGAATTTGCATCTTTTTTCCGAATGATTCCACAGAAAGTGCAGAAAACATTTTTGCATATCCTGAAGTGGGGAGAGTGTGGTTGCTACCAGTCGCATAATCTCCAAGTGGTTCACTTGAATATTTACCTAGAAATACCGAGCCTGCATTATTAATTTTCTCAAGTATCTCATTTTCATTTTTACTAATAATTTCTAAGTGTTCGGGTGCATATTCGTTAATTAATTTACACGCCTGATCATCATTTGGAACTATGACAATGAAACTGTTTTTCAAAGATTCCTTAATAATCTCTTTTCTCTCCAAGTTTTCCGTTTGTTTTTTAACTTCCGTTAAAACTTGTCTTGCTATAAGTTGTGATGGTGTTACGAGGATTGCTTGCGAATCTTCTCCGTGTTCAAGTTGTGAAAGTAAATCAGCGGCTATCCAAATAGGATTGGCATCTTTATCAGCAAATACTAAAACCTCTGAAGGTCCCGCTGGCATATCTATATCCACCTCTCCATACACAAGCATTTTGGCCGTGGTCACGTATTGATTTCCCGGTCCAAATATTTTTGAAACCTTAGGTATGGATTCTGTGCCATAGGCCATAGCCGCGATTGCCTGTGCTCCTCCAGTCTTGAAAATTTTTGAGATACCACAAATATCGGCTGCGACCAATACCGCGCTAGGAACTTTGCCGTCTTTTCCGGGTGGTACACATAAAATAATTTCCCTGCAACCGGCAATCTTGGCTGGCACTCCAAGCATAAGCACAGTAGATGGATAAGAAGCCTTACCTCCGGGGATATAAAGTCCAACTTTCTCAATTGGTCGAAATTCTCTCCAAACGCTTACGCCTTTGGCTGTAGTAATAGAAGCCTCCTTTATCTTTACATTAGTCTTGTGGAATTTTTCAATATTGGCTTTGGCTATTTTAAGAGCTTTTACAACTTCTTTAGATTCCTGTTTATAAGCTTCAGCAATTTCTTCCTTGGAAACTTTAAGTGTTTTCAGTTCAACTCCGTCAAACTTTTTAGACAAAGAAAATAATGCTTTATCTTTATTCTTTTGCACATTTTTTATTATTTCTAAAACCACTTTTTCCACATCAGTTTTTTTGCTCTGCCTTTTTTTAATCAGGTTCGTTATTTTCAATACTGAGTATTTTTTTGTAGATAAGATTTTCATGAATTATTTACTTCGTTTTTTAATTTCGGATTCGACTTGCTCCAAACTAACATTTTTCTCCGCTAATAAAACAAACAAGTGATACAAAAGATCGGCAGTTTCTTCAATAAGCCGTTTTTGTGTTTGTTTTTGAGCCGCATGAATAACTTCCAAAGATTCTTCGGCTACTTTCAAAGATATTTTATCTAGCCCAGCCTTGAAAAGGGATGTAGTGTATGACCCTTTAGGAAGTTTTTGTTTGCGACTAATGATAGTGGAAAATAAATCCTTTACTGAACCGCTATTAGGAATTTCAGAAAAACAGGTCATATCTCCTGTGTGACAAATCGGGCCTTTGGGTAAAGCTTTTATTAGTAAAGTATCAGTATCACAATCTAATTTAATATCCAAAACTTTTAATGTATTTTTGCTTGTTTCGCCTTTCATCCATAATCGTTTTTTAGTTCGACTATAAAACCACACAAAACCAGTTTTCATTGTTTTAGTAAGTGCTTCTTGATTCATATAACCAAGCATCAAAACTAATCCTGTAGAAGAATCTTGAATTATGGCGGGTATTAAACCTTGAACCTTTTCCCAATTTATTTTTTTGATGTTTACTTTTGTCATATATTTATTTTAATAAGAGTTCTTTCAATTCCTGTTTTCCATTTTTCGCTACATCATTTGTAATTAACAAAGCTTTAGAATCTAAAATGGTTACAAGCGGTATTAAGTTATGAGCCTTTAGGGTATTACCAGTTTGGACAACATCACAAATTGCATCCGCTAAATTTAATTCGGGAGTTATTTCAACCGATCCTGATATAGGAATAATGGCGGAGTTAATATTGTTCTGAATTAAGTAATCTTTTAAGAGTTGCGGGTATGTAGTCGCTATGCGTTCTCCCTCCAAATCTTTTGGAGTTTTTATTAGTGAGTCCTCTGGTACAGCAATAGATAAGCGACATTTAGCAAAATCTAATTCACGAATTATCTCTGCCCTCATCTGCTTTTCCAGTAAAACATTTTTTCCAACAATAGCAAAATCAGCAATACCTCGACTAACATATTCGGGAATATCGTCATCACGCAAAAGAACAAGGTCTATATCTTTACTCTCGCATTTTTGTACTAAAGAATGACCATTAGGCGCAAATCTTAGACCAAGAGAACTTAGGAAAGACAAACTGACTTCGCTCAATCTTCCATTTTTCTGTATTGCAATTTTTAATCTGTCGTTTTTCATATCTCGCTATATCCTTTAAAGTAATTAGTAATTTGATTTTGTGGAATAGTTTTCTGCTTTCCAGTTTTCATCATTTTAATAGTCACTTCGTTTCGTGATACTTCCTCCGGCCCACAAATTACAACAAATGGAATTTGTTTCTTATCCGCGTATTTCATTTGCTTGGTAATTTTTGCTGGCTCAAAATATATCTCCGCATTAATACCCGCTTGTTGTATTTCACTCAACAACTTTACGGAAGTAGCCAAAGTACTATCATCGAAATAAGTGACTAATACTTGCGAATTCAAGGTGAGGTCTTTAAACAAGCCCAATTCCTCCATGGCAACTATTATTCGGTCAAATCCGAAAGCAACTCCAACTCCACTAAATTGTTCCGGGCAGAATAACGAACATAAATCGTCATATCTACCGCCAGCGCATACCGCGCCGATAGCAACTTCAGGAAAAAATACTTCAAAAATTATGCCGGTATAGTAATCAAGACCACGAGCTAGGCTTGGGTCAAACAATAAATTTTTGTCAGCAATATTGAACAAACGAGCAAGTGAAAAAAACTCTCTTATCTCCTTGGTTTCATACTTATCAAGTAATTTAAGTTTTTCTTCAGTTGTTCCAGTGATAGATACAATATCAAGCAGTTCTTTCGCAGACGATTCGTTAATAAGTGGTTTTAATTCTTCTATCACACCCTTGCGATCAACTTTTTCTAATTTGTCCAAAATACGAATAACCGCAGATTGTTTTTCAGCCGGTATTTTTAAACTATCCAGTATATTATTGATTAAGCGACGACTATTGAATTTAATAGTAAAGTTTTCAAATCCTATTGTGGTAAAAACTTTTGCTATTACTCCTGCAATTTCTGCTTCAGCAAGCAAGTTTGTAGTACCGATAATATCAACATCGCATTGATAAAATTCTCGGTATCTGCCTTTTGCTGGTCTATCTCCTCGCCAAACACGATCAATTTGATAGCGCTTAAACGGCATAGGAAGATTTTTAAAGTTGGTTGCTACTAAGCGGGCGAATGGAACGGTTTGATCATATCGCAGAGCAATATCTCGTCCGCCATTATCCTTAAAGCGATAGACTAGTTTAGAAGCCTCGTCGCCATACTTTCCCAGAATTGTCTCTGCATATTCAATTGCCGGTGTTTGAATGCTGTCATAACCGAAATTGATAAATGCTGATTTTATTTTATTCATTGCGTACTCGCGCTTTGCCATATCTTCGGGCAAAAAGTCACGAGTTCCTTGTAAGATTTTTGGTTTGATAAATGTTTTCATATTTTTAGTGTTAGTTAATAAACTTTTTAATAGTTCCTTGTAATAAACAAAAACCCCTCCTCAAACTTGAGAAGGGGTTTTTGTTTTGTATCTTAAAATTTCGAATATTAAGACGACCCTTTCGCAAGTTTGAGAGGGGTATGATGATGGTTAGCAAGGCGAGCTATGACTAAACGATATCCGCCAAGCGAGCCATTAAGCCATTTTGATATTCGGGCAATAGTTGTAGAAGAAAGGCCAGTATTTTTAGTAATGGTTAAATAGTTCACATCTTTTGATAAAAGACGCGCAGTTTCAAGACGATTAGCGAACTCTTTTATGTCCTTTTCAGTCATAAGGTCACGCATAAAACGCTTTGCCTCATCAGCATTTTTCAGGGCCAAAACGGCCTCAACTAGTTGTTTATTCTCTTTTGTATTCCAATTCACTTCTGTCATATACCTACTTTAGCAAACTAAAGCAATTTAGTCAAGTAAAGTTATCCACACTCGAAAAATGCCCGCATTCCTCCCTAAACCCCTCCTGCGGGCAGAATTCAGAATCTCGCCAAAAAAACATTCAGCCGAGGAAAAGCGGAATCCGCCATCCCCAAACTTTTGTTTCCGCTTTTCCGAGTCCATTTGAATTAGCACATTAGTAGAGCGTAGTAGGAATATTAAAATTAGGAAAAATGTCGAGCGTAAGATTAGTAATTACCTTGGAAATAGGTTCGAGCTTTGTTTAAAAGACACTCCGCAATCAAAGTCAAAGATTTCTCGCCAAAATTTTCGCGCGCAGAGCGAAGCTCTGCGTAGTGTTCATAAGGGTGCCCGGACGCTAGGCGTCCGGAAAGATGCAGGTTCGAGCCAAAGATTTTTTGGAGGGAGAGTTTTTTGGAGGGGAGGTCGGCTGTTTTTGCTATTTCGTCTAGTATTGAAGCATCTTTTATCCATTCTCGCGTCGGTTCGATCCACACAGAAGGGTTTCGTAGAAGTTTAGCAATTTGCTCTTCTACGGACTTCTTCTCGGACAAGAGCGCCCGGCGGCGTTCGAGGTATTCTTCGCGATCAATATCTTGAGCGACATATACATCCGTTAGTCGTTTGAGATTACTGGAAACATCTTCTATTTCTTTTCGCAAACTTTCAACCGCCTGCGACGCAGAAATACCGGCTTTGCTTTCTTCTTTTTCTAACACAGAAAATAATTCTGTTGCCCATTCCTTCGGCATTGTATACGAACTAAGGATCACTGAAAGCTGGCGGTTTAATTCTTCTTCTCTTATGCACGGCTCAGGGCATTTCTGTGTTTTAGACTTTTTGGTGCAGTGATAATAAACATATCTGTGCGTATTACCATTTTTCTGTCTTTTGATTCGTATCTCTCCGGTTATACTCATTCCGCAAGAAGCACATTTGAGTAGCCCGCAAAGTGGCCGAGGGTCAGTGGCAACATCAAGCCTTTGTGATCTGCCTCGCAAAACAGCATTTGCTTTATCAAAAAGTTCTTTACTAATAATTGGTTTATGATTGCCTTCGTACATCTCCCCTCCGTGGCGAAAGTGTCCGTAATAAAATGGGTTTGTGAGAATGGACGATATGCGAGAAATATTGCACCTATTGTTTTTTCTTGATTTTAGACCAGACTTTTCCATAAATTCAGCGAGGTATTTAAGGTTGTGTTTCCCGGTAGCATAAAGCTCAAATAACTTTTTCACTACTTTGGCATCTTTATGCACTTCTATTTTCTTGGTAGCAGGATTATTGATGTATCCTATCGGAGCGAAACTCGGAAATTCGCCGCGCCGCGCTTTCTGCCTTAATCCACGAGCGGTATTTTCACTCAATTGCCGGACATATTCATTAGCCATTCCCAGTTCAACAGACATCATTAAAACATTGTCGTTGGGATAATGGCTTTGGTTATGCGTTTGAATATGTTGAATTATCCCTTGTTGTAGAAGCCATTGAATTTTACCGCTATCTACTGGATTGCGCGACAAGCGGTCAATTTTCCAGCAAACAATTCCTTGTGCTTCGCCTTTTTGGATTCTTGATAACATTTCATTAAATATCGGCCGGCCTGGCACTTTCGCAGAGCGTTTTTCTATAAATTCTTCTACAACATTTAAATTTTCTCGCTTCGCCAATTCTCGCAATTCGGCAAGCTGAGCTTCAATAGAGAGGACTTGCTTGTCCTCGACATCGGTTGATTTGCGAGCGTATAAAAAGTAATTCATAACTTTGATAGGTTATTTATTATTTTTGCATTTGTTCTAGGGCTCTATTTACAATGTCCGCCACTAAATCCTTTCTGGCTGTTGCAAGGACTGGTAATGCAGCCATGACAGAAGGATTTTTTGTGGGAAGTAATTCCACCTTGCCTTTATTAAAGTCAGCAAGATTGGTAAGAAACTCGTCTAGCCAAGAAGGAGTAATAGTTAAAACTTGATCAAAATCAATTTGAACAAGAACTTCTGGATTTAGTTGTGGACGAATTGCATTAAATGCCTCTTGTCCTAGAGGACGGGACACAAGCACATTTCCAAATTTTTTAAGATGAATA
>Ga0209541_10011070_pt1 | contig 14191 bp, 18 predicted proteins | sample RifCSPlowO2_01_FD_184027 | JGI IMG/M metagenome (GOLD analysis project Ga0209541, IMG submission 184027) | Groundwater microbial communities from Rifle, Colorado - Rifle CSP2_plank lowO2_0.1 (SPAdes) (version 2) | ecosystem: Environmental > Aquatic > Deep subsurface > Groundwater | place... | reverse complement strand
ATTTTTATTGAAAATTCAAATATGCTGAACCATAATTATTGCACAGTTATAAAATAAGCGGTGTTTGGTGTCCAAAGCAAAAAGGTGATAGTAATGTATGTCAATTGGACACCAAAATTACGACGATACATAATAAACCAGTGGAAACTAAGAATAACTCCGGTAAGCCAGATAGCAAGAGATAGAAGAGTTCCAAGAAGAACAATATACCATCTCATTGAAAGGTACAAAAGATATGGATATGCTGGCTTAGAGCCAAAGCCAAAAGGCAGGAAAAAAGAAGTTTTAAATCCTCAATTCGTTAGTCTGATTGATGATGGGTGGCACAAGCACAAATGTGGAAGCCACAAGATGTGGCTTAGGTTGAGAAACATGGGATTTGACGTTTCAGAGCGAAAAATACAGGAAGTGTTCAATGAGAAAGGATTCAGGACAAACAGAAGGGAAAGGCCTAGTCAGATAAAGTTTGTAAAGTACGAAAGGCAAAAGCCAAACGAGCTTTGGCATACTGATTGGGCAGAATGCCCATTCACAAAGCAGCACATTATTGCTTTTATAGATGATTGCTCTCGCGTGCTAATTCACGCCGAATATTTTGCACAGGCTACTGCCGAGAATAGTGTCATCGCTTTCAGCAATGCCATATCACAATATGGCAGACCGGAAGCTATTTTAACAGATAATGGAACACAGTTTACGCCTGCAAGAGGCGATAAAGGTTCTTTTACACTGTTTTGTGAAGAACAAGGAATTAAGCATATTTTAGGACGGGTACACCATCCTCAAACAAATGGCAAGATAGAGAGATGGTTTGGAACTTACAAGCAGGAATATGACGAGAGATTTAGCTGTTTAAATGACTTTATTAAATACTATAATGAAGATAGGCTGCATCAGGGAATTGGATACCTTACACCACTTGAGAAATACAAAAGTGCAAAATTATTGATTTAGGTTAGTTGATTAATCTAACCAAATCGCACGTCTGGGTTAATGTACCAACATTCATTCTCAAATATTCTTTGGTTTGACTTATTGTGCCTAAATCACGAACAAAAATACCCGCTGTTTCTAATATGTTTCTAACGCTTTCTTTCTTTATTGTTTTATGCTTAAAGAGGATAAATCCAGCATGAGTTTGTACGACTTCAAAATTCATCTTAGTTAATTCTTTTGAGAGGAAATCCATGCTTTTGTTAACTTCTTTTACATAATTCTTTACAAAAGGCGTGTCTTTTAAGATGGCTTCTCCAGCTATTTGTGCTAAAACATTTACACTTTTAAAATTGTAAATCTTTGATAAATCCTCAATTCTATTCTTATTTGCTGTAACATACTCCAAACGCAAACCAGCAATAGACAATGCTTTAGAAAACGAACGAGTTATGATAAATGGGTTATTTTGTAAGGAGCGATCTTTTTTACGCACCTATTAGGCGTTATCATATAATTATTAAATTATCTTTAATATTAAAAGCTATCTTTTTTGAGTTTAATAGGTGGCATTTACTTTATAGATCATTATTGATTTACTTCCTTCTTAACCCATTTATCATATCTTTCGTTCGCTTCCGCATCAATCTTGAGGATGCAAGGGACATCATAACTGTGCAATTTAGAAACCTCCTCCTTTATTTTCCCGTAATTTTTATCAATGGTTTTGGCTATAATAGCAAATTCTTTATCATCCTGTATTTTTCCTTCCCACCAATAAAGGCTTCTTATAGGGTGGATATTGGAGCACACTATTAATCTTTTTTCCAGCAGATGCCTGGAAATCTTTACTGCCTCCTTTTCGTCTTTGCACGTTATATAAACCAAAGCCATAATAAGCGTTAATCTCTTATTTTATTTAAAATTATTTATTTTTGTCGTTTCTAAATTCCAAATCTAAATATTTAAAAGCCAGCATCTATTCCTTTTTATTATGGCAAAATTTATTTTTACCAATATGTTGGGAAGTTTTGTTTTTGATGAAAACTGCAGCGTTATAGACCAGGCTCTGTTCAAGGATATTGACCAATATAAAAATAAAAAACAATACCAAGAAAAATTAATTCAAAAACACAAAGGCCTGGCTGAGCCAGATGACAGGCAATTATTCAAAATCCTGTCTTTCTTCAAAAACAGAGAGTATTTTTCAGAATTTCACAAAAAAAATCTTGAGCTGACTAAAAAATCAATAAAAGAGTCTGTGAATAATGGCTTGTTTATAGTCCAGACAGCAAGCAGTATCGGGGAGATTGACAAAACCCTTAATTTACTGACAAAAAGGCTGAGGGAATGGTACTCCCTATATAACCCTGAAGCTTCAGATAAGATAAAGGAGCATGAGAAATTTGCATTATTAATAGCAAAAAAGTCAAAATCCCAATTATTGAAGGAATTAAATGTTGATGAAAAAGACTCTTTTGGAGCTGATTTAAGGGAAAAAGACATTTCTGTGATATTATTGCTTGCAGCGCAAATAAACAGCTTCTATGCGCTAAGGGCCCATTATGAAAATTATCTTAAGGAGCTGGAAAAGGAAACCTGCCCTAATTTAGCCACTATTCTTGGAGTTACTATGGCTGCAAAGCTCATAGAGCATACTGGCTCCTTAAAGAGGCTTGCTGAGATGCCCGCTTCCACACTTCAGGTTTTAGGCGCGGAAAAGGCATTGTTCAGGCACATGAGGAATAAAAAGAATAGGCCCCCAAAATTTGGGCTCATACATGAGCATCAGCTAATTCAAAAATCAAAAAGAGAGATGTATGGCAAAGTGGCAAGGGCTTTGGCGGACAAGGCAAGCATCGCAGCGAGGGTCGATTATTTCAGGGGCAAGTTTATCGGTGACAAATTAAAGAAAGAATTAATTGAAAAGTTTAAAATAGAATATTGAGCCAATGAAAAAATTACAATAAATAAAATGGATACTAATTCAATAAAAAACAAATCAAAATAAAAATCGGAAAAAATGAAAAATTATCATATGGATTATTGGCAAGATGATATCAAAATCAAAGATATTTGAGGTTTACGAGGATAAAGCAAGAAATAAGCTATATACCGCAAACTTAACTCCTGGAAAGAAAGTTTACGAGGAAGCTTTAGTAACTCAAAACAGCATTGAATACAGGGAATGGGACCCCTACAGCAGCAAATTAGCAGCTTTAATCGTGAATAAATGCCAAAACATCTTCATAAGGAAAGATTATGTTGTTTTGTACCTTGGAAGCTCTACAGGAACAACCGTTTCCCACGTTTCTGATATTGTCGGCAAGGATGGCTTTGTATTTGCGGTTGATTTAGCCCCAAGAGTCATGCGTGATTTAATTTTTAACCTGGAAGCAAGGAAAAATATAGCTCCTATTCTGGAAAGCGCAAACCACATTAGCAAACTAATGGAAAGGATAAGCATAGTTGATGCCGTTTACCAGGACTTAGCCCAGAAAAACCAGGTCGATATATTCCTGAAAAATATAAGCTTATTTTTGAAAAAAGACGGCTATGCATTATTGGCTGTAAAAGCGCGCAGTATAGACGTTGCCAGGAATCCAAAGCAGATTTTCAATGAGGTAAGAAGGCAATTGGAAAATGAGGTTACAATTGTTGACTACAGGACTTTAGAGCCATATCAAAAGGATCATGCTATGTTTGTGGTTAAGAAGAAATGATTCTCCCAATAATTTTTTAAACAACGGAATTCCACTTATGTGCCATAAGTGGCTTGCGTGTACTATCAAATAACATGGAATTTTGTGTGCTCGAAAACAAATAAAAATGCTTCGCATTTTTAGTGTTCCAGAAATCAAAGATTTTCGAGAACCACCCATCATTGGTGTAATTCCGAGTCCTCGAAAAACAAAGTTTTTCGGGATGCCGGAAATCTCTGATTTCCCAGCATGTCAAAAACCACTTACTATTGCTGATAATAAATCATGCCACCCATCTCTGATGGTTTGAACTTGTTCAAACCTACGAACGTTAGTGAGTATGGGTGGTTTTTGACATGGCAAGTTAAAGACACTTACCCTGAGGATATATCCTGCTATTCCGCAACCTTTAAATTAGGATATATATTTCTGGCAGATGGTAAACTTATATGGATTCTGATAACAAAACAGGAACATTCCGCTTGAAAAAAGGCCTTGCAGAGATGCTTAAAGGCGGGGTAATTATGGATGTTGTTACAGCCCAGCAAGCTGAAATAGCTGAGAAAGCAGGAGCTGTGGCTGTAATGGCTTTGGAAAGGGTTCCAGCTGATATAAGAAAATCGGGAGGAGTGGCAAGGATGGCAGACCCCAAAAAAGTAAAAGAGATAATGAAAGCTGTTACAATACCCGTCATGGCCAAGGTAAGGATAGGCCATCTTGCCGAAGCCAGGATTCTTGAGTCATTAGGCGTTGATTATATTGATGAGAGCGAAGTACTGACCCCTGCTTCTGAAAAGCACATTCACAAGCATAGTTTTAAAGTTCCATTTGTCTGCGGCGCAAGAAATCTGGGGGAAGCATTAAGAAGAATAAATGAAGGAGCGGCAATGATACGCACTAAAGGCGAGCCTGGAACAGGAAACATAATAGAGGCTGTTAAGCATATTAATCTCATAAATGAAGAAATTGAGAAGCTGAAAAAAATGCCAAGAAGGAAATTGCAAAGAGAAGCGGAAAAAATGAGGGTTCCTTTTGAGTTAGTTGAAACAACAAAAAAAATGCAGAGGATTCCTGTAGTAAACTTCGCAGCTGGCGGGGTAGCAACTCCTGCGGACGCTGCTTTGATGATGCTTTTAGGATGCGATGGTATTTTTGTAGGCTCCGGAGTCTTTAAGTCAAAGAATCCTGAAAAAATGGCAAACGCAATAGTGGAAGCGACAACCCATTACGACAAGCCGGATATAGTTGCAAAAGTCTCCTCAGGCTTGGGGGATGCAATGGAAGGCCTTGAGATAGAAAAACTGCAGTTAAGGATGCAGGATAGGAGCCAATAATGCCAATAAGGTTAAGAAACAGGTTCGGAATTAAAACATTAAAATCATACAACACAACAATAGAGCTCACAACTGATTTCACAACTATTTGATTAAATAAATATGACTTGCAGATTGATAATATAGTGCAATGAAAAACAAAAAAAATAATCACCGAGCGTTTTTGCTTTAAATAATCTGCCAGCGACACGCTCATTTCATTCGCGTGCAATTCACTGGCAAAAACGCAGGCTATGATTTTGATTTTTTCATTGTAGCAAGGATATAAAAAGTGAAATTAAAGAATGAGTTAGCAAATAGCTGTTAATCATAAGATAAAAATTAAAACCATTGTAAAAAATGAAAATTGGCATATTGGCTTTGCAGGGAGACGTAAGGGAGCATGCTAATATGCTTAAAAAATTAAATGCTGAATCCGTTTTAGTTAAACATCCTCAGGATTTGGGGCATATAGATGCATTAATAATTCCCGGAGGCGAAAGCACAACAATTTCCTTATTGATGAGAAAGCATGGTTTAGATAAAAAAATAAAAGAAAAATGCGCCCAAGGAATGCCAATTTACGGGACATGCGCTGGAGCAATACTTTTAGCGACAAAAATCCTTGGCAACAACATGAAGCCTCTGGGCTTAATAGACATAGACATTGAAAGAAATTCTTATGGAAGGCAGATAGACAGCTTTGAAGCTGAATTAAGCATAAGGGAAATAGGCAACTTTAAGGGAGTTTTTATAAGAGCTCCTGTAATAAAGAGATTCTACAATGGAACGGAGATTCTCGCAGAGCACAACAAATTTCCGGTTATGGCAAAACAGAACAACATCTTGATAACAACCTTCCATCCCGAATTGACTAATGATGCAAGAGTGCATCAATATTTCTTAGATATGGCTCGGGAATATAAAAAAATTAAAGATATACAAAAAGATATCGAGCAAATTTAGATTTGAACAGCATGCTTTGTAATTTCTATAGAACAGCTTTTATGCTCTTTGCACCAAGCTTGGCATGCCTTGGCCCATTGTTTGCTTTCATAATAAAACTTGCATATTTCGCATTGATAGTATGTTTTCCCCAAGATTAATGTTTCCTTTACCATTTTATTTTCAAAGCCTCCTTTAGCTTTTCAACATCATAGCATATAATTATTTTTCCATCAATGCCAATTACAGGAACACCTTGCTGGCCTGATTTTTCTATCATTTCCCCGGCAGCCTTTTTATCATCCTCAACATGCACATCATTAAATCTGACTTTGCGTTTTTCTAAAAACTCCCTTGTTTTCCTGCACCAAGGGCATGTTTTTGTTCCGTAAACAGTTACATTCATTTTTTAACCTCCAATTTCTTATTAACTAACCAAAATTTTTTCATTTTCATTCCTAATTATTCTGCAGGATTTAAGCCTATCAACATACTTCACAACATGCCTGTCAAACAGTTTAACTATTGGCAGCATTGTTTCTTTATCCAAGGAATATCTCTTCCACTTCCAGTTTTGCTCTGCAGTTACAAAGCCGCAATTTTCAAGGCATTTAAGGTTATGGGAAACTCTGCTCTGCTCAAATCCGGTTTTTTCGCAAATTTCCGTTACTGTTAAAGGCTTTTCTTTAAGCAAATTAATAATCTCCAATCTAGTTTCATTGGAAAATGCCTTGAAGAATAATCTATGTAAGTTGTCCATTATATGATAAGATTATCATATGAAGTATATAAATGTTTGGAAAAAACAGCAATTTCAATAGAATTCCATATGGTTAAATATGCCCTTCAGCCTTATTTTCTTTACAGAAATTACTGAGTCTGCTCCGCCAAGGTATACCAGCAGGTCTTTTTTGTTTAAATCCATTATCGCTCCAGTAGGAAATACAACATTGCTGATGAAGCCTTTCTTCTCATGTTTTTTAGCAGGCACAAACAATGGCCTGTCTTTTGGGGACCTTGCCAATATTTTCTCCGGGTTTTTAAGGTCCAACAGAATTGCTCCCGCGCTATAGACCTTTTTCTCACCTTTTTGTTTTACGCCATGGTAGATTTCAAGCCACCCTTCCTTTGTCTTTATCGGTGGCGCGCCTGAGCCAATCCTGTCCTGCTCCCAGGAATTTGGCCTTGGCTGGATAATGCTTTTTTCCCTGCCCCAATATACCAAGTCCGGAGAATATGAAATCCAGATGGATGGCTTGCTGAAGCTAAAAAACCCTTCCGGGCGGTGCAAAGCAACATATTTTCCTCTTATTTTCTCGGGAAATATAACAACATCCTTGTTTTGTTCCCTAAAAATAATGCCTTTTCTCCTCCAGTGCACCAAGTCTTGTGAGACAGCTAATGAAGTAGACACCCCTTCATTTAAAGACACTGCAACATACGTAAGCAGATATTGTCCCTTTATTCTTGTAATTCTGGAATCTTCAACCCCGTATTGGCCTTCTGTCGCTGTTCCCGTAAATACAGGGTTTTCCCCCATAGATTCCATATCAAAGCCATTTTCATTCAATATTATTTTTCTGAAATGCGAAAATGTTGTTAATCTGCAGCTGCCGTTTTTGAGGAAAACCACATTATTCTCTTTCCCCACTATATCCGTTTTCTTGACCTTCTCAACTTTTGTTTTGAATCCCCGTTCGCTCGTTATAATCGGGCAGTGCAGCAATTTGCCTCTATGCAGATGGTATTGCTCCGCAACTCTTACAAGCAATAGGATTTTGTTATTGGGAAGCCTTATAGCTCCCGGATTTAAAACGCCCTTCACAGTCCAGTCGGGAAAAGAGGGCTTTAAATCTTCAGGCTTTAGCAGCAGTTTGTCTTTAATTTTCATTTCTAATACCCACCATTCCACAAAACCATTATCACTATTGTAAATAATAAAAGCCCTGTAATGAAATACAACGGCTTCCCTTCCCTGTCCTGGGGCAAAGATTCCCTCACGACCATGTACAGTAAGCCGCCGCCGACAAAGCCCAGCAAAGCCGCATTTCCTGCAGCTCCAATGCCAATAAAACCTGCAGCTATCGCTCCAAGAAAAGCGGAGCTTGCATGAAGCAACCTCAGATGGTATTTTTTTGTTGACCTTCTGGGCAATGAGTCAATAATAATATGCAGTGCGATTGGTATGAACAATAATGTGCTGTCAACAATATTTGCTTCTGTTACTTTAACTAAAATAAACCCCACTACAAAAAAATAGATGAAAGAAGTCGCTGAATGGACAAACCTATGCTCTTTCCTCAACTCAGGCCCAGTAAAATTCTGCCTTATGTATTTTTCAATTACGTGGAAAATACCAAACCCAAAAAGAATCGCTAGAAACAATAACTTGTTTATGGTAATAGCCCCAACGTATATCTCGGGGAGCATTATTAGGAATATGTAAGAAACAGAGACTCCTGCTGCAAAAGAAATGAATTTCATCTTGTTGAGGCTTGGCTTTGAGAAAAGCCCTTCTGTAAAGAAGTCAATTATGCTCAATGCCAAAGCCAAAACATAGCCTATTGCCATTTTATAAAATCATTTGAATTGTTATATTTATAACTTTCCTTTGGCTTTATAGCTTTTATTAGGCATAAAAAACAAAACTAGCTGAAAGCAAAGCATCTCAATTTTATGCTAAAACCGAAATTATTTAAAACTGACATATTTTTGTAGCCTATTATTGGGTGGTTATGCAATGAAACAGTATCTTGATGCTTTGCGCAAAGTCCTGGAGAAAGGAGCAGAGAAGAAAGACAGGACCGGAATAGGAACTAAAGCTATATTCGGGATGCAGATGCGCTTCAACATGGAAGGCGGCTTTCCCGCGATTACAACAAAAAAATTGGCATGGAAAAGCGTTGTTTCCGAGCTATTATGGTTTATTGAAGGCAGTGGAGATGAAAGAAGATTGGCTGAAATACTTTATGGAACAAGGGATAAGGAAAAAACAACAATCTGGACAGCTAATGCAGAAGCCGGCTACTGGAAGCCAAAAGCCAGGTTTGAAGGTGATTTGGGAAGAATTTATGGAATGCAATGGAGGAAATGGAAGACACCGGATGGAAAAGAGATAGACCAGCTAAAAAATGCAATAGAATTAATAAAAACAAATCCATCATCCAGAAGAATCATAGTAAATGCCTGGAATCCTGGCGAGATAGACAAGATGGCCCTGCCGCCATGCCATACTTTCTTCCAGTTTTTTGTAGCTGATAAAAAGCTTTCATTGCAGATGTATCAAAGATCCTGTGATATGTTTTTGGGAGTGCCGTTTAATATTGCCTCATATTCATTGTTATTGTACATGGTTGCTCAAGTTGCCGGCTTAAAAGCAGGAGAATTTGTCCATACTTTAGGGGATGCCCATATTTACTATAACCATTTCGAGCAGGTAAAGGAGCAATTGAAAAGAAAGCCATTAAAGCTTCCAAGATTAAAACTGAATCCGGATATAAAAAATATTGACGGCTTTAAGATGGAAGATATTGAATTATTGGATTACGAGCACCATCCTCCTATAAAAGCTCCTATGGCTGTCTAAAATGATAATCTCTTTTGTTGCTGCAATGGGGAAAAATAAAGTCATAGGCAAAAATAATTCCCTTCCATGGGCTATGCCTGCAGATATGAAGCGCTTTAAGCAATTAACTTTAGGAAAACCAGTAATAATGGGCAGGAAAACCTTTGAAAGCATTGGAAAGCCTTTGCCAAAAAGGAAAAATATTATTATTACCCATGACAAAAATTATAATGCTGAAGGATGCATTGTTGCGTATTCTGTGGATGAAGCGCTAAATGCAGCAAAAAACGCAAAAGAAGTCATGGTTATTGGCGGCTCACAGATTTACAAAGAATTCCTGCCAAGGGTAAATAGGATGTATTTGACAATAATTGATGCTGGCTTTGATGGAGACGCTTATTTCCCAAGCTACGACATAACTGGATGGAAAGAAATATCATATGAAGAGCATGAAAGGGATGCGGAAAACCAATATGACTATGCTTTTATTACATTAGAGAGAAAATAAATTCTTTCACTATGCACAAAAAGGCTTCGCCTTTTTGGCATCCTAAAAATTGGTCTATAGATGCAAGTGTCTGTTCAAACTCAGCCCTTTAGGGCTGAGTAGGACACTTGCCGACCGATTTTTATGATATCATCTCTCTAATCTCGTATTAATCCACCTTTGGATGCTTTTCAGCTGCCTTGCTGCAATCTCCTGCTCATCCAAAAACTTATCAAATTCTGATGTTATGCACAAAAAGGCGATGCCTTTTTGGCATCCTGAACATCCGTTCCGGCGGATTTTCATGATATCCTTGTCTGTTTCCATGGCTATCACCTCCGAGTTTACGAGGAGGCTGGGAACGTCAGTTCCAGCTGCCTCCGAGTTTACGAGGAGGCTGGGAACGTCAGTTCCAGCTGCCTCCGAGTTTTTTTACGAGGAGGCTGGAAGCTTACTTCCTCTGCCTCACCTTTTAGCTTGTAAAGATTATTCTTATATAAATAATTTTATGTTCAAAATATTCTTATCGGAATAATAAGAAATTAATTATGCACAAAGTTATTCCTGCAATCCTTGGAGCAGCAATCTTCCAGAATTTTAAGGCAGCTCTCGCATGCGATAAACCTTTTATCGCAGCTTGTTAAAGCGCAGTTATGGTAGTCAGCAGACGGAATCCTGCATATAATGCACTGGCTTATCGGCTCTGACTTATTATGGGAATCAATGTCTATTGCTGCTCTTGTGTCAAAGACAAAACACTTTCCCTGCCAATGGGCATTTCCGCATTCTTTGCCGTAATTAAGAATTCCTCCATGGAGCTGATAGACCTCATTAAAGCCATTCTCCTTTAGGAAAGCCGATGCTTTCTCGCATCTTACTCCTCCAGTGCAGTAAGTGACTATTTTTTTGCCCTTTAAATCCTTTATAGAATCTAATTTTCCTGGCAGCTGCCTGAAAGTTCTTATAGGCAAAGTGACCGCATTCTCAAATTTCCCGATTTTGGTTTCATACCTGTTCCTGGCATCAACTAATATCAATTCCTCCTTGCTACCCAGCAATTTTTTTAGTTCCCTTGGCTCAACGTAAGGTGCAGCATTCCTCAAATCCACTTCATGCCTAAAAGCAACAATCTCTTTTTTTATATTGACTTTCAGCTTCCGGAATGTATGCTGTGTTACAATGCCCTCCTTGAACTGCATATCGGAAAATCTTTCATCGTCCAGAAAACTCCTTTTGTACCTATCAATCTCTCCATCAGAGCCGGAGAGGCAGCCGTTAATGCCCTCTTGCGCTATCAAGACAGTTCCGAGAAGGCTTAATGAGCTGCATAGCTCAGCCTGATTTTTCCTGAAAGAATCCACATCATCAATCCCGGCATATTTGTAAAACAAAATGTTTTTCATGGCTATAAGAAACAGCAGCAATTTAAAATATTTTTGATTTATTGCCTGCATACCCCCGTTTCTTTGGCAGCTTTTGCAACCGCTTCTGAAACTTTTATAACCACACTTTTATCTAAAGTGTAAGGCAGAATATTGTCCTTCGCCGGCTTTACACAATTTGCTATTGCGCTTGCAGCAGCTATCTTCATCTCATTGTTGATTTTTGTGGCTTTCGCATCCAGGGCTCCCCTAAAGACCCCTGGGAAAGCCAAGGAATTATTAATCTGGTTTGGAAAATCGCTCCTTCCAGTGCCTACAACTGCAGCTACTTTTTTTGCCTCATTTGGCATTATTTCTGGAACAGGATTGGCCATTGCAAATACAATCGCATTTTTATTCATGGCCTTTAAGTCGTCTGCAGTGAGCAAATTCCCCCTGGAAACCCCAATAAAAACATCCGCCCCGCGCAATGCATCTTTTAACGTGCCTTTTCTTTTCTGGCTGTTTGTTATCTTTGCAAGCGCCTTTTTGATTTCATTTAAGTCAGGCCTTCCGTCATAGACAATCCCTTTGCTGTCGCATAATACGATTTCTTTTACAGATGTACATATTTTTCTGTCTATGCCTATGCATAAAAGTAATTTGGCAATCGCTGTCCCTGCAGCCCCAACGCCATTAATCACAATTTTCAAATTTTCAATATTTTTATTTATAACTTTTGATGCATTGAGCAAGGCAGCCAAGACAACTATAGCTGTCCCGTGCTGGTCATCATGCATTACGGGGATTCCCAGATCCTGCAGTTTTTCTTCTATCTTAAAGCACCTTGGCGCGGCTATGTCCTCTAAATTAATGCCTCCAAAAGCAGGCGCTATGTTTTTTACAATGTTGATTATCTCGTCATCATTCTGGTTTTTGATGCATATTGGAAATGAGTCTATTCCTGCAAGCTCCTTAAAAAGAACGCATTTTCCTTCCATCACAGGCAATGATGCTTCAGCACCTATATTCCCCAAGCCTAAAACTGCTGAGCCGTCAGTAACAACAGCGACAGAATTAGCCTTCATTGTATAATCATAGACCTTTTTTTTATCCGCAAAAATCTCCTTGCAGACTTCTGCAACGCCGGGAGTATAGACTAAGCTCAAATCATCTTTTGTGACAATTTTGACTTTGGATTTTACTGCCAGCTTTCCCTTGTTTTCCCTGTGCAGCTTTAGCGCCTCTTCTCTTAGGTCCATTTTAGCAGAATAAAGAAAAATAGGCTGTTTTTAAACCTTTTTATTTAACAAAATCTTTATACTACCACAATAATCGCGTCTTCTATGTGGGTGATGAAACTGTTGTTGGAGTCCAAAGGCCAGTTTTTGGGCAGGATGGCCATCAAACATAAAGTTTCTATGACGGGCTATCCCCTTTCGTATTACAAGGATGACAAATGGCTGTACCTGATTGCATGCGGCTTCATGTTCGGGAAGGAAAAGGACAAAAAAGCGCTGATAAAGGATGCCAGAACGCAGCACGAATTGGTAAAAATAGAGATTAGAAACGACTTTGTGGTCTTAATAACGAAACAGCCGCTTTTTTCAGAGCCGGTGTACGATCCGAGAATCATCAGGCCTGAGCCCGTTACCATCAACCACAAGGAAAAGAAGCATGTGTGGAGCTTGGCGTGCTTTGACAAAAAATTGCTGATGGGGGTGTTTACTTTTGCGAAGAAATATCTTGGCGCTGAGCTGTTGAAATTAAAGGAGGAGAAAATCTCCAACATTTCCATCACAAGATTGCTTCCGGAGCTGACAAAAAAACAAAAATGGGCATTAGAAATCGCCATCAACAACGGCTATTATGACTACCCCAAGAAAATAAACATGGAAACCCTTGCCAAGCTGATGGGCATCTCTTACTCCACCTACCAGGCGCATCTGAAGAAGGCAGAAGGAAAGATACTGCCCTCCGTCTATAAGGAACTGTAATTCTTGCTGAAAACACGGCAATTGCCGTGGGAAAATTAATGTATATGTAAAAGAATACTACTTTTCGATAGTAATAATTTTGGTGGTGGGGATTGAATCCTCTTTTAGAACATGAGAAACCTATACAAATTACAAGGGACTCTGCACGAATCAAATTTGCTAGACGGAAAAATATCGCTAAGGACCAGATATGCTGGCGCTGTACAGAATGAACGCGTAAGAGAAATTCTTGATATTGAAACGCCGCCAATCACGGATTTAACAGGCATGTTGGGTATAGAAAACTGCGGCCGTGTTTATGCTGTCCGCATGGATCTAAACAGGGGCGCGGACAATCATAAAAAGCCAGTAGTTGCCGGGCTGATATTAAGAGGCGTTCTTCAGGGTAGAATCCCAAAAGAGGGGATTGACACATTTATTGATGGTGGGAGCTTTAATTCTGCGAGCGCCGTAAAATATTATGCGGATAGGTTTGGGATGAGGGGAACTTATGTAATGTCACGATTATTTCCCCAGCATATAGTTGACCTCCTCGAATCTGATAATTTTGAGGTTATGAGAGCACCATACCGTTACGATAATGCAAGAGAAAGAGAGTTTTATAAACATTTCGTTGAGCTTATGCAACATAGGGATTTTAGAAAGAATAAATTCTGTTTGTGGCATACCAAATATGGCGGTGAAGCAATGTATCCAATTGGAAGACAAATTTCTGCAACTCTTGAAGAAGCGCCAGATTATGTTGTTTCATGTCTTGGGGCGGGCTCTACCCTTGAAGGTCTTCAAATTGCAATGCAAGATTACTTTAAGGAAAAAGGAGATGGAAAAACTCCACAAATAGTAGTTGCTGAGCATGAATTATCTCCATTATTTGTAAAATTCATACCG
>Ga0209541_10011069_pt1 | contig 14193 bp, 10 predicted proteins | sample RifCSPlowO2_01_FD_184027 | JGI IMG/M metagenome (GOLD analysis project Ga0209541, IMG submission 184027) | Groundwater microbial communities from Rifle, Colorado - Rifle CSP2_plank lowO2_0.1 (SPAdes) (version 2) | ecosystem: Environmental > Aquatic > Deep subsurface > Groundwater | place... | reverse complement strand
TCTTTATATAGTAGTTTTCTTTAATATTAGTAAGAATACTACTAATAACCAAGAAAAATGCAATTAAGCAAGCTGGAGTCAAAAGCGTATGAAACATTAAAGACGAATAATCTGGCTATTTTTAAGGCTAAAGACATGATGTTGTTGTTAAACATAAACAGAACAAAGGCATATAATACAATAAAAGCATTGAAGAGGAAAAAAGCAATTGAAGCTGTTAAGGCAGGGCTTTATGCCCTTCACGGCACAAGCGAATTGGTAATTGGCTCTTGCTTAAACTGGCCATCTTATTTAAGTTTTTGGTCTGCTCTAAATTATTATGGATTTACAGACCAGCTGCCTAATACAATTTTTTATGCTACAACAAGATATAAAAAAAAGGTTGATAACTATAAATATGTAACGCTCTCTAAAAAAAGATTTTTTGGATACACCAGGGCAGGGGATATAATAATCGCTGAAAAGGAAAAGGCAATAATTGACTCATTGCTGTTTCCGAAGTATGCGGGGGGCATTAGTGAATTAATAGAATGCATCAGAGCAGCTGTAAAAGAGCTGGATAAGGACAAATTAATAGATTATGCTGTAAAGATTAAAAGCAAGGCTGTATTGAGGAGGCTTGGCTTTATTTTGGAGCTGATTGGTTATAAAGGAAAGATGTTGGAAAAGATTGCTAAAAGAACAGGCAGGGGCTATGAGTTACTGGACCCTTCGTTAAACAAAAAGAATAATTTAAATAAGAAATGGCTATTGGACATTAACTATGATATCAATAGATGAGCTTAATGAGGCAAAGAACAAAAGAAAGACTAATCTTTATTATGAGGAAAAAGAATATCTGCAGTATATCTTTCTTAATGCATTGTCAAGGTTTGCAGATAAGTTTGTATTTAAGGGCGGGACATGCTTAAGGATATGCTATGGCTTTGAAAGGGCATCCGAGGATTTGGATTTCAGCACAAAGCTGGGCTTAAAAGAGGTTATAGAAGTTGTTAATCAGTGCCTTAAGGATTTTGCCTTATTGAATATTAACTACCGGGTATATTCAAAAAAGGAATACCAAGGAAATTTCAGGATTGAGGCAAGATTTGAAGGGCCTTTGTTTAAGGGCAACCAATCCTCAACTAATACAATAAAGATTGATTTTAATAAAAGAAAAGTAAAGAATAAAATAGCTAAGGTGGTTCCTCAGCTTTTTTCAGATGTTCCTACATTTACTCTTATAGCTCTTGATGAGAAAGAGATTTTGGCTGAGAAGATAAGGACATTGATAAACAGATGCCAGCCTAGAGACCTTTATGACATCTGGGTTTTGCTTAATAAAGGCGTTGCAATAGATAAAAAACTTTTGACTGATAAATTAAAAGAAGAGAACAGCAAGCTTAAAAATATGCAACTTCCTTCAAAGAAAGCCTACAACAGGGACCTTAAGGAGCTGCTGCATTATTTGCCTCCTTATGAGCAGGTTAAGGATTATGTTTTGAGGATGTTACCGGGACAAAAAGTGTAAGGTAAGCCAATCAAATGTATTGTTAGTGTTGGGTATCAATAAAAAAATATTAATTTAAAATTTCTTTCAAAATCGACAATAAGGAAATTTTTTAGAGCCCATGCCATTGTCAAAAACCGACCCAGTGCTAAAGCACGGGGCGTGTTTTTGAGCATGCTCAGAAATCGCCCTCTTGCTCCGAGCTGAAGCAGGGAGATTGCGAGTGGCGATTTCTGACATTTCAAATTTTTCGCTTTAAAGTCAGGGAAGAAAGCGAAAAATTTGGGATTAAGCCTAATTGAATATGCATGTGATGAATCAACCTGTAAGAAAAAAATAAAAAATATTTAATTTTTATTGATTTGATAAACAAAAAAATAAATACCAAGAACTTTTCTTAACAAAAACCAAAACTATAAATATAACCTTCTTTCTTTATTTTTTGTATTCTAAAATGGACAGCTATGAAAAATTCAAAGAAGAAGCCAAAAAAGCTGCAGATGAGTTCAGGAAGATTGACAAAAAGGAGATAATAAGGCTGATAAGCCATCTGGATGCTGACGGCATAGCAGCGTGCTCTATCCTGATAAAAGCATTAAACAATGACAACAGGAGATATTCCATCTCTATAGTCCAGCAGCTTACTGAGGATGTTATAAATGACTTATCAAAAGAGAAATACAAATATTTTGTTTTTTGCGATTTGGGCTCAGGACAGATAAGCTGCATTAAAGAAAGATTAAAAGACAAGAATATTTTCATACTGGACCACCACCAAACAGAGGATGCGAAAGCAGAAAACATAGTTCATGTTAATCCGCATTTATACAGCATTGACGGCAGCAGGAATATTTCAGGAGCAGGCGTTGTTTATTTGTTTGCAAGCGCATTGGATAAAAAGATAGAGGATATGGCCCATATAGCAGTAATAGGGGCAGTAGGTGATGTGCAGGAAAACAATGGCTTTGAAAGATTAAATGATGAGATTCTGCAGACAGCAATCAAAAAAGGAAAGGTAAAGGTGATAAAAGGATTGAGAATATTCGGCGCTCAAACAAAACCACTACATAAAGTTCTGGAGTATTCTACAGACCCGTACATACCTGGTGTTTCAGGCTCTGAATCCGGAGCTATCCAGTTTCTTAATCAGATAGGGATCAGCCCAAGAAACAGCAGTGGCTGGAAAAAAATTGTCCATTTGGAGAAGGATGAACTAAAAAAGCTAGTAACAGGGATAATAATGAAAAGGATGAATGAGAACAAGCCAGACGATGTCCTTGGCAACGTGTATATATTAACAGAAGAGGAAAAAGAAAGCCCGACAAGGGATGCAAAGGAGTTTTCCACTTTGCTTAATGCATGCGGAAGAATGGGCAAGGCAAGCTTGGGCATTGGAGTTTGCCTGGGTGATAAAAAGATAAAAGAAAGGGCAGTAAAAATCTTAAGCGAGTATAAAAGGGAGATTGTAAATGCCATAAAATGGTATGAGGAATGCAAAGGCGAGCTAATCAAAGAGGATGGGTATATTATTGTGAATGCAAAAGACGATATCATGCCTACAATAATAGGCACATTAGGCTCAATAATATCAAAATCAAACAGTATTGATGAAGGGACATTTGTCATGACGATGGCAAGATTATTAGATGGGAACACAAAGGTAAGCCTAAGGGTAAAAAACAGGGACATTGACCTTAGGGATGTTTTGAAAGAGATTGCTGACGAGACTGGCGGCGAGTATGGAGGCCATATGCAGGCTGCAGGAGCCTTTATAGAAACAGAAAAGGAAAATGAGTTTATAGAAAAGGCAAAGTTAGTTTTGGGAAGAAAATCAATGGAAGAGATAGTTTCCTGACGGAAGGATATAATAAATCAGAACTGAAGTTATAGGATTGTCTTTATCCCGTTTATGTGCTCTGCTGCTTCGCTGCCCTTTTTTGTGAGAGTAAGGACCTTAAGCCTTCCCCTTTTTTCAAAATTTATCAACCCAGCTTTTTCCATTTCCTGAAGGATCTTCACAACATGGGAATATGTGCAGTCAATCTGCTTTGCAAGAGAAGAAGCGTATGTTTCTTTTGCATTTTTTAGGTTTACAAGCATCATAGCGGGCTTTTCCCTGAAAAACACATTAAATATTTTTTTGCTGTCGGTTTCCATAAAACTTAACCCCCAAAAAACTTTTATTGTTATATTTTGGAATATATATTCAGGTATATAAAGGTTTCGGAAATGCGTATTTTTAACTGAATATTATCTTTCAATTCTGAAAAATTTTGAATGCCTGTCTTCTTTAACAAAAATTTTTCTCCTGAATCTTGGCTCAATAAACTCCTCGACAAAGGCTTCATCAACAATGTCATCAGACCAGCCAGACATCACAAGCTTTTCTTTTATATATTTTTTTGTGTGGCCCTCTGCAATATTTTTTTGCATAAACTCCCTCATATTGGTGTATTTCCTGAAAAATGCCTTTTTTATTGAATTTTGCGCCTCATTAACTGCGCTTCTTGAAAATCCTTTTTCAAGCAGCTCAGGAACCAGCTCGCTGAATGCGTAGCCGTCTTTTGCAACAACATCAAAATTCTCATGCAGGTATTCTGACAATTTTATAACTGAGCTTTTCTTAAGCTTGTTCAGCTTGCCTAACTCGTAGCTTACAAAAGAGACAAGAAGCACAATGACAACTATTATTATATTCGGAAGTATGGGTATAATAGACTCCTTTCTTTTGATTTTAATACAGTCTGAAGGGCAGCTCAGCTTATCTTCGCCAAATCCGCAGACCCCGTTGCCGCAGCTGCACCCGGTTTCGTCATAAACCTCTTCTGGACTTATCTTCTTTCCTATAATGATGAACCTGTCATCAGGCGAGCAGTCATCCAGCTCAAGCCTGAAAAAGTTATTTGCGCCAAGCAATGAAACCTGCTCCTTTTGCTTCAGAAGCTCCTCTGAAACAACTTTCTCTATAAGCTGCCTTGCAAGAGGATGATCAATAAGATCTGTATGGGTTACATTAATTTCCCAGTAGTTTTCACACAGGTCATTTATGTATCCTTCTCCAACATGCTGCGCGCTCTTTGTTGATATTATGCCATCATTTTTCTCGTATTCCGCAAAAACTCCGCCCGTGCTCAGCCTAAAAAATGGCAGGTTAAACTCAAGAGGATTTGTTCCTGCAATCACGTAATAGTTTATCCCCGGCACCCTCGGCGTTATCATCCCCCTTATCAGCTCCTGTATAGCAACTCCAGACGGATTGAATGCCTTGTATTCTGATTTTAAGTTCATAAGGTAACCAAGAAGGTTTTTGTAGACATCAATGACAGGAGAGCCTTCATTCGGGGCGCCAACAAGAAGGACTTTCTTTACTTTTTTGAGGTATGAGTAGTATGCAGACGGGTTTTCCTGGTTTTGCCTGTGCGAATGGTATAATGCTTGCTGCACAACAACACCACCAAGGCTGTGCGCGATGATGTAAACCTCATCATAGCTTCCGGAGTTTACCTCAAGATGCTTCATAAGGTCTTTTGCGTTTTCATCGACAGATCTTTCTGAAGGATACGCAAAAACCCACAGCTGATATGGCTGCTGGGTCAGCCTTATGTCGTCAATCATTTCCCGGTATGTAAGCGGCGAGCTTGCAAGGCCATGGACAAGGACAACAGCCTTTCTGCTCGGCTTTAGCGGCTCATAAATCAGGTTCAATGACGAGTTAAGGCAATCGCCGCATAAAACGCCCATCAAAGCAAATGTTGCTTCGTGCTTTTCGTTGAGGTATTTGCTTATGTCACTGATTTCTGCGGTAACTGTCCTTTTTTTGCTGTCTATCGCGCCGCCCATGTAATCCCAGCCTGATTTTGTTTTTGCGTACATTGATATGCTGTCTTTTTCAAAGCCAGTCTCATTCGGGTAGGGCATCTTTATTATTGTCCCAATCTCTCCCTTATACTCCCCAAGGTTTAGTATCATTGGCGTGCCAACTATTTTCAGCGAGGGATTTTTTGCCTCTTCAATTGGAGCGCGGGGCATTGATAATTTTGCCACAAGGCTGCCAAAAACAGAGCCATAGAACCTTACCTGATAATTCTGTGGATTGACAAGATACTGGTTGAAAGAGGTTAGGTTAAGCGTTGCTGACTGGATTTTCAGAGGCATTGCTTTAGGCTCAAGATAATCTGTTTTCCTTAAGAACTCTTTTGAGAGCTCTGGACCGCATTGCAGCTTTGAGACTTTTTCCAGGGCAGCTGGCTTGCATTCAATGCCTTGGCATCTTAATGCCATAACTTCAATATAGTTGTTAGGCACGCTTACCGTAAGGTCAAGATGGCCCACGCAGTTGAGGTTGAAAGGCTTTAGCACAGCTGAATAATTTGAAGGTATTTTAATGAATTCTGTAAGCTCTTCCTCGTCAATATCTATTGTTTTCTGGTATGTCTCATTGACAATGATGCATGGAACAGTCCTTTTTGTTATTTCTGCGCCCTTTTCTGCGTCAATTCCATAAGGCTGTGAGTGATCAGAGGAAGGGTAAATAAAGCACAATGGCGTGCATAAAGAGCATTCCCCCGTTATCTCGCCACAGGAATTTTTGCATCTTGATTCAATTCCATCTGGGCATTTTATTACAGAATCAGAGCATTTGACGCCAGCACACCTCTCTCCCAGCTTTTCAACAACACTGATAAGCCAAGTTCTTGATTCTGAAAGCTTCAGGTCTGATATAACAACTGTTACATTGTATTCCCCTAGAGAGGAAGGAACAAACGCGTATGTGTCTTCTGCAGAGACAAGAGCACCATCTTTATACCACCTGGGAAATACGTAGTCATTATTTGGGTCACCGTAGGTTATAAAGAATGTAAGATTATCGCCTGGGTTTATTATCTGCCTTAAATTTACGGGGTAGTATGACAGGAATATTGGCGGATAGTTTTCTGTCAGGTTTAGCTGAGGCGTTTCTTCAGTCTCATTTGTTTCATTTGAAGGAGCATAAATCCTGTAGACTACTTCTGCAAATCCTGTTATTGCTGGTTTCGGCGATAACAAAGCTGTAACAATAAGCAGTGTTAAAGCTATTCCAAGCGAGAGCGCAATTCCTTTTATGCTTGTTTTATCCATTTTTCATTATTGTCTCCAAAAAGCTTGTTTTTTTGTTCTCGGCAAGCTTGTAGAGCTTTAGCTTGCCTATTTTTGAGATAGTCAGTATATTGAGGTGCATTAGTTTTCTTATTATTGAAAAGGTCGTTGTAAGAGGCACTTTTGATTGCGATGATATCTTTTTCAGGTGAAAAAGCTGACCCTTGTTTTGCATGAAAACGTTCAGTATCTTCTCTACTTTTCGGTCTATAAGGCCTGACAAGGGGCTCTCTTCCATATGGCATACTCTCTTGGAGCGTGTTTATAAATTTTTCCATTTTTGGAATAAGTTTCTTGTTTTTTGAATTATTTTTCTATTTCTAAAATGATTATTTTATTTTAAGGAATAAGTTTCTTAAATTGGAAAATGTCAAAAGTGAGTCCAAACTAAGGTATCGTCCTGAACCTTGTGTTGATAAGCCCCCACTCGAGAAACAACAGCGCCATTGCAATAAGCATAAGAACCCATGAAAGGTTAAGAGAAATCTTCTCTTTTTTGGATATAGCTATTTCCTTGTATGCTCTTGCAAGCGATGCCTCATCTTTTGCGCGGTAGTATCTGCCGCCAGTGTTCGCTGCAATCTTTTGCAGCATAGCTTCATCAAGCCTTGATGTAAAGTTCAGGCCATAAAGTTTTCCGCCCTGCTCTGTGCCTAAGCCTATGGTATTAAGGGTAACGCCATATTTGTTTGCATATTCAATCCCCTCTTCAACAGGAATGCCAACATTGCTCTGGCCATCGGTAAGAAGTATTATTGATTTTGACCTTTTGTTGCCTGGCAAAAGGTTTGATGATGTTATTATTGCCTGGCCAATGTCAGTGCCGCTTGCCGGCTTTATCGATGTGTCTGCTATCGCCTGCTTAACCAGCAAAAAGTCGTTTGTTGGCTTCAATTCGACAAATGTTGCGCCTGCAAAAGAAACTATGCCGATGTTTGCGTCGCTTGCAAGCGTGTCAACAAACAAGCTGGCTGCTCTTTTTGCTGCATCAAACCTGTTCGGGATGAAGTCATCGGCAAGCATGGATGATGATGCGTCTATTGCCAAAACAAAATCAAAGTTGCTGCTCTGGCCCTCGTACCATAGCACAGAGCCTGATAAGGCAAGCGTTAAAGATATCAGGGTAGAGGCTCTTATCAGCAATAAAAGAACCTCTTTGTGCTTAAACCCAAAGAATGGCCTTGACAGCCTGTGGCTTTCAAAAACCCTTGCTATTGCCTCGAAGTTTGCAAATTTAAGAGCCCTTATCTTGCTATGCGCCAATGCCATGAAATGGGTTATGAAGAGTATTGGTATTGCAAGCAGAAACCAGAGGTATATTGGTTTTTCAAGTGCGATATACATGCTACCTCATCCTCATCCGCCTTTTCATGAAAAATTCAATTATTGGCGGAGCAAAAGGCTGGTCAGTTGAAAGACAAACAAGGTCGCATTTTGCCTTCTGAAACTGCTCCTTCAGCTCCTTTTCCTGCTGCATTATATATGACTCGAAGCTGTGCTTTATCTCAGATGGGATTATAACAAGCTGCTTGTGTGAATAAGGGTCCTGGAGTATTACCTGCCTGCTTTCATCAGGCAATGCCCTGTCCCTTGGGTCCCTCACCATTATTAAGATGACGTCAAATTTTTTTGAGCATATCTTGAGGTATCTCTGCCAGTCTCCCTTCGGCCTGACAAAATCCGATAGTATAATGACAACTGCCCTTTCCTTTAGATATGAAATAATAAATTTTAAGGCTATTTCCAGGTTAAAGCCATGGCCGTAATAGCCTGGATTCACAAGCGATTTTGAGATTATATAAAACTGGTTTTTTCCATGCGCGGGAGGAAGCTTTGCTACAACACGCTCGTTGAACAGGGCAATCCCAACTGAATCGCCTGCCTGCAGCATAACATAGGACAATGAAGCTACAAGCTCAGCAACATACTCGTTCTTCAGCTTTTCTGTTGAGCCGAAAACCATGCTTGCGCTTGTGTCAACCAAAAAGAACACTTCTACATTTCTTTCCTCAAGGTACTCCTTTATCAGGGTCCTGTTTGCCCTTAATGACGCCTTCCAGTCAATCGTTGACGCATCATCGCCAAATGCGTATTCCCTGAAATCAGCAAACTCAAGGCCCTTGCCCTTAAATACGCTTTTATACTGGCCGACCATCTTTGTTGTTACAAGGCCTTTTGTAATTACCTCCAGCTGCTTTATTCCCCTCCTTAAGTCAATTTTTAACTCTCTCATGGTACAGGGACTCTAGAAAGAATCTCGCTTATCAGCTCATCGGTTGTTATTGATTCTGCCTGCGCCTCATAATTCATTATTATCCTGTGCCTAAGAACATCATGAGCAACATTCTTTATGTGTGTCGGGGTTACAAAATTGGAGTTATTCAATAATGCCTCTGCTTTTGCCGCTATAAACAGGCCAATAGATGCTCTTGGAGAAGCGCCCCATTCTATATATTTTCCAAGGTCAATCTTGTATTTCTTCGGGTTTCTTGTCGCATCGACTATATCCGTGATATATTTCTTGATTTCGTCCTTGAGGAATATCCTTTTGACAAAAGCCTGCATCTCAAGCACCTTGTGCTGGTTGATAACCGGCTTTATGTTAAAATCATCAAATTTACTGAGAGTCACATTTTTATCCATTATATCTATTTCTTCCTCCTTTTTAGGATAGCCCATCAGTACTTTGAATAGAAACCTGTCTATCTGGGCCTCTGGCAATGGGTAAGTTCCTGATGTTTCGATTGGATTCTGTGTTGCCATGACAAAAAAAGGCGGCTCAAGAGAGAATGTTTTTTTTGCTATTGTGACCTGCTTTTCCTGCATTGCCTCAAGCAGCGCAGACTGCGTCTTTGGCGGCGCTCTGTTGATTTCGTCTGCTATCACAAAATTGGAAAATATCGGGCCTTTTATCGTGTAAAACCCTTTTTTTTCATCATAAGCAGTGATTCCGGTTATGTCCGTAGGCAGCAAGTCAACAGTAAACTGGATTCTTGAAAATTTGCAGCCGGAAACTTCTGCGAGCGTCCTTATCAGCAAAGTTTTTGCAACGCCAGGAACGCCTTCAACAAATACATGGCCGTCTGCAAGCAGCCCCCTGAGAAGCCCCTTTACAACTTCTTTCTGGCCGACAATCAGCTTTGATATTTCTTTTTGTATTTCATCCAGTATCCTGTAGTAATGAGCTACCTCTTTTAGCGCTGCCCTTTTTTCCATAAATACCCAATAGGATGTAGTAAGGCAGGTATATATAAATTTTGTATGACTGCTAAATGATAAATATACCTATGCAATACTCCATAGTAGTTATAATAGTTTTTATAGTTTTATTGCTGCTGCCTGTCTATGAAAAAAATAGTTTTGGGCATATTCTTTATAGCTGTGTGCTCTGCGGCAGCTTATGCGCAGATAGAGGTAGCAGGCCAGAATTTTTCGATGATGGTTGTTGTTCCAATTGTGCTCATGGCTGTCTTTATGCTCATATTCGGGATTGTTATTGCCTTTGACAGGCACAGGGAGAAAAAGGAAGAAGAGGCAGCTGAAAAAAAGGAAAGCGACAATTCAGCGCCTTTATTGAGGGAGAAGGAAAAAGGAAGTGAGAATAAGGATGCCGGGCAAAAAAAAACAGCAGAGAACAAAGAAAAGGGGCATAAGATACTGGCAGAGTATCTTGATGAGATAAAAGAGCTGAAGAAAAAGTCAAAAAAAATGGGCCCTGATGATGCGTTCAACAGGCTGGTTGCGCTTATAAGAAACTTTTTTTCTGACTATCTGGGGATTGGCTACGAGTTCACGTTTGACGAGCTGGAAAAAGAGCTTAAAGAAAAAAACAAAGAGGTTGTATTCTTTTCGAAAAATCTCTCTGATATGTGCTATAATGCAGAGAGCATATCAAAACAGGATGTTGCTGGCCTTTTTGATGACTTTGAGGATGTCGCCAAAAAGATTGCGCTGAAAGAGGAGATAGCAGCAGAGAGCCATGGCATTGAAAAAGGCATTTCCGAAAAGATTTCTGAAACGCAGGAAAATCTCAGCAGGCCTTTTGCATCTTCCTACAATTTTTTCAGCAGGCTGCAGGGAAAAGGAGCAGAGCTGAAAGAAGAGAAAGAAAAGGAAGAAACAAAAAAATCAGAGTATATCGATGAAGAGAAAAAAAGAAAAATAATAGAGCTTATAAGGGAGGGCAGGGCGTATTTAAAGAGGGATATAAACAGGGCTAATGATATATATGAAGAGGTTTATGTTATATACCACCAGCTTCCAGAAAGCAGGAAAAAAGAGCTGCAGCAAAAAGTGGTTGATTTCTATAACGCAATCAGGATTGAGCTGAAATCATAAAATAGCATGCTCTTGGATGATATTTTGTTAGATAAGGTTTCTGCCTATACCATTTTATAATGAAAGACCAAAGTAATTAGTAAATTTGTTTGGTCTTTCAAATATAACAGACGCTAAATATATATTAAAAATTTACAGCGTCTGTTATAGAATCATTTATTATCATAAAATATTTATTCTTTTCTTAAAGTTGCTTCGCCGCGTCCACATTCAATCTTTATCAGTCGGCATTTTGTTCGCTATCAAAACTATGAACTAGGCGAACAAAATGCGGGCGAAGGTTTTTAGGCTCCGAAATTTTGCTGTATTGCTGGTTTTTGAAGCAAAATTTTGGAGTTAAAAATTGTTTTTGCTGATTTTTTTCTGATTTTGGCTTGATGATTATGCTCTTGTAATAAAAAGGATATTCCTAAGAGAGCAGTGCACACCAATATTTTTAGATGTAGCCCAGATATCTTCTTCTGCGCCTTGCCCTATAGTATTGCACCATTATAATTATCATTGCAACCAAAACGAACATTTCTGCAATGAATATGTAGAGTTCTGGCGATTTCTTTGGTGAAGGCAATATGCCCTTTTCTTTTGCGGCAACAAGGTCGCGGCATGCCTGCACAGCATTCTCAATCAGCGATGCGGCTTTCTGCAGCTCTGTCTGATTTAATGCTATCTCTGCATTTTTCAGGACTTCGTCAAGCTCGAGGCATTCGGGGTTTTCCCTGAATAAGTCATGCGCAAATTGTATTTTTGTGACAATCTCCTTTTTGTTCTGGTATTCCCTTTCAACTACATCAACATAAATATCCAGCGATGCCTCATAAGGCGGCCTTTCGACAAGACCTCGTATTGTTGCCTTGTACCTTCCCGGCTTTTGCTGGGCTTTTACAGTCAGGGTGATTGCATTTTCTTCCCCAATATTAAGCGCCCTTACATAATAATCAGAAAGGGAAGGCGTCAGCTCTGTTGAATTGCTGATAACAGTCAGGTTAATCCTGCTCAAATAAACCTTTCCTGTGTTTTTTATTGATATTGGGGCGCTTATTGCGCCTTCCTGCTCAATCAGCAATGGCCCAGCTGACTTTATTTCCATGGATGTTATTTGCGACACATTTTGTATTTTTGCTGCTCCGCCTCCTCCGCCTCCGCCAGCGCTTGAAGATGTAACTGTTGTTGTTGTTTCTGCTGTTTCTGCTATCAAAAACACAGAAAGATTGGTGACTTGTGCAGATATTATGTTGCTTGTTGTGTTCAGCGAGTAGGTTAATAATGCCCAGGAGCACAAATCCTGTGAGGCGCATTTGTACATTGAAAGCCCGTTTTCATTGTCCAGCGCGGATTCTATGCCTGTATAGTTATAGCTTATGGTGATATTGTCATATATTGGGCTTGTGGTCATATTGCTTTTTAGGTCAAATTCTATGACTGCCCTTTTTGCTGCCGGCGCTGCTATTGATTTTGCTAAATCAGTATAGTTCAATGCATTTTGGATGGTGCCGTTTCCCCTGAAATTAGTAAAAGTTATCTGCGGCCCGGATGTTGTGAATTTCAGGTTATACCTGCCAAACTTAACTATTGTTTTGCTGATGCTTGTTGTGCCGTCGTGTATTGAATTGCCTCCGCATACGTCTTTCAGGCTCATTGACGAGATGCCAATTGCTGTCAGATTAACACTGTTTAATGAGCTGTTTGTGTATGACGAGAATGTATAATTTAGCGATATATTCTTATTTTCAATATCCCGTATATCTGCCCTTATTGTATAGTTTCCTGTTTCCTGCACAACATAATGATAATAGTAGATGTATGTGAGATTTGTTTCTGTGTAAGACGAATGGTTGAGGTTTATTTTTGTGTTTGATGGAGTTGTAAGCGTGGCATTAATCATGTCTATTAGTGTATCGAGCGCCGCATTCACGCTTAATGTCGCATTTGTGTGGTTTATGATGTATGTTTCGTTGGAGCATACTGTATTTATTGATGGAGAAGACGCATTTATCCTGGAAACCCTTAGCTGTATTGAGCTGGTAATTGTCAGGTTTGTTGTTATATTGAATCCAAGGGCAGTTATATTGATGTATCGCGGTGAACCAGAAGGTATAACATAAGTTAGATTCCAGAATGGGTCTCCTGAGAGAGTGTAATTGGCGCCATCAACCGCTAGTGTAATGTTATTAATCCATTCTCCTGACCTTATCTCGGTTATGGATATGTTGGTTATGTTCCCTGCGTAGACTACTGTCCTGTTTGCGGGGCCTGAAATGTTTATTATTGCATCTACAACATTGATTGTATAATATGCTGAATAGTTTGAATAATTAGCCGGGTCTTTTGCTCTTACCTGCCAGTATTTTATGCCGCCTGTTAATGATTCAGAGTTTAATGATAGATTATAGTATGTCAAATTAAGGTTTGTCTTGTTCAGCTCTACTATAGTGAATAGCGTGTCATTTGCAACCAGCAGCTCATAGCTTAATGTGTCGTTGTCTTTGTCAAATGGCGCAGCCCAGCCAAAGTTTATGTCATTATACCGCTGCAGCGTATCATTTGACGGGCTTGTTAGATTAGGCTGCTCAGGCAGGGCTATATTCTCTACTTTAAAGCTTTGGAGTGCGCCTTGCTTAAGATTCCCTGCTGAATCATTTGCATAGAAGCGCCAGCCAACAACCTCCTGATTTGTGAAATTGCCTCTCGTAACATTATACAAATAAATAACGCTTTCATTTGTTATTCCAGTGGTGTAATTCTGCCATTGGCCTGTCCAGTTTCCCCCAAGCCATACTGTGTCAAGGCTTCTATTGTCAGATATTGTTGCGTTTAATATCACTGTGTCATTATTATAGCTTGGCGAGGGGTTTTTTGTTTCAGTGGTTATGTTTGGCTGTGTTGTGTCAAGCTGTATGCTCAGGTTTGTTTCATTCATCGCTGAAAGGCTAACAGAATCGTTGCACCAGATATTCCACAGATAATACCCATCTTCAAGTGCTGCTGAAATATTATTGCTGCCATTTATCAATACAGTTGTGTTGGCTGCAACATTCCACTGCGCTGATGTGTTAATATACAGCTTGCATGTGCTTGGGTTGTTCTCAGTTAATGTATAATTAAAGATTACTGGCGATGTTTTTACCCAGCTGTTGTTTAGGGGATATTTTAAGCTTATTTGCGGGGCTATGTTGTCTATTATAATTGTGTAGTTTGTTGCATTATAGGCAAAGTTTCCCAAGGTGTCATTG
>Ga0209541_10011067_pt1 | contig 14197 bp, 12 predicted proteins | sample RifCSPlowO2_01_FD_184027 | JGI IMG/M metagenome (GOLD analysis project Ga0209541, IMG submission 184027) | Groundwater microbial communities from Rifle, Colorado - Rifle CSP2_plank lowO2_0.1 (SPAdes) (version 2) | ecosystem: Environmental > Aquatic > Deep subsurface > Groundwater | place... | reverse complement strand
TTGCCAATAATTGCTTTCCTCCTTCGGTCGCAAAGGATTCAGGATGAAATTGTATCCCTTCGATTGGATATTCTGTGTGGCGCAGGCCCATGATTTCTTTTGTGTCTCGCGAAGTGGCGGTGATCTTAAGGCACTTCGGCAGTGTTTCTTTCTCCACTATTAGAGAATGGTAGCGCATAACTTCTAAATCCTGCGGCAATCCTTCAAACACGCCTTTCCCATCATGCTCTATGATACTCGTTTTCCCGTGCATTGGCTTCTGCGCCCGCACCACTTTGCCTCCGAAATAGTGCGCCATTCCTTGCATTCCCAGACATACTCCAAGAATCGGAGTCGTCTTGCCGAGTTCGGTCAGTACATCTGCACAAACGCCAAAGTAGTGTTTGTCAGCCGGATCACCCGGCCCGGGAGAAATGACGATTCTGTCGTACCCACGCTTCTTTATCTCATTGAGAGTTATTTCGTCATTGCGAACCACGTCAAGAACGAACGGTTTTCCGTGAGCCGTGAGGATCTCTCCCACGTATTGGTAGAGGTTGAACGTGAACGAATCGTAATTGTCGATGATTAGGACTTTCACCCCGTTAGAGAGACCCGATAGATGTTTTTTTGTGGTGATATTTTTCATAGTTCTCTAACGGGGTTCATACGCCAAGAGCTTTTTTCATCGCCGCTAGTTTATTTTGTATTTCCGCATACTCTTTCTCCGGGTCTGAATCGTACACGATCCCGCCGGAGGTTTGCGCATATGCAGTATCTCCTGCAATAAAGATCGATCTGAGCGCAAGTGCGAACGTGCAGTCGCCATTGAATCCGAAATGTCCTACTCCGCCGCCGTATGGACCGCGCGCTTCCGGCTCATTTTTCTCGATTATCTTCATCGATTCGATCTTAGGAGCGCCGGAAACGGTGCCCGCAGGAAAGTTGCTCGCGAACGCGGAAAACATATCGTGATTCGGATGTATCATTCCGACGATCTCGCTCGAAATATGCTGGACATGGCTGAACTTCTTGACGCTCATCAGATCGCGCACCCGCACCGTGCCGAATTGTGCCACCCGCCCGATATCATTCCGATGAAGATCAACGAGCATCGTGTGCTCGGCACGCTCCTTGGGGTCGTTCAGAAGCTCGCGCGCTAAGGCTTGGTCTTCCGCATCGTCCTTTCCGCGCCGTGCAGTCCCGGCCAAAGGCCTCGTTGTCATCTCGCCGTCCCGCAAGCTGAACAAAAGTTCCGGCGAGGCTCCGATCACCTTTTTCGCGCCGAATTTGAGGTAGTACATAAAGGGCGACGGATTTACTTCACGCAACCTTTCATAGACCTGGAATGCATCTCCTTTAATGCGATATTCGCTCTTGAAGCCGACCTCGCACTGGAAAGTATTTCCGGCTCGTATCTCTTCTTTCACATTCTTTACGATGGCGGCATGTTCGTCTTTCGTGAGCGTGTCTCTCACGAAATGCACGCTGAGGTCCCGTTTTTCGATATCGGTTCCGAGCAGTGTTTCCAATTCCGGGCGCCTGTCGACATCATAGTAGAAATAGAAAAGTTCGTTCGTCAGTTTATCGTGCACGAGGCCGTCCGTGTAAACGCCAAAAAGAAACCGGTCGAAATTCTTGTGTTCCTTGAGCTTGAGCGAGGGCTCCAGATATTCGGACGCTTCATAACCGACATATCCGATAAGGCCTCCCGCGTATTCTTTCGCAACTGTCTTCGGAGGCATTATCTCACGGAGAGCCGCGTAAGGATTCTTGACATCATACGATTCGCCGTCAACGTGAAGCGTATGGCCGCGCGCGGAGATAATCTGAGCCGGGTCAAAGCCGATCAGGGAGTAACGGGAGAATTTGCCCTCTTCCCCCAAAGATTCAAAGATGAAGCACGTCTCAAATCTCCGCTCGATCTTCCGGAACAATTCAAAAAAATCAATGTCTTCCGCAAGTTTGACGTATGCGGGTTTCAGCAACATTTTAATTTTAGGTATGTTTTTCATATTTTTTCTTTTCCAAACAAAAACCGCCCTCACTGCACAAAGTATACCTTGCGCTGTAAGGGCGGTTTTCCGCGGTGCCACCTTACTTTTCCGCCATTTGGCGGACTCACCGACGCTGTTTACAGTATCGGTTATCTCGTTCACGGGAGAACCCGAATTCCCACTAACGCAGGAACTGCCTCATCGGCCCCAACCTCCGTTCCTACGGAGAGCCGAATCAATGGCTTTATCTAAAGTTAATTGTAGTGTATGATGGGCAATATGTCAAGTGACGACAAGCTTAAACAGCTTCGGGACGCTATTGATAAGGCGGATAATTCCCTTGTTCTGCTTCTTGCAATGCGGACGGAACTTGTAAAAGAAATCGGGGTATACAAGCGCGAACGAAACATCACGGTCCGCGATGAGAAGAGGCGCAATGAAGTACTGATATCTCGCATAGCGCAAGGAAAAGAGCTCGGCCTTTCAGAAGAGCTAATCCGCAAGTTGTTCGAGGAGATACTTGATTCGGCCGAGGAGATCGAGAAAAAATAGCTACCGCGTTGCGGCTATGAAGGTCGTGAAATTCTCTTTGAGATCCTGAATGGATTTCTCTAGAACTTTAAGTTTGTAGAGTTTGGCGGCGGCGGCGGATGCAATGACTGCGGCAGATGCGGGAAGTTTCCCGACTGCAAGGTCTTCTGCAGCTTTCGCCGTATCTTCGTATTCCTGTATCTTCGCTTTCGGCCACTCGCGTTTCAAATACGCTCGGCACTGTTTGAGCGCTTGCTCGTGAGAGACTACTGTCTTCACTTTTCCGCTAACTACTCCTTTTTTCACCAAAAGGTTCTGGTGGATATCTATGTCGAACATTTTCTTTATATTGAAGTTATGTTTCGCCATTCCATGCACCGCTTCCGTGACAACACCGCCGATAGAATTTTCAATCGGGAAAATGCCCACATTCACGGCTCCGCTTTCAAGCGCCCCGAGTACGCCTTCAACCGATATTAGGTATTCAAGAGACGGTCTTTTGATACCGCTTGCGCGCGCATAGATGCGCGCGGCTTCCTCAGAGAAACTGCCCTGCGCCCCTGATACGCCTATCTTCACGGGCTCACTCTTGCCTTTCGTTTCAGCGCTCGACAAAAACGTTCGCACTTCAAATTCCGCCTTTTTGAAACGTTCGAGGACTCCCTTGCAGTATGGGTTGAAACGGAACACATCACGGAACAATGCTCCGTCATTTTTGACACTCTCAACGGCATCCATAAGAAAACCGAATGATACGGTGTCGATGTCGGTGCGTTTGAAATCCTCGCGCGCGATGATTTGCGCGACGTAGTGCGTGAGAAAGAGCGTCTCCGCCAGATGCTGGTCGTGCGCCTCGGCGCTCATTTCGACGACATCAAAACCGCATTTCTTCAAGAACCCTGTAAACGCCATGTAATCTGGTATCGCAAGTGTGCCGTCCGTCATGATGATGCGAAAACCCGTCACGTCGCCTCCGCGCTTTTCGTAGCTCTCAGGACCCCACACCGGGTGTGTCGCGATGTATGGCCTGCGTTTTGCCAAGCGCTTCAGGAGCTCTACGGTGTGCACTTTTACCGTCGCGACATCGACAATGACCGTATTCTTGGGCATAAGCGGCAGCGCTTTCAACAGAACTTCCTCAAACACACGGATAGGTACGGCAAATATCACCGCGTCACATTTGACCGTGTCGGAAAACGTAAAAAATGTCTTGCCGTCGGGTTTTTTATTCAGTGAATATGCGCGAACGCGAATATCGGGCGCGAAACGCCGAATGAGCGTGTGTGCAAGCGCGCCGAATGCGCCGTATCCGACAATACCGACAGTTTCTATTTTCATAGGCAGATACTACTTGTTCCGCCTCCATTTCTCAAATGATACAAGAAGCGGAGTTGCCAGGAAAATAGACGAGTACGTGCCGGCGATGATGCCGACGAGAAGCGTCAGCGCGAAGTCGCGCGTCGAGGCGGGCCCGATGAAGAAGAGGACGAGGAGCGTGGCCAGGACCGTGAGCGACGTGTTGATGGAACGCACGAACGTCTGATTCAGACTGCGACCCGCGGTTTCCGCGAAATCTTCCTTGCGGTTGCGCTCGTGATTGACGCGCAAGTTCTCGCGCACCCGATCGAAGACGACGATCGTGTCGTGGATGGAAAAGCCGAGAACCGTCAAAATGGCGGTGACGAAGAGTGTGTCAATAGCGGCGAACGTGAAGTGGCCGAGCACCGCATAAAAACCTATGGGGATAATCACGTCGTGGAGCAAGGTAACAAGAGCGATTAGACCGTATATCCATGAAGACACTGGTTCTGATACTTTTCTAAAGGCAAACGCGATAAAAAGTAGGATGCATAGCAACACGAGCCCAAGTGCGACAAGTGCCTTGGTACGCAACTCGGCGCCAAGAGACGGCAATATGTTTCGAGGATTTTCGATTGTCGATGGGAATTCTCCCCCCACCGAGAGTGCTGAGGGCAAGAGTGTCTGCGTGCCGTCGGATAAAGTGCCCGACTCCATGACGTATCCGTTATCTCCTATTTCATATAAAGAAGCATCGTGGATTCCGATCGTAGCTAGTGATTCAGAAAGCACAGCCTGACTGGGTCGCGCGACTGAATAATGAACATCAATTGAAGTGCCTCCCGTAAAATCAACACCCAGATGCAGCCCATAGAAAAAGAATGCAGCAATCGAAAGAACGATCAGGACACCGGTTATGCCAAAGAAGATATTCCTATGTCGGACGATAATCATAGTTTTGTTATGCCGCTTCCGAAAAGTGCCCTCGAGAAACCGGTCTTCGCATTGATTCCGAGAGCCAAAAGAAACGTACGCGACACAGAAATTGCCGTGAGCATTGACACGAGAACGCCGAGGCCGAATACAAGTGCAAATCCTTTGATCAAATCGGTGCCGCCAAAGTAAAACAGAATAGTCGCCGTGATTATACTCGAAATATTACTATCGCGGATCGATGGCCATGCGCGCGAGAAACCATCATGGATCGCGTCCGAAATACTCTTACCCGCACGCAATTCTTCTTTGGTTCTCTCAAAAATCAGGATGTTCGCATCAACTGCCATACCGATGGAAAGAATGAGTGCCGCTATACCTGCGGCGGTAAGATTGACCGAAATGAGCTTAAAAAGCGCAAGAACGACAATGGTGTAAAGAAGGAGCGCCACAGCCGCCAGGAATCCCGGCAACCGGTACCAAAGAATCATGAACATCGCGACAGCGGCCAAACCCCAGAGCCCGGCCATGACCCCGCTATGTAACGCTTGCTCGCCGTAGGCACTCCCAATCGTCCGAGTATTGATTAATTGAATAGGAACCGGTAATGCACCCAGATTTAGATTCGTCGCGAGTGCTTTTGCGCTCTGCGGTGTAATGCCGCCGCCTGAGATTTGTCCACCGCCACCACCGGTAGCGCGTTCATGGTCCGGGTTGATCGTCGCGATTTCGATTATAGAGCCGTCAAGAAAAGTCGCGAGCAAGCGATCCATCTTTTCATTCAACAATTTGGTGTACAGGGCCTGGCCTTCGCTATTGAAGTCCAAAAGAACCATGGGCTTCGAGAACTGATCGAATCCGACTTGTGCATGGAGAAGCGTCCTGCCGGAGAGTCCTGTCTCTTCAAATGCTTCGGGATTCGGCAAACCATTCTCGTCGGTAAGTTTATTCTCAAAACCAGGTTTAACGAGTCTGAATTCAAGTAACGGAGTCGCACCTATCTTTTTTTTCGCTTCCTGCACATCGGTTACGTGTGGAAGAATGACTCTCAGGCGATAATCGCCCTGACCGAAAACGCCGCCACGCTCTATGTCCACCTTTGATTCAGCAACTCCAAACGGGTTAACGCGGTGTCCGATAATTTCGCGGAGCACATCAAGTGCATCTTTAATATCAGCGGGAGCAAGTTTGCTAACATCCGTCGTATAAGTTAGCTCGGTACCGCCGACGAGATCGACTCCGAGCTGGAACGGCCGCCATGCGCCTATCTGCGAGGAGTACACGAACCAGCCGATGCCAGCGCCGACGATGAGAACTAGAAGCGCCAACAGACGTTTTTGCCACATGGGCCTTCAGTATACGCACGGAACCGATGGGTGCAATATGCCCACATCTAGCCACGTTTTCGGAGTAATTCAAGAAGGTTCCTGAATATCATCGCGACCGCGACGGGGCCGACGCCGCCCGGAACCGGCGTGAAGACGCTCGCCTTATCCGCGCACGCGGGGTCGGCGTCGCCAGATATCTTTTTATTTAGCTCGCTTGTACCGGCGTCGATAAGTGCGACGCCTTTTTTGATGCGGTCCGGCTTAATGAAGCCCGGATTTCCCGCGCCGGACACGATGATGTCCGCATCTTTCAGATCTTCTATCGAACCATGCTGGAGAGAGAAAACAGATACATCGGCGCCGAGTCGTTTGAGGAGCCATGCCGCAGGCGCACCGACGAGTCGTCCCGCACCGACGACGACCGCGCGCCCTCCTTTTATCTGGACGCCGTTCCTTTTAAGTATTTCTATAGACGCAAGCGCGACTGGTGCGAAGACCGATCGCATATCATCCGGTACTGTTGGATTGAGTGCGTCCACATCCTTGTCCTTTGGTATAACGCTAAGCACCGCGTTCGTATCGACTCCTGGGAAGCCCTGCCTGCCGGCAGGCAGGGGCAACTGGGCAATGACCGCATCAGTCTCCTCGACTGCACGCTTCACTGCGGCGACAACATCGGCAGTTGTAGCCGTGTTGGGTAGATTCGTGCGCACCATCTCTATGCCGAGCCGCTCCGCATTGCGCGTCTTGATACGCACGAACGATTCGATGACCGGATTCTCCCCCACTACCACGATACCGAGTCTAACTTTGCGCGGAAATGCCTTGAAATGCGGCGCCAGCTCCGCGTATATGTCTGCGGCGATCGCTTTGCCATCAACTATCATGATAATCCCGCTTCCTTTTTTAATTCGGCAATCCCATCTTCCAGTTTGATAGTCGGCTCCCAGCCCAGCAACTCCCTCGCGCGAGTGGTGTCTGCGAGAGTGTGGGCCGGTTCAAGACGCGGTTCGACATGAACGACAGGGCCACCAACCATTGCCGCGACCTCGTTCACCGATACGTTCCGCCCTGCGCCGATGTTGAGAACTTCCCCTTTCCCCACCTTCGTTGATTCCATCGCGAGCATATTTGCCCGGACAATGTCGCGCACGTGGGTGAAATCGCGCGTGTGCGTCCCGTCACCGGTTATTGTGAGCGGCTGACCTTTGGATTTCTGCAAAAGAAATTTCCCTATGACGAGCGCATACGGACCGTTCGGATCGAAATTCGGCCCGTATACGTTGAAGTAGCGCAGCGACACCGTCGAGAGTCCGTACACGTCGGACCACACGCGGCAAGACAGCTCGCCGATGTACTTCTGGAGGCCGTACGGGCTTTTCGGCTGAGCGGGCAAGTCTTCTGAAAGCGGCATTTTCACTTGATCTCCATAGGCAGAACTTGAGGCCGCATAGACGACGCGTTTGACTCCTCCTTCGTGCGCGGCCCGCAATACCGAGACAAATCCCTCGACATTCACTGAGAATGTTTCCTGCGGGTGTTCAATAGAGAATTGCACGCGCGGGAGCGCCGCTTCATGAAAAATATACGAGGCACCCGCAACGATTGGCGCGAGAGCTTCGTAATCGCGAATATCAACATTATGGTATGTCGCCTTGGGGTGTATCCTCGACTCCATACGCCCGCCCGCGAAATTGTCGACGACATGCACGTCGAACCCGCGTTTTACGAGCTCCGCAACAAGATGGGAGCCGATGAATCCTGCACCGCCGGTAACGACCGCCTTTTCCATGCGTCCTATAGTACTCTGAATTCTTCGGCGGAGCGAGTGCTTTTCTAGGATCCCCTTGCAGTGATAACGATTTTGACCGTCTGGAGGATGATGAAGAGATCAAGCAGAAGCGAACGGTGCCGGAGGTAGTAGAGGTCGTAGGAGAGCTTCTCTTTCGTCTCTGTGATATCCGCGCCATGGTGCGGGTGCTGGTCGTGGCGGATCTGCGCCCACCCGGTAAGCCCAGGCGGGATGAGATGCCGGGCGTTGTAATACGGAATGCGGGAGCTGTACTGGCCTGCGAGTGCGGGCAACTCGGGACGCGGACCCACGAGCGAAAGGTCGCCGCGGAGCACGTTCCATAACTGCGGAAGTTCATCCACGCGCAGGAGCCGCACCCAGCGTCCGACGCGCGTCACCTTAAGCTTAGTCTTTCCTCCTTTGCCGTACTCTCCCTGATCGTTCCCGCTCATGCTCCGGAACTTCACGATGCGGATCGGTTTCTGGTACCTCCCAATGCGCTCTTGCGTGATGAAAATCGGCCCGCCGTCATCAAGCTTGATAGCGAGCGCCGTGAACGGATACGCGATGAGCGACACAAGGCCGATTACTAAGGCCCCCGCGATGTCGACGGAGCGCTTCAGAAGCTCGTACACACGCGAAGAACCGACAACTCCGAGGACCCACTCGTAGTGCAGGAGAGACAATGGCACGCGGTCGAAAACCTCCTGGTATAAGTCGATCACGTCAATGAGCGCAAAGCGTTGTTTATGGAATGCCGCGTCGTAGATTATAGGAAGAGCCGCCGAAAGTGCCTTGTCGGAGAAATCCACCACGAGGAACGTCACGCCGTCTTCGCCTGCCATGCGGCATGCCTGCTGTATGACTTCATGAGTTGGCGCGTGTCCCGTGTCTATAATGTACTCAAACGCAAACGGATATCGCGCATCGCCTCCGATTTCCTGAGCCAGCGCTTTTGCGTCTGGACCAGATGCTATGAGAACACCTTTGAGCCTGCGCGCGGGATGCAGGCGTGGGAAGATTTCCACACGCCATAGAAAGATAAGCACGAATGACACGGCAAGGTACATAAGAAGTATCGTTTTCGGCGCAAGACCGAAAGCTGGCACCAGAAAAAAGAAAAGTGCGGCCAGAGACACGTTGATGAACTGGGTGTAGAGAATGGTCGTCGGTAGGCGGCTACGGAAAAGCCGAGTGTGCTTTCCATATAGTCCGGCGAGGAAGAAAACCGCCGCCCACATCACGAACAGAAGGGAAAATGGGATAAGATGCCGGAGAAAAATCTGCGTACTTGGCAGTTCCAGATAGCGCAGAGCAAGCGTAACCCAGAGAGAAACGGTGAATACCAACACGTCGCCGATAAGGAGTACGGCGTATTCCCGCTTGGGAATGAGCGTCATATCATGTAGTATGACATAAATAAGCTATGAAACAAGCCCCAAAAAAGAAAGTCCTTTTCTTAATCACCAAGGCAACGTGGGGCAGAGCGTCCTGGGAAACCCACGGTTTTCCCATTCCTTCCTTCACGGGAAAACAAGTGTTTTCCCGACCCCTTTCCTCACCCCGCCCCAGTGCCACACTTGACCTATGAATACAAAGAAGAAAATCCTTTTCCTAATCACGAAGGCTACATGGGGCGGGGCGCAAAAGTACGTCTACGACCTCGCGACACATCTGCCCAAAGATAAGTTCGAGCCAATAGTAGCATTTGGAGAATCGGGACGACTGCAACAACTACTTAATGAAGCGAAAATCGAAACCCGCCACATTCCCTCTCTCGGACGCGATATCGCGCTCGTGTCAGATATCTCCAGTTTCTTTCAGATTCTCATCTGTCTGTGGCGTGTGCGACCCGATGTCGTGCATCTCAATAGTTCCAAGGCGGCGGCGCTTGGGGCGCTCGCGGCATGGCTCACAAGAGTTCCTAAAAGAATTTTCACCGTACATGGCTGGCCGTTTAAGGAAAATCGAAATGTATTTGCGCGCAAAATTATATATTTCGTAAGTTGGTTTACTGCTTTTTTGAGCAATATCGTTATCGTCGTCTCAAAAGAGGACAGAGAACTTGGTGAGAGGATGTGGCTGGTTGGCAAGAAAGTTCATTACATTCCTCTCGCACTTCAAACTCCGGAAATGTACGCAAGGGAGCAAGTGGAGAAATTTCTCTTTCTCGGACCTTCAGCGTCATTCCAAAATGCGATACGTCTCGTTACTATAGCTGAACTGACTCGCAACAAGGGCTTAAGGTACGGTATCGACATGATGGTGGAATTAGAAAAGCGTGCGCCCGGCAAATACAGGTATGCGATTATCGGAGAAGGGGAAGAACGATCTTCTTTAGCTAGTTATGCGGAAAGACCCGGCGTTGAGCTGTCAGTGTGGTTCGCAAATTTTTCCTCTGACAGACCGCCAAAAGAGCTTTCGTCGGAAGCTTCGAGATTTCTTCGTGCGTTCGATGTGTTTATCTTGCCGTCAATAAAAGAAGGGATGCCATATGTTCTTCTCGAAGCGGCGGCGGCTGGACTGCCAATAATTGCGACCGATGTAGTGAAGGCGGAAGCATCCACTCTTCCAAATATCTATTTCGTCTCTTCCGGAGATGGGCACGCACTTGCCGACACTGTGGAAAAACTAGCCCGCAATTTGCCAGCTAGAAAATCAGGCACGGTTAGGTCATTCGCTGAAATGCTCGAGAAAACAGTTGCACTCTACGAATTTTAGACAGCCCCGACGAGCTCTGTCTCGTCGCGCGCTTGAAGCGTCGGACGCGCGTGCCGCCGCATACCTGTCAAAATACCCAGCGCCAGATATTCGGTGACTAGGTGCGAGCCGCCGTAGCTCATGAACGGAATTGTCGTTCCGGTAACCGGCAAAAGCCCCATGTTCATGCCGATATGCACGATGAAGTGGCTCAGAAATATCACCGCGACGCCGACGCCGAAGATCATGTTGAAGTTATCCGCCCCGTGCGCGGCTATGAGAAGCGTCCGTATGATGATAATGCTGAAAAGCCCGAAAAGAATGAGGACCCCGAAAAAACCCCATTCTTCCGCGTACGCAGCAAAGATAAAGTCGGTCTGATATTCCGGCAGATACAGTAATTTGCTCTGTGTCCCGTATCCGATTCCCTTGCCGACAAGGAGCCCAGAGCCTATAGCAACGGTGGATTGGTAGGCGTTGTAGCCGGAACCACGGATATCGGCGAGCGGGTGGAGGAACGTGAGCACGCGCTGTTTCTGATACTGTTCAAGACCGTAACTCCACAATCCTGCGCCCAAAACGACGCCAACGATGGCGAGCGTTGCGAGATGTTTCCACGAGATGCCAGCGACTAGCACCATGCCGAGCCATACGGACGCGATGATTATGGCCGAGCCAAAATCCGGCTGGAAGAATACGAGCGCGCAAATGACGAAAGCATACGCACCAGAGACAAGAATGTGCCGTATGTGCGCGATCTCCACGTGCCGACGGGCGAAATACTTCGCTAGTAGTATGACGAGAATGAGCTTAGCGGGATCAGCCGGCTGGACCGCGAAGAGGCCGAGATTGAACCGGCTCTGTGCCCCTTTCGCGACAGTGCCAAAGATGAACACGAGCGTAAGCAGAAAAATTATGCCCGTATAGAGCGCAACAACAACCGGCGTCCGGCGCAGAAAACGATATTCAGAAAGACTCGAAATGAAAAACACTGCGACGGCAATGCCTATCCAAACCACTTGCTTATCAAAAAAAGAATTCTCCCCGGAAAATGAACGCATCGTAACCAAACCCAGGAGAGAGACTGAGAGCGCTGCCGCAAAAAGATACCAATCAATGTGCGAAAACACCGCACTGGAAGTCGTTTTCGCGCCACGCCATAGACGTGGCTCGGCGAGAGAAGATATCTGGAGCCACAAGCGACGCGGGGTCATTTTGGCTTATAGGATTGGAGTGAGAACCGGCGTCATGATGGGCAGAATGTCTATGCGACCTACCTGAGAGCCGAACGCTTCGGGCCAGGTAAATACTATCTGCTGTTTCTCGCCAGAGTTGAGACGCGAAACAGCGGTCTGTGATGCAGCACGGGCATTGCCGGAAGGACCAAGCACAACGGCGATGAATGACAAGTCTGAAATGGGAGCAACCGAGGTATTCTCTGCCGTCGCCTCAACTCGGGGCATCGTATCGGCATTTTTGACCGTTCTGTTGCTAATGGCAACCGCTACTGCAGGGTTTTTCGAGCGTTCCCACACGAGCGGCTTGGTAAATTCAAAATACGTGTGCGCGACTTCACGGTTGCCAGTGTTTATATTACCTTCAAAGACCGGGGTTATGGTGCCGGGCATGACAGGCGTCGTACCATTTCGTTCTGCAATAAGAACATTGCTATTATCATACAAACCAAAATGGTAATTAGCCGCCCGGACTCCGGCATTATCATTCGGATTCTCGATGTAGGCAGTGGCGCTGTAGGACCCGTTGCGAACTTTGAAACTGCGAGACCACAAAACCGACGAAGGTGCCAAGGTGCGCTCGTCGAGTACAGTGCATGGGCCGCCCTTGTCTGGCGCCGTCTCGCTTTGATTCTGGATTCCATCGCTGCAGCTCGGCGAGCGGTAGAAATATCTGACAACAGGCACGCTGACAACAACAATTAAAAATAGGATGATACCTGCGATATAGTTTACGCGTCTGCGGGATGCCCAGGACATATTTTTATATTATACAGCAACAAACAAACCGGTCCTCAGGCCGGTTTGTTTGTTTTTGAGGACTCTGTGTTGGCGCCTGCCTACTCTCTCTTGCTCCCCCAATGGATTACGGTTTTCTAACCAAGAGTACTTAGTAACAAAACCGGGCACTTTCAACTACCATAGGCACAGGATCAGCTTAACTGCCGTGTCCTCGTAGCAAAAATGTTAAAGATTATGTTCTGGCGACTAGCTACTCTTGCCTTGCGACTACCATCGCCTCAACTGGGCTTAACTGCCGTGTTCGGAATGAGAACGGGTGTGACACCAGCGATAAATCACCAGAACGCAATTTTCAACAATATTCGAATAACAACGAGCAACATACTCGCTGAAAACTGAAGGCGACACTGCCTAGCCCCTAAAGGCCAGACAAAAGAATCAAACAATACGCGACTCCCACAATTCCTTTCGAGAGTTCTGTCGGCGGATTAGTACGCCTCGGCTCAATGCATTGCTGCACTTCCACCTAGCGCCTATCAACGTGGTCATCTCCCACGGGCCTCAAACGATTCCTTATCTTGGAGTTGGCTTCCCGCTTAGATGCTTTCAGCGGTTATCCTTTCCCGACATAGCTACGGGGCGGTGCCACTGGCGTGACAGCCCCCAGACCAGAGGTCAGTTCATTTCGGTCCTCTCGTCGCTTTTTTATCCGACCAGCATAGCTGGTTTAGGACATTTCCCCGATTTCTCGGAGCGCAGACTATATCTTCACCCGTCTCCGCATAAGCGGAATGAGGGTGGCGGCATCTTACCCATATGAGCAGTCAGTTTCAAGAACTGATTCCTCTGCATATGAGTCGAGCAATCAAGTGCTCAGTCGTTACAGGGTCAAACCCAATCTTCGATACAACTCTCCTTTTGTAACCGTACTCCGGCTTGCGTAGTTTTCGTTCCGTATTAGGAAGACGAATCCTGCGAGTTGCCGAAGCTCTTGTTTGGATAGCGCTTTTATAGGTTTTTGTTCAAGCATCTCGCACGCTCGTATGAGCGCGCGTACCTGCTTTACTTTGAACCGAATGAATGGCTGCAGTCCCGAGAGAATCTCCCGAACCTGCGAGAATCCATTGATTCGAAGCTCGGTCATCCCGTCATTCCTACGAGAAACATAACCGACACCTAATTTTTCACGCATCCACAAGAGTGGTTTTTCATGACGGGTATCTTGATAGAGGCAGATAGTTGCCATGAATCGCACGCCGCGTTTTGTGTCGGCACGCAACTTCACCTGCAACATCACACTGCCATCGCCATCAAGAAAGCCCGCGATGTATGCTGTATCCGTTTTGGATCGACTTCCCACGGTATTATCGTATCACTTTTCCGGTCCTCAAGCGAGTTCTATGCCACGGACCAGCGTGCATAAATCTCTCGGAACGGGAGTGAGTTAGACTCCACCGTTATAAGCCGCATTGTCATCAGGGATCTCTCCCTGAAGTAGCAATACTTTACTAGAAACAAATCTCCTCAAGAATCAACGCCTGCAGCAGATTAAGACCAACCTGTCTCACGACGGTTTGAACCCAGCTCACGTATCTTTTTAATTGGCGAACAGCCAAACCCTTGGAAGCTTCTCCACCTCCAGGATAAGATGAGCCGACATCG
>Ga0209541_10011066_pt1 | contig 14199 bp, 13 predicted proteins | sample RifCSPlowO2_01_FD_184027 | JGI IMG/M metagenome (GOLD analysis project Ga0209541, IMG submission 184027) | Groundwater microbial communities from Rifle, Colorado - Rifle CSP2_plank lowO2_0.1 (SPAdes) (version 2) | ecosystem: Environmental > Aquatic > Deep subsurface > Groundwater | place... | reverse complement strand
ATTATCATCTAATAATAATTGATTATTTTCTTGTTTTAGTATTGGAATATCTTGTTTATTTACTGGAATGTCTTCATTTCCAGTAAATGTATATGATATTCTATTAATTTCTATTAATTTATGATTAGTATTTTTATAAAAGTATATTATTAAGGAAGTAGGATTAGTTGTATTTGTATAGAAATTAACTAATTTAGATTCATATTTATTAATTGTAATAGGTAGGTTTATTACTTCTTTATCTATATTGATTATTATGTTATCTACATTAGTATTTGATGTTATTAGTAGTTCTATATAATTGTCTTTTATTGAAACTTTATCTAGTTTAATATTATTGTATATTATATCTTCATTGTTTTTAGGAAATAAAGATAAGGAATATACATTAGTTATAGTAATTAATATTATTATAAGTACTGATGTTCCTCTTTTTAGCATATAATTGATGTAGTAATGATTTATTTAAGATTTTCTAAGAAAACAATTTAAAGAAAAAAATTGTAAAAGAAAATTACTTTTTGTTATTTTTATTCCTATTCACCTGTTCGAAATTTCTATAAGCAAAAAATATTAATAATAATGCCAAAATTCCAATTCCTATACCAATCCATCCGGAATTACTTACAGATTGTGGAGATCCCTGCACAGCTTTGATTTTCATGAATGAGGGGGATGAAGTTCCACTTTTGATAATTACTGTTCCATTGTATGGTACTGCTCTAACATCCCCCATAGCAGTCGTTATTTCTAAATCATTTAACTTAAATTCATGTGTTCCAGTAGCCCTAGATGTAAAATTGAAATACCATAAATAACCAGAACCAGTTGGAGCATTTCCAGCTATTAAATCTCCCCAGAATCTAACTTCATTTGGTAGGTTTAAATTAGAACCCATCTGAAATGTACCCCCATAAGACCTTGGAAAGAAACCAGATGCATTGCCAACAATATTCATTAAATTCCTATCAATTGTCATATCAACTTGAAAAGATTCCATTCGGTCAACATTTTGAATATAGATACCAACATCAAATTGTTGTCCAATACCATTAACTATTTTACTAGTTTGGATACCCGGAGCTAAAGGGTCCATATCTACCCTAAGATTAACACCATCTACACCTAAAACAGAAATTGCCAATATAGGTAAAATTATTATTACAAATAACGAAAACTTATTCAATTTTCTCACCCCTAATTTTTTTAAATTGTTCTTTAAAGTTTAAATATTTTTCTGTTTTAGAAAAGTAACATATGGCTTTTTCTGATGATTATTAGTATTTATATCTCATTTAAACACAAAATTTTGCAAGAAAAAGTTTTATTTATATATTCCCACTGGCATAAAAACTTTTTTTGGTACAACTACTACATCTTTTTGACGATTTAAAATACTTAATGAGTCAAAAGTTGCAGTGCCATATGAAATTAACTCATTTTTTAATGTTAGTATAATAACAAAATCATTTTCTAGAATATTATCACTCAATTTGGAAACACCTGGTGCATATAAAACAGATCCATGGCATAAGTTATTTACTGCTGAATCATGCACCCATATCTTTTTCTGATTTAACACAGTAAATTCTACAGGCATAATTATTTTTCTAATGGGCTCTTCATCACCTTCTTTATATTCTTCTAAAGCATCTTTAAGATCATGAAGTGTATTCCAATTTTTGTCAGTAAATGGGCCTGTTTTTGTTCTGACTAGCTGTTGCATATGTGCACCAGTTCTAAGTTTTAAACCAATATCATGAATTAATTTTCTAATATAAGTTCCAGCTTCACAACCCACTTCAAATAAAATTTCTTTTCCTTCTATCTCCATTAAATTAATAAAATAGATTTTTCTGAATCTTTCCTGTCTCTTCACAGCAGATTTTATTGGGGGGAGCTGTTTTATTGTACCTGTAAATTCTTCGAATACTCTTTGAATTCCTTCATAAGAGACTTCATTATGCAGATGCATTAATGCAACATATTCCTTCCTCTCCTTTAATAATAGTTGCACTATTCTTGTTGCATTGTCTAAAGCTATTGGTAAAACCCCTGTAACATTTGGATCTAATGTTCCACCATGACCTGCCTTTTTTGCATTGAGAATTCCTTTTACATAGTCGGAAATCTGATGGCTTGTTGGACCCTGAGGTTTGTTAATATTTACAATTCCAAATTTGAGTAATTCATTAGTTGGCCTATTAGCAGGATTAATTCCATAATAATCGGAAGTTTCAGATTCCTTTTTTATCAATACATTTTTTTCAATTTTATCAAAGTCTAAATTCACATTTAAAACCTCCATAAAAATTCATAAAAAATTATATTTAAATTGTTTTGTTTTTGTAAATAAATTGTTATCTTAATGATTGGGTATATTATCAATTTATTTTATCTGAGAAAACCTATAATATTATCCTTTTTTATTTTCCTTGACTTTTTCTTTTGTTTCTTCCTTTAACTCTTCTTTAATTTGAGTAGACTTTTCTTCAATTGGAGTTTCAAGAGGTTGTTTTACTTCTGGTTTTACTTCTTTTATCTCTTCAATTTTCTCTGGGGCTTTTTCTGATTTCTTAGTTTTTGATTCTTTCTTTTCTACCTTTGTTTCGAATGGAAATTCAGGAAGTTCTACTCTGACTATATTTTCTTCTTTTATTGCCTTAATTTTTATTTTTGGTGGAGGATTTTTTCGCCCATGTTCAAATATTTTTAAATTAAGATTTCTTCCAATTTTAACACTATCAGTTTTCATATGCCTCATGATAAATTCTCTTATTGCCTTGATAGCTTTTTCTGATTTTTTGTAACTAGGCCCCTTCTGAAATTCCTTTCTTAATGGTATTACAAATTGTTTTTCTTCAGCCATGTTATACTCTTGTTTTAGCCCCTCTTAGTCTCCAATGTCTCTTTATATGAGTATGTTTACTTGGGTGTACTCTTCTACCTTTGGAGTATATTTTTGGGATTATCCAAATAGGGGCCCATCTAGTTTGAGTTCTTCTTTTTGCCAATCTTAATTTTTTTGCAAGATTCTTAAAACGTGCCATATTATTTGCTTAATATCCTAAAATCTTTCTTATGACCTTGTATCTCTCTTAATATTTCTTTTAATTTATTATCATCAATTTTTTCAGTGATATAACCTTGTTGTATTGCTTGGTAAACACTTACCAATAGTTTTGTTGCAGTTTCTGGATGTGCTATTTTTAAACTGCTATATCTGGTTATTGCTTCTTTTGTGAGATAGTTTTTTACTATATCCCACATTTGATTTATTTGATGTTGAATATTTACTTGTTCTTGTAACTCTTCATCTTGATTTTGCTGAACTTGTCGTTTCAGCTGTTCTAATTTCTTCCTTTTGATTTCTTCTATGTCCATTTTGTGATATCTTTGATAATAATGAAATACCTTTTGGGGTTATAATTCTACCCTTATATACTCCTTTTGATGCTTTACTAAGCAGACCAGCTTTTTCAAGTTGTTGCAGTATTTTTCTAATTATATTTCCTGAAGCCCTATAAAAATGTGCTGGTTTGTGGCCCCTTCTTTTTTTACTGCCATAATTTACTTTCAATTTGTTAACACCAATAGGACCTAATTTACTGGCTTTTGACAGTACTGATGCAGCTCTTAAATACCACCAATCTTTTTGAACTGGTGGGCGTGCTTTTCCTGAGCCTGTCTTAACATAATTTGACCATTCTGGTGCTTTGATTTCATCAAAATTCTTTAGTTCTTCAGATGTTTTTACAATTAATTCTTGAGGTTTCATATTTATTGAATTATAATATAGTAGTTTTTAGACCAAGAATAATTTAAAAAGCTTTCTATAAATATTTTTTAGTACTTAAATTAAACTTTAAGACTCTTTAGAATATCTGCTTTGGTTATTACACCTATTAACTTGTGTGATTCTTTAATAATAATAATTGGGTAAAACTGAAGTAGCATTTGGACTATATTTATACCTGTATTTTTAGAGACGATTGGGGGACTTTCAGTCATAATATCTTTGACTTTTTTCGGTGATATGTAAGGTCTACTTGATATTATTGAGGATTCAGTAACAAGCCCAATTACATTGCCATTTTCAATTACAGGTAATTGTGAAATTTTATTGTTTATCAGCAATTTTACAGCTTCTTCTACAAGAGTATCTTTTGTTACGCTAATTATTTTCTTTGTTAATATATCTTTAGCCTTTAACTCGTCTTTTTTAGAAAGTGAGTTTAGAGCACTTTCAATTTTTTTAACGTAGGAGTAGGTAGGGTCTAATTTTCCTGCTTCAATCTTTGCAATCATTGACTGGCTAATTCCTGCTTTTAATGCAAATTGCTGTTGAGTCATATTTAGCTGATTCCTAATTTTCTTTAAATGTGAAATGTCAAAGATCATGATTTTAATTCATATTATTTATTTATAAATATTCCTATTGGAATAATTTTATCAAAAAAATATTTAATCTTTACATTATTTATAAATGTATGATTAAAGAAATTACTCTGGATGAGGTACTTGGAATTAAAGATTTAGAAAAAAGAGAATATCTTGTTGAACCTCATAGGCGTGGAAATAATTTTAATGCTGGAGCTTTAATTAAATTTAGGGCTTCATGGGAAGACATAATATATGTTGGTAGCCAGCGACTTGGGATAAAACTTTCTTCACTTGATTATATATACTCGGAGAATTCAAGAGAAATCCATTTTGATTCAATGGGTTTTCCTTATTTTGAGAAAAAAATTGATAATTTGAGATTTCCTATTTACAAAGAGATTTTTCTTGGGAACACAGATTTAGGTTCTGGCTTAGCTAATTTGAATCGGACTCTGTTACTGAATATTTATAATTATGTGAGAAAAAATAAGCATTTCATATATGAGAAATTTTCTAATTACTTGAAAGATTTTAAATATAAAGTTCCGAAGATTGAAGAGAATTGCATCCTTAAAAGGTATTTTTATAGTTCTGATGATACATCTAAAATCTCAAGAATTGACAAGGTATTTTTTCGAATTTTCGAAGGAGATAAGTTATTGAATAATTCTAGGGCAAGGGAAGATGCTTTTATTGAATGGTATCGTGACTTTTTGATTTGCAATAGTTATGAAAAGAAGATTGAAGAAGCTTCATATGAATATCGGCAAAAAATTGATTCTTTTTATCATAAGGAAAATCAGCATTTTTTAAAATCATTAAGCGATTTGGAGGATAAACTAAAAATTTATGGTTTTAGGAAAGTAGAAAAGCTATCATTTAAGGAGAAATGATTTATGACAAAAGATATTTATGATTTGGAAGAATTAGCTGAATTGTGTAGCAGAGAGACCTTAAAAACTAATGTTGATGAGACATTCAGAGTGAATAAAATTTATCAATGCGGGATCTGCTATACTAAAATAAACAAGGTTACAATCGATTTTATTAGTGGGATTGGCAGACCGTTTGCTATTTATTGGCCAACACTTCAATGCCCAGGAATTCAATATGAGGAGCATGGAGAACTTAGAAAAGCAATTAAGAAATATAGATCCATCAATGAGAAATTTAAAATGTTGGAGGAAGAAGAAACTCTAAGTGGTAGTTCATTATTATCTGAATCTGAAGAACATTGTCTGAAATCTGAGCTGCCATTGTATAAAATTAATTTAAGATCTGAACTATCTATCTATAAAAAGAAAATTAAAAGATTGAGAGATTTATTCCATGAAAAACTTGATGATGTAGTAGGTATAGACCAACAATATTCAGATGTTGTGTATTTTCCTAAAAATAGATTTTCTCCCTCGTGGCTAACTTACGAGGTTCTAAGAGAAGAAAAGAAGAAATTGAAATAATTTAATTATGATATTTGCTTAATACTATAAGTATCTTCGATATCTTCAATAAGATAACCTTTTTTCTTTAGCTCTTCTCTTAATTTATCTGATTCTTGCCAATTTTTTTGAGATCTGGCTTTTAATCTTTTTTCAGCTATTTTTATTATTTCTTTTGGGATATTAGCTTCTCCAAAGTCAAATATTCCCAAAAAGTGGTTTATTTCCTTAAAGAATTCAAGTGATTTTCTTCCACCACCAATCTTGTTTAAATTTTTGCTTAGTTCAAATAGAACTGAAAATGCAATAGGAGTGTCTAGGTCATTATCTAAAGCCCTTTCTATTTTTATTCTTGCTTTTTTTATCAGTAAAAGTGATTTTTTATTGTCTTTTCCTTTTTTTAAGAAATAGATTGTTTCTTGAAGTCTTTGTAAGCTGTTTTTTGCTTGTTCTAATAATTCTTCTGAGTATGTTAATGTGGTTCTATAATGTTGGGATATAAAAAGATATCTAATAACTTTTAAATCATACTTCTTTAGGACATCTTTTATTCTGATTATATTTCCAAGAGACTTTGACATTTTTTCAGAACCCATATTTAAGAAAGCTGTATGTACCCAATATTTTACAAATGGTTTTTTTCCAGAAGCAGCCTCTTGTTGCGCAATTTCACATTCGTGATGAGGGAATATTAAATCTATTGCCCCCCCATGCAAATCGTATTGAGATCCAAAAAAATGTTCTGTTATTGCAGTATCTTCTATATGCCAACCAGGACGCCCGTTGCCGAAAGGAGATTCCCAGAATGGCTCATTAGGTTTTTGTTTTTTCCACAAAACAAAATCCTCAGAATTTTTCTTTTTTTCATTGATATCAATGCGTGATCCTGCTATTATTTTATTTAAGTCTTGTCCTGATAATTTTCCATATTCTTTAAATTTCTTAACTTCAAAATAAATTCCATCTTCAGTTTCGTAAGCATATCCTTTTTTTACAAGTCTATTTACTTGATCAATAATTTGCGGGATAAAATCTGTTGCCCTTGCGTACTTATTGATACTGTCAATGTCTAAGTTTTTTGTATCTTCTAGATATTCCTTTTCAAATTTTAGTGCTAATGATTTCCAATTTTGTTTAGTATCATTTGCTTTTTTAATAATTCTATCATCTATATCAGTTACATTTTGCAAATAAAATACTTTAAAGCCTTTCCACCTGAGATATTTTACAAGGAAATCAAATTGGATATATGTTTTTGCATGCCCAATATGAACGTAATCATAAACAGTTAATCCACAAATAAATAAATTTACTTTCTTATCTTTCATGGGTTTAAAGATTTCTTTCTTTTTTGTTAAAGTATTATATAGTTTTAACATGAAAATAAAATTAGATTAATACTTTTAAACTTTATTAATTAGAATAAACCTGATTTTTTCTTAACATCAATTACTGCGGTCCTGATTTTCGCTTCTTCCCATAGTTCATTTGAGATCTCAAACTTTAGACCTGTTGGCCCAAGGGGCGCTGTGGATTTTGCAAGAACATATACTTGAATTTCAATTTCTTCACCAATTTCTATTGGATATTCATCAGATTCCTTTGATTTTGTATCTGCAAATTTTGCATCTAATTCTTCTGTTGGCTCTACTGTAACCTTGAAATTTGACCTTCTATCTCCTATATTAGCTACATATACTTTCATTACCTTATATGATCCTTTTTCTAGGCCCATATTTTCAGGAGATACAGTAATTTCTTCATTATGACTTATTCTGCCAATTTCTCCTCTGGCAATCGCTATAGATTCATCTGATATTTGTGTAACACTGCCAAAGATATTACGTACCCATGTTAGACCAAGTGTTAATAGAACTATACCAATAACAATGACCACTATAGTATTCATTGAGAGCTCAAGAGCGCCTCTTTTTGAAATTTGCATAATAAGCAACAAATTCATTATTATATAAATTTTACTGAAAAAATGGGGCGAGGGGGACTTTCATAAGAGCGACGCCCACTCTTGTTTTGAACCCCCGATCCTACGGTCTTCAGCCGTATGCTCTCCCAGGCTAAGCTACCGCCCCATGTAAATTGAAAGCTTATGGAATTCTATTTAAATATTGTCTTTTTTACTTTAAATGGGAAAGGTTTATTAGCTTAAAATTTTCATTTTCTTTATGCAAATACTAATTATTGGTGCAGGTTTAACAGGTGGTGCAATAGCTTCTAATTTAGTAAAGATTAAACAAGTAAAAACAGTATCTCTATATAGCAGAACTCTAAAAAGTGTTAAAGCACTTGCATTTGATCTTAGAAATAAGAAAGTAAACATTTTGGAGAGCTTAACTAATCTGAGGAAATTTGACTTTATTATTATCACTTTAGCAGGAATAAGTGATAGTACAAGAGCAGAAAGCTTTTTCAAAAGGAAAACAACTTATGAAGTTCGTCAAGATGAATTGAAGTACAATATAGGGGCTATTGCAGGAATTGTTCCCTATTTGAAAAAAGTTCAAAGTTATTCAAAAATCATTGTTGTAACAAATCCTGTTGATGAGATCACAAATTACTTGAGAATTACTTTAAAAAATAATAATGTTCTTGGGTTTGGATTAGAACTAGATGCTAAAAGATACTCAAAAATATTTGGCAGAAATGTATATTGTATTGGAACACATGGAAAAGCAATTCCAATTATCAATTCTATGTCAAGAAATGAATACTATTTGCTTTACAAGAAAGTAGATTCTGAATTAATGAGCTATATAAGAAGAAACGGAATCCCTCATAAACTGGCAGGTGAAGCCTTTTTGGAGTTCTTTCAGAGACTTATTGGGCAAAGAGAGAGCGTTATACATGTATCAAATTATTTGAGTAGGGACTTTTTTGGCGCTAAAGATATTTCCATTTCTCTTCCTTATATTGTTAAAGATGGAAAAATTATAAGAATAGTGGAAATAAATCCTAATCTCATAGAATTAGAGCGATTTAGAAAGTCAGTAAAACAACTACGACGATCAGTTTCTCATATTTTGACAGCCCACAGAAAACTTGTAAGCTATAAGTAGATTTCATATCAAAGAAACTTTTATAAAGTATAAATCAAATTTCTATTAACATGAAAAGAGGTATTAGTCCTTTATTATCCTTTATACTAGTTTTACTTTTGGCAGTTGCAATTTATGTATTACTCTTTCCATGGTTTAAAAGTATTACTATGAATTTAGGTGAGGATACTGAGGGGGCTAGTCAAAGACCTTTACATTGTGATAACATTCTATTAAGTGTTGATAATGTTTATCGGCAACCTGATAGTATTGTTGCAACTATTGGAGTAAAAAATAGTGGTACATTTAAAATAGAAAGATTCACAGTTACTAGGCAGACCTCTTATCAACCAGAATCATCTTGCATGATGTTGAATGCTGATTTAAATCCAAATATAATCAAGAATTTTGATATTCCTATTTTTACACCATTTAATTTGCCAAGCTCATTATGTCCTATTCCAACTGTTCCCGCAGGAAGTATACCTTGTATATATATTAACAAAATAAATTTAGTTCCTTGGATTAATATTGATGGTGTGGATATTTCTTGTGTAGATAAATTACTAGAGATAGATGTGGCAAAATTAAATAAAGCTTGTGACCCTGGACCTGGCCAGGTTTGTGTTCCTGGAACTTCGAGACCTTGTGGAATTAATATTGGTGAGTGTAGAGAGGGTGTTGAAGAATGTGTGAATGGACAATGGTCTGGAAATTGTATTGGTGAAGTAACCCCAGTAAATGAAAGATGTGATGATAAAGATAATGATTGTGATACTTTCACAGATGAAGATTTTAAACCACCTTTGGGTAATCTTGGACAACCTTGTTCTTTAGGGGTAGGATCCTGTCAACAATCAGGTCAATTTGTTTGTAGAGCAGATGGGTCTGGAACTGAATGTAATGCTGTACCACTACCACCAGGAATTGAACTTTGTTTTCCTAACGAATATGGTAATGGAGTTGATGAAGATTGTGATGGTTTTGTAGATGATGGATGTTTAGTGTGGGTATCTCAAAATTATGAAATTGAAGATGCAATGAGGTCATATCCAGATCCTCCTGGAACAGTTGTACAAAGATGTGATTGTGGTACTAATCTTCCTTACCATGGAATTTATCCGAGGTGTGGTTGGTTTTTGCCACCAAATGATATATTAAGTTGCGATATTAATATCCGTGATTTTGGAGATTGCAAACCAGCTGGTGGAGGAGATCCAGGACAATGTACTTTTCTAAAAAATTTTGATATCTATGCAGATAGATTCTTTGGATTTAGACAAACTATTAGTATTCCAGACCCTTCTATTGATTTATCTTTAGTTACCTGTAATGTCGGTTTAAGATTAGGTATAGGTGATGGTCAAGACAGAGAAGATTTATTTGTAGAAATTAACAATGAAAAAAGGATATATTTAGATGACGTTCCTGGGGGAATTATTCAATGGGTTCCGAAAGAAATCACTGGATTTAGAGTTGGTAGGCTAATCGAAGGGGATAATGTTATTCGTTTTGGGATGCCAAAAGACCCACCAGAAAATGATGTTAGTAGTTCACATGTAGATTGGTATAATTTTACTTGTTATAATCCGATTGTACCTTAATTATTAAATAAAATAAATAAAAACATTTATAAATTAAATATGATGAATAATAATCTAATGAAAAAGAGGTTAGTATTTACTTTAATATCTAGTATTTTAATATTCCAAATTTTAATATTAAATTCTGTTTATGCTCAAATTTATCCAAGTAGTACATGGCAGACCAAAACCCCTACTGAAATGGGTATGGATATTAATAGGTTGAATGAATTAAGAGATTATGTTGGGGGTAATGGTGTTGTTATTAGGGATGGTTATTTAGTATATAGTTGGGGTAGTCAATCCCAGAGGAATGATATTGCTTCTGCTGTCAAACCTTTTTATTCTCATTTTTTACTTGAAGCAGTTGATAGTGGCTTATTAACGTCGATAGATCAAAGAATTAATACATTTGAAACTTGTGTAAACAATATCAATGCAAATTTAAATTACAAAGATAGAAGTATTACTTTTAAACAATTAGCTAATCAGATTTCTTGTTATGGTGTCAGAGAAAATCCAGGTGCATGTTTTGATTATAATGATTATAATATGGCGTTGTTTTTTGATACTTTATTTTTGAAAGTTTATGGGGCAACATATTCTACAGTAGATAGTAATGTATTGAATCAAAGATTAGGAAATCTCTTGCAGTTTCAGGATAATCCAACTTTTTTGGGTACTGGACCGAATTTCCAAATGGGTAGAATGAATATATCTACTAGAGATTTAGCTAGATTTGGTTTATTATATATGAGAAATGGAAATTGGAAGGGTCAACAATTGATAAGACAACAAGATGCTGTGATGGCTGTAACCAGTCCATTGCCATTGTCTATACCCAGAACTACTGCAACTGAAGCACAAATGTGTCCTGGACAAAGAAGTATTGGATCTACCTCCATACCTGATGATCAGACTGATCATAATGGTGGTTACAGTTTTGCATGGTGGTTGAATGGTGTAAATAGGGTGGGGTCAAGAAATTGGCCAAGGGCTCCACTTGATACTTATGCAGCTTTAGGTTTTGGCGCAACAAGGTCATTAGTTGTTATGCCTGACTTAGATATTGTTGTTGCTTGGAATAATCCTTATAGAAGTTCTAATGTATTTGTTGATAGAGCCTTTGATTATATTAATAGAAGTGCTGTTGTTAGGGAAATAAATCAACCACAAATAAATAATCATTATTTGAAAGATAAAAATGGAAACTATCAATTTTTTATTGGAGGTTACCCATTCTATCCTGCCAGTCCTTTTTCTCCTGATGGTTCTACTGGTGATATTAATTGGATAGAAAATCTAGAGTATTCTCGATTACATGGGTACAATATGGTGCGCGGGCTTGGAAGCGGAGATGGCTGGGTGGAACCTCCAATTAATGATGACTATCCGTTTAGAAGAAGTAATGTCTGTTGTGCTTTTGATGGTGGGAATAAGTTTGACTTAAGTCAGTTGAATGAAGCATTTTTTCAAGATATTGGCTTGGCATTGACTGCCGCAGAAAGTAAAGGGCTAACTGTTATTAATGAGTTCTTTGGCGTTTCTGGTCCATTTGGTTGTGATCCTGGGCAGTCTTGCTTTACTAATTTTAGCAATAATTTTTGGCATTCTAGAAATAGTATCGGAGGAGCTAACTGGGTTGATAAGACACAGGCTAGACAAGACTTTTTTAATCCAAGAGGATCATTGCATGCGGTGCAGGAACGGGCTTTGAATAGATACCTAGAAGTTGTTTGTGATCATCCCAATGTGATTCATCAGCCGGTAAATGAGATTCACCAATATACTGGGATGGAAAATGCCGATGAGTTTGAAGACTGGATAAGGGATAAGATAAGAAATCCAACTTATTGCGGAGCTAATGCAGTTGTGCTTTTGAATAATGAAATATCTGCTAATTTTGGGATAGATAGGACCGGTTATCAAGGAATAACAATTCATGCCCCACATAGAAGTAATGGTGCTTTTCCAAACGGATTTAGTGTTGATCAAATGATTAGCACAATGAGAGATATTTACGGAAGAAATAAATTCATTGGGTTTGATGTGGATGTCGGAAGGATTCCAGCTGTTGACGATTACAGAAAGGGTGCATGGACTGCCCTTACCACCGGGAGCGGAGGATTTATTGTTTTGTACTACCAACATAGGGATCCAACTCAATCTCCAAGGCGCGGAGTTGTGGATGCAGATTTACCTCATTTAGCTAATTTTCTAAGAACAAAGCAAATTAAACCGTGGGAAATGGATCCAACTCAAACTACATTAGTGAGGAGTGGAACTGCAACTCTCCTAGTGGACACAAACAATAAAAAAGTTCTTACTTATTTAAGAAATGGCGGGACAATTCAACTTGACTTAGGACAATTTCAAGGAAGTTTAAATGTGGAGTGGTATAATCCTAGGGAAGGCACAATTGATAGGACTACAACAATTTCTGGAGGTAGTGTTTTGTCATTTACTCCACCTTCACAGACTTCAAGTGATTGGGTTTTGTATATTACTCCATCCACTCAGCAAAGATGTAGTGATAATACTCCTTATAATCAATGTAGTTCAAATAAACCATTATATTGTAGTAATGGAAACCTAGTTTCTAGATGTGGTTCTCCTCAGACTTGTGGATGTCCTGCTTTATTAACTTGTCAACCAGATGGGAGTTGTCAAGCCCCACCTTCAACAATAGTAATCCCGGATCAAGCAGATTGGCGAGATGGGGGCACTGTATTAAGTAAGGGCGTCCAGGGTTCTTGGGATTATAGGATGGAGGGTGCTCTCTCGCCTGCAACGGTGATAAAGAAAGGTAGTACTTATTATCTATATTATATTGCTGCTAGTGGAAGCAGGAGCTGTCCACCTCACTGTGATAATGGTCCTGCAAACAGATCATTAGGAGTTGCAACTAGTACAGATGGAATTCGCTTTACAAAATATAGTGGAAATCCAATTATTAGATATCAGCCAAATGGTAATGAGGAAGAAGGGCTCTTCTCTGCAGGGTCAACTTTGGATGTTAATGGAGACATATTGTTGTATTATTCTGCTTGCAACGCTGGAAGTAGATTTAGTACTAGTGTTACATGTGATGGATATGTCGCAAGGTCAAGTAATGGACTTAATTTTGGTGCTCAGAGCACGCACACAAGAGTGTTGAGCCATTCAAATTCAAATCTGTGGGGATATGGTGATGAAATATTTCCAATTGGTGCGTTTTATGCGAATAGTAATTATTATGTTTATTACATAACAAAAAATGGCGGTAGTATAAGTTGGGATCTTGGAGTTGCCTGGGGTACTAGTTTTAATAATTTGGGCCAATCTAGCTCTGTTATAACTTCTGAGACTGAGATTAGGGGAGGAGGAGATCCTATTAAAATTGATGCTAATAATTATGCTATGTTTTTAGTACGTGATCCCAATAATTTTGTTACAGAAGCAAGAAAATTTTCTTCTACTAATTTCAGAACTTTAGGCACCCCTGTAGAAATCTATGATATGAATGATGTTATTGTTAATACAATTCTGTATGATACTTCAACATCGACATGGTTTATGTATTATCTGAATGGCGATGTACCAGTAGGAACACGAATTGGTGTCAAAACAGCAAGACAATCTACACAACAATGTAGTGATAATACTCCTTATAATCAGTGCAGTTCAACTAAACCATTATATTGTTTAAGTAATGGTACTTTAATACCATCTTGTGGATCCCCTTATATTTGTGGATGTCCA
>Ga0209541_10011065_pt1 | contig 14199 bp, 13 predicted proteins | sample RifCSPlowO2_01_FD_184027 | JGI IMG/M metagenome (GOLD analysis project Ga0209541, IMG submission 184027) | Groundwater microbial communities from Rifle, Colorado - Rifle CSP2_plank lowO2_0.1 (SPAdes) (version 2) | ecosystem: Environmental > Aquatic > Deep subsurface > Groundwater | place... | reverse complement strand
TCGTTATTCCTTCTGAACCCGCCGAAAAACAAAGATCTGGTGAACATATTGGAAATAATGCTGATAAATCCGACCAGAACCACCACCATCGTCATTAACAGCATGTCTTTATTCCCGATGTGCGATAACTCGTGGGATATTACCCCTTCCAGTTCGGCTTTGTCCAGCTTTTCCAGCAATCCTCTGGTTACGGCGATAACAGCGTGGTTTTTATCCCTGCCCGTGGCAAAAGCATTGGGCTGGGCTTCGTTTAAAATATAAATCGGGGGCGAGGGCAAACCGGCGGTGATGCAAAGGTTTTCAACCAGCCGGTAAAGCTCGGGATTGTCCTGCTTCTTAATGGGCTTGGCACGGGTCAAAGCCAGCACTACTTTATCAGAATACCAAAAACTGGCAATATTCATTACCAAACTGAAAATAACGGCGTAGATCAGAATTGCCGGATTTTGGAACACTTGAGAAAAAATCCAGCCAAAACCGATGATAATCACCAGAAAAACTGAAATCAGCATCCAGGTCTTCCTTATATTGGATTCGGCGTTAGAATATATGGTCATTAGAACTTTACGCTGATTGGATTTTTCGCCGCGGCCTCTTCCAGTTGGAAAAATTCTGCCTGCTTGAACTTAAAAGTATTGGCAACAACATTTGCCGGAAAGCTTTCAATCTTTGTATTTAAACTCATTACGTTCCCGTTGTAAAATCTCCTCGCGGCCTGGATCTTGTCTTCCGTGTCGGTAAGCTCTCTTTGCAGTTCCAAAAAATTGGTTGAGGCCTTTAAATCGGGATAGTTTTCCGCTACTGCAAAAAGAGATTTTAAAGTGGAAGACAGCATATTTTCCGCCTCCCCTTTTTCTTTCAGTCCCTGGGCTCCCATTGCCCTTGTTCTTGCCTCAGTCACTTTTTCAAACAGTTCTCTTTCGTGAGCCGCATATCCTTTGACCGTTTCCACTAAATTGGGGATTAAATCGTATCTTCTTTTCAGCTGGACGTCTATATCCGACCAGGCCTCTTTTACCCGATTGCGCAGGGCAATAAAACGGTTATAGGTTAAAATCAGCCAAAGAGCTATAACACCGACTATTGTTAAAATAATTGCCATAAATTTGATTTATTAAAAGTTTTTTTGCGGCCTTTCTATTTCACAGTATAGATAATTTTCCCCTTTTTGGCAATAAAAAAGCCCGCGCCGAGCGCGGGGTAAGGCATTGCTAGGCCGGGCCTAGCAATAGCCCTTAGTATTCGCCCATGCCCATTTGTGGCATAGCGCCTTTGTCTTTTTTCTCTTCGGGTTTTTCAGCCACCACGCACTCGGTGGTTAAAAACATAGAAGCTGCTGAAGTCGCGTTTTCCAGAGCGGCCCTGACAACTTTTGTGGGGTCAATAACTCCCGACTGAATCAAGTCCTGGTACTCCATCGTTTGGGCATTGAAACCGAAAGTGTCGCCCAGTTCCAATACTTTCGCCACCACCACGGCTCCGTCCAATCCCGCATTGGCGGTAATTTGCCTAATCGGGCCTTCAAGGGCTTTTTTCAAAATATTTAATCCCGTCTTCTCGTCGCCTTCCAAGTTCATTTTATCTAAGACCGGAATAACTCTTAAAAGAGCCGTTCCGCCGCCAGGCAGAATGCCCTCCTCAATGGCGGCTCTCGTGGCGTTAAGGGCATTTTCGGTTTTCTTTTGCTTGGCTTTCTGCTCAAGCTCCGTGGCAGCTCCCACTTTAATAACAGCAACGCCGCCTGCAAGCTTGGCCAATCTTTCCTGTAGTTTTTCTTTATCAAAATCGGATTCAGTGGCTTTTATTTCGTTTTTAATCTGGCTGATTCTGGCTTCAATATCCTCTTTTTTGCCCTTACCTTCGATAATCGTGGTTTTTTCTTTTGCCACCACCACTTTTCTGGCCTGGCCCAGCTGTTCCAAGGTGACATTTTCCAATTTCAAGCCCAAGTCCTCGGAAATAACCTGGCCGCCCGTAACAATGGCTATATCCTGGACCATTTCTTTTTTCCTATCGCCAAAACCCGGCGCTTTAATAGCCAGAGCGTTGAAAATTCCTCTTAATTTATTCACCACTAAAGTAGCCAAAGCGTCGCCCTCAATTTCGTCGGCGATAATCACTAATTCTTTTTTCCCGGCCTGGACAATTTTTTCCAAAATGGGCAGAACATCCTGCAAAGAAGAAATCTTTTTATCGGTTATTAAAATATACGGGTCTTCTAAAACCGCCTCCATTCTTTCCGTGTCGGTCACCATATAAGGGGAAACGTATCCCCGGTCGAATTGAAGACCTTTGACTATTTCCTTTTCCAGGCCGAATTTTTTGGATTCTTCAACCGTGATAACGCCGTCTTTGCCCACCTCGGAAAAAACTTCTCCGATTAACTCGCCCACTTCCTGGTCTAAAGAAGCGATGGTCGCCACCTGGGATATTTCTTCTTTTTTGGAAATCGATTTTGATTTTTGTTTCAAGGCCTCAACAACGGCTTTTACTCCCTTTTGCATGCCCCTCCTTAAAGCCAGAGGATCGGCTCCGGCTGCGACATTTTTGATTCCCTCGGAAATCATCGCCCGAGTTAAAATCATAGAGGTGGTGGTGCCGTCTCCCGCAATATCGCTTGTTTTTTCTGCCACCTCTTTTACTATTTCCACTCCCAGTTGTTCAACTTTATCATCCAGTTCAATTTCCTTGGCAATGCTTACTCCGTCGTCAGAAATCTCAGGGGCTCCAAAGCCCTTATCTAAAACGACCAATCTCGCCTTTGGTCCCAAGGTAACTTTTACGGCATCTATTAATTTATCAACGCCAGATAATAATTTTTTTCTGGCAGTTTCGCCAAATAAAATTTGCTTACTCATGTATTTATTCTAAAATCGCAAGGATATCTTCTTCTCTCGCGATTAAATATTCTTTGCCATCTATTTTAAATTCGTCCGGCCCGTATTTTTTGAATAAAACTATCTGGCCGGCTTTAACTTCTACGAGAATAATTTTCCCGTCTTGGGTTTTTCTGCCCGGTCCCACGGCAACAACCTTGCCCTGTTCGGGCTTTTCTTTCTCGGCGGTTTCTGGCAATAAAATGCCGGACTTGGTTTTTTCCTCGCCTTTCAGGGGCTCTATTAAAATATGGTCTGATAACGGCTTAATATTCATCGCCATTATATATTAAGAAACTTACAGAATCTTGTCAATGAGGCGATGACTCAATAAAAAAGGTGTCGGAGCGCAATCCGGCACCTATCCCGTTTTCTTCCAGGGAAATCGCCAAAACTTCTTTGGTTTTTTTTCGGGGCTGCTGAGCTGCTTCAATATCACTCCCAGCCGCCATAGCGGTAAATCGCCAAAATAACTATCGAGGATTATCATTCTCAACTTTTCTTTGGTAATCCGATTATCCTCCCAAGAATAAACGGGGAGATAAAAAATGCCTTGCTTTCTGGCCTTAACCTCATCCTCTCTGTGATAAGTTGCCGTCACTTGAATGTAGATTATTTTCCCGGTAAGCAATTCTATCATAAAATCCCTGCCTATTTTGTCTTCCGGGGAAAATCTTTCAAACAGCTTAACCTTTTTGATAATTTTCTTGTTCTGAAAATTTTTAGCCAGTTTTAAGATCTCATCCTCCGCTTCAAACCCTATTCTATCGGAATTTCTAAACGGTGTCCTGGAGAGTCCATCAATTATTGTTAGAACTTGAGCTATCCCTCGTTTCTTCTTTTTTGTTTTTTCTATTTTTGTTCTAGGCACGATACACCCCCTTTCCCTCATCAAAAAAATAATAAGAGCAAATAATCTGCTATTACTTTAATATATTTTTTAAATATTGTCCAGTGCAGCTTTTTTTAATTTTAGAAATTTCTTTTGGACTGCCTTGGGCGATGATATATCCCCCTTTTTCCCCGCCCTCCGGGCCCAAATCCAGAATCCAATCGGAATTTTTAATCAGGTCGAGGTTATGCTCAATCGTGATAACCGTATTGCCCTTATCCACCAGCCCCCGCAGAACAAAAACCAGTTTTTTGATATCGTCGGGATGCAAGCCGGTAGTCGGCTCGTCTAAAATATACAATGTTTTCCCCGTGGCCTTTTTGGAAAGTTCGTCGGCCAGTTTCACCCTTTGGGCCTCGCCCCCGGACAGAGAAGGGGCCGACTGGCCCAACTGGATATATCCCAAACCCACCTCGTTTAAAGTTTTCAGTTTCTGAAAAATCGCCTGAATCGGCTGGAAAAACTTCAAGGCATCTTCTACCGTCATCTCAAGAACATCGGCAATGTTTTTTCCCTTGTATTCAATAGACAAGGTCTCTTTATTGAATCTTTTCCCGTGGCACTCTTCGCATTCCACATAAACATCGGGCAGGAAATACATCTCAATTTTTTTCACCCCCTGGCCTTCGCAGGCCTCGCATCTCCCGCCTTTGACGTTAAAAGAAAACCGGCCCGCCCGATATCCCCTGACTCTCGCCTCTTTGGTTTTAGTAAAAAGGTCTCTTATATGTGTAAAGCAGCTGGTGTAAGTTGCGGGGTTCGACCTGGGAGTCCTGCCTATGGGCGACTGGTCGACTAAAACCGCCTTGTTTAAATTTTCAATTCCCAAAATCGCCTCGTGAGCGCCCGGCTCTTCTTTGGCGCGATAAAACCTTTTTAACAAAGCCCGGGCCAAGATGTCATTCATCAAAGACGATTTCCCCGAACCCGACACCCCAGTAATGCAAATAAATTTCCCAAGCGGAATTTTAACGTCAATATTTTTCAAATTGTGCTCCTTGGCGCCCTTGATAATTAAGTAGCGCTGTTGAAGTCTGACTTCAACGGACTTTTGTTGAAGTCTGACTTCAACAGTTTTTCTTCCCGCTAAATAATCGCCCGTCAAGGTATGGCTTTTTAATAATTGGCTGGGAGTTCCTTTAAAAATAATTTTCCCGCCGTGCTTGCCGGCCCCTGGTCCAACATCAATAATCCAATCAGCCGCCTTGATTGTTTGGGGGTCGTGTTCCACAACAATAACGCTGTTCTGCAAGTCCCTTAATTTTTTCAAGGTTTCAATAAGCCGGCCCTGGTCCCGGGGATGCAGCCCTATAGACGGTTCGTCTAAAATATATAAAACTCCGGTTAATTTTGAACCGATTTGCGTTGCCAATCTTATTCTCTGCTCTTCCCCGCCAGACAGAGTATCGGCCCTTCTGTCTAACGCCAAATAATCCAAGCCGACGTCAACCAAAAACTGCAAACGGTTTATAATTTCTTTGACTATGGGCTGGGCAATTCTTAAGAAACTCGGTTTCTCTAAGAAACCGAGTTTCTCGCTAAAAAACTCTTTCAGTTTATCAATCGGCATTTCCACGATTTTATCGATTGATTTTTCCGCAACCGTCACCGCCAATATTTCCGGCTTCAATCTTTTCCCTCTGCAAACTTCGCATTTTTTAACAACCATATATTGCTCGATTTCGGCCCGGGCAAAATCGGAATCGGTTTCGTGATACCTCCTTTCCAGATAAGAAATAACGTCCTCGAGATTCACCTGGCCATACCTATATATCAAATTAGGATTGGCTAAAACAAGTTTCGGGTCAATCTCCAGTTTTTCTCCCAAACCCTGGCAAAAGGAGCACGCCCCGAAAGGAGAATTGAAAGAAAAAAGACGGGGTTCCAGTTCCTGTAGGGAAATGCCGCAGGTCTCGCAGGCGAATTTTTCGCTGAAAATCAAATCGTTGACCATGACTATGCCCTTGCCCAGCTTCAAGGCGGTTTCCAGAGAATCAACCAGCCGCGATTTATCCAAATCCTTGCCTAAAATCAACCTGTCAACCACCACCTCGATATTGTGTTTTTTATTTTTATCCAGTTCTTTTGTCAGGGCCTCTTCTAAAAGATAAACTATGCCGTCAATCCTGACTCTAACGAAACCGGCTCTTTTGATCTCTTCCAGAGTTCCCTTATGTTCCCCCTTTTTTCCTCGGATGACGGGACCCAGAATGGCGATTTCCTTGTTCTTGGCTCCGCCAGCTGGCGGATTTAAAATCTGCTCCACTATCTGGTCTATCGTCTGCCTGGTAATGGATTTGCCGCATTTCGGGCAGTGGGGCTTTCCGATTCTGGCAAATAAAAGACGGAGATAATCGTAAATCTCCGTCATCGTGCCCACGGTTGAGCGAGGATTGTGGCTGGCTTTTCTCTGGTCAATGGAAATAGCGGGCGAAATCCCTTCAATGGAATCGGCATCGGGCTTGTCCATTATCCCGAGAAACTGCCTGGCATAGGGAGATAGCGATTCCACATATCTTCTCTGGCCTTCGGCGTATAAAGTGTCAAAAGCCAGCGAGGATTTGCCAGAACCCGAAAGTCCGGTGATCACCACTAGCTTGTTCTTGGGAATATCAACATCTATGTTTTTAAGATTATGGACTCTGGCGCCCCTAATTTTGATAAAATTTTCCGGCATGGCAGTTTAGTATTATACTCTAAATTTTGAGAAATTTCAAGGATAAGATACAATATACCAATGTCAAATTTCCGATTGGTTTTTATTTTCTTTGGTTTTATTCTGGGAGCATTTTTATTTTTAGGAAATTCCGCTTTCAGTTTTTTAATAAAACCCGTGGTGATTGATATCGTTCCTTTGCCGGCTCAAATTTCCGCCCAGATTTCCAAAATTGCCCCAGCTCCCATCTCTCTGATACTGGTTGGCGACATCATGCTCAACCGCCAGGTGGAATATCAAATCAGAACAACCGGAAATGGCGATTTTAAGTTTCCTTTTTTGAAAATTGCCGATACTTTAAGACAAGCCGACATAGTTTTCGGCAACCTGGAGGGGCCCATTTCCGACAAGGGCCAGAAAGTCGGGAGCATTTACTCTTTCAGGATGAATCCCAAATCCATTGAGGGCCTTACTTTTGCCGGTTTCAATGTCTTGTCTTTAGCCAATAACCATACTTTTGATTATGGCAGGATTGCCTTGGAAGATACTCTTTCAAGATTAAAGGCGGCTGGTATTGATTACGCCGGCGCCGGCTTCAATGAAAAAGAGGCCTTTTCTCCGATTATCAAAGAAGTTAACGGGACGAAAATCGGCTTTCTGGCTTACAGCGATTTGGGTTCAGTTTATTGGACGGCATTGGAAAATTCTTCAGGATTAGCTTTAATCGGGTTGGAATACATTGAAAAAACAAAACAAGATATTAAAAAAGCAAAATCGCAGGTTGATGTCCTAATTGTTTCTTTGCATTCGGGCGATGAATATATTAAAGAGCCGGGTCCTCTCCAAACTTCTTTCGCTCGGGCGGCAATTGATGCAGGCGCCGACATTGTCATTGGGCATCATCCCCACGTTGTCCAAAGAAATGAACAGTACAACAACGGCTGGATATTTTATAGTTTGGGAAATTTTGTTTTTGACCAGAATTTTTCTCCCGAAACAATGAAAGGCCAAATTGTTAAGGTTGTTATAGAAGACAAAAAAATCAAAGAAGCCATCCCGATAAGCATTAAAATTAATCAATACTTCCAGCCGGAAATAGTCAATGAATAAAATTAAAACATTTATTATTATCTTATTATTAATAGTTACCGGGGTTTATTTTTATTTCCAAAAAGATAATTGGTTTTCCCCGGCTCAAGTTTTTGTTCCCTCTAACGGATTAAAACAGGGCGATACTCTTTTGATTAAAATTAAAAGCCCGATATCCGAAGGAAAAATCACCGGGGAATTTGATTCTAAGAAAGTAGACTTCTTTCAGGCAACGGAAAAAACAAAAGCGGCTATTTTGGGCATTGACGCCAAAGAAAAACCGGGCAAGCACGTTTTAATTCTCAACTATCCAGATGACAAAAAAATAACGAAAGAGATTAATATAACCAAAACAGATTTCCCGACCACCGAGCTTATAGTCACCAAAGAGCTCCAGCAAAAAGGGTATACTCCCCAAAAAATCATCGGCAATATCCAGGGCAAAGAAAATTTAATTTTAAAAAAAGTCATCAGTGTTTATACTCCCGAGGCCTATTTCAGCAAGGCCTTTATCAGCCCCTTAAAAGAAATTAAACCGGTTGGGGCTTTCGGCACCATTAAGAAAACCGGCGGCTCAACCATCCAACATTTGGGAGTTGATTTGGATGCCAAAACCGGAACTGAAGTTTTTGCCAGCAACGACGGCGAAGTGAGTTTAACCCAGGAACTGCCGGACTACGGCAAAACTTTAATAATAGACCACGGCCTCGGTATTTATTCTCTTTATCTGCACTTAGATAAATTTAAAGCTTCCGAGGGAAAATTGGTCAAACAAGGCGATGTTATCGGGCTTTCGGGCAATACCGGATACTCGATCGCCCCCCATTTGCATTTTTCAATTAAAATCAGCGGCGCCAATGTTGACCCTTTAATGTTTATCAAAACCACTCAGGAGGGGTTGACAAACAAATAAATAGTGATATAGTGCGGATATTAAAGGATTTCACGGCTTAAAAGCCGTTTTTATAGCTTTTTCACAAAATAGTTCAAATAAGGAAAAAATAGGGCGAAAAGCCCAAAAGGAGAAGGAAAGAAATGAAAAAGGTAGTTCTGATTTTTATTGGCATCATTCTGTTGATCAGTTCCTTTGCCTGCGCCGCCACGCCAGCCCCATCCCTCACTATTGTCTCTACTCCCCCAGCGCATAACGGTAAGGTTGCAATAAAGGTGGGGAACACGATAACTATTACCGGCAAACCCCTGAACTTACCGGGAAAGGTGGGCGTAGATTATTCTAGGGCTTTCTTTTTTGGCCATATTTTCGATGGGTCTCTCACTAACGATAAAGGAGATTGGGAATTGACAGGTCCGGCCAAAAAAGAAGGGGTAAGCAACTTTCATATAGAGATAATAAAAGACGGCAAGACCTACAATTCTAATATCATAGAGGTAACTGTGAGAAAATAGGATTATTCTATCTTATTTATCTCTCGCTCTAATTCAGCCCTGAGTCGCTCAATTCGATCCAGGGCTTTTATTTTGAAAAATCTATTTTTGGAGCTAAAATTTAATAGACAATGGAGAAATTTAAATACCTCAAAATAGATAAAATAAACAAGCTCCCTGAAAGCCCCGGGGTTTATTGTTTTAAGGACGGCGAGAAATTTTTATACATCGGCAAGGCGATAAATATCAAAGAAAGGGTTAGGCAACATCGAGTATTGCTAGGCCGGGCCGAGCAACTGGCCTTTATCAAGACCGACTCGGAGATTGAAGCCCTGATTTTAGAATCGCAACTGATCAAAAAATACCAGCCGAAATACAATACTATATGGAAAGATGATAAAAATTATTTTTATGTGGCCATTACCCCTTCGACTACGCTCAGGGCAGGCAAAGAATATTTGCCCAGAGTTTTTATCACTCACCAAATTGGACGAGGCCCGGCCTCGTCCAATATTGGGCCGTTTGTGGAAGGGAATGCATTAAAACAAACCCTGAAAATACTCAGGAAAATATTCCCCTATTATACGGCCAAAAAACACCAAAAAAAACTTTGCCCCTGGTGCCACTTGGATCTTTGCCCGGGGCCTGACCCCGACAAAAAAGAGTATCAAAAAAGCATTAAAAATTTAATTTCGGTTTTGGAAGGGAAAAGAAAATCCGTTTTGAATAACATGAAAAGAGAAATAGAGATAGCTTCCAGGGAAGAAAATTTTGAGAAAGCGGGCCGAATAAGGGACCAGGTCAAGGCGCTTGAAAATATTATTTCCCATTCGGCGCATAATGAAAAGATTGAGGCGTATGATGTTTCCAATATTCAGGGCCAATATGCCACCGGCTCCATGGTTACATTTGTTAACGGCCGGCCGGACAAAAATTTTTATCGCCGGTTTAAAATCAAAATTCAGGGAAAACCCAACGACACGGCAATGATAAAGGAAATCCTCTCGCGCAGGTTAAAGCATCTTGAATGGCCCCTGCCCGATACCATTTTGATTGACGGCGGCAAGGCGCAACTTAATATTGCGATAAAAACCAAAGCCCAAATTCCAAATTCCAAAAATATAAAAGTGATGGCTTTGGCGAAAAAGAAAAACGAACTATTTATTGAGGGACGAAAAAAGCCGATCCTACTTAAGACATTGCCGAGGGAATTTTTTAATCTAATCTTGCAATTGCGGGACGAAGCCCACAGATTTGCCGTCTCTTACCATAAAAAATTAAGGTCTAAAGCATTGCTTTCAAGATAAGTTTCTGCTATAATAAAAAATATTATGCAGGCCTACTTGCCGTTAGCTCAAATTGTCATCTCGGTTTTATTGATGATTTTAATTCTCTTGCAGCAAAGAGGCCAGGCCTTGGGCTCGGCTTTTGGCGGAGGGGAAGGCGGATTTTACGCCACCCGCCGGGGAATTCAAAAAAAGATTTTTTGGGCTACAATTGTCTGCGGATTTTTATTCATTGTCTTCGCCCTTTTAAACCTCTCTCTCTAGGTCGATGAAAAATAAATTTTTAAAATGGCCTAAAAGCGGCCAGTGGAAGCAGTTTTTTAGGGTCTTAAATAAAAAAGAAAAATACTTCTTTTTTTCAGCTCTTGCCCTGTTTTCTTTTTCCGTTATATTTTTACTGGTTAATCTTTATTTCGAAAATACCAAGATCAGCCCCAAACAAGGCGGGCATTATACCGAAGGAGTAATCGGCCAGCCAAGATTAATTAATCCGATTTTTGCTCCGGCCAACGATACCGACCGCGATTTATCTGAGCTTATTTTTTCCGGCCTTTTTAAATACAACTACCAGGGGAAACTGGTCCCGGATTTGGCAAAAGATTATCAAATCTTGGAAGAAGGAAAAGTTTTTGAATTCAACCTGAAAGAAAATCTGTTCTGGCAGGACGGGAAGTCCCTGACTGCGGATGATATTATTTTTACGGTCAAAACAATCCAAAACCCGGATTATAAATCCCCCTTAAGGCCCAGCTGGCTGGGAGTGGAAGCGGAAAAAATTTCCGACAAAAAAATCCGCTTTACGCTTAAAAATCCTTCCGCTATTTTCCTGGAAAATACAACTTTAAAGATTTTACCAAAGCATATTTGGCAGGATATCGACCCGAATAATTTTCCTTTATCGACCTTCAATTTAAAGCCCGTGGGATCGGGCCCTTATAAAATAAAAAAAATAAGCCAGGACAAAGAAGGGAAAATCGCTTCTTTAATCTTGGTCAAAAATCCTTATTCTTCGGAAGAACCGAATCTCAATAAAATTACTTTTAAATTTTTTAATTCAGAAAGTGATCTGATAAAAGCCGCTCAAAATAAGGACATCGAAGGATTTTCTAATGTTGCAGGATTAGCCAATTATTCTTTCTCTCTGCCCAGATACTTTGCCGTCTTTTTCAACCCTGACAAGCAAAAAATATTTGCGGACCAAAAAATAATCCAGGCGTTAAATTACGGCGCCGACAAGAATATGATTATAGAACAGGTTTTGGGGGGCAAGGGGAAAATTGTGGATTCCCCGGTATTGCCGGATATTTACGGATTTAACCCTCCCCAAAAAATTTATCAATTTGATATCAACGCCGCAAAGGACATTTTAGAAAAGGCGGGGTTTCAGGAAGGAACGGATGGAATCAGGGAAAAAACCGTTAAAAAAGAAATCCCCTTTCAGTTCAAAAGCAATCTGAAATTAGGATCCCAGGGAACGGAAGTCACGGAGTTGCAAAAATGTCTGGCTAGGGACGAAAAAATTTATCCCAATGGAGAAATTTCGGGATATTTCGGGCAAAAAACCAAAGACGCGGTTATCAAGTTCCAGGAAAAGTATTTGGCAGAAAGCAGTGGTGAAGTTCTTACTTTAACCAGAAAGAAACTGAACGAGATTTGCTTCCCGGCTACCGAACAAAAAATTAAACTTTCTTTCACCCTGGTCTTACCCTTAAACCAAAGTAGATTAATCGAAGTGGCAAGGTTATTGAAAGAACAATGGCAAGCCATCGGGGCGGAAGTCGAAATTAAAACAGTTGATATTGGTACCCTAGAAAGAGAAATTATTAAAAGCCGGGACTACGAAGCTCTTTTATTCGGAGAAATTCTGGGGGCAATTCCAGACCCCTTCCCTTTCTGGCATTCGTCTCAAAAGAAAGATCCGGGGCTGAACCTTGCCGTGTATGAAGACGCCAAGGCAGATAAGCTCCTGGAAGAAGCCAGGCAAACCAGCGATGAAAAAACCAGAAAAGAAAAATTGGAAAGCTTTCAGGAATTATTCTTGTCGAAAATCCCGGTCGTGCTTTTATATAATCCCGATTATCTTTATTTTGCTTCAAAAAAGATAAAGGGGATAAATACCGGGGTCATTGTCGACCCGGCAAAAAGATTTGCCGGAATAGCCAACTGGTATATTGAAACTAAAAGAGTATGGAAATAAATATAAAATCTAAGAAACCAGACCTGATACGTAGCGCAAAACAGCTGCGAGACGTGTTATACGATCAAGATTGGGTAAAAAAAATCAAAGATTTTCCAGTTTATTATGTTTGGAGGGGGATTAAAAAAGAGGGAGAATTGAGATACGATATTACGATTATACCGCCCAAGATGCTTGGCAAAGAATTTCCTAAAACTAAAGGTCACGAACATAAGGGCAATTTTTCTGAAATAATAACTGTTTTAGAGGGCGAAGCTTTTTATTTATGCCAATGGGGAAAAGCAGAAAAAATAGACAAGATCGAAGTAGTAAGGGCGAAAAAGGGAGATTGGGTTATTTATCCCCCTAAAAATAACCATTTAACGATCAATCCTGGCAAAAAAAGATTAGTGATGGCAAACTGGATTTCAGAAAAAACTCAAAATGATTTTTCTCTTTTCGAAAAATTTCAGGGGGCGGGATATTACTACACGAAATCGGGCTGGGTTAAGAATAAAAATTATAAATCCGTGCCGAAATTGCGCTTTGAAAAGCCGCTAAAAAATATACCAAAAAATTTAGATTTTCTTTATGGTAAAAACAGTTAAAAAAGCAGTCGTCCCGATTGCGGGGCTGGGAACAAGATTTTTGCCTCTAAGCAAAGTTTTACCCAAAGAGTTTTGGCCACTGGTGGATAAACCGGTTATCCAATATATTATTGAAGAAACGTTGATTTCGGGAATTAAGGATGTTATTTTCGTCAGCCGGCCGGGAAAAAAAATGATTTTGGATTATCTTAAAGGGGACATCTCTTTTACTAATGTTTTCCAAAAAAAACCTTTGGGGGACGGCCATGCGGTATTGCAAGCAAAATCATTGATTAAAAACGAGCCCTTTGCCGTAATGTTCGGCGACGACGTTGTGGAATCAAAGATGCCGTGTTTAAAACAATTACTAAAGATTTTCAAAAAATATCAAAGGCCGGTTTTGGCCCTTTATCGCCTGCCCCGAAACCAACTGCCATTTTACGGAATTGTTGGTGTAAAAAAAATCGGAAAGCGACTTTATGAAATTAAAAAAATAGTGGAAAAGCCGGAAATTTCTCAGGCTCCGTCCAATTTAACCATCGTTGGAAAATATATTTTAACTCCTGATGTCTTTAATTATTTGGAGAAAGAGAAAGGCAACGCCAAAAAAGAAATAATTTTAGCTGATGCCTTAATGGCAATGATAAAAGACGGCAAAAAGGTTTTTGGATTAGAATTTGAAGGTAAATGGCTGGAATGCGGCAATAAATTAGCATTTTTAAGGTCTAATTTGTATCTTTGCTTGAAACATCCCGAATTCGGGCGTCATCTGAAAAAACTTCTGAAATAAAAATGCCCAGGTGGTGAAACTGGTAAACACGCTAGCTTCAGGAGCTAGTGCCGAAAGGTTTGGGAGTTCGACTCTCCCCCTGGGCACTAAATTAAATAAAAAAGGCGATGAGGCCTTGCCTCATCTTAATCTTCGTCCGCTTAGAGCGGACTCGATATATGATAAAACAACAACATCAAGCGCAACAGCAAAAACAGCCTTATATCAGAATTATACCCTTGGGGGGATTGGGAGAAGTCGGCCGGAATATGATGCTCGTGGAATGGTTCGACAGGCTCACCACAAGTGAGCAGATTTTGATTATTGATATGGGATTCAGGATGCCGGAGGAAAATATGCCCGGCGTTGATTTTCTCATTCCCAATATCGAATATTTAAGAAACAAAAGAGATAAAATCGCGGGGATTGTCTTTTCCCACGGCCATTATGACCACATCGGGGCCGTCCCCTATTTGATCGAC
>Ga0209541_10011062_pt1 | contig 14200 bp, 16 predicted proteins | sample RifCSPlowO2_01_FD_184027 | JGI IMG/M metagenome (GOLD analysis project Ga0209541, IMG submission 184027) | Groundwater microbial communities from Rifle, Colorado - Rifle CSP2_plank lowO2_0.1 (SPAdes) (version 2) | ecosystem: Environmental > Aquatic > Deep subsurface > Groundwater | place... | reverse complement strand
CCAAGCCATCCTTTACGCTTGGAGCAGGTTGCGTGTACGTGCAACGGATCTTTGGAATCACCGCATGTTCGTAATGGAAAACCTGTCTTCGTACTCTCTGCCGCTATTGGAAATGCGAAGGATTGCAGAGAGTCCGCTTTGTCGGTGCCCCAAGTCCGGGGGAGGGCAGGTCTAAGGAAAGGAGTTTCGCGATGAGGCGAAACAACAACAGTTCAGGAGTTGATTTCTCGAGTTTTTTCTCCGGCCAGAAAGGGGAAGAATCGGCCGGAATTGCGGTCATCTCCCAGGGGGTGACGTACACCCCCAAAGAGTATGCCACGAGAAACGGCAACGGTGTCCAGCCAGAAACCGGCCAGGTCGATTCCGACGGGGAAAACCCCGTTGGAATCGAGTTCATGAAGCAACTCCTGAAGAGGGCTCCCAAGCGCCGTAAGCGCAAGAGCCCAGTCGCCAATGCCTAGGATTACTCTCCTCCCGCCGCCGGCTCTCCCCGAGCCGGTATGAAACTCCTCTCTTTTTTCCGGCCCCTCCATGGTTCATCTCTTCTTTGATGGGGGGGTCGGTTTTCTTTCGATTTCGAGGGCAGGTTTTCCGTTACATCAAAACAGGGACAGGCCCTGTTTTGTCCCGTGATACAATTTTACCGTGGAGAATAACCGCGCAGTTGCCGGCTTGCTGCGCCAGATCGGTGCTTTGCTCAGTGAGCAGGGGGTCGCCTTCAAACCCGCGGCGTACAGGCGGGCGGCGCAGACGATCGAGGAACTCACCGCGGACGTTTCGCAGATCGGCTCCGTGAAGGAATTGAAGGCGCTTCCGGGCATCGGGAACGCGATTGCGCTTAAGATCGTGGAGTACCTGAAAACGGGGCAGATCAAAGCGCTCGATGAACTCCGGATCGTCCAGGGCGGGATCTCCGCGGAGCTTATGGATGTCGAAGGCCTCGGCCCCAAGCGCGTGCGGCGTCTGCAGACGGAACTCGGCATCCGCGCCGTCGCCGATCTCATTCAAGCTGCGAAGGCCGGAAAGGTCGCGGCACTGGACGGGTTCGACGCGGTCATGGAGAAGAAGCTCCTCGAGAACGCGCTTCGGGTCTCCGAGCGCGTCACACGGTTTCCGTGGGAGGAAGTCAAAGACGACGTTGAGGAGCTCCTGAAAGCGATTGCCGAACTCAAAGGAGTCAAACGCTGCGCTGTCGCGGGATCCTTCCGGCGGGGAAAAGAAACGGTCGGCGACATAGACGTTCTGGTCGTGACGCGCAAGCCGCAGGAAGTCTCCGATGCTCTGACCACACTCCCGTTCGTGCGGGACGTGGTCGTCCATGGGGAGAAGAAGCTTTCATTCAATTTAAAAAACGGCCTGCGCGTCGATGTCCGGTTCGTGAAAGCGTCGGAGTGGGGTGCGACGCTCCTCTACTTCACCGGTTCCAAAGAGCATAACATCGCGATGCGCCGGGTCGCGATCCGCAAGGGATGGAAGCTGAACGAATACGGGCTCTTCGATGGGGAGAAGGTTATTGCGGGCAAGACCGAGGAGGACATCTACGCGAAACTGGGTCTCACGTACTGCGATCCGCAAGACCGGACCGGCCGGTTGTAGTCTGCCTTAGCTCTGGACTGTTGTGAATTCAATGTTATACTGTGCTCAGTGTCCCGTTGCTCATTTCCCGCGGTCTTTTTTTGAAGAGGAGGTGTCGCATGAGCCGCAATATGAAGCCCCGGAAGAACAGGAAACCGCACTTCACTCCGCAGGAGCGGAAGAAGCCGCGGGATCCGACCATGCGGAAGAAGAAGCACCGGGGAAAATAGCGGAGCGCATCTGCGCTCCGCCGGACGGGGACAGGGGCTGCCGCCGCGCAGCCCCTTTTTTGCCTTGTTCTCGCTTCTCCCGCACCATAGCGCTATTCTCTGCGTCGCGCGGAGGGATGGCCGAGTGGTCTATGGCGCACGCTTGGAGAGCGTGTAACCCCGAAAGGGGTTCCAGGGTTCGAATCCCTGTCCCTCCGCCATCACGGGCACCCGACCGTTCCGCCTATACATAAACCTCAGCAGATATTGACATATATAATTATATCAGTTTAAGTAATATACTTTCATTCTTTTCACATGGGAAACCCCCTCTCCCATAAAATCGAGTGTCTCATCCCCAGTAATGCGGGAGATTTCCAGATGCATCTGTTCGAGGAACATACGGAGCGGGAGGTGAAGCAGCATATTGCTCTGGCTATGGGAGAGATCAGAAGCAAGTCCGACGTTCTCACGAGAATCCACTCCGAGTGCTGCACAGGCGATATTTTCGGATGTCAGCGCTGCGATTGCCAGGATCAACTGAATGAAGCGATGGCAATGATTCGCCAGCAGAAGGAGGGAATCCTCCTGTATCTGCGGCAGGAAGGGCGCGGCATCGGTCTTGAAAATAAGCTGCGTGCCTACCAGTTGCAGGACAAGGGTCTGGATACTGTGGAAGCGAATGAAGCGTTGGGATTTGAACCTGACGGGCGCGAGTACCATACGGCGGCGGAGATGCTGCAATACTTCGACGTGAAGAGTGTCCGTCTCATCACCAATAACGCCAACAAGGTCAAAGGGCTCACCGAGAACGGGATTCCCGTCTCTGAGAGGGTGCCGATCATCATCCACTCTCCCATCCGAGACCGGGGCAATTTGTTCAGGGTCCAACAGAAGAAACTCGGGCATGTATTCGACCGTTTGGATGGTGTTCCCATCGTCGAGGAAGTGCCCGAGAAGTATCCCCTCATCACCCCGCACATCTTTCATCGTAACGTGCCCCTCCCTGCCATAACCGAAGAACATGCAGGGGTTGTGAGCGAGAGATGCGTGGAAGACCTTGGAGATAATCTGCGCTCCATCCTCATCCAAGGCCCAAACATGCGGGGCGACAGCACGATCCACGACCGCCAGTTCGATTTCATCGTGGTTCTGGATCGGGTCGATCAGGCAGTTGCCGGACAACTCGCGCTCGTGAAGCACGATCACCCACGCAGCAACTTTCTTTATGTCAGTGACGCCGAATACCGCGTGTATCCCCGTGATAGGCGGCTGCAATTCTTCCTCACGAGGAAAATTCATGGGGACTACAATTTCGGACGCCCGCCGACTCGAAAAGACATCCTGGCTACGGCAGTCAGCTATGCAATACAAATCAAAGATTCCCTTCGGCCCCTGCTCTTCGATTTCGTTGAAGCGGCATCGGATACCCAGAAGTTGCTCGGTAATGCCCACGTTTGCCTGAAGAGAATGGATGACTGCTTCCTGCGAGTCCTCTGCATGTATACGACGGGGAAATATCCGCTCCACTATTCGCATCTCTTGGAATGCGATGATGCCGAATCCACGGCCAGCATCATCGGCACGCTGAACCGATGGCACTCTCAGTCCGTCAGTGCGAGAGGGGTCTGCGAAGCGCTCCAGATCAGCGATGAGGTTCTGAACACCTTCCTCCAGAAAGTCGCTGATCGACAGATCTGATTCATGCATCCTCGATCGTGCCGAGGATGTGTTTGAATTTGTATCGTACGATGATCATCTCCCCCAACACTTCGACGCCAAGGATCTGCAGATCAGCAGCATCGGACGGACTGAATCCCGCACCATCAACGAGGGTTGGCGCGTCTGCGCCGCCGATGATCGCGGGAGCGATCGCGATGCGAAGTTCATCGACCATCCGGTGTCGGATGAACTCAAAATTCGTGGAACCGCCGCCTTCTACGAGTAATTTCCTTATGCCTCTGCCATGAAGGGTTTCGAGCAGCGAGGGGATATCGACACGCTCCGTGGCAGCTTGGATCACTGTTGCATGTGTCCTGACGCGTTCCATGTTTTCTTCGGTCGCTCTTGCCGTAGTGAACACGTACTTGTTCGCCGTTCCCACTTGGAGAAAATTGCTCTCGGGATCAATGTCGCAACGGGAGCTGATCGCCACCTTTGCCGGATTTTCCGGCAAACCCTGGAGAACTCGATGGCGTCGGTTCTCCTCGTATCGAAGCACAAGGCGCGGATTGTCGTTGGTGAGCGTCGTCCCGCCGACGAGAATCGCATCGGCATCCCTGCGGAGCCGATCGATGATTTCCCCGTCTTTCACCGTCGAAAGACGCAGCTTCTCACGTGAGGAGGTCGCGATTTTCCCGTCACAGCTCATGGCAGCGTTGATGGTGACGTAGGGGCGAGGCATAGAAAGTATATATTTATACCTCTATTTTCGTATGATGTCCATAGCCTTCGCAAGATCAACCTTTTCAATTCCACTCTCAAAACCGCCCCAGAAACCATACTGTGGTGCACTGCGCTTGCTGTAGCCGCCCAGATGCTTCAATCTTTCAACGATACCGATTCTGCCGGAAAAGTAGATGTATTTCCCCTTCGTTGCATCCGCTGGCCCCGTGATGACGACATCCGATCTCCCGCAGTCATTCTCAAGGACGTGCAAATCCAGCAGGCAGGAGAATTTTTCCTGGAGCGATGAACGGTAGTGGGTCACGCCGTTCTTAAACTTTTCTTCGCTTCGCAAATCCTTTTCGGATACCAGGAAGTCCTCGTCCGTATACCCCTGGAGAAGCAAATCAAGCCGCCGGACACGATTGATTTCGTCACGGGAGTAGCCAGCCTCTGCCAGGCCGTAAATGTACCGCTGGTCATTGATGGCAATCGCCATCTCGTCGCGGGACAACGCATGGCCCACGAGTCCTGCAAATTGCTGTAGAGAACTCTCAGGATGATCCCTGTGGAGACGCAGGGACGAGTAGTCGTGGTGATCAATGATGAGCAGATCGTGGTGCTTTCGGAGCAGATCCTCTTGTTCTTTCCCCGGCATTTCGATGATGACTGCCGTTTTTTTCAGATTGATGAACGTGTGGGGAGGCTCGCGATCCAGCGGGCACAACCAGGTGTTCTGCACCGAAATTCTCGACTCGTAGCCAAGCCTCTTCGCGATACAGAGGATCGTGAAGCTCTCGGCGTCGTTCAGCGGGCAGATGATGGTGGCGTCTTGCGGCTGCATACAGGAGGCATTTGCCTGAAGCATTCTATATTGGTTTGGCAGAAGAGCACGGAATCTTTTACAATCGGCAAATAGCCGCGTAGGAAGGAGCCGTACTCCGCTGCCCCGTCTTCCTTTTCCGGCTCATCGCCTTTGGCACTGTGAGACATGGTATCCCGCATGCGTTCCTTGTACAACTGGATGAAGGTTTGGACTCTCCGACCGCACTCCATGGAAGAGGGTGGAATTTCCTCCTTGTAGAGTGCGCTATAGGTGTCGAAGCTCAAGGGTGTCGAGAAATCATCTTCATGCGCTTGCAGTACGATCATGCTGCGGTAGGTGTCGATGAAATAATCGATTGCTCGCTGGAGGAGTCCCGCCAGGATTTCGCCGTCCTCCTGCGCATGATGGACGTTCCCGGGAATGCTCTCGAAGAAGTAGCGCGGATACGAGCCGAACATGTGCGACAGAATTTCTCGGCTATTTTTTTTCGTGCCGTGCCGACGGAAGAGTTCCACCGGATCTTCGCCGACGATGACGCGGCGGACGCTGCGTCTGATGCCGTGAAGGAGCGGCCCGATAAGATGATTGCCGCATTCCACGCTCTCAAAGGAGAGAACGGTGCTTCCGAACGGGATGCGTGCCTCTCGCAGAAGACGCTGCATATCCGTGTACTCCATGGAGTCCATCATCCGCTCCAGACTCTCGAATACGATCAGCCAGTCTATGTCGCTTGTCCTGTTGAATTGTCCTTCCTCGTTATAGAGAGAGCCATAGGACGAGGCTGCCACAACGTCTCCCTTTTTATGCGCCTGTCTCATGGGTTGGCATGCCCCCGCTGCGGCTTCCTGCATCTGTTCGATGCCCGATGGGAATTCCCCACGAAACACTTCCTGTGGAGAGTAGATCTTGGGCATAGGAGAAACATATAATGAACCTACTATTGATTCTATGTCAAACATACGAGTCCCCATAGTTCTTCGTTTTATCGTTCCAATGAACTACCCCGTCAGCTTGCTGCGGGGTAGTTCATTGCATTATGCTCTCAGTGGCGCAAGGAATTGTTGCAGTTGCTGTACCACCAACTCTGTACTTTACCAACTCCAACCAGTTTGCGGTCCTGAAATCGTCCACCAGTGCCCGCCACAGGTAAATGCTCATCAATATTTTCCAGCCGCCTACAGCGATTTCTTCCACAGACTCACGCTGATAGCGAAGGCGATCAGGGAGAGCGATCCCGTCGTCGATCCGAAGGTCGCGCCGCCGGTGGCGATGTGGGCTTTGTAGACGCCGACGAGCGCCGCGAGGGCCGTGAGGAAGAGGAAGACGGACACGACGGTATCGAGGACCATCTGCAGCTGCGGGTTCGTTTCCATGGGGTATGGGGGAAAGTGCTCGTAGCATATCGAATGCCTGGTTCTCCGGCAATCGAAGGCCCGAACGGCTGTAGGCTGGAAGCGGGAAGCGGGAAGCCCTAAGCTGTTCGCATGAGGATCTCTCTCGACTGGCTGAAGGATTTCGCCGATTTCCTTGAGAAGGACCCGCGGGCCATCGCGGAGCGCCTGACATCAAGTGTTGCGGAAGTGGAAGAAATCGAGGCATTGGACGCGCATCTCACGGGGTGCTGCGTCGGGAAAGTGCTCAGCATTTCCAGGCACCCGAACGCGGACAAGTTACATCTCTGCGACGTGCGGACGGACCGGGGCGTGAAGCGCGTCGTCTGCGGCGGGACGAATCTGCGGGAGGGGATGCGCGTCGCGTTCGCGCACGCCGGCGCGCGGGTGAAGACGGAAAAAGGGGAGCTCCTCGAGCTCACGAAGGCGAAGATCCGCGGCGAGGAGAGCGACGGGATGATCTGCGCGTCCGTCGAGCTTGATCTTGCCTCGCGTTTCCCCCCCCGTCCGGACCAGGGTGCCCGGCCGGTCATTGACTTGGGGGAAGGGAATGAAGGGGTGGGGAAACCGCTCGCGGCGCACCTCGGAATGGACGACACGGTGTTCCACGTCGATAACCATGCGATCACGCACCGGGCGGATCTCTTCTCGCACAAGGGCTTTGCGCGGGAGTGCGTCGCTCTGGGACTCGCGCGGTGGAAGAAGCGTAAGCCGGAGCGGGAGCCGACGTTCCCGCGCACGCCGCTGCCGTTCACATTCAAGCTCGACGCGCCGAAGGCCGTCCCGCGTTACCTTGGGTGCGCGCTCGCGATCGAGGGCCTCGGGCGGACGCCGGACTGGATGGTGCGGCGGCTCGAAGCGGTCGGCATGCGTTCCGTGAGTCTGCCGGTGGATATCACGAACTACGTCACGGTGGAGACCGGGGCGCCGCTCCACAGTTTCGACAGCGGTGATTTCCGGGGGGCAGTGCATTTTCGCACGGCGAGGGAAGGGGAGACGATCGTGACGCTCGATCACGTTTCGCGGACGCTCAACGGCGGCGCGCTCGTCCTGAGCGACGACGAGGGCATCTTCGACCTCATGGGTATCATGGGGGGGCTCCGGAGCTCCACGAAGGGTGGCACGCGGGCGGTCTATCTCCACGCCGCGTCCGTGGATCCCGTCGCGATCCGCCGCACGATCATTGCGACGGGACACCGGACGGACGCCGCGACGATCTACGAGAAGGGCGTGCCCCCGGTCGTCGCGGAAGAGGGGTTCTTCCGGGCGCTCGCGCTCTTCCTCGAACTCGTCCCCGGCGCGCGCATCACGTCGCGCCTCGCATCGTGGGGGAAGAACGGCAGGGGCAAGCCGATCATGCTCCCGATGGATCGGGTTCGGAGCATGCTCGGGGTGGAGATCGGGGGGAGGGAGATGCGGAAGATCCTGAGTGGGTTGGAGTTTGAAACAAAAGCGAGGCGGGAAGCCCTTCGACCCTTCGACAGGGCTCAGGACAGGCAAGGCTCAGGACAGGCGGGAGGCGGGAAGCAGGAAGCGATGGAAGTCATTCCCCCATTGCATCGGCTGGGAGACATCACCGGCGAGCACGATCTGATCGAGGAGATCGCGCGGATCTACGGGTACGACCGGATCGAGCCCAGACTCCCCGATGCGCCGATGCGCCTTCCCGCGCGCGACCGCCGGATGCACGTCATGCGGGAATCCCTCAGGGAGAACGGCGGCATCGAAACGGTGCCCCTCTCTTTCGTGAGTCCGGATCTTCTCTCTCGCGCGCGCATGGACGGAACGGACGTCCTGCGCGTTTCGAACCCGCTCGGCGAGGAACTCAGCCTCTTCCAGCCGAGCGTGCTCCCACGTCTCCTCGAGCACGCTGCGCAGGAACGGAAGCACTGGGAGGACGGGCTTCTGACCTTTGCAGTGGGGCGCGTTTTCCGGGGCATCCGGGAACGCGCAGAACTGGGCCTTCTCTCCTGTGTCCGTTCAGAGACGGATCTGCGCCTGGACCCCTTCCTCCGCGCGAAGAATGTGCTTTTTACCGCTCTCCGCAATGCCGGGTATGATGCGGCTCTCGTCCCTGCGGACGCGATTCTCCCCTTCGCACATCCCGGGCGCGCGGCGGATATCGTCGTGCAGGAAAAGGCGATCGGGTCCCTCTTCGAAGTCCACCCAACCGTCCGCGCCCGTTTCGATCTCCCCGCACGCGCGGCCGCCGCAATCGTTTCCCTGTCGGAGCTCTTCGCGCTCGCGCCGCGCACGACGCTCGCTCTGGCCGTTCCCGCTTTCCCCGCGGTCCGCTATGACATCACCGTGGATTGCGACCACGCGCGCGCGGCAGGCACGCTGCTTCGGGCGATCCGCGCGACGAGCGATCTCCTGGAATCAACGGACATCATTGATATCTTCGGTGCGGCGGCACCTGCGGGCGGACGGTACAAGCTCACGATCCGCTGTACGTACCGCGCCGGCGACCGGACGCTCACGGAGGAGGAGACGCGCAGGGAGTTCGCGCGCGTGGAGAGGCTGGTGGGAGCGGTGCAGGGGTCTTGAAGCGGGAAGCCATGTTACAATGCTTTGCCTATGAAAGCCCCTTCCATCACCACGAAGACCGGCGACAATGGGGAGACGGGGCTCCTCGGCGGGGAGCGTGTCCCGAAGGACCATCCGCGCGTTCACGCGGTCGGTTCCGTGGATGAATTGAATGCGGTGATCGGCGCCGTGCTCGCGGAAGAAAGGATGCCGGAAACGCTCCGGGGCCGGTTGGAACAGATTCAAAGGACGCTGTTTGAGATTGGAGCGGCATTGGCTTTCGCTCCCCACGATTTCGCGGACGATGTCGCTGCGCTCGAACGGCAGGCGGCGGATTTGGAACGATCCCTGTCAACACTTTGCCACTTCATCCTCCCGGGCGGATCGAGGGCCGGTTCGCTCTTGCATTTTGCGCGCACCGTCTGCCGGCGGGCGGAACGGTGGGTGGCTGCTTTGAACGGGGAGGATCGCGCGCATCCGCAGATTCTCATCTATCTCAATCGCCTGAGCGATTATCTCTTCCTCGCGGCTCGCGCGGTGAACAGGGATGCAGGGGTGGAGGAGGTGGAATGGAAGAGATTTCAATAATTTCTTACGGGCAGCCCCAGCACCTCCCAGAAATTCAGTGTCACGAGGAAGAGGAAGAGCAGGGCTAGGGGGAGGGCGATCGTGAGCGCGAGCGTGCGCGAGTGTTTCTCAGGGTTCGCGATGCCCCCGTACAGGCTCGTCCCCCCGTAGAGGCAGGCGGCGAGTGTGAGGGGCAGGTCCCCGATCGTAAGCCATAGAGCGGGAGCCGCCCCTCCGAAATCCGTCCGCACGAGAAAATACGCGGCAAAAAAGGAGAGGCCGAGGAGGTAGAAGAGGACCGCGCTGAGATGGCGAAGATGCTGGAGCATGGGACGGTTATACTCTATTTCCCGCCCTTCTGCACCGTCAGGCGCCTGCGGCCGCGGCTGCGCCGCCGCCGGAGCACCGCCCGGCCGTCCCCGGACCTGCTGCGGGCGAGGTACCCGTGCACGCGGAGCCGGTGGCGCCATTTCCTCTTTCCTTGCATTGCGTGGGCATCCTAGAGACCAGAACTCAGGTTGGTCAAGAAGTTTGCGGCATTAGTTATTCATTTTGCATTCTGCAGTCTGCATTTTGCATTACACTTGTGCGTGGCGTATGTATACCGTCAAACCCCTTCCCTCCGGCCTCCCCGTCCTCACCGTTCCCTCCGACGGAACCGCCTCCGTCACCGTCATGGTCTTCGCCGGGGCGGGTTCGCGTTACGAGAAGGAGAAGGAGCGGGGGATCAGTCATTTCCTCGAGCACATGTTCTTCAAGGGCGGGAAGAAATACCCGAGCACCAAGGCGGTCTCAGTCGCGATCGACCGCGTGGGGGGCGAGTTCAACGCGTTCACAGGCAAGGAATACGCCGGATACTATGTGAAAATCGCGGCGGAACACGCGGAACTCGCCTGCGACGTGCTGAGCGACATGCTCGTCCACGCGGTGTTCCCGAAGGAGGACATCGAACGGGAGCGTGGGGTGATCATCGAGGAGGACCGCATGTACCAGGACACGCCGATGTACCGGGCGGGGTGGGATTTCGAGGAGCTCCTCTACGGCGACCACCCGCTCGGGTGGGACACGATCGGGACGCACAAGGTGATCAAGTCCGTGCAGCAGAAGGATTTTCGCGCGCACAAGGACCTTCTCTACACGCCGGACAATCTCGTCCTCACGTTCGCGGGCAGGATCGAAGAGAAGCAGGCGCAGGAACTCGCCAGCCGCTTCTTCCGGGCCATCGCGGGCAGAAAAAAGCGCGTGTTCGCGCCGCTCGAAACGTACGGGAAGAAGCGGGTATTCCTGCGTAAGAAGAAGACGGAACAGTCGCATCTGGTGCTCGGAGTGCCCGGTGTCCCGTCGCTCCACGATGACCATTTCGCGCACAAGCTTTTGGCGGTCATCCTTGGGGGGAACATGAGCTCGCGCATGTTCCTCAATATCCGCGAGGCGAAGGGGATGTGCTACTACATCGACACGGACACGGACGGCTACCTCGACGCCGGCGCGCTCACGACGCGTGCGGGCGTCGACCAGTCGCGACTGACGGAAGCGATCAAGCTGATCCGGCACGAGTATGACGTCTGCGCGGCGAAGGGAGTCACGACGGAGGAGCTCTCGCGCGCGAAGTCCTTCGCGCGGGGCAAGATCGCGCTTTCCATGGAAGATACCGAGGATCTCGCGCATTTCTACGGCAAGCAGCAGCTCCTCTATCCGGCCGTGCTCACGGTCGCGGAATACTTCAGGAAGCTGGACGGCGTGACAAAGGAGCGGGTCAATGCGCTCGCCGCCCGGCTCCTCCGACCGGAGCAACTGCGGCTGGTGGTGATCGGGAGGGGGGCGGTGGAGGAGGATTTGGAGCGGTTGCTGCATTGACAATATACAACTTTTTTTGCGAATAGTTTTACGGGACGCGATGCGGGAAAAAATCTCTTGCAAAACAAATCGGTTCGTATTACATTCCCCGCACTTTCTGCTCTATGCAGTAAAGTGGCCCCGCAGCGAAGGTTGCGGGGTGTTTTCACAGGATCTCCCGCGTCCGTCCGTTTGCACGCGGATGCTTCTTCCGTACAATGCTCCCGTCCATGGAACGCACGCTCATCCTCCTCAAACCGGACGCCATCTGCAAGAAGATCTGCGGCAGGGTGCTCGCGCGCTTCGAAGACGCGGGATTCCGCGTCGTCGGGTGCAAGATGCTTCAGCTCGCGCCCGCGCGCCTGCGCGAGCACTACGCGCATATTGCGGGCAAGCCGTTCTACCCCGAAGTCGAGAAGTTCATGAGCTCCGCGCCCGTCATCGCGATGGTGCTCGAAGGGGAGAGCATCGTGGAACGGATGCGCGACATGCTCGGGGTGACCGACTGCCTCGCGGCCGCCCCCGGAACGATCCGCGCGGAGTTCGGGAGCAGGGACAAGAAGGACAGCAAGATGCGCAACGTCGTCCACGCGTCCGACAGTGTGGAAACAGCCGAGAGGGAGATATGGCGGTTCTTCAACGAGGATGAACTGTTTGAATACGCGGGGAACGGCGGGTAACTCCCTCGCGCACTACACGCCGCACTCCGGTGCTGTTTCTCCTCGGACAGAAGTTTCTCGAAGTCATTGCATGGGCATCCCTGTGTGGCATGGCTCCGTGCGCTGCGGGAGCTACCCGCCGTTCCCCTCCGGTCGTTTCCCGTGGAGCAGCCACTCCACCGCCGCGTCGAGCTGCGGGTCCTCCTTCGCGATGATCTGCTCGCGCGTGCGGTCCACCGCGATGTCCGGCGTGACGCCTTCCTTGCCGAGGTCCCTGCCGCCCGGCGTGAGCCATCGTGCAATCGTGATGCGCACGCTCGCGCCGTTGGGGAGCTCGAAGATCTCCTGCACGGTCCCCTTGCCGAAGGTCTTCTTGCCGACCACCGTCGCGCGGCCGGCGTCCTGCAGGGCGCCGGCGAGGATTTCCGACGCGGAAGCGGACCCTTCGTTCACGAGGACCGCGAGCGGGATCTCCGTGTTGATGGGGCGCTGGTTCACGTAGTGGATGACCGGTTCGCCGTTCCGGCGCACGACCGAAACGACCTGGCCGGACCGGATGAACATGGAAGTCAGATCAATCGCGCCCTCGAGGTATCCTCCCCCGTTGAACCGCACGTCCAGAATGAGCCCCCTCAGCTTCGTGCGGTCGAATTCCTTGATCGCTTCCTCCACTTCGCGCGTCGTCGTGTCCCCGAACTGGTTGATCGTGACGATGCCGACCGGACCGTCCGCTGTTTCCTTCATGCCGGATTCGACGCTCGGGACCCGGATGTCTTCGCGCACGATCGTCTTGTCGAATTCCTCGTCCGTCCCGGGACGGAAGATCGTGAGCGTGACGCTTGTCCCTTTCCTGCCGCGGATGCGCTGAACGACCGCGTTCAGGCTCTCGCCGGCGATGTCCTCTCCCCCCACGCGCAGGATGATGTCTTCGGGGAACAGTCCCGCCGCCTCGGCTGGCGACCCCTTGAGCGGCGCAACGACGACGATCCGCTCTTCCCGCACCGTCAGTTCCGCGCCGATCCCCTGCAGGTGCCCCTGGAGCGCGTCTGTAAAGTCTTTGTTCTCCGTCGGCGTCATGAATGCGGTGTAGGGGTCGCCGAGGCTCCGGACCAGCCCGTTCGTCGCGCCGAACAGCATTGGAGCGGCCTGCAGTTTGCCCTCGTCGATGTAGTGGCGGGCGAGCAGTTTCCAGACGCTCCAGAAGAGGGTCATGTCGACTTCCTTCTCCGGGTCCGTCACGGTGGCGCCGCTCCCCATTCCGCCGCCGTAAATGGCGTCGAGGTCCCGCGTGAGGAGATCGATTCGCTTCTGTCCGACACTCATGCCGATCTGCATGCCCAAGAGCAGGGTAAGAGCGGGCAGGATGACCAGGGTCAGCGTGCGGAGAGCTTTTGGCATGTGAGAGGTATGGTAGAGTTATTCCATTCCATGATCAATCTGCCCGCCCCCATCGATCGCAAACTGAAAGCGTTGTTCCCGAAAGCGGCCGATCGCAACCGGTTCGTCGCGGATCTCGTCGCCGGGGCGCTTGACCGGGAGGAAGGGACGGAAGACATCGCCGTCGGTGGGACGCTTCATCTCTTCACGGACGGCGGGTCGCGGGGAAACCCCGGCCATGCCGCGATCGGCATCGTGCTCGAGGATCCCGTGCGCGGTGAGGTACTGGAGGAACGCGGCGAGTGCATCGGCATCGGGACGAACAACGTCGCCGAATACCGCGCGCTTATCGAGGGACTGAAGATCGCGCGGCGCCGCCACCCGAATCGCCTCGTGTGCCATCTGGACAGCGAGCTGATCGTGAAGCAGATGAGCGGCGAATACCGCGTGAAGATGCCGACGCTCCAGCCGCTCTTCGGGGAGATCCGCGAGCTTTCCCTCTCTTTCCCCTCCATCGCATTCGTCCACATTCCCCGTGCCGACAACCATCGGGCGGATGCGCTCGTAAACCGGGCGCTCGACGCGCATCCCGCCCCGCGGTATGAAAGGCTGTGAGGCAGCTCTGCATAATTCCTTCGCGCGCTTTGCAGGCGTCCTTGCCTGCGTATCGCTCTTGCTCGCGCCGGCGGTTGGTCATGCTGCCGAACTTACATTCCGCCATCAGCACCATCTCTTTGCCATCAATTCGGATGATCATCCCGAATGGATTTCCGTGCGGGACGTGTGGGTATTCGGCGGTCGGCGCATCCGTCCGGCGCAGGCGTGGCGCGCGGACGGCGACAGGCTCCC
>Ga0209541_10011061_pt1 | contig 14201 bp, 6 predicted proteins | sample RifCSPlowO2_01_FD_184027 | JGI IMG/M metagenome (GOLD analysis project Ga0209541, IMG submission 184027) | Groundwater microbial communities from Rifle, Colorado - Rifle CSP2_plank lowO2_0.1 (SPAdes) (version 2) | ecosystem: Environmental > Aquatic > Deep subsurface > Groundwater | place: Rifle... | reverse complement strand
TTTATTAAATATAAATAAAAATAAAATGTTAACAGATACAGAGATTACTCAAATAACCTCAGCATTGGAAAAACTATGCAAAGATGTTGATTTAGCGCCGGAAGCTATTAAATAAAACCATGAAAACAGAAGAACTAAAACCAAATACAATAATTCGTGGGCCGATGTTTCCTGAGCCTGTTCAGGTAATCACCACGATTCCGGTCGGTTCGTCTATCAAGCTGATTGGCAAAGGGATGAAATCCGGGAAAGTGCATGAGCCGATATTGTCTGCAGAACAAATTGAAAAACTTGAAGCAACCCCGGAGAAAGAAGCTTTTGATGGTGACTCACAGAGGTTTCGTCTTGCAGTTGAGGCCATGCGCCTTGGGCTTGCTTATGAATATGATCCTTATTTCAGTTTATCGATTGCAAGAGTCGATCCGTTGCCCCATCAGCTTGAAGCTGTTTATGACTACTTTCTGAAATTACCCAGAATCCGGTTCCTTCTGGCAGATGATCCGGGTGCAGGCAAAACCATTATGGCGGGTCTTTTGATCAAGGAACTTAAGATTCGTGGATTAATAAAACGTGTTTTAATTGTTACCCCGGCCAACCTTACCTTTCAGTGGCAGCGTGAATTAAAAGATAAATTCCGTGAAACATTTGAAGTAGTAAAAGGCGAAGTCCTGCGCGCTAATTATGGCGCAAATCCGTGGCAGGATAAGGATCAGGTCATTACATCCATTTCGTGGATTTCCCGTATAGATGACGCCAAAGAAAGTTTGCTACGTAGCCGGTGGGACCTTATTATTGTCGATGAAGCTCACAAGATGAGTGCTTATAGCACTGACAGGGCCACATTGGCCTACAGGCTGGGGCAATCACTGTCAGATATGACGGATCATTATTTATTAATGACAGCCACGCCACATAAAGGTGACCCGGATAATTTCCGTTTATTTCTGGAATTGCTGGATAAAGATATTTATGGCGATATCCGTAGCTTGCAGGTGGCCATGGATCAGCAAGAAGCTCCATTTTATCTGCGCCGGATCAAGGAAGCATTGGTTACATTCCCGGATAGTGAAACCGGTCAAATCAAACAATTATTCACAAGAAGAAATGTCAGAACAGCATCATTTAAGTTAAATAGTGATGAATATGATTTTTATGATGCACTCACACAATATGTAGAAGACCAATCCATTAAAGCAGCAGAAGACACGGATTCACGCCGCGGTCGCGCCTTAAGTTTCACCATGGCCATGTTGCAACGGCGCTTTGCATCCAGCATCTATGCATGTAGACGCAGTCTGGAACGCATGAAAGAAAAACGAGAGAAAATCCTCGCCAATCCCGAAGGATACAGGCAAGAACAAATACTCAAACGAATCCCGGATGACTACGACGATTTGCCTGATGAAGAACAACAAATCATCAGAGATCAGTTGGAAGAGGTCGTTGCTTCTGTTGATCCAATTGCTCTGCGGGAAGAAATCGCCTCTCTCAGAAGGTTAATTGACCATGCTCTTGCACTTGAGCAAAAAGAAGTCGAAACAAAACTCAATGAACTCAGGCAGGTGATCACAGATCAAGGAGTCTTCAAAGACCCAAAAATGAAATTGCTCATTTTCACCGAGCATAAGGAAACTCTGGATTATCTGGTGGAAAAATTAAAGGCATGGGGATTGGCAGTAACGCAGATTCACGGCGGCATGAAAATTGGTGACAGGGATACGCCTAATTCTCGTATCTATGCAGAACGTGAATTCAAGGAAACCGCTCAGATACTGGTGGCGACCGAAGCAGCAGGGGAAGGCATCAATCTGCAATTTTGCTGGTTCATGATTAATTATGATATCCCGTGGAATCCCATCCGGCTTGAGCAGCGTATGGGCCGTATTCACCGGTATGGCCAGGAAAAAGATTGCCTGATTATTAATTTCGTATCCTCGAATACCCGCGAAGGCAGGGTTATGGAAAAGTTACTGGAGCGTATCCAGCAGATTGAACAGGATCTCGATCCCAAGCAGACCGGAGCTATATTTAATGTATTAGGCGATATCTTCGCAGCAAATCAGTTGGAAAAAATGTTGCGGGAAATGTATTCACGCAATTTAACAGAAGCAGTAATTAAAGATCGTATTGTCGAAGAGGTTGATATAGAACGGCTGCGCCGGATTACACATTCCACCCTGGAAGGTTTGGCTAAACGGGAATTGAACCTGTCCGCCATTGTGGGTAAAGCAGCCGAAGCTAAAGAGCGCAGACTGGTACCAGAGGTTATTGAGGACTTTTTCGCACAGTCTGCGCCTATGTGCGGTATTCATCCCAAGCCTGTTAAAGATGATTCGCATATTTACAAGATAGGGAAAGTACCTCGAAAACTCTGGTCAACCGGAGAACTTCTGGAACCGCGTTTTGGCAAGCTGGGTCATGAATATGCCCAAATCGTTTTCGATAAAAAATACTTGCAGGAAGATCCAACTCTGGAATGGGTAACACCCGGCCATCCACTCTTTGAAGTCATAAGAGAAGACTTGCTTGAATCCACACAAGCCGATCTGCATCGTGGAGCAGTGTTTTACGACATCAACCGCTCTCAACCATCACGGCTGGATGTCTATTCAGTAGCCATACGGGACGGGCTGGGGAATGTATTGCATCGTCGTCTGTTTATACTGGAAACAGATATCGCCGGCACAATTACAGTACGTCAACCGACATTATTACTTGATCTCATCCTTGCCAAGGATGAGAACTCGATTCCAGATGATGAGCACCTGCCCGGCAAGGACCAAATCGAACAGGCCCTGATTGAAAGTGCGCTCAATAAATTATTAAACGAAATCGCCACTGACCGGGCACGGGAAATCAACATCATCAGAAAACACCTGAGCCTTAGCCTCAATGAATTGATCAACCGTGAAAACATTATTTGTGCCGAACTGGTTGCAGAGTTGCAGGAAAAGACTGCAAAAGGAGAAGTCACCTACGGCCTGAATGCCAAGATCAAAAACTCCGAAGAAAGGCTGGATCAACTAAATGAACGCCTTGAGCGGCGATTGGCAGATCTGGAAAAGGAAGAACATTGTACTATTTCAGATATACAGCATCTCGGCCGGGCATGGGTACTGCCGCATCCGGAAAGGGCCAGTAACAAAATTGCACCTATGGTACGAGATGATGAGATTGAAAAAATCGCCATCAATGCCGTTATTGCCCATGAGAAAGCCAATGGTTATGAAGCCATCAGCGTGGAAAATGAAAATAGGGGCTTTGATCTCATCTCGCGCCGTCCACATCCGGAAGATCCAGCTACAGCAATTGATATACGCTTTATCGAAGTCAAAGGTCGGGCACATAAGGGTGATATAGCATTAACAGCCAATGAATATAAAACAGCACAACGCCTCGGCAAGGACTATTGGCTCTATGTTGTATTTCATTGTGCTACGGATGAGCCAAGTATTAATACCCTGCGGGATCCGTCAAAACTTGACTGGCAGCCCATCGTAAAAGTGGAGCATTACCGCCTCCGTCAGGATTCCATCCAACATCCGGTGGAACTGAAGGAAGACGCGCCGCCCTATAGCTCAGGAGGGACGGAATGAGCAAACTTCGAGTGTTTGTGAGTTCGGTCCAGAAGGAACTGGAACCTGAGCGTGTAGCCATCGCTTCCCTTATCACCACGGATCCATTCCTGATGGAGCACTGTGAGCCTGTGTTGTTTGAAAGAGAGCCGATCCCTGCCCGGCCTGCAACACAACCCTATTTGGAGTGTTTACGCGACTGTCATGTTTACGTCTTGCTTATTTTCAACAACTATGGAAATCCTGACGGCGATCTTTCCGCGTCTCATCACGAATACCGGTTCGCGCAGCAACTCAAGTTACCGACACTCATTTTTTTGAAAGGCGGCACTGACGATACACGCAGCGCCGAAACCAGAAAGTTTCTTGCCGAGATAAAACAGAACAAGCACACGTATCGCCGTTTCATTGACCGCGAAGATTTGAAACCTGAACTCCGCCGTGGCCTGCTGGCGCTGCTCAAGAACGAATTCAAACTCAAGCCCACACGGGATGAGTCGGAAGGCGGCCGCGAACAGATTGACGCCGCTTCAGCCTTCGAAGCCACGCCGTTGCCTGCGGTTCACTGGAAATCATTGGACGAATCCGCCATTGGTCGTTTGGTAGCGCAGGTTATTCAAAGTCCCAGCATCAAGATTTGGGACGAAACTGTTTGCCAGTCCATGCACACACGCGGCCTTCTTTGGCGGCGCGATGAAAACGGCGAGCACTATGCAACGGCAGCGGGGCTTTTGCTGTTTGGCAAGCGCCCGGCTGAGCCCTTTCCACAATGCGAGATTCTTGTGGACGCTTACGCCGATACTAAAATTTCCGGCAAGCCACGCGGCCAACTCAATGTTAACGCACCCATTCCAGCCGCCATCGAACAGGTATTGGAATTCGTGGACAAGCACACCTTCCATCCGGCCCGAGTTGTGGGCATCAACAACATTGCTTTGGACGAGTATCCGCAACGCGCGTTGCGTGAGGTACTCGTCAATGCCATGGCCCATCGTAATTATGAGGACGCGACCCGCAAAATTTCAGTCCAGATATTCTCCGACCGGATCGTTGTCGTCAGTCCGGGTTATCCGCCGGCGCCATTGACGCTGGCAAAACTCCGGCGTGGCAATTACCGGCCATGCTCGCGAAACCCGGTGATCGCTCAGACTCTGGCCGTGCTTAAATTTATGGAACAGCGCGGCAGCGGCTTCGCGCGGATGCGCGATGCTATGCTCAACCATGGCCTCGACGCCCCGGTTTACGGGGAGCAGGATGGCTATTTCGTCGTCACTTTCCCCGGTCCGAATGGCAACTACGACCGGCTCAAACTGCCTGAAGGCGCGACGGGTCTAATCACTCCGGCTATTGAAGCGCAACTCAACGACCGGCAGAAAAAGATTCTGGTTGAGGTGCAGAAAACCGGGTTCGTCACCAGCGGCTGGTGCCGTAAGCACCTGCCGGTTGTCTATGATACGATTCGTCGAGACTTACTGGCCTTGATCGAACTTGGCGTGCTCCAGCCAGAAGGCAAGGGGAGGAGTACCCGCTACGTGCTTAAAACCAACCGTGAATAATCTACCGATAATTTACCGATGTTTCGCGGTAATCTACCGATTCTGGTTCCGGCCCGACGCCGGAGAATCACCTGATAAACGTCCGATGTTTTCTGGGAATTATCCGATTCCTCACATGGAATCTACCGGCAAATTACCATTGCCCGGGCCTGGCGAGTATCCGTAACTCAACACGTCCAGCGACCACAAACAGACCAATTTTAACAATGGCTTACCCCAAACGCCTGATAAAAGTGGATTTGACGATCAAGCGAATTTCGGCACATGCGCGAATAAGGGGCGGGGAGACTAACTGATGCTCTATTTTGCTTACGGTTCGAACATGGATTTTAAGCAAATGCGTCAGCGATGTCCTTCTGCACAATTTGTTGCCGTCGCAAAATTACCCAATCATCGGTTAGAGTTCACCCGAGAATCGAAGAAGTGGCAGTGTGGTGTATCTGATGTAGTTGAATCTTCGCGGGAAGATGTTTGGGGAGTAGTTTATGATATTACGGAAACTGAGTTTGCCAGTCTCGATCAAGATGAAGGCTTTCGTCCCGGCAGGGCAAAGAGTGAAAATTCATATAATAGAGAACAACGCCATGTTTTCCGTGATGGTGATGAGAATCAACCTATACTTGTTTGGATTTATATTGGTAATCACCAGAGCGATCCACCATTGCCTAATACTGCTTACAAGCAACAGTTGGTAAATGGTGCCAAATACTGGCATCTTCCACCTACATATATTGCAAAACTTAAAAAAATAAAAACATCAAAATGAATCTATATCCAAAACGCCTGATAGAAGTGGATTTGCCGATCAAGCGGATTTCGGCGCATGCGCGTAGGGAGAAGTCGATCCGACATGGACATATCTCGACATTACATATCTGGTGGGCGCGACGGCCATTAGCAGCGTGTCGTGCAGTTATTTGTGCAGCACTTTGGCCCGATCCGGCGGATGAATTATGCCCCGATGCATTTCGTCAGACTGCACGGCAATGGATGGGTAAATGGTCAAAGGATTTTCTTGATAAGGTTAGCCCGGAAAGTTATCAGCGATTTATCGCAATTCAGAAGACCCCGGACATATTGAATGACAATGAAGCTTTACGTAGTGCATTACTTGATTTTATTGCCGACTTTTCCAATTGGGATAATTCTACTGTTCGAGAATACCTTGATACCAGCCGTGCGCTAACTCAATCTGCGCATGAAGCATTGGGCGGCGCACCAGGCACGAGACCACTTGTTGTTGATCCATTTGCCGGTGGTGGTTCCATTCCGCTTGAAGCCTTGCGTGTGGGCGCGGATGCCTTCGCAAGTGACCTCAATCCAATACCGGTGCTTTTAAATAAAGTCGTTCTCGAATATATCCCGAAATATGGAAAACATTTAGCGGATGATGTTCATAGATGGGGGGAATTGATAAAGAAAGAAGCAGAGAAAGATCTCGCAGATTTCTATCCTAATGATCCAGATGGTGCAATACCTATAGCATATCTTTGGGCTCGGACAATCCAATGTGAAGGCCCTGGCTGTGGTTTCACTTTACCATTAATTAGGACTATGAAGTTATCAGCAACTCAGTATATATATTTGAGAGATACACTTGAAAAAAACTGTTTTATTTCAGAGGTTCATGATGGTTCAAAAGCAGTTCAACATCCGACTGTCGCAGGTGGAAAAGCAACATGCCCTAGATGTGGATATACAACATCTGCAAATTCAGTAAAAAGCCAATTAATTAAAAAGCGTGGAGGTGCGAATGATGCCCAGATTTTAGCTGTTTACTTGGAATCTACAGCTAATCGTATGTTTCGTTCGTCACGCGATAGTGATTTGGAATCATTGCGCAAGGCTTTGAAATTTTGGGAAGAAAATCAGGATTATTTCCCCGTAGACCAAATCAATGAGATCAGGCCATACAAAAATACCCGTGGTTTAAGTGCGGTAACGAGAATAGGAATATGTCGATTCGCAGATCTTTATACTGTGCGTCAAGCAGTGAGCATAATGGTATTTTCTAAATGCCTTATGAATGTAATAACAGATGGCACAGCTATTAAAAATGGGAATAATGTAGATCAAGAAAGAATAATTGCCACACTAACACTTATTGGATTCGCCGTAAGTCGTCTAATACAGCAAAACAGTTCACTTTCACGCTGGCAAAATAATCGTTCAACGATAGCAGGCGCATTTAGTAAACAAGCTTTGCAAATTACATGGGATTTCGCAGAATCTAACCCGATAGGGTCTGGATCTGGAGCTTGGGATGGAGCGCTAGATTGGATAACGAGAGTAATAGAAGCAACAAATTGTATAAGTAATACAGGCTCAGTCTCGCATGTTTCTGCTAAACATTGTCCATTGCCAAATGATTCTGGAGATGCACTGATTACTGATCCACCATATTTTGCATCAATTCCTTATGCTGATTTATCTGGATTTTTTTATGTATGGTTGAGAAAGATATTTCAATATCTCTACAAGGACCTTTTTACTAGAGATGAGATCGATCAGAAAGATGAAGCAATAGTCACCAACTCTAATTTTGGACCATCTGGTGAAAAAAAAGATGAGTATTTTTATACACACGAAATGATACTTTCACTGGATAAAGCAAGAGAAATATCTAAACCTAATAGCATTGCTGTAATAGTGTTTGCAGATAGTTCTACGGCTGCATGGGAATCTATTTTGAATGCAGTATTAAAAAGCGGGTGGGTTATAACTGGATCATGGCCGATTGATACAGAATTACAAAGTCGTACAAAAGCAAGAGATGCAGCATCATTACAATCATCTGTTCATTTGGTTTGTAGACCAAGGGAGAATTCCGATGGTTCAATACGTTCTGACGTGCTTGGTGATTGGCGTGATGTATTACAGGAGTTGCCCGTTCGTATCCATGAATGGATGCCACGCCTAGCTGAAGAAGGTGTTGTGGGTGCAGATGCAATTTTTGCTTGTCTTGGCCCTGCATTGGAAATATTTTCCCGATACTCACGTGTAGAAAAAGCCAGCGGTGAGCCTGTCACGCTCAGAGAATACTTGGAGCAAGTCTGGGCTGCTGTCGCCAAGGAAGCTCTTTCTTTGGTTTTCAAAGATGCTGACGCCACTGGTTTTGAAGAAGATGCACGTTTGACCGCAATGTGGCTATGGACAATAAATGCCGGTAATCCCAACGGAACTAATGGCAAAAATGGAAAGAAGAATGAGGAGGAAGTGGAGCCAGAGGATGATGAAGATGAGGGCAGTGCCAAGAAAACCAAGGTTACAGGGTTCATGCTTGAATATGATGCTGCACGCAAGATAGCACAAGGACTGGGAGCGCATTTGGAGGATCTGAATCATTTGGTAGAAATAAAAGGTGAAACTGCACGTCTGTTACCGGTTGCGGAACGTACACGGCATTTATTCGGAAAGGATCAGGCTGATGCTCCATCCAGCGCCAAGAAAAAGAAAGCATCGCCACAGATGAAGCTGGATATGTTCGATGAGTTAACTGATCCTGAGACTGCAGAGACTGCATGGGGAGAGAAGGCCATCAGTAAACCGGGAGAAACCTCACTGGATCGTGTTCATCAATGTATGATCCTGTTTGCTGCTGGACGGGGTGAGGCATTAAAACGGTTTCTGGTTGAAGATGGCGTGGGCCGTGATCCGCGTTTTTGGGCGCTTGCCCAGGCCCTTTCTGCCTTATATCCAGCACATACTGATGAAAAACGTTGGGTAGATGGTGTATTAGCGCGCAAGAAAGGGTTAGGATTTTAACCTTATTGACTGGGGAATTGGGGGACAAGAATGGCACTCAAGCCATGGTATAAAGTCATTACACCGCGTGAAGATTTGCGTGAAGGCAAACCGCTGGATGCCTCGGAGTTTGCCATTCATCTGGATCATGTGCGTGATGGCCGTGCCCCGGTCGATTATCAAAATCCGGAACGCTTTTTTGAACGTACCTACCTGACCAAAAATCTCAGTGCGTTGGCTGCTGAGGTAATCCGTCGTTTATCGGGCGAAACCACCGAAACCTCTGCTGTGTTCAATATGAGCACGCAATTTGGTGGCGGCAAGACCCATGCTTTGGCTTTGCTTTACCACCTGGCAAGAAGCGGAAAGAAAGCAAACAAGTTTGCCGGGGTTGATAAATTATTAGTCACAGCTGGAATTGCCAATGTGCCCGGAGCCGCAACAGCGGTATTTGTCGGTACGGAGTTTGATTCGATTCGCGGGCGGGGTGGGGATGATGGGACACCATTAAGAATGACACCTTGGGGCGAGATCGCTTATCAGTTAGGAGGCGAGCAGGGATTCAAGATTGTTAAAGAACATGACGAATCGGGGATTTCACCGGCAGGCGATGTGATCAGACAATTGCTGAATAATCATAAACCTTGTCTGATCCTTATGGATGAGGTGATGAATTATGTGAGCCGTAATCGCAAGAGTGGATTGACTGCACAATTCTATGATTTTATTCATAACCTCTCTGAATCAGTACGGGGAGAAAAAAATGTAGTGTTGGCTGTGTCTATTCCAGCATCAGAACTGGAGATGAGCACAGATGACCAGAGTGATTTTTCCCGGTTCAAGAAGTTACTGGATCGGGTCGGTAAGCCGGTGATTATTTCTGCTGAAACAGAAACCTCTGAAATCATAAGGCGGCGTTTGTTTGAATGGGATACACAGGCAGTAGGGCAGGATGGCCGGGTGATGTTGAATAAAGATGCATTGGAAGCTTGTAAAGAATACAGCAGTTATTTATTGACCCACCAGCAGCAACTCCCGGCCTGGTTCCCGGTGAATAATGCCCGTGAAGCATTCGCGGCCACTTATCCTTTCCATCCTATTGTATTATCGGTATTTGAGCGTAAGTGGCAATCACTGCCACGTTTTCAGCAAACCCGTGGAATTTTGCGGTTGCTGGCGCAATGGGTATCCAATGCATATGTAGCTGGATTCAAAGGAGCGCATAAAGATGCGTTGATAGGTTTGGGAACTGCTCCACTTGATGATTCATTGTTCAGACGTGCTGTATTTGAACAACTCGGTGATGATCGACTTGAAAGCGCAATTACTACCGATATCACTGGCAAGGATGACTCATTCGCTATACGCATGGATGCAGAAGCATCGGAAGTTATCAAAAAAGCACGACTGCACAAGAAAGTGGCAACCACCATATTTTTTGAATCCAGCGGGGGTCAGCAAAAGCAGGAAGCCACCATGCCCGAGGTTCGGCTGGCAGTGGCGGAGCCGGGGGTTGATATAGGCAATATAGAAACCGTGCTGGAAGAACTTTCAGCGAATTGCTATTACTTGTCCGTCGAGAAGAACAGGTACAAATACAGCCTGACTCCGAATTTAAACAAGTTGTTGTCTGATCGCCGGGCGAATATTCAAAAGCCTCAAATCGATGAAATAGTAAAAACCGAGATACAGAATATCTTTTCTGCGCAGGCAGGGATCGAGCGAATTTATTTCCCGGAAACAAGTAACAATATTCCTGACCGGCCGATATTATCTCTGGTTGTTCTCTCTCCTGACAAAACCATATCGGATAAGGAAACCGAACCGTTTATTGATCAATTGATTAAAGAGTATGGCACCTCTGGAAGGACATATAAGAGTGCCCTGATTTTTGCAGTGCCGGATTCAACTTCATCCGTTAATGAAGAATCCAGAAAGCTGCTGGCTTGGGAAGATATTGATGCAGATGAAGGTAGTCGGCTGGATGATAATCTTAAAAAACAGTTATCCGAGAACATACATAAAACCAAACGTGATTTGAAAGAATCCATATGGAGAGCTTACAAGAATGTTGCGATTTTGGATCGTAATAATAAAATCAGGTTCATTGATTTGGGTTTGGTTCATTCAAGCTCGGCAAAAAGTATTACTGCATTGATCCTGACAAGGCTGAATGAAGAGGATGAGGCAGTTACTTCCATTAATCCAAATTATTTAATCAGAAACTGGCCACCCGCACATCAAGAATGGAGTACAAGGTCTGTACGAGATGCTTTTTTTGCATCACCACGTTTCCCAAGATTGCTCAATATTGAAGCCTTGAGGGACACCATAGTGAAAGGTGTTTCTGGTGGGCATTTAGCTTATATAGGCAAATCACAGGATGGGCGTTATGAACCTATTTTCTTTGAGACAGAGTTGGATGTGCTTGAGATAGAGTTTTCGGACGATATGTTTATCGTTAGGGCTGAGGAAGCACGTAAACATATAGAGCCGCCAAAGCTCACCTATTTGGAGATTTCTCCACAACATGGACGAGTAGAGCTGGATAAAAGCCTGGCCTTTGTTGTGAAAGGGTTGGACCAACATAAACATGAATTTCCGCTGAAAAAGATTGATTGGCAAGCAACAGGCGGGAAGATAGACAAAGATGGCGTGTACCATGCAGGAAAGGAAGAAGGAGATTTCGTAATTACTGCACATGCAGATGGAGTCAGCGGAAATGCACGAGTCATCATTGCCAAAGCAGCTGTTCTGCCAGCGGGGCCGGATGATGGCGGTAATGGGAAAACTTTAATGACATGGATGGGCGAGGTTCCTGCCCAAAAATGGATGCATTTTTATACCAAACTGATTGCGAAATTCGTTAATACTACAGATTTGAAAATACAGGTGAGAATAGATGTCGCATCCAAAGACGGACTGTCCGATCAAAAAATCGACGAAGCCAAACAAGCATTAAGAGAACTTGGCTTGGATGATGATGTGAAGAGCTGAATATAAAATATTAAAGTAAGTAATTATCTTCAGTATGAAATTCTTGGATCTGGGAATTATTAAGTAAAAGGTTGAATAAATATGAGCCCTACAGTAGAAAAACTTATAACTCCAAACGACAAGACCATAGACTTGGTGTTTAGTAAATCAACGTCATATTACATTGACATATATCAAAGAGAATATAAATGGAAGCAACAAGAAGTACAAACTTTACTTAATGATGTTCAAGTGCGATTTGATATTGGAATAATGAAAGAAACGGAGCCGAATAGAATAAATGAAGATGTTCTTAGTAACTTCGAACCATATTTTGTGAATACATTTTTAACCAATGAAACTCCAGGAAAGAAGAATATTGTTGATGGTCAGCAAAGACTAACAACGTTTCTAATATTTCTTATTAAACTTTATCAAATAATTAAAGAACAAAAAATAAAAGACCCTTCTTTAAAAATTTATGAAGCAGGTTACATTGAGGATAGAATCTTTGAATCAGGAGCATTTGGAGACAAAAAATTTAAGATCCACAATGAAAACAGGGAGTCAGCATTTTCTTCCATATTGAATAAAAAATATATTGAATTTGAGAATGCGGATGAAACACAACATAGAATCATCGAAAATTATAAATTTGTCAGTAATTATTTCGATAAACTTTTCATTGATACTGACGATAATTTTAATGTAATTAAGTTTAACTACTATTTAACCTATTTGCTTAACAGGATCAGTATTGTTGAAATTGAAATTACCAGTTCACATAATGTTGCTATGATATTCGAAGTAGTAAATGACAGAGGACTTGGCTTGAAACCATTCGAAATCTTAAAAGGAAAATACCTGGGGATTCTGGACGAAAAGCAGAAAGAAGGCGCAAACAAAGCATGGACAGAAATATTAGATAACCACTACAAGGTTGATTCTGATGTTGATGATTTTTTTAAACTATATTTCCGTTCTAAATTTGCTAAAAATATTAGTGAATATGAACGAATGGAGCGCGAATATCATTATGAGGCATATAGAAATAAAGCAATTAGAGAATATTTTGAAGAATTTAAAAATAAACAAAAACTTTATGAGTTTGTAACCAAGGAATTACCATTTTTCTCAAAACTATATCTTGAATTGATAACAACTAAATCTCAACGATTTGTCCTTTTCAATAGAATGCTCGATCAAGGACAGCAATATCTATTGATAATGTCAGCGGTTAAATATAATGATTCAAAGAGAGATGAAAAGATAGAATGGGTAGCTAAGAAATTCGATCAAATGCATATTTTGTTAAGATTGAAAAATCAATATGATTCATCTTTTTTTCTGCCAAATTATATAATTGAAATATGTCCAAATATTCGAGACAAGGATATAAATGAAATTACAGAACAATTTGATAAAGTTGTTATAGAGCGATTGGAAGATCAAGAAGTTATCCAAAAAGGCACATTAACTAGGATCGGTGATTTATTTAACACTATCTCATATCAAAACCTTGTCCATCAGAACAGGAATCTGACTAAATATATATTGCTTAGAGTTGATGAAACGCTTTCAAAATTGCTGGGAAGAGCATCTTTGGTCACTGACTCAACTATAGATCTTGAAAACTTATTTAATCGAAGAAATCGAAAAACGTATGAATTACATTTAGAGCATATGTATGCACATAATGAAAAAAATGAAATTCTCTTTCTAGATGATAATGGTGAGTTTGATTATTCAAAGTTTGACAAGTTTAGAAATCAACTAGGTGCATTATTGATATTGAAAGATATACATAATTTAAGTAGTGGAGCAGATATCTATGAAGATAAAATGGAAATCTATGGGAAAAGTAATATCATTTGGAATGAAATGCTTGTAGGACAGGTACCTGAAATTGATTTGAAAAAATTACCATTTTCTTTTGACTTTGTTGCGCATAAACAGAACCCACAAGGATTGTTGGAATTATCTGCGGTTGAAACTCGCCAAAAAGAACTATATGAGCTCATTAAATACACATGGACGAATCAATTATAAATTAATGAACTTCGTCACGTTTAGTAGTCCATTTTAGTGACAGGGTTTGAATCTTAAAAAAATGATTAATGGCTAAATATTATGTACCAACTGAAGGCGTCGAGTCCTGGCGAAAACTTCTAGCTGAACCTGATAAGCATTGGAAGTCTGGAAATTCAGCAAAATCGTTGGCTTATTGTTGGGAAGAAGCACAGGGGTTTCCGAAGTCTGTTGTTGATGTTTTTCTATCTTCGCCATATGAGTTGTTCCATTCGATAGAGTTTATTCTGGGGTCGCTCCTGCGCATCCTGCGCCCGCGACA
>Ga0209541_10011058_pt1 | contig 14202 bp, 23 predicted proteins | sample RifCSPlowO2_01_FD_184027 | JGI IMG/M metagenome (GOLD analysis project Ga0209541, IMG submission 184027) | Groundwater microbial communities from Rifle, Colorado - Rifle CSP2_plank lowO2_0.1 (SPAdes) (version 2) | ecosystem: Environmental > Aquatic > Deep subsurface > Groundwater | place... | reverse complement strand
GCCTTCACTAGCGTTCAGTAATTCACCCGCCAAAATTTTCTTTATGACATTTTCACAAACACAATTTTTAGTAAATACTGATCTGCGGTTGATAGCTTTTATACCGGCCGAAAATTTAGGAGGGTAAATGCGTGATTATCCGCTCCAGCGAGTCCGGGATATTGGTATCATCGCCCATATCGACGCGGGGAAGACTACGGTCTCCGAGCGCGTTCTTTTTTATACCGGCGTTTCGCACAAAATCGGCGAGGTGCACGAGGGAGAAGCTGTCATGGACTGGATGGAACAGGAGCGTGAACGCGGTATTACGATTACATCAGCCGCAACAACGTGTTTTTGGAAGCCAACCTATCTTCCCGAGGAAAAACGAACAAAAGAAAACGAATATCGCATCAATATTATCGACACTCCGGGGCATGTTGACTTTACGGTGGAAGTCGAGCGTTCGCTTCGCGTACTCGACGGCGGTGTTGTTGTGTTCGACGGCGTTGCGGGCGTAGAGCCGCAGTCGGAAACTGTCTGGCGGCAAGCCGACAAGTACAAAGTTCCGCGCATCTGTTTTATAAACAAGCTCGACCGCATGGGCGCGTCGTTTGACAGGAGCTACCATTCAATCCACGAACGGCTTTCTCCAAATACGGTTGCGGTTCAGATCCCGATCGGACTTGAAGGTGCGTTTGAAGGAGTGATCGATCTTTTTCATATGCGCGCGTTTCGCTTTGAGGGGGAGCACGGCGAGAAAATCGTAGAAGGGGATATTCCTGAAAAATTTAAAATAGATGCCGAAAAAATGCGGCGCACGCTTATCGAAAAAATTGCGGAAACCGACGATACACTCACGGGAAAATATCTCGAAGGCAAGGAATTTAGCGTGGATGAATTAAAAAAAGCTCTTCGGCAGGCATGTATTCACTACAAACTCATTCCTGTATTTTGCGGGTCTGCGCTCAAGAACAAAGGGGTTCAGCTCGTGCTCGACGGCGTCGTCGATTATCTCCCGTCTCCGCTAGATCTTCCTCCGATCAAAGGGATTGACCCAAAAACTGGCGCGGAGGCGACTCGTGAGTCCGATGACGCAAAACCGTTTTCTGCACTCGCGTTCAAGCTCCAGACCGATCCGTTCGTCGGGCAGCTCACCTATTTTCGCGTTTACTCGGGCGTTCTTGCGGCGGGGTCATATATTTATAATGTGACGAAAGACGAAAAAGAACGCGTCGGCCGTATTCTTCGGATGCATGCGAATCACCGCGAAGAAGTGAAAGAAGTATATGCGGGAGAAATCGCGGCAATCGTCGGGCTCAAGGGGACGACTACTGGCGATACGCTTGCAGATCCAGAGCACCCGATTTTGCTTGAGCGGATTGTGTTCCCGGAGCCGGTCGTTGATTTGAAAATCGAACCAAAAACGAAAGCAGACCAGGAGAAAATGGGTTTGGCACTCCGGCGGCTTTCGGAAGAAGATCCGACATTTCGCATCAGTTCGAATCCGGAGACGCTCGAGACGATTATCTCGGGCATGGGCGAGCTGCATCTCGAAATTATCGTTGACCGTATGAAGCGCGAGTTTAAAGTTGAAGCTAATGTCGGGAAGCCGCAGGTCGCTTACAAAGAAACAATTCGAAAAAAGGCGGAGGCGGAAGGAAAATATATCCGTCAGTCCGGCGGCCGCGGGCAATATGGCCATGTCTGGCTCCGCGTTGAGCCGCAAGAGCGCGGAAAAGGATTTGAATTTGAAAATGAAATCAAAGGAGGCGTTGTGCCTCAAGAGTTTATTCCGGCGGTCCAAAAAGGAGTGCGCGAAGCGCTCGATAAGGGAGTTATCGCGGGTTTCCCGCTCGTGGACGTCGCGGTTGCTATCTATGACGGCTCATATCACGAAGTGGACTCGTCTGAAGCCGCTTTCAAAATTGCGGGATCTATTGCCTTGCAAGAAGCTGTGCGCCGCGCGGACCCCGTGCTTCTCGAACCGATCATGAAAGTCGAGGTTATCGTACCCGCTGGTTTTATGGGGGAAGTAACGGGGGATCTCAACTCAAAGCGCGGCCGTATCGAGCGGATGGAAGATCGCCTTAATCTCAAGGTAATCGACGCAAAAGTCCCGCTTTCAGAAATGTTTGGCTACGTCACGCGCCTTCGCTCGATGACGGAAGGGCGCGGATCGTACACCATGGAATTTTTTGCCTACGAAGAAGTGCCGAAGAATGTTGCCGAGCTCATAGTTGCAGGGAAGAAATAGCTTTCTCTGTTCTTGCTTATTTCATGTGATCAGTATATACTTTATTCCAGATCGATTGATGGAGGTGTGTGATGCCAAGGAAGCCAAGGGAGAGGAAACTTCAGCGCGTTCAATTTGATTTTGACACAGTTGCCGTCGGGGAGATTGATCGAATGATGAAGGGCCTTTGCATGACTTCTCGATCAGAGTTCTTACGTTTTGCTCTTGGGCTTGTTTCTGTGGCGAGTGAAGCAATTTTAGCTGGGGGGAAATTAATACTTGAAGACGGAAATACAAGGAAAGAAATCATTTTCCCTTGGTGCTGGAGAACTTCTCTCAAGAACTTATAATAATCTTCCGCAATATCTGTTGCGTTTGTAGCACCTCGTGTGCTACTTTTTTTATGGATGCATAGGAGGTAGAGATGGCGAGCGATCGATACGCAGCGTTCTACTTAAGCGAGATCCAGGACGCAAGAACGTTTCTCACGACACTCGACCAGTGCCTTGACGTACGCAAAGCAGTATTTCAGGAGGAACAGGGTATCCGTTATGATCTTGACCGAGACGGATTTGATTATGATACACGTTCAGTGCACCACATTGCTGTTACGCATCGCGCAAGGCCTACGATAATCGTTGGCACAGTACGCATGCGACTCTTGCGTGATTGCTTGACGGTAAAACTCGAACGGATGGCAGTTGTTGCGGCATACAGGCGAAGAGGCGCGGGGAAAGCACTCCTCATCGCATTTGAGCGAGAGGCGGAACGGCGCGGTAAGCGGAAGATTGTATTACACGCACAGCGAGACGCTCAGGGTTTTTATGCTCACTATGGCTACACCGTTACCGGTGGAGAATTTATAGAGGCAGGAATCGTTCACTATCCAATGCAGAAACTGCTTTTGTCGTAGATAAATCCCGTTAGAAATTCCCGAGGGGTGAGGTACCAGGCATACATTATCCCAAACGGAAACCCACGCCACAGAGTGGCGGGGTATTATTTCTAACGGGATAAAGCGCGAGCGCGGCCCTTTCATGGGTCGCCTTTTTCTTATGCCCGTATATGTGATAGTATGAGATTGTTATGCTGGAGGATTACGAATCGGACGATGAAGAGCTCGAAGTAGGGTTCGCCAAGGAAGCAGCCGAGGATGATATAGACCTCGAAGGCGCCTCGGTCGGGGATCTCCCGCTTTAGGACCCCTATTGACACCCCCTCTCGGTTTGGTTACTATAGACCATACGTTTTTGTAATCTTTTTATTATTGGTTAAATTATAAGTTTTTAACGTACACACGATATGGCAGAGAAATTTGAACGCTCAAAGCCGCACTTGAACGTCGGCACCATCGGTCACGTCGATCACGGGAAGACCACTCTCACGGCCGCGATTTTGCACGGCTTGAATCTTACCGGCAACAAAGTTCGTCTTGAAAATGTCGAACAAATTGACAGTGCGCCTGAAGAGCGCGCGCGCGGTATCACTATCGCACTTCACCACTCTGAATATGAAACTGCAAAGCGCCACTACGCGCACATCGACGCGCCGGGGCATGCCGACTATATTAAAAACATGATTACCGGTGCTGCACAGATGGACGGCGCGATTCTTGTGGTTTCTGCGACAGACGGCCCGATGCCCCAGACCCGCGAGCACATTCTTTTGGCGTACCAGGTCGGCGTGCCTGTGATTATCGTATTCATAAATAAAGTTGATGCGGTTGATGATCCGGAACTCGTTGATCTTGTCGAAACAGAAATCCGCGAGCTTCTCACGAAGTATCAATACCCGGGCGACAAAACCCCGATCATCCGCGGCTCTGCGCTCAAGGCACTCGAAGCAAAATCAAAAGACGATCCGGCACTCAAGCCGATTTTGGAATTGACGGCACAGCTCGATACCTACATTCCCGATCCGGTTCGCGACACCGAAAAACCGTTCTTGATGCCTGTTGAAGACGTGTTCTCAATTGAAGGGCGCGGTACTGTTGTGACTGGTCGCATCGAACGCGGGAAGGTAAAGGTAAATGAGGAAGTCGAGATCGTCGGTATCAAGCCGACAGCCAAAACCGTCGTAACAGGTATTGAAATGTTCAACAAGTCTCTTGATGAAGGTATCGCTGGCGACAACGCCGGTATCCTCCTTCGCGGGCTTAAGAAGGAAGATGTCGAGCGCGGCCAGGTAATCGTAAAGCCGGGTTCCGTTACCCCTCATACCGAATTTGAATCAGAAGTGTATATTCTTACCAAAGATGAAGGCGGGCGCCATACACCGTTTTTCGCAGGCTACAAGCCTCAATTTTACATCCGGACAACCGATGTGACCGGTGAGGTAACGCTTCCGCAGGGAACCGAAATGGTTATGCCGGGCGACACGATGAAATTTACAGTGAAACTTATTCAGCCTGTTGCTCTTGAAGAGCGTCAGCGCTTTGCAATCCGCGAAGGCGGTAAGACTGTCGGCGCAGGTGTGGTAACGAAGATTCTTAAGTAAAGAACAGTTTATAGTACATATTTATACATTGACCGAAATTACGAAAATGCTCAATCGATTGTGTGCTAAAAAACATAGTTCATTAACTGCAAACTAACAACTATAAACTAAACAACAATGGCAACAAAGGCAGTAGCACAGGAAGAAAAAAATAAACTTCGCATTCGCATCCGCGCGTATGACAATAAAGTTATCGATTCCTCGGTGCGGCAGATTGTAGATACGGCGCGTAGATACGGAGGAAACATTGTGGGTCCCGTGCCGCTCCCAACGGAGATTCGAAAATATACCGTAAACCGATCGACGTTTGTACACAAAAACGCACGTGAACAATTTGAGATCCGGGTTCACAAACGCATCATCGATATTCTCGATCCAACGCCAAAGATTGTCGATGCGCTCACAAATCTCAATTTGCCTGCTGGCGTCGATATAGAAGTGAAAATGTGAGAGATAATACCTACATTTATAAGCGAAGCGAAGTAAATGTAGTTGTATTATCCTCATCCCGCTCCAATTTTATTATTAAGCAATCTCGCAAGGCGCGCGTGCGAGTAGCACATGCCTTGATGGGCGCAGCGCTTTGCCAGGCTTTAATAAGAAGACTGATTAATTTTCAGACAAAAGGTTCTTTCTCATAAAATTGGGGCTGGGATATATGTCAAATCAAAAAACCGCGTTTGTTTTCATGGAGATTTATTTTACAAAACACGCGGAGGAAAAATTTAGGGTTTTGGCACATCACGGCGTGAGAATTGCAAAACGGAGGGTCATTCAAACAATCAAAAACCCAGAAAGATATGATTACAGCCGCCCGCCACTTATTATTGCCCAGCGCGACCTTGACTCGTCACATGTCTTGAGGGTAGTGTATAAGATAGAGAGTAAAATTATCGTGGTTATTACTTTCTATCCGGGGAGGAAGTTGCAATATGAAAAATAAAGTAAAAATTAAATATGATGCCGATGCAGATGTTTTGAGTTGGGAGCTTTCCAGAAAAATAAAAATCGATTACGCAAGCGAAGTCGGTAATATCGTCGTTCATTTTACAAAAAATCATATGCCTGTCATCGTAGAGGTGCTCGAAGCATCCAAATTGATTCGACAAAGTAAAAAGACCGTAGAGAAGGCCCGAGAACTGGCTTTTGCTCGGTGAAACTGGTTGGGTGCAACCTCCCGGCAGGTGTCGATATAGAAGTGAAAATGTGAGAGATAATACCTACATTTACGAACAAAGCGAAGCAAACCCCGTTACAAGATGACCACAAGTTTACACTTGTGGCATTTTATCCCGTTAGAAATAATACCTCGCCATTCTGCGGCGTGAGTTACCGCTTAGAATGATCCACATGGGGATCTAAAATACCACGTGGGAATTTCTAACGGGATTTATCTGGGGTTTGTATGCATGCCACAATTCATCCCAGTCGCTTCCTTGTAACTGGGTAAATGTAGTTGTATTATCCTCATCCCGCTCCAATTTTACTATTAAGCAATCTCGCAAGGCGCGCGTGCGAGTAGCACATGCCTTGATGGGCGCAGCGCTTTGCTCTATATATTCAGAAGATTTATCAACTTCTGAGGGTAGAAATTTTTCATGTAAAATTAGGGGCTGGATAAATGTAAATATCAAAAAACGCCGTAAAGGCGTTTTTTGATTTATGAGCGCGGCTTTACTCAAAATAATAAATTGACACATCTGGCTTCCCGACTGTATAAAAAGCGTAGACGGTCTTTGATAGAGAGGAGTGCCAATGACAGAGGAGCGGGGACTCGACTCTTTCATCCACGTATATGGAAAGGTGGCTTACATTTCTTTTCCTGTTGAAATGGTCGGCATTATATTCAAAATCGACGAAGAAAAACGAGAGAAGAGAAAGCAAGAAATTCTTGCAGGTCATCAGACCTGTTCGTGTCTCAAAGTACCGCACTGCCAATTTACGAAAGATGAAGTCGGAGAGATGGTTCGGGACTGGAAGCTCAAGGTTTTATCCAGTAGGGCTTACTTGCCGTTAGCGATTTTCATGTGGAGTGCTTTCCGAAAACGGTTCGATACAGATCGCTGGATTGACAAAAAGTTGGAGTATCTACTCAAGAAATACTCTCCGGATCACATTGACTATCGTTGATTTTAAAAGAGGAGTGCGTTGTTGGGGCATTTATTACTCTATATCGCTATGCGGCCTAACCAAGCCGCTTTTTTATTTTTTGGTGGGGGCTAGATAAGCAAAACTACAATACATTGAATAGGTAAAGGGCCAATGGCCCTTTTTTTTGATTTGCCGCTGGCATTGACTTATCACTATCGGACTGCTACAAGGAGTATGGAGGTACGCCATGGCCATGACTTTTAGGGCAAGCACACAGGATAAAATTGATTTATATCGAGCCTCTCTTGGTAACCCGCGCGAATCCGTTCTTGCACGTATTGAACACTATCTCCTTTGTTTGATAGCGGAAGATAGTACAATGGGTGGCCGGCTAAAGCGCGAAGCCGCAGAATCTGTTATCAGAGACCTTTTTTCCCAGCTCCGTTAAGGGGCTGTTTTCTTTATAGCTCGCTCGCTAGACAGGCAAAACTTTTTATGCTACAAATACACCATGTTTTCTAGATGCATATTCTAGAAGGGCTAAGGATGCAAGCGGTACCCCCGCCCCTTGGCAGGGGTATTTTATTTAGTGGCTTGGCCTACATTTTCGAGCATTGCGAAGAAAATATAGCTGCCAAATACTAATCCCGCCCTAATTTTGGGAAAGAAAAACATGACGAATTTAAACATCAGAGCTAGTAAGCAATACTCGTGCGGCGCTGGCCCGAACCCCAGTACGGCACTTCATGCCTACGGGGCACGTAGGGCCGGGCTATTCGCCCGCGCGCCGCGATGGAATTGTTACGCAAAATTAGGGCGGGATGCTCAATTTTATTTATTCGCTCCGCTCATATAAAATTGGCAAATGAAAAAATTCATACTTGGCAAAAAACAATCGATGAGTCAGATCTACGAAACTGACGGGACTGCTGTTCCGGTCACGATTGTTCAGGCCGGCCCGATGAAAGTAACCCAGATAAAGATGAAAGATAAAGACGGTTATGAATCTGTCCAAGTTGAGTTTGGGCGCACACGATGCGAATTTAAGCCGAGCGAGGGGTCGTTTGAGAAAGGAGCAGAAATAAACGTTTCCCTTTTTACTCCTGGCGATATTGTGAAAGTTGCGGGCGTGACCAAGGGTCGTGGATTTCAGGGTGTTGTAAAGCGGCACGACTTCAAAGGAGCTCCCAAGACTCACGGCACAAAGCACGCGCATCGTGAACCCGGTTCGATTGGCGCGGTTTGGCCGCAGAGAGTTATCAAAGGAACGCGCATGGCTGGCCGTATGGGTGGCACGCGGGTAACTCTTCGCAATCTCAAAGTGGTCCGCGTAGATCCTGAATCAAATATGATTTATCTTCGGGGCGCTGTACCGGGCGCGCGCGGAGCGCTTTTGGAAATTAGTGCAAATGACTAAATTTATGAACTATTGTGATATAAATTTAGTATCATTTGCCTAACCCCGCCCTTTAGAACAAGAAGTACAAAAGAGTATGATGAATATCCAAAAACAATTAAAGAGTTATGAGCGCACTGTCCATGAGCATAAAGGGCGGGGTGCTCAAATTTACCGTGCCCGACTTCGCCCGACGAAGTCATGGCAGGCGGGTTCATTCGTTTCACTCATATAAATTTGGCATGGAAGCCCCGCTCTACAATCAGGAAGGATCAAAAATCGGGACGGTTTCCGTCCCCGACAATATTTTTGGTATTAGGTGGAATGCAAATTTGGTGCATGACGTAATTGAAATGATGCGCTCTTCTCGAAGAATTCCGATTGCCCACGTAAAGGGCCGTGGAGAAGTCCGAGGGGGAGGCAAAAAACCGTGGCGTCAGAAGGGAACGGGGAGGGCGCGGCATGGCTCGATCCGGTCTCCGTTGTGGCCCGGAGGTGGCGTTACGCATGGACCGACCAAAGAGCGTAATTTTTCAAAGAAAATAAACAAGAATGTAAAGAAAAAAGCGCTCGCGGCGGTTCTTTCGCGAAAGCTTAAAGAGGGTGAGGTTATTTTTCTCGACGCTCTTGATTTTTCGGCTCCGAAAACAAAAATAGCGGCGTCTACGTTCCGCGCGTTCGGAGAATCAGCTGGGTTTGAAAAATTTGCGTCACGCGGCGGACGTACGCTCGTACTTCTTGCAGAACCGAAAAAGGATACAATTCGCGCGATCCGCAATTTGCCGTATGTAGAGGTCGAAGAGTCGCGGAATATCAATGTCGAGCAGGCGCTCACGCCAAAATTTTTGGTGATTACAAAAGACGCGCTTTCAAAAATATCGGCGTAAGAAAATTTACCCGCTTCACCCGCCTAAATTTTTGTATAAAAATTTAAGCGGGCAAGAAATTTGAAAAATATATTATGTATCACGATGTACAAAAACAGAGTACGAATAGGATAAAAGTCGCTTCTGCGGTTGGTTTTGTTATTCAAGAAATTTAGGAGGGTACATGGCACTTTTTGATTTTTTGAAAAGAAAAAAGAAACAGGAAAAAGAGGAAGCGAGAAAGGCTGAGAAAAAAGAAGTGCGCCAAGATTCGCCAGCGCATGAACCTGCTGAGGGAGAGAGCTCCAAACAAACTTCATTTTCAAATGATGTTGAGATTGAAGAGTTTGTACTTGAGACGCCTCATGTGACGGAACGCGCGCGTATGTTGTCCGAAATCGGGCAGTATACATTTCGCGTGCATCCTGGAGCGACGAAAGCCGGAATCAAGAAATCCGTTGAAAAACTTTACGGTGTTCATGTTACCGATATTCGCATCACGAAAACTCATGAAAAAAAGCGCCGTCGAGGCTTGACGGAAGGGGTAAAAAAGGGTTATAAAAAGGCAGTGGTGGCTCTCCAAGCTGGGGAAGCCATCGATATTTTTTAAAGGCTTGGTATATGAAAACATATAATCCTACATCGCCATCACGTCGGAGTATTACGGGAATTGATTACCGCAAGCTCCTCACCAAAAAGGACCCGGAAAAGGCCCTTACGTTTGGTTTTCGGCGTGGCGTGGGACGCAATAATGCTGGGCGTATTACGGTACGGCACAAAGGAGGCGGGGCCAAGCGGCTTTATCGCCTTGTCTCGTTTGGGTACGATAAAAAAGAGGTTCCGGGGCAGGTTATGTCTATAGAATATGATCCAAACCGCACTGCGTTTATCGCGCTTGTCCAATATCGCGATGGCGAAAAGCGCTATTTACTCGCTGGGCGCGGAACAAAGGTAGGCGATGAAGTGATTGCAAGTAAAGATGCTGATATAAAACCTGGCAATGCAATGCCGCTCGCGCGGTTGCAACCAGGCACGCAGGTTTTTAATATTGAACTCAAGCCGATGGGCGGGGCTCGTCTCGTCCGGTCAGCAGGATCTACCGCTGAGATTGTCGCGCAGGAAGGAGAGCTTACAACCCTCAAACTTCCATCAAAAGAGATTAGGAAAGTTCCATCTGGCTCTTGGGCGACAGTCGGCAACCCTTCAAATGAAGAGCATATGTTTATCTCGACAGGGAAAGCTGGCCGCTCTCGTCATATGGGTATCCGCCCGACTGTTCGCGGGTCTGCTATGAATCCGGTTGATCATCCGTATGGTGGCGGTGAAGGCCGTCAGCTCCGCGGAACGCGCAGACCAAAAAACCGATGGGGTAAAGGGACGCGTGGCGTTAAAACTCGGCGCAGGAAAAAATATTCAAATATATATATTCTTGAACGCCGTCCGAAGAGGAAATGAATGATAGTATCTAAATTTATGAGCGGCACGCGAACTACATTTAGCAATACTATCTTCACCCCGCCTCAATTTTGCAAAAGAATTCAAAACTGTATTATGAAAAAACGATTTATAAGTAAATACATGCGCGACGCTGGCCCGAACCCCAGTACGGCACTTCGTGCCTACGGGGCACGTAGGGCCGGGCTATTCGCCCGCGCGTCGCAGATGGAGTACTCTCGCAAAATTGGGGCGGGGTACTCAAAAATTAGCCCTTACTTCGTTCGGTAATTTTTTACCCGCCAAAATTTTTATGAACATGATTACAGATATTATAAATTATATGCATGCCACAACCAATAATTGTTGGTTTAATACGCATTGTATAAAAATTTAGGAGGGTAAATGTCACGATCACTCAAAAAAGGGCCCTATATCGATCCAAAACTTCTGAAAAAGATTCAGAAAGTTGGCGCGCATTCAAAAACCGTAATCAAAACATGGTCGCGCGCTTCCATGATTGCTCCCGAAATGGTTGGGTACACGTTTGGCGTGCATAACGGCCGTGATTTTATTTCAGTAATGATTACAGAAGAAATGGTCGGGCACCGGCTTGGCGAATTTAGCCCGACGCGCAAGTTCGTCCGCCATGGAGGAAAGATGCAGAAGGAATTGGAAGCGGCCGCAAAAGTAAAAGAAACAGAAGCCGCAAAGGCCCCTACAGCCGCACCAGCAGCTAAGAAATAAGGGCTTGGTTGAAAAATTCAAGCAAAAGGCGTAGAATTTTTCAGAACCAAACCTTACCCAGCCCTCTTGGCATATTAGAAAAAGAATACACATGAATATTTCACAAAATGTAAAAAGTCGCGAGTACACCGCCACCATGCATAGAGGGCTGGGTGCTCAATTTTTAGTCTTCACTTACGTTCAGTAAAAATTGGCATGACACTCGTATCCGCACAATTGGGTCAAATCCGTATTGCGCCGCGCAAGCTCCGGCTTGTCGCCGATTTGGTAAAAGGAAAAGAGGTGCACGACGCGGAGGTTGAACTTCGTTATCTTGTAAAACGCGGAGCCGAGCCTCTTTTGAAGCTTTTGAAAAGTGCCATTGCAAACGCGCACACGAATTCAAAAGTTCCCGCATCCGCTATGCTTATTATCCGTGATTTTCGCGTGGACGAAGGGCGTGTGTATAAGCGGTTTCATCCCGGCGCGCGCGGGCGAGCGTACCCGTTTAAGAAGCGAACAAGCCATGTAAAGCTTGTTTTAGAAACAAAGGAATAATTATATGTCGCATAAAGTTCATCCATACGGGTTTCGGGTAGGTATTCTCCGTGATTGGAAGTCACGCTGGTTTCAGACGAAACGATTCGCGGAATTTCTCAAACAGGATGTTGAAACGCGCGAATGGCTCATAAAAAAACTTCGGGCGCAATTAGTCGCCGATATTGAGATTGAGCGCTCCCGAAATACGATTTCAATCATCATTAAAACGCCGCGCCCCGGGCTTCTTATCGGTCGTGGCGGCGAGGGCGTTGAACGGCTCAAACGGGAAGTCCAAAAAAAGATGGGAACACGCGACGTAAAAGTAACTGTTGAGGAAATTCGAAATCCTCAGACCGATGCGCGTGTTGTCGCGCGCCAAGTTATACAGGACCTCGAAAAGCGTTTGCCGTTCCGGCGTATTCTCAAGCAGACTATTGAGAAAACCATGAATGCCGGCGTCGAAGGGGTTCGCATTCATCTTGCGGGTCGCCTTGACGGAGCGGAAATGGGGCGAAGTGAATGGCTGAAAAAAGGCAGAATCCCTCTCCAGACACTTCGTGCCGACATTGATTATGCACGCGATACGGCGCTTTTGCCGTACGGTACGATCGGCGTACGTGTTTGGATTTATCGCGGTGAAGTATTTTCCGAAACTACCCGCGAGCAAGGCGAGCGAAAGTAATTTTGAGAACCTTATACGCATTTCAGTAACAGTAAAAATTGTCATGTTAGTCCCAAAGAAAGTAAAGTATAGAAAATGGCAGAAGGGGAGATCGCGAAAACGCAAAGTTGAAATTCGCGGTGTTGCGCTTGCGTTCGGCGGTTTTGGCCTCAAGTCTGAAGGAAGCGCGTGGGTAACGTCGCGCCAGATTGAAGCCGCCCGAAAAGCGATGACCCGCTATGTACAGAAAGGAGGTAAGATTTGGATTCGCATTTTCCCCGATAAACCGGTTACTCAGCGGCCTCCGGAAGTGACCATGGGCGGCGGCAAGGGCGCGGTCAGTCATTATGTATTCCCGGTGCGTCCGGGGCGGATTCTTTTCGAAATCGATGGTATCCCGAAAAATGTCGCACACGAAGCGCTTCTCCGCGCTGGCGCAAAGATGCCCATGAAAACGAGAGTAGTGGAGCGCGCCGAATAAGGAGATCATATGAAAATCAAAGATTTACAAAAAAAATCAGTCGAAGAATTAAAAGATCTTTTGCGCCTCGATACTAAAAAGATTGCGGAGATCCGGTTCCACCATGCGCGCGCGCGTTCGAAAAACGTGAAAGAAACACGCGAATTGCGGCGGGAGAGGGCGCGGATTTTAACGCTTTTACGGGAGAAAACATCATGACAAAACATATCCAGCGGCTTACGGGCACTGTTGTTTCGACAAAAATGCAGAAAACTGCGGTTGTTGAGATAACGCGCTTGAGGCAGCACCCGAAATACAAGAAATACATACGCATATCAAAGCGGTATAAGGCGCATAATGAAAACGTGAATATCAAAACCGGCGATCGTGTTACGATTGAGCCAACGCGGCCAATGTCGAAAGAAAAACATTGGCGCATTGTAGAGGAGAATATATGATCCAGCCGCGTTCACTACTTACTGTTGCAGATAACACCGGAGCAAAAATCATCCGCGTCTTTAAAGTTTTAGGCGGCTCCAAACGCCGCTATGCGCGAATTGGCGATCTCGTTGTCGCGTCAGTCCAAATTGCCGAACCAAGGAAGATGCTTAAGAAAAAAGAGATTGTGCGGGCTGTTATCGTGCGCCAGCGCGCGCCGTTTCGCAGAAAAGACGGGTCATATATACGGTTTGATGACAACGCGGCGGTTGTTGTCGATGGCGTTGAGCCGAAAGGAGGGCGTATTTTTGGTCCGGTTGCGCGCGAGCTTCGCGAGCGCGGTTATACAAAGATTATTTCTCTCGCGGAGGAGGTATTATGATAACTCTCCTTAAAATTAAAAAAGGCGATACGGTTGCTGTGATCCGCGGGAAGGATCACGGGAAGACCGGCAAAATTGTAAAGGTGTATCCGGCTGATGGAAAAATAATGGTTGAAGGCGTCAATGAGCGGATTCGCCACACGCGGCCGCGCCGCCAAGGCCAGAAAGGCCAGCGCGTTACGATTTCTCATCCGATTGTCGTTTCCAATGTCCAGCTCGTCTGCCCGTATTGCAAAAAGAGAACGCGCGTCGGATATCGCGTCGAGAGCGATTCCAAAGTCCGTGTGTGTAAAAAATGCAAAGCGGATCTCGCGTAATCATATGAAACACCTTACTGAAACATACAAAAGCGTGACGATTCCGGCGTTCCGGGAGCCTAATATCCATGCCGTCCCCCGCATCGAGAAAGTTGTGGTGAATGTCGGTATCGGCCGCTTGAAAGATGAAAAAGAAAAAGAGGAAGTGCGAACTTCCATTATGAAAATCACGGGGCAATT
>Ga0209541_10011057_pt1 | contig 14203 bp, 10 predicted proteins | sample RifCSPlowO2_01_FD_184027 | JGI IMG/M metagenome (GOLD analysis project Ga0209541, IMG submission 184027) | Groundwater microbial communities from Rifle, Colorado - Rifle CSP2_plank lowO2_0.1 (SPAdes) (version 2) | ecosystem: Environmental > Aquatic > Deep subsurface > Groundwater | place... | reverse complement strand
CCATATTCACCTCCTTAAAAACATTTTTGTACAGTGACTATTATAACTTGTTTTTATGTTAACTTAATTTTTATCACGAATTTGGATAATAAAAACGTTTCCCAGCAAATCTTAAGTATAAACATAATCACGTTGCGATTATATTCGGCAACTCGTATTATATACAATAATCATCACGTATGAAGAGATTTTGGCCCAGGGTTTATAAATTCTTTTTTACCTGTAGTCCTTATTTGTTACTTGGTTTTTTAATCATCGTCGCCCTAACTATAGTCCTCCGTTTTTATAATTTCACTGAGCACGTGATCATCCATTTTGATTCCACTAAGGACGCCCTGGTGGCAATTTATGGAGCCTCCCGTTTACAACTACCCATTTCCGGCCCGTTTCTGTCAATCGGTCCGATGGTTACCGGTCCCTGGTACTGGATTCAACTCATTCTTTCCCGTCTAATTATTCCCACGAATTACGCTCCCTGGCTCTTAATGGCCACGTACTCAAGTTTAACTGTAGTGACGATGTTTGCAATCGGTGTTCTACTCGTTAATCCCGTATTTGGCTTAATCGTCGGCTTCCTTGCCAGTGTGTCGCCGCCGCAGATATTCAATGCCGTCTATCTGTTATCACATACGGTCATCAGTTTTTTTGCAACGCTTATGGTCCTGATGTTTTTATTGTTGGTTCGTCACCCGCGGTCGCGTCTTTTATATCTCATCTGGGGTTTTATCGCGAGCATGATGATTACGATTCACTACCAGACCATCGGCCTGATTATCCTGCCGCTTATTTTTTACTGGTATTACCGGCCGCACCTGAAACTGGTGAAATTTTTTTTCCTTGGCGCCTTTTTTCCCACTATTCCGCTGATTATTTTTGAACTAAATAACTTTTGGTACAACACTCGGCATTTTTACCAGTACCTGCGGTATGATCAGTTTAAAATTTTTGTTCCCAGTCGCTGGTTAACCTTCATTATTGATTTCCTACCCGAATCTTTGGCCTATATCACCGGTTTTTCAACGGCGGTTTCCAGAATAATGATGATTTTGCTGGTAATTACGTTTTGTATTCTGGCAATCAGGAAAAAACTGGATAAACGCTGGTGGATATTAACTCTAACGTTAATAATTCAACTGATAATTCTGCGCTATTATCGTGGTGAAAAAACACCTGGCTACTTACAGTTCCTGCATCCGCTTATATTTTTGTTTTTGGGAGTTCCTTATTTACTGATTAAGCAAAGCAAATACCAGTCAATAATTTTATTGTTAATCCTGGCAACTTTTCTCATTGGCAGCCATCAAACAATTTCCAATTCACTTACCCCGCACTGGTTGACTACAGAAACTTTTGAAAATTTAGCCAAAATTTATGAGTTAAAGCCGGCATCTGCATATCGGATTTTGAGTTGTGGTAATTCTGCTGACCCACGGGTTGGTGCTTTAGCCATCGGATTGTATTTGCAAAATCGGTATGCATCAGACGGCTTGCCGCTCGCATATACTTCTGGCGCGTGTTCACTTCCGAAAATTCCATCAACTGCAAAATCTGAAGCAGAACTGTTTCCGCAGGTTTTACAGTTGACTGATTTCTCAGTTGCTTCTGCTGCTGCTATCCGGGATGCTGGCTGGCAGGAAATTAATGCTCAACATACCTATCAAAGTGTAGCGCGCTGGTGGATGGATGAACAACCCTATTCAATCCACGCAACTGCCTGGAAAGTTGCAGAGTAACTAAAGACTTCTGTCACTGGATTGGAAAAGGATTTTTACCCTGCAAAGAAATCTCCTCCATTCCATATACATACAAAGACGGATGATCTGTTGCAGGAAATACTGCCACTGATTTATATGGCAGTTCATGAGCAGTGACTACCAAATCATCCTCAGCATACGTTTCGCTTTTACCACAGTCAGTGCAGTTCTGCGGAATAAAACTAAACCGTTCGACTGCAAATTCGCCGGCAGTGCCGAAGCGACCGGTACGCGTACCCCCATAGTTTTGATAAATTTGCGGGTCAATTTGATTATAGAAAGCAGTGAACATGTGTACCTGATCTAAATAATCAGGTTGGAAAATCCAAAATATAACTTTTTTTGAACTATTTTCTGTTTGATTCAGATACGCAAAAAGCGGTTTATAAGCGCTAAACCATTCTACTGCTTTTTCTTTTGGAAAATGCGTAAAATATTGATGCATAAACAGAAGAACATTTACCGAAAAAAGTATAGCCAGCATTAAAACAATAAGTTTTGAACTTTTAGTGCTCAGATACCAGAACCCGTATGCGATTAAAACTGAAAAAGCCGGTACTAGTAGAATACTTCTGGTTGAAGCAGGTTTGGGAAATGTGGGGGCACTCGGTAAAGGCGCAAGTAACAACCAAAGAATTACAATTAACCAGCCATTCGGTCTGTTTCGCAGGAGTTGATATATTCCGAAAAGCAGTATCGGCAACTCCCACCAATAGAGAAGCCCGAATCCCGGACCCGGGACGATAAATCTCCGCACCGCGTCTGCTTTATCAAATAGAAAAGAATAGTGAAAATTACTGAAATAACCATCGAGCAGTGATTGAGCAAATACGAGTCTGCGATTATGTAATAATTTACCTCCCCATTCCTGGCTGGCATAGAGCGTATCCTTTTTTATGAGATCCGGATCAGACAAGACTGAAATTCCGCGTAAGCGCATTTGACCTCCCGGAAGTACAAATGGTATCGCAACAACACTGAGTATCGAAATAAAAATAATTACTGCCTGCCAAATTATCAGGTTTTTTCGATAGAGCAAAATTAAAGCCAGTATAAATAAAGGTACGAAGACATACGCGGCAAAGTAAGACAGGGTTGCGATCATAAAGCTCAGAGTTGCCAACAATAAAAACCATTTCCGAGTCAAACCACGGATAAAAAAGTACGTTCCAAAAATGATAAATACGATTGGCAATGGCGCAAATGTTCCGACTCGAGAATAAGTCACGTGCCAGGGAGAGAGAGATAAAAAAAGAGCTGAGAGCAAGGCAAACTTTCTATTTTCCGTCATGACATAAACCAGCAAGTATAATCCTAAGATTGACGCTGTGCCTAAAATCGCATTTGGAAAACGCGCCGCAAATCCATTTAACCCAAATACAGTAACAGACACAGCATCCAGATAGATAAGAACCGGCGGTACATACGCATCGTATGCCCGAAACAGGATCGGATACGGTTCTTTGTATTCATCTTTTCCGGTTTTTGCGATTGAGTAACCATTGTAGATACTGCTTGCCTCATCCCAGTCAAACCCTGGCGGGTTTTGGGTAAGCTCATAAAATCTCAGAAAAAATGCCAGGGCAATGATGGAAATGAGAAATACTTGGTATTTTTTTAGTCTCAAAATTCCCATACACTTGCTCTTATCCTAGCTCATGCTTCTCGTTACATCCATACACAACAAACCTCTCCTTATGCGTTAGTTAAACCAACGATCTTATTATTTGATTATGGAATGTTTAGGTAGTGACACTTATAGGGCGTTATCAAACAGCAGGCTATATAAAATTTAAGTTGCTAAAACTTTTAGACTTTTTTGCTCACTTTCATTCATGTGTGAATTACTTATAAAATAATTTGCTCTTCGGTTCTTCTATCAGTAATAATGATACTATCACCTATATTAATGGTTTTATAATAGAAATCTTTATGTTTTGAAAGAAAATAATTTTGTAAATTTAGGTATAAAGCTCTCTTCCGTAGCAAGTCCTACTAGGATTAATCCTATTTTAGTAATCTTTGTAGGTACAAAATCACCTTTATTATGAGTAACAACATGATAGTCAAGTTTGTTGCACATCCTTAAAATACGCTGGTCTAACGCCTCCGGATTTTTAGTTACCTGTACTGAGGAAATAAATAATGCGTATTTATTGCACTCTTTTAGTAAAGTATGAAATTCTTGATTGACGTCGTAACAGAAGTATGGCTTATTTCGTAGCTTTCTTCTCTCTTTTCGCATGTAAGAAGTATAGCCATTCAAGGCTAAATCTAAAAGCATTGTCCAGTTGATCTTTATTTAGAGATACACCCATTTCTTTAAATTGCAAAATTATGGATTCAGGCGAATGACCTTTTATTATTGCTCTAAAGATATCAATTGTGGTAACTCTAGTGCCTTTAATAACTGGCCAACCACCTTGAATATTAGGATTAATAGATACTGTTGGGTATTTTGTAAGTAAACTCTTGTGGAAAGTGGGATTACCGCTTGTATCTGAGAATATTTGTTGCAAATTTGTCATAGGCTTTTAATAAATAATCGCAGAACTAAGTATGCGTGTCAAGTAAAAAGCGTATTTTGAATTATAGCATGAATTGCGAAATAGAGCCTTGTAATAGACTAAAAGTCTAAAAGGGTCACACAACTCTGGTGCAGTAGGTAAGTGATTAAGTAGTTTGCGGATAGTGGCAACGTTTCCATTTTTTCCCACTGCCGCACCAGCACGGGTCGTTGCGGCCGATTTTGGGTTTCTTAATGGGTTGAGTACCGGCAGTTGAGCGGTTGGTGATCTGCTGGTTGGCGGCTTTGACCAGATTTGAGTCTTTTTGCAACAGACTTGAAAGCAAATCATTCTTAGAATTATTCTGAACAGTTTTTTTAAGTAATGATCCAAGCAAATTTTTCGCTCCAGACGCTCTATCTGTTAGTTCATTCGCTCCTCCAGAACTTGCTTTAAGTGAGCTTAAAGGATCTGTATCTATTCGTGGTGCAGGAGTTCGTGGAGTCAACTGAGTAGATTGAATTCTTGGAGGTTCTTGCGTTTGATTCGGCGCCAGTTGCACTTGCGCGCGGAAAATGCGGTGACTGATTTCCTGGTCAATCTGGGAAATCAATCGCTCAAACATATCAAAAGCCTCATTCTTATACTCAACCAGAGGATCGCGCTGCGCGTAACCCCGTAAGCCTATGCCTTCGCGTAAATCATCAATTGCCGTCAAATGATCCATCCATAAATTATCAACGGTGGTGAGCGTTACCCAACGCTCAAGCTGGCGCATCACTTCAGGAGCAAACTGTTTTTCCCGCTGGGTATATGAATCGGTAATTAATGTGGTTAAGAACTCCTCGATGTTGTGAGCTGTCGACAACTGTTCAAGTTGCTTCATGAGTTGTTTTTGTGATGTTTGGTCAAACGGAATCATGGTGACAAATTCCTGGATAATTTTTTCGCGTTCAATCTCGCCTTTTTCCGGCGCAAAAAAGCCCACCTGAGTTTTAATCTGATTGTGCAAAGTCAGGACAATTTTCTCCCGCAGGTTTTCGCCTTCGAGCGCTGCGCGCCGGCGTTTGTACACAATCTCCCGCTGTTTATTCAAGACGTCATCATACTCAACCAGGTGTTTGCGTGAATCAAAGTGGAATCCTTCGACTTTGACCTGCGCCTGCTCAATCGCCTTAGACACCATCCCGTGCTCAAGTGGTACGTCTTCCGGCAGTTTGAAAAAGTTCATCAGGTTGGCCACTTGTTCGCCGCCGAAGAGGCGCATGATGTCATCTTCAAGTGAAACAAAAAACCGGGAAGCACCCGGATCTCCCTGACGACCTGAGCGGCCGCGCAGTTGATTGTCAATCCGGCGTGATTCGTGGCGTTCAGTACCAATCACGTATAAACCACCAAGTGAAACGACTTCGTCATGCTTTTTTTGCCATTCACTACTTAGTTTTTTAAAATCTGCTGCACTCTGATTAGTTTCCTTCTGCGGCGCATGTCCACCTAAAATAATATCTACTCCCCGGCCAGCCATATTGGTAGCTACCGTAACTGCACTTTTTTTACCGGCTTCGGCAATAATCATGGCCTCGCTCACATGATTTTTGGCGTTAAGTACTTGATGCGGGATCCGTTTGCGCTTGAGCAGATCTGAAATAATTTCATTTTTATCAATTGAAGTGGTACCCACGAGCACCGGTTGACCTTTTTCATACGCCTCGGCAATGGATTGGGCAACTGCGGCATACTTGGCGCGCACTGTTTTGTAGACGACATCTGAGTGGTCTTTCCGAATCATCTGGCGATGAGTTGGGATAATCACCACATCCAGGTTATAAATTTTGTGGAATTCCTCAGCTTCGGTCGCGGCTGTTCCGGTCATACCAGCAAGCTTCTCATACATCCGAAAATAATTCTGGAGTGAGACGGTAGCCAATGTTTTTGATTCCTGCTGAATCGGTACATTTTCTTTGGCTTCAATTGCCTGATGCAAGCCTTCAGAAAACCGGCGACCTTCCAAAAGCCTTCCGGTAAATTCATCGACAATAATTACCTGGTTATCCCGCACAATATATTCACGTTCGCGGTGGTACAGCGTGCGTGCTTTCAGTGCGGCTTCAATATGATGTACGGTCTGAAAATCTTTTTCATAGAGGTTCGGAATTCCGAGAATTTTTTCTACTTTGGCTATGCCGTTTTCAGTCAGGTGAGCAGTGCGTAGTTTTTCGTCAATTACAAAATCAGTGTCAGGATTGAGTCGTTCAATCAGCTTGGCAATTTCGAAATATTTTTGGGTAGGTTCATTGTCAGGAGCGGAAATTATGTGTGGCGTCCGGGCTTCATCGATAAGCACCGAGTCTACTTCGTCAACAATCGCATAGTGATACTCACGCTGCACAATCTGGGAACTGTCAGACACCATATTGTCACGCAAATAATCAAACCCAAATTCTGAGTTAATACCGTAGGTAATATCTGCCTGATACGCTTCTTTGCGACTGATCGGGCGCAAATGGGTGAGGCGCCAGTCAGCGCTTTTGGGATCGGAATATTCCGGGTCAAAGAGGAATGACTCATTGTGAATCATTGCCGATACTGGTACGCCTAAGAGATGATAAATTGGCCCCATCCAGCCGGCACCCACCCGGGCCAGATAATCATTGACGGTCACCAGGTGCACCCCGCGGCCAGTCAAAGAGTTTAAATAGAGCGCCAGCGCTGCTGACTGGGTTTTTCCTTCACCGGTTTTCTGTTCCGCCACTTTTCCCTGATGTAAGATAATGCCGGCAAGCATTTGCACGTCAAAATGCGGTTGATTCAGGGTCCGGCGGGTTGCCTCGCGAACTAAGGCAAATGCAGTCGGCAACAGATCATCAAGCGTTTCTCCCTCAGATAGTCGTGTTTTTAACGCAGCGGTTTTACGCGGAAATTCAGTTGGTTTGAGTTTGCGCAAACCCGCTTCCTCGGCATTAATCGCTTCGATGAGCGGTTTAAGTGTGCTCAACTGCTTTTCGTTTGAATCAAGAAATCGTGATAAAAATCCCAGCATAGAGCTTTAATTGTACCATTTTGAACTACTGAACAAAAGCGTGGATGAGTAAAAAAACCCTGAACAGATTGTACTTGTTCAGAGTCAGGGCAGACTATTTTCTGATGGCAATGAGTAAATTTGAATAACTTCTGGCCTTTCTCACATCTTGGAAAAAACTGGATATTTTGTCAAGAAAATTATCAGCTTCGCTTTTATACTTTTGGAAATACAGACGGTTAAAAATCAATATACCTCCAGGAAATAAAAGTTTATAAAGTGAATTTAAAAATTGCTCGGATTCAATAAAGGCAGCGATTTTGTGTCCCCGGTATAAGTCGACAAAAATTAAATCATAGCGGATGGTAGTAACCAGCGCCTGGTTCACAAATTTGGCTGCGTCAGCTATCTGAATATGGAAATGCTCCGACTCGATAAGTCCCAAGTAATCTTTACCCGCCTGGACAATTACCGGATCAATATCAACTGCGGTGATGTTAACTTCCGGATGCAACCTGGTCAAAACCTGCACCATTGATCCTCCGGCTAATCCGAGTAGTAATGCACTCGAAACTGGCTGCGAAGTGAGTTTTAGTTTCTGTAAGCCTACTCGCCACACCCGCTCTAAAAATGCCCCTGATTGCATCAGTCCCCCGGCACTTAAGTAGTAATTGTCGAATGACTGGATCACCTCAATTTTGCCGTTATAGCTGGAATCGTACGTTGCAATTCGTTGTGGAACCAGATAAGAAAGTAGCCGTTGCTTTCTGCTTGACATCATAGTGAAAAACTATAGTATTGTTTCAAATATAATTATACAAATCCATGCCACCAAAAACGAATGGCACTTTGCCTTCTACTGTCGGAGTTATTTATAGTGATGTCCGGCGGGAGTTTTTTCCCACCGAAGCGCAGTACATTACTGAGAAAGATTCGTTAAGCGATGCGACAATAATCGCCCGGTATCTTAAAAAAATGGGCATCCAGGTCGTGCTGCTACCCGGAAATGCAACACTGCCTGAAAAACTTAAGGAGCAACGGCCTGGGGTAGTCCTTAATTTGGTAGGTTCAATTAAAGGTAACGAATACCTCGCCTCAACCATTCCGGCGCTACTTGAACTACTCGAAATTCCCTACATCGGTACCGGCATTTTGGGCGAATCACTTTCGTATAATAAATTTGTCGTCAAAAAACTACTTGAACAAAACGGTGTGCCGGTTCCGCGCTATCAATTATTTAATACACCCCATGATTTACTTGACCCGACCTTGCGGTTTCCGTTAATTGCAAAACTGAACGAAGTACACGGATCTGTGGAAATTTCTCAGGACGCAGTTACTGAAAATGAAAAACAGTTACGCATGCGGCTCAAGTATTTAATTTCCATCTACGATCAACCTGTATTGGTCGAAGAGTTTATTGTTGGCCGCGAAATTATCGGCATCCTACTTGAGGGTTATAATAAAAAAGTTTATTTAGCTGAAAAAGTGTTTCACTTACGAGATGAAAAATATGTACTGGCTACTTTTGAAGGCCAGTGGCTGAAACAGGATGCGGAAACCTTTCGGTATCGCAAATACTCGGATGCATTGCTTAAAGAATACGTGAAGCGCGCTTTTGATATTACCAGAATGACCGATTACGGTAAGTTTGATGTCCGGCTCGATAGTTCTGGCCGGTATTTCTTTCTTGACTGCAACAGCAACCCGGCCTTTGGCCCCAAAGAAATTGAGTGTGCCATGGCCACAATTCTTAATTTGTATGGGGTTTCATTTGGGGAAATTTTAAAACGGTTACTTCTCAATACCTTGCGCGACTTTGAGGGTAAAAAATTGCTGCCGATTATTGGCTGAGCGCTTCCATCACCGGTTTGCCAAAATAAGGCACCAGACTATCCGGCACACGCACCGAGCGGTCTTTTTGCTGAAAATTTTCCATTATGGCAATTGGAACACGAGATGAGGTAATAGCAGTTCCGTTTAATGTATGTACGAACTGGGTTTTCCCGTTTGCACTGCGGAATTTAATCTGTAAACGCCGGGCCTGATAATCAGTCGTATTTGAAGTCGAGGTCACTTCGCCGTAGTCTTTGCGTCCCGGCATCCAGGCTTCCAGGTCAAACTTGCGGGCAGCTTGCGCACCTAAATCTGCTGCACACATTTCCAAAACCCGGAATGGCAGCTCTAAACCCTGATATAATTCTTCTTCGAGTCCGAGTAACTCGAGGTGCATTTTTGCAGAATCTTCGGGTTTACAGTAGACAAACATTTCAACCTTGGTAAACTGGTGTACGCGGTAAAGCCCTTTCGAGTACTTGCCGTAGGCTCCGGCTTCTTTGCGGAAAACATGAGAAATGCCGACGTATTTTAGCGGCAACTGTTTTGATTCCAGAATTTCATCTGCATGGAGTCCGGCTAAGGTCACTTCAGCGGTGGCGATAAGACCTAAATCCTCCCCCTCCACTGTATAAATTTGTGCCTCAGGTCCCTGCGGATTATATCCGGTACCGAGATAATAACGGGATTTCGCCAGATCCGGAGTATTTACTAAGGTAAAACCTTTTTTAGTTAGAAAATCTGTTGCATACCGAATGAGCGCAAGCTCAAACAGTGCCAGATCGCCTTTGGTGTAATAAAACTGCGAGCCGCTCACCTTGGCTCCCCGTTCAAAATCCAACCAGCCGTTTTGTTCTGCCAAAGTTACATGGTCAAGTGGTTCAAAATCAAACTCAGTTTTGCTACCAATAGTTTTAACTACCACATTATCCGCTTCACTTTTTCCTGTTGGAGTTTCCGGCATCACTATATTGGGGATTTGATTTATTAACTGACTTAACTTTTCTTCAATAGTTACAAGTTCCGGCTCAAGTTTTTTCAGTTCCGCTTTTACTGCTTTACCGCGTTCATGCGTTTCTGGAGAGTTCTGACGGCCTAATTCATTTCGCTCTTTTCGCAGCGTTTCTATTTTCTGAATAAACGATTTTCGCTCTTGATCCAGTTTGACCAATTCGTCAAGATTAAATTTTGAGCCGCGCTTAGCAAGTGAAGATTTTACGAGGTCTAAGTTTTCTAAAATAAATTTACTGTCCATCATACTCACGTTATTATACACCGCTTGCGCGCTATTTCGTAGTTGTGACTACCAGTCCGTTTAAAATTCCACATACCGCAAAATTCATTTTGGGAAATGACAGTTGCCGACCACTTTCCCGAATCAACATCCGCAAGGTTGAAACAGAAGGTAAAGTGCGATCACCGAATAGTGCAGCCCGATGTTTCCACGATCCAAATAGATCGTAGACCGGATAATCCCGGACAAATTCCGGATATTCATCAAGCAGGGTTAACTGTGTTCCATAACTACCAGGCAGCCGGTGAAAGTAATTACCGCCCATTTTTTCCTCAAACTGATAATAACGAGCATTAACCGCCGGGGAATTATAGAGTGTACCTCGGCAGACTGGCGTGCCACATCTACAGGTATCAAACAATACCAGCTCATCCGCTTCCGGTGGATTAAGCGCATACGAAATCGTCAACTCTTCACCTGCAAAAATACGGCGCAGTGCAAAATAAATAATATGTCCGCGAAAGGGAAACATGGCGCAATTGGGTGTACAGGAGTGGTTGACGAGGTGAACTCCTAAAGTCTCAGGGTCTGCCACCACCGAGGCTTTCTCACTCCAGGTTAGATCGTAAAAATCGCCGTCCGTGTCTTCGATGTCATCAGGGTGCACAACCGTGCCTAAATAATCGCCGATGACGGTACCGCCGGTAATTTCATGCTTTACAAATACTCCTTTACCGGTAAGCTTGGTGTCACGAACCAGAATCCAATTTTTGGGCAGTAAAAACATACAGTTTATTATAAACGGAATAAAAGATTTTTGCGGATAATGGGTTTCATTTTTGCCACTGCCCGTTTGCGGTGGTTATATTGTTCCATCTCCACATCAGTTAAATCAATATAGAATTTGTTAATTTCCGGAAAGAAGAGGAGCGACCGGTACGGAAAACCGTGTTCCCGTTTTGGACTGGCAGTAAACGGCACTATTCCCCGCTGAATATTGGTCGTGGTAAATGATTGGCCTGAGGGCAAAACGAGCGCGAGCACCAGTCTAAGTTGGGCCCCCCGTTTCGCAAGCGGAGTAGTACCTAATCGCTTAAGTGTAAAATTAATTAACGTTTCATCATCGTTCTCTGTACTCGGATCAGCCCAGCGGTGAGACTTGACGCCGGGTTCACCGCTAAGCGCATCAATTTCAAATCCGCCGTCATCGGCGAGAGCTGGTAGTCCTGATTTTTGCGCGTAAAATTTAGCTTTGAGAACTGCGTTCTCTTCGAATGTTGCACCAGTTTCCGGTGCTTTGGCAGTAATATGCAAATCTTTTAATCCAATTAGCTCAAGCGGTAGATCGCTTAAAAACAGTTTCAGTTCGCGTAGTTTTCCTGGATTGGAAGTGGCAATCAGAAGTCGTTGCATTATAGATAAGTTGTTATCTTCGTAAGTACTTCATCGAGATATTTTGTAACTTCCATGTTAGTAAATCTTACTATCCGTAATCCCAGTTGTTTTAAAAATACAGTTCTTGCTTGATCGTGTGCCCTAGATTTTTCATAATAATGAGAGTCTCCATCAATTTCTATAACCAGTTTCAATAAAAATCAACAATATAGTCTCCGATTCCATGTTGTCTTCGGAAAACAACACCCAGCTGTTTTGAACGTAACTTAGACCATAATAAACTCTCAGGAAAAGGCATCTCTCGCCGAAGTTTTCTTTTTAGAAATAAGTGACCAACTGAACCTTTAAGGAAGTACTGAGTATTAATTTGATTAATCCCCTTCCTTTGTAAGGAGGGGCGAGGGGAGGTAGTAACTTGTTGGGACATATATAAAGTCTACCTCACCTGACCTCCCCTTATAAAGGGGAGGAATTTAATTTATGTTTAGAATCTCTTGCAGTCTTTGTATTATCTTCTCCTTAGGATACTGCAACATGAGCCAGGCGGCTTTGGGTCCATGGGTTTTTCCAAGCAAGGAGAGATAAATTGCCGCAAATGCCTGTTTCGGGTTGAGATTCAATTCCCTTGCCAGCCCGTAGAGCTGTAACTGTAACTCATCCGGTGTCTTTGTTTGCTCAAGCAAAGGAATTATTTTTCCTAGATAGTTTTTTTGTGCTTCGGAAAGACTCCGGGCTTCTGCCGACACTTCCATACTCATCGTAAATTTAAATTCAGCTGGTGCGTATTTTTCCAGCCAGATCCGGGCATAGGCTACGCGTTCGTTTAATAATGTTTGTTCTTCAGTAGTTAAACTCGCGCCTTTGCTTTCGGAAAATTTATCCGTAAGGATTACACTTGGCTGTTGCAGGAAATTAACAATCTCGCGGAACCGGGGAATAAAAAGCGGTGTGTGAAATGGAGTATTTCCAATTTGTGCCAGTTCAAATGCCCGAGCTAAATTTTCATCACTTTTTTTAATATAAGCCTGCCAAGCCCGGTCATATTCGTCAAATAGATCCGGAATCGCCATGGTGCTAATCGGATTAAAGTCTATGGCCTGATTATAGTCAGTCCGGGTAAACAAGAAACGTAATAAATACGGCGGCAAAATTTCCGCCGCTTCTTTGGCTGACGAGCCAACTCCTTTACTTGACGACATTTTTTTGCCACCGAGCAAAAAGAATTCATAGGCTACCGGATAGGGCACCGGATAGTTAAGCACTCGTTTACAAATCTGCTGAGCCACATCATGCGAACCCCCGGCACTCATGTGGTCTTTACCTGCGCCCTCCACCGTCACCCCAATCATCTGCCACTTGACCGGCCACTCCACCTTCCAAGGTAATTTTCCGGCAAAGTGGTCAGCGTCGCTAAACGGCGAAATTTTTCCGGTGTAACCACAACCCTTGGTCCAGTCAACTACATCAACAATGCACTTAAACGAAACTTGTTCCCCATCCCAGTCAGTTACCCGAGTGGTTGACTCTTTACTGCATTTCGGACACACAACCTGAAACGGATACCACGTATCTGGCAATTTTTTTTCATACATCTCTTCATAAATTTTTCGGATTTCCGCTGCTTGATCAAGGCACAAACGCACGCTGTCATTCATCTTGCCTGCCTTATACATTTCACTCATCCAGATAATTTTTGGCTGGCAGCCGATTTGGTTAAATACTTTCTGAAATTCCAGGGCAAAGAATTCGCCGAAGTTGCGCGCGTTTTCACCCGGAGATGGGACAGTAAATAACGGCTGGCCTAAAAACTTACTCCATTTTTCCTGGTCAAGATACACCGGTAACCCGTCCATCGGATCATGGTCCTCAAATACATAGGTGAATGTGGCAGTCTCTCCGGCTGATTTGAGGGCTTTATATACCAGATCGTGAATCACGACACCCCGCAAGGACCCGACATGAATCCGGCCAGACGGCGTCTTCATATCATCCACCCAGTACGGCTGGTATTTCCCTGAGTCAATTATGGTTTTTGCGATCTTATCTGCCCAAAACATAGTTAATTTTTACTTCAATTGATTACTTTTTATTTCTTAAACTCCGATTATAACTGTATGAACATTTGTTCTTTAAAGAAGATATGAAATGTTGTATTGTTTTATGTCCACCTGGTATTCTACCGCTTACAAGATCTACAGTCCATTGTTCGACTTCCCTAATATCAACTCCCCATGCTTCCATCTCACGTTCTGAACAATAAAACAATAGCCAATCAAGAATCTCGTCTCCAGTTGCCAATGGTTCAAAACTTTGTGAAAATGGCTTACGAATAACGTTAGCGCCAGATTGATAATATATGAACTCATTTCAAAACTCGTAGTACTTTGAGAAAGTTCTGATATATCAACTAAGATAGGCAGAACCTGAGGAGGTGCTGCCTATGTACTATGATGTTACC
>Ga0209541_10011055_pt1 | contig 14204 bp, 13 predicted proteins | sample RifCSPlowO2_01_FD_184027 | JGI IMG/M metagenome (GOLD analysis project Ga0209541, IMG submission 184027) | Groundwater microbial communities from Rifle, Colorado - Rifle CSP2_plank lowO2_0.1 (SPAdes) (version 2) | ecosystem: Environmental > Aquatic > Deep subsurface > Groundwater | place... | reverse complement strand
AAAAATCAAAACTAAAAGAATTAGATAAACAAAAGATATTACAATTTATAGACCAAATGTCTTTTAAAGATATAAAATTACCAAGGATTATACAGCACGGTGATGTTACTGAAGATAATGTTTTGTTAGAAAAAGACAGCGTGTCTATTGTTGATTGCGATTTTGTGGGGTTTACTGATGTGCCGGGATTTGATTTATTCGGATTATTTTATCGTTTTGATAAATATAAATCAGAAAAGTTATGTTATGAATATTTTCCGGAATATTTTGCCAAAATTGGAGCAGACATAAGCGTTGATAAATATGACAGCTTATTTTTCTTGTATTATTTTATTGAATATATTGTAAGGAAAAAATATATTTCAGAAAGAATGTCAGCTGATGAGATTATTTCTGATTTTAAGATTACATACAAAATGTAATAAATATTTATTGTATGAAAACAAAACACATCAAAATTTTTAAATGCCCGTATTGTTTTGGAGAGCTTATGCGCACTGTATTGTCTGATGACAGTAAAGATATACTGAACGGAGAATTATCTTGCAAGACATGTGATAAAAAATATCCTATAAATAGAGGAATACCGCGTTTTGTTGGCACAGAACACTATTCATCTTCTTTCGGTTTTGAATGGAACAAACATTCCTTTACGCAATATGATTCGTGTAGCGAGCACAATCTTTCAAAGAAGAGGTTAGACAAAGAGGTTAAATGGCCGGAGAAAATGCGAGAAGAGTTGATACTTGAAGCTGGATACGGAAGTGGTCGTTTTACGGAACATCTTTTAAAAACTGGCGCCACTATATTTTCCGTTGACGTAAGTGTTGCGGTAGATGAGAATTTTAAGAATCATAAAGAAAAAGATAATTTTTGCGTAGCCCAGGCTGATATTATATCTTTGCCGTTTAAACAAGAAAGTTTTGACAAGGTCCTTTGTATTGGCGTATTGCAACATACGCCAAATCCGTTTCTTTCTTTTAAAGCTCTTGTTTCCGCGCTCAAACGAGGAGGCGAGATAGTTGCTGATATTTATGACAAACCGCCATTTTATAAAAGAATATTCAATACTAGACATTGGATGCGACCTATAACAAAACGCCTACCACCAGCGTTTCTTCACAAAATAGTAACCACGCATGTTAATATTGTTTGGCCGTTTGCCAAATTGATACATAAACTACCATTTGGGGTGAAAATAAATCACAAATTACTTATTGCCGAGTATTTGTCATATAAAAACCTGACACAAAAAGAGCAAAAAGAGTGGGCGGTTCTTGATACATTTGACTGGCTTTCTCCCACGTATGAATTTTCGCAGACGGTTGAAACCGTTAAAAAATGGTGCAAGGAACTCCCGCTTAAAGATGTTGAAATTAAATATGGGTATGGAGGTATTGAAATACGCGCAGTTCGGGTATAGTTTTAAAATAATTTAAATTTTAAGATGAAAGGATTTTATTTTATAAATACCAATATAAAAAACACAAGAGCGCATACTTGTCAGATGCTTAATACAATATCCGCGATAGATGCGAATATTCCTATGGATTTTGTCGCGCCTAAGTATCACGACAACATTAACTTGGATGCTATTAAAATAAGACACGACACACCAAAAACCCCGAGAGGTGTTTTTCTTAGGAACCTCGGTATTAAAAAACCCGGCACGTTAGCTTTTATATTGTTTAATGTGCCGGCTGTTTTATTCTTATTTAAAATAAAAATCAAAAAGACGGCAAGTTTTATATATATCAGGTCAAGTCTTTTTATGCCGATTGTTATATTCGCGTATCTATTGAGAGTGCCGATATTTTATGAGACGCACAGAAGGCCAATAAGTCTTAGTGAGAGGATTTTAGATTATCTTATAAGTATGACAGCAACAGGTATTATTGTGATAAGCAATTATATGAAAGAGCATTATTTACCGTATAAGAAAAAAATACTTGTAGCGCATGATGCTGTTTCAATAAAAAGATTTGGTAGCAAGATAGGCAAAGATGAAGCAAGAAGAAAACTCGGCATAGATTTAAAGAAAAAAATCTGCGTATACACGGGCACAATAAGCAAATTAAAGGGCTCCGATTATATATTTGAAGCGGCGCGTATTTTGCCGGATGTGGATTTTCTTCTTGTTGGGCACATCTCTCAAGAATTTAAAAATATAGATTTGCCCGCGAATGTGAAATTGTTAGGGAGAAAAGAGCAAAAAGAACTACCGTTAATCCTTAAGATTGCGGACGCATTACTTCTGCCTCATCCCAAGGGGGAGTATTCACAATCCCCGATGAAACTTTTTGAATATATGGCGTCTTATGTCCCTATTGTGGCATCAAGTCTTCCCTCAATTTTGGAGGTGCTTAATAATAAAAACGCTGTATTAGTTGAGCCGGAAAACAAAGATTCTTTAGTGTCAGGCATAAAAATACTTTTTGGTGATAAATTATTATCAGACACTCTTGCTAAGAAGGCATACAATGATGTTGGTAACTATACTTGGCAGGCGCGCGGCATTAAGATTACGGAATTTATAAATAAAAATATAAAATGAAAGAGTTTTTCGAAAAGATAAAAAGATTAATTTTGCTCACAAGGTGCATTATGACTTTTATCCTAAAAGGGAAGGCGAGAAAATTGTTATATGAGCCATCTTCCGTAATCGTCGTCTTGACTGGGAAATTGGGAGATATAGTATGTTGCACACCCGTTCTTCGTGCTATTCGTAAAAATTTACCGAATACGCGTATTATAGTCGCAGGGACTCCAAACTTGATTCGTCCTCTTTTGGCCGACAGTGGTCTTGTTGACGATTATATCAATCTTGAAAAAAGAGGCGCAATAAGGAGGATTAAGGACTATAATGCTAATGCCGCGTTTATTATAGGACCTTCGTTTACCCCCGCGGCGCTTTTATATGTATCAGGTATTCCGCTTGTGGTGTCTCCAAAAGTAGTTGGCGGATTTTCTCCTTCTGAGACGCGACCATATAAAATTCTACGGTATTTTATTAAAACTTTTTCGTATAGAATGGGCGAGTATGCTCCGCGGGAAAGACTCAGATGTCTTGAATTGATTGGCATAATGTCGGAAGATACAAAAAAACATCTTAGTTTTTCAAGACAAGCCTTAGAAAAAATAAATAGATTTTTTATGGGCAACAAGATTGATATAGATAAAGATTTTATTGTAGGAATATCTCCGTCTGCCGGGAATAAAATAAAAGAATGGCCAGAAAAAAGATTTGCCAAGATTGCTGATTATCTTATAGAAAAATATGAAGCCAAAGTGGTCTTAATCGGTGGAGATAATGATGCGCAAAAAGTTCAGAATGTCATTAATAGCTCCAAGAATTCTATCGTGATATTAAATACGCAAGGTAAATTTAATATAGATGAATTAAAGGCGGTAATATCAAAATTTAGTTTATTTATAAGCGTTGACACAGGGCCGATTTATATCGCTGAAGCGTTTAATGTGTCAACGATTGACATTACCGGGCCGATTGATGAAAGGGAACAGTCTCCAATCAGCGATAAAAATATTGTAGTAGTGCCTAGATATCGCAAAAGACCAGAGCTTTTTGTCTTGAATGCTCGTTACTACAATGCATCAGAGGCGCTCAAACAGACAGAGTCTATTACGGTTGAAATGGTTACGGATGCTATCAATAAACTTTATCAGCTTATAAAAAAATAATATGGATGTATGTATTATATGCAAAACAAATAATACCAGAGAGATTATTCGAAATGGACTTTTTATGTTTGAATGCAAAATATGCGGTTTATTTTGGAGGAATAAATTTGATAATGACATCGTTCATTATGAAGACTTGGGGATAAAAATAAGTTCTGATAAACTTAACGCTAGAATTAGAAATGCAAACGATAGAATTAATTTTATTGAAAAATATATTAAACCAAACAATCTTTGTGACATTGGCGCTGGGGAAGGAGTTTTTGTTTCTGAGCTTAAAAAAAGAGGATACCAAAATATTATAGGCATAGAGCCAAATAAAAAAGCGGTCTTTTTTGCGCGATCGCATGGCATTAATGTGTCAGAAGGTTCTATCAACAATATATTAAATATTGTTAAGAATAATAATATTCATATTTTAACTCTTTTTCATGTTATTGAACACCTTAACGATCCTTTAGGCACTCTAATAAGTATTTATGAAAGCTTGGGAAAAGGAGACCATTTAGTTATTGAAACACCAAATGCTAAAGCATATTCTATCCTGAAGGTAAATTATCAGCATCCATTAATCTACCCTGAACATCTTTTTTATTTTAATACAAAGAATTTAATATCTCTTCTAAAAATGGCTGGCTTTAGCATAAAAGTAAAAGGAAAACGGAGTTTTGACCAGTATAATATGGATATAAGGCAGTCTTTGTTCCGTTTGGGAATTGGGAAGCCGCCATTTAAGCTTTTTAAAAAGAATAGTTGCGAGAATGTGAGTATAGCAAAAAAATATTCTAAAAGAAATCTAATAATTAGAATGATAATAAGAAAAACGTTTAACCTGGCGGTAATAATTCTTAGAAGGGTAGATTATCAATGTGTCATTGCCCAAAAATAATTAGATACCCTATAATTTATTCGTATTTTGTATCTCTTTGGATTTTTTTCTTATTAAGGTAAGGTTTCTAAAGTAAATCAAAAGAGCAAATCCTTGTCCAGACATAAACACGATGTCTTTAATATGAATTGCGTATATCAATATCACTATCGCGCCGATAATTGAGAAATACCAAAAATAAATCGGTATCATGCTCTCTCCCTTTTTTTCGGAATGTATCCACTGAATAAAAAATCTCATAAAAAAGAAAAACTGCCCAAGAAAACCGAATATAAGCCACAAATTTAAATCAATATTAAACATCTATTTTTTTAATTATAAATATAAAAGTTGGAGACAGCAAGTTTACCATTTTTTTGATGCGAAATTTCAAAATAAAATAAGGGAAAAAACCATAAACATTATTTTTATAAGGACGCAACGCAAGTATGTCTTCTATACCGAAAAAATATGTATGATCTTTTCGCTGGATTTTTTGCGGCGGTAGTCCAAATAATTTCAAAATTCTAAAAAACCAAAACCGCGAGTTTGGGGTCGTAAAAACGGCTTTTCCTTCCGGTTTTAGTATTCTCTTGAATTCACCGAGCGTTCTTTGCTGGCTTGTTAAGGTGTTCTATAACCTCGCTGTACCATATTATATCAAAATAACCATCTTTGTACGGCATCGGATTGTTTATATTAACGATTTGGTATTTTTTATATTTTTTCTCAATATCTATTGATGTTACTTCGCATCCCATTTCCTCAAGTATTTTTGAGAAATATCCGCTTCTACACCCAATATCAAGCGCGTTTTTTCCAGAGCCGTCTTTCGGTATTAAATCAAGCGCAATCAGCTTACCTTTCGTAGTGTATCTTATGCTACCTTGTCCAAAATTTATTGGTATTTTTTTAAACAAATTTAAAAACATTTATTTATTATCAATAATCTCCGCAATATCATAAGTTCTGTCTTTTGTCATCGCAAAATAGCTTTTTGAAAGAATGTCAGCCAGCAGTCCAAATACTAAAAATTGAATACTGATTAGAAATCCAAAAAGTGATAAATCTGTTAATATTGTATCGGATAAATCAATCCCAATAAATATTTTTTGATATCCAGCTATTATGCCTGATATAATAGATATAGTCGCAAGTATGACGCCGACACCGCCAAATAAATGAAGCGGCTTGTTTGCGTATTTTTTCCAAAACCAAACTGATACCATATCCAAAATCCCTTTAATGCCTCTTGACCATGTGTATTTAGTCGCGCCTTTTTTTCTTTGCCTGTGATTTACTTCCATTTCTCCGATTCGGAATCCTTTTATTTTAAGTATTGCCGGTATGAATCTGTGTATTTCTCCCGCAAGGTCAATGCATTTGAAGCATTCGCGTCTGTATATTTTAAGGGTGCACCCGCTATCGTGTATACCATCGTTTAATAAAATTTTTCTTACGAAAGCAGCCGCGAGTGAAGAGAATTTTTTAGTAAAAGCGTCTTTTCTGTTTTTCCTCCATCCTGATATAACATCCAAGTTTTTGTTTTTTAATTTTTCTAAAAGTTTTGGAACATCAGCCGGGTCGTTTTGCCCGTCTCCGTCCATTGTAATTATATATTCTCCGGAGGATGCTTTAATGCCGGCATCAAGCGCGGCAGTTTGCCCGAAATTTCTTCTAAATCTTATTATTTTTACATTAAACATTAAGAGTTTTTTAAGATTTTGCAAAGTGTCGTCCGTTGAGCCGTCGTCAATAAAAATAATCTCGTATGTAAGACCGATATTTTTCGTTATATTTACAATCTCCGCATTAAGTTCTGTTACAGAACCCTCTTCATTAAATACAGGTATCACAAAAGATATTTTTACCTCACTTAGTTTTTCCATAATGTAATTAAACCATAAATTAAGATTTTTTCAACGGTGAATTATGAATATTTAAAATATTGGTGTAAAATTATTTTTAATATGAAAAGACTCAAGCGAATTATTATAGAACACAAGACGGCAATCGCTCTGGCGATTTTTGCGTCTATTATTGTTGCCTTCCCACAGGTTTATTTTCGTATAGACCATAAAGAAATTTCTCAAGAAACAGGTCAACCTATTTATCAAGGTATAGAGTTACTCCCAGATTCTCCGTGGTCAGCGCGTGTGCGTGAGGTTCAAGATGGACATCCAAATTTTGGGAGTATTTACTACAAAGACGGCAAAGATAATCCATATCTTTTTCAGCCACTTGGGTCTATGGCGGTTGGTTATATGGGCAAGGTGTTTTCTTTGGATATTAACAATACATTGTTATTGTCCAGATTCGTGCTTACTTTTGTTGCCTTCTTTTTAATTTATGGTTTTGTGTTTTTATTTTCAAGAAACAAACTTGTCGCTCTCTCAAGCGCGTCGGTGCTTCTGCTTGCCGAGTCCGTTTTAAGTTTTTTTGGCATAAAGCAGTTGTTGCACGGCATTAGCCCGGACGATTTTTTGAGAATAGCAAGGCCTGTAAATCCCGCAATGATTTATGTGTTGTTCTTTGGCCTCCTTTCGTCTTTTTATCTTTTTTATAAAAAGACGGATAAGCGGTGGCTATATGGTATCGCAAGCGCTGTATTGTTTGGTTTGAATTTTTATAATTATTTTTACTCGTGGACATATCTGTACGCTTTTGGAGGCATTTTAGTTTTAATATTTTTAATACGGAAAAAATGGAAAGATGCGTTAAAGATAGGAAGCATATTTCTTGGAGGAGTATTATTAGCTATCCCATACATTGTTAATATTTATCGCGCCACAATACATCCGGCATATGTGGAAGCAGGCTTACGAAATGGTATTATTGAGACACACGCACCTATATTTGTCGGGTTTGTGGTTATTATAGCATTGGTTTTCTTTTTGTTATGGTTTCCAAGGAAAAATAAGAATAAATATTTTTTCGGTTTGGCGCTTCTTATTACTCCTTTTGTAACAATGAGTCAGCAACTTATAACAGGCAAGCTTTTGCAGGTTTTTCACTATCATTGGTTTTTTCACAAGCCGATTGCGGTTATTTTTGTTTTAATAATTATTTTTTACATACTTGACCATAAAAATTTAATTTCTTATAAAAAAGCTCTTACGATTTTGATTATTACGACAAGTTTTGCTACTGGAATATTTATTCAAATCGCTTCATATTATGGTGGCGATAATGATGGGGGAGAGGTGGCTATTGAAAGACAAAAATATGGACCGATTGTAAAATGGCTTAATAAAAATGCTCAAAAAGAAGCCGTTGTTTTCGCAAACAACGAAGTTTCTCATATGGTCGTGATTTATACCCCTCTGAATGTTTTCTACCATAGGGCAGGTATGTTTTCGCTTTCGGCGACCAAAGAGCGCTTGCTGAATATAATATTTTCGTTTTACAGACTTCGTGGAGTTGGTATGGAAGACACGAGAGAAATTTTTTTCGCCGAGCGCGGCTATCTGTCCTCCAACATATACGGCATGCATTACAGGGAGCTTCTTGGTTCTTACGAAGCAATTCCAGATGAAAAAATTGAAGAAATATTAGATATTTACATAAAAACGCTTTCTATTCCAACAACAGATTGGCTGAAAAAAATGTTGGCTAAATATGAAGTGGAGTATATGATATGGGATAAGAAAAGCGACCCAGAATGGCGGCTTGAACAGTATTCATTTTTGAAGGAATCTGCTGTTTTTAGGGATATTGTTATTTATTTTTTTCGTCCATGATAATTCTTTTAACCATTACATTCTTTTTAATACTTTTCTTTTTTGGTTGGCAGACGGCTAGTTGGGTTTTGAACGAGAATAGGATTGAACGCCTAATAGCTCTTAGTGGAATCTTTGGTATTGGATTATATCTATTCTTTCTTAATATAATTGGTTTTTTTATCCAGATACAAATAGCATTTTATGCAGTTCTCTTCAGTTTTCTTTTTTTAGCTACAGGAGGTATTTTGTGGCAACGGTTCCGAGTCACCAGTCGTAAATATACTCTTGAATGGGGAATCGATAAGAAATGGAGATGGATTTTATTGTCAACTACTTTATTTTTTGTTGTTTCTGTTGGCCTTATATCCTTTAGACATCCAATGGATTTTTTCACTTTGCGCGAACCTACCGCCGTAACTATTTCGGAAGGAAATTTTCCACCTAGAGAAATATGGAGTCCTGAGAATCGTCTTAGATATCATTACGCCTCTGATTTATTATCAGCCGCTATTCATAAGGTAACCGGAGTGCCAATTTATTTGGCTTACGATTTTCAAAAAGCTGTTTTGAGTGGAACGCTTTTTCTCATGGCTTTTATTCTCATAAATTCTTTTTTCCCAAGTGTTTTTGTGGCGTTTTGGTCTTCAACCCTAATGTTCTATTCTGGTTCGCTTATTTTTCTAAAGGGTCTTGGCGGTATCACGGCTCTTTTTGATAAGTATATATTAGGCAAAGAAGTTGCCGCTCCTTTTAAATTTATTACTGAGGCAATTGGAGAAGAGTCCGGTCTTCCTGTTATAAACTACATCGTTCAGATTCATTGGGGCGCAATGGCTTTTGTTCTGATGTTGGTGGCAGTGTATATTTATTTTCATCTACTGAACCGCAATGAAGTTAAAAATTATTGGCCCGCCGTTTTTGTCGCAGGTTTTTTACTAGCTTTTCTTGCCCTTGTTGCGGAGTCTTATTTCGTGATACTGGCTGTCGTTTTATTTATCTTTCCATTCATATTATTTTTCTTCAGAAAATATAATGGAATGTTTAAAAAAAGTTTTACAATCTCGTTTCTTATATTATTGATAGCTATTCCCACAGCTATTTTCCAGGGAGGAGTTTTGAAATCAGCGGTTTATCAGGAACTCCGCCCATCTTTTGGGAATGCAGATGAGGTTATGTTATATACAGACGACAAAATTGATAAAGCGCCTATACAATTTGGTACCCCGTTAACTTTATATGACGGTAAACCGATTTACGATGTTTCTTTCTTGGTGAAATGGCTTTTGCTATTTGCGGTGCTTGTTCCTGCTTTTGTTTTTTTATTCAAGCGGCATTTTGAATTGGCTATTTTTTTGACATTAGCTACTCTTCTATTTTTTGAGATCCCCTTCTTTTTTTACTCAGATTTCCCACTTATTAATGAAAATCTTGAAAGATTCTTTTACCCGGTAAATTTGTTTGGAGGTCTGGTCGCGGGTTTATTTTTAGCAACCTTATTTATATCTATCAGCAGAAAATCATGGCGTAAATTGGCTATCTTGTTTCTCGTAGCTGTTCTGACGACGCAAGGGCTGTGGACTCATTTTGTCTGGTTTTCTCTTGGATATCCACCCGGTGGGTCGACTCCAAATTCTATGTTTTTTGCGAAAGACGAAACTTTAGAAGGGGACGCTTATAAATGGGTTAAGGAGAACACAACCATGAGTGACCAGTTTTTAATTATCAAAGACGAATATTCTGAATGCGGATTTTCCGGCGCGCCAAATTGTCTTTTTATTTTAAATACCGGTAGAATGGCTCCAATTTTCCGGTGGCATCAGGCGATAAGAATCGAAGATAATGCATCCTCACAAAAGATTGACCAATTCAACGAAGTCAGTAAAAATTGTAATTTTGATATCGTACAGAAACTTGGGTTTACATACTTATATGTTGATGAGCGTTGGTCTAATGGTATGGAAAAGAAATGTCTGGAAAGTAATGAGTTGGATCTTGTATTTAATGATGGTGATGAAGCTAATTTTGTGAGAATTTATTCAATAAAGAGTGATAATATGAGATAACAGGAAGTTTTTTTATTTATGTTCAATAATAAAGCCAGAGAAAAAAATATTAGTAGAGCAAGCGACAAACTATCAAGCATCTCTTTTTTTTGTCCTGCATATCATGATGAAAAAAATCTTCCGATGCTTATTCCTAAGGTTCACAAGTTTCTTTCTAATATCGCAGATATTTTTGAAATTATTATTATTGAAGATGGTAGTCCTGATAATACAGGTGGTGTTGCAGATGAACTTTCTCTAAAGTATTCAAATGCGCGAGTAATTCATCATAAAAACAATCTTGGTTATGGCGCTACTTTAAAACAAGGTTTTCAGGAGAGCTGTTACGAATATGTTATGTATACCGATGGAGATTATCAGTATGATGTGTATGAATTTGAACCATATCTTAATTTACTTTATGATGCAGATATTATCAGCGGATATGTCGATAATAATAGAAAAGCAGTATCTACTGTGCGAAAATTACAATCTTTTTTGTTTAACACAATTATTTGCGTGTTTTTTGTAACTTATGTAAAAGATATAAATTGTTCATTGAAGATATATAAGAGACATGTGTTAGATAATATTATTATACGGAGCGACAGCGCGTTTATTGATGCTGAGATGTTATTGCGCGCAAAAAAAGCAAATTTTGTAATTAAATATTTTCCAGTCACTCACTATCAAAGAGAGGCAGGAATAGCAAACGGTTCAAAACCAAATGTTATTCTTAAAACCATTTTAGATATGATTAAGTTTAGATTTGGCGTATTGTGATGCATATAAATATGATACATATTAATAATAAAATAGTAATAACAGGATGTGGTGGTATGCTTGGGGAAGCAGTCTATAGAGAATTTAAAAATATTTCCGATGTTTACGCGTCAGACATTGATTGTAACGAATCCTGGTTAGATTTTCTTGATGTTTCTTTAGAGCAAGATGTAATAGATTACCTCGAGAAAATAAAACCTGATTATATTATACATTTGGCAGCTAAGACAGATATGGAATACTGCGAACGCAATTCTGATGATGCATATTTTACAAATAGAGATGGGGTTTCATATATTGTAAAATATGCGAATAAATATTCTATTCCTTTGGTTTATATTTCTACAGCAGGAATATTTGATGGTAAGAAAGATTTTTATACAGAAAATGATAGACCAAATCCATTAAGCATATATGGAAAATCAAAATACGAAGGAGAGATTGAGGCCGGCAAAGCGTATAAATCAATTATTATTCGGGCTGGTTGGATGATGGGCGGTGGTCCAAAAAAAGATAAAAAATTTGTTAATAAAATAATTAAACAAATTAATACTGGCGCGCAAAAACTTAATGTTGTTAATGACAAATTTGGAACACCATGTTATACCTATAACTTAGCAAAGTCTATTTATTTCTTATTAAATAACGAACACTACGGTATATATCACGGCACATGTGACGGCGATTGCAGTCGATATAATTTTGCAATAGCTTTGGTTGAATACTTAGGATTAAAAGACAAGATTTATATTGAAGAAGTTAGCTCTGATTTCTTTAAGGATTCATATTTTGCTCCTCGTCCATATTCTGAGAAACTTATAAATATTAAATTAAAAAAAATAGCTCCTCATTTAACAAAAGATTGGAAGATTTATCTCAAGGAATATACTAAAAGATTTAACTGGATTTTGTAAAACATTAGTACTTTAGATATGGAAAAAAGTTTCTACAAAAAATATTTCAAGATTGAAAAAGAACACTGGCTTATGGTTGTTAGAAGAATGATAGCCAGGGATAATATAGAGATTAATTTTAAAAAAGAGCGCGAGAAAATAAAAATTTTAGATTTCGGTTGCGGTTCAGGTATTCTTGTTGATGAGTTGGCAAGGTATGGCTATCAGGCTTGCGGTCTTGATGTCTCCGAAGAGGCGATTAAGTTTGGCTTGTTTCAAGGCATAAAGAATCTTGAAGTTATTAATGGTTATAAAATTAATTTTCAAAATAACATCTTTGATGCGGTTTTTGCTCTTGATGTGCTTGAGCATTTAAAGGATGAGAAATTAGTGTTGGACGAAATCAAGAGAGTATTAAAACCCGGTGGAGTGTTTATTATTATGGTTCCTGCCCATATGTTTCTTTGGGGAGTGCAGGATGGGATATCCCATCATTATCGTCGTTATACAATGAATTCTTTGTTGAAAAAAATTGAGGATGAAAAAGCAGTATCTCTTAAAGTACTCAAAAAATCATATTTTAATACTTTTCTCTTTTTACCAATCGCATTTTTTAGGATTGTAAGCAGAATATTCGATATAAAAGGTAGAGAATCAGATTTTGACATCAATAGTCCCCTTATAAATAGATTTTTCTTTTCTATATTTAATTTTGAAAGAAAAATCCTTAAATACGCCAGTTTTCCTTTTGGTATTTCAATATTACTCGTCCTTAAAAAGGAGAATTATTTATCACCATGAGGATTCTATTTCTACAAGATGATTTTCCGCCACGGAGTTTCGGTGGAGCTGGGATTTCCACACACGAGCTTGCTGTTGGTATGAAAGAAGCCGGGCATAATGTTTTTGTTATCACAACATGCAGAGATAAAAACGACGCAGGAGAAGAAGATTGTGATGATCTTAAGGTTTTTAAGATAGCGTCTAATTATTCCGGCAAATGGCGCCCATATGTGAGCTTGTATAACAGACCGGTAGTTCGCCAAGTTGAGGAATTGTTGAAAAGGATAGAGCCGGATGTAGTGCACGCTAACAATATACATTTTTATCTTTCATACTATTGCTTAAAACTTGCGAAGCGGTATGCCAAAGTGGTTATATTTACCGCTCGTGATGCAATGACTTTTAATTTTGGAAAACTGGAAACAAAGCGGTATCTGGAGAATTTTGATTGTCATACAACATGGCTCGATCATTTACAGCAAGCGAAAAAAAGATGGAATCCGTTCCGTAATTTTTTTATCAGAAGATATCTCAAGTATGCAGATAAAAAAATTGCGATAAGCAAAGCTTTAGAGAAGGCGCTTGAACAGAATAGCATCAGCAATGTCGATGTGATATATAATGGAATTAATGCAGATGAATGGCATATTAATCAAGATGCTGTAGCTGGTTTTCAAATGAAGCATAATTTGCTCAATAAAAAGGTGCTTTTTTTTAATGGACGACTCAGTGCGTCAAAAGGTGGAGCAAAAACAGTTGAAGCACTCACTGGAATAGTTAAGGAAATACCCGATGGGGTGCTCTTGGTTGCTGGGATTATCGATGAATATGCGTATGCAATGAAAGAGTATGCGCAAAACCTCGGCATAGAAAAACATTTAATTTTTACTGGTTGGATTGAGCGGGATGAGATTAAGGTTGCATATGCTGCCTCCGATATTGTGCTTATGCCATCGATTTGTTTCGATGCCTTTGGTCGGGTTAATATCGAAGCAATGGCTTCGCGAAAACCGGTGGTCGGCACTTGTTATGGAGGAACTCCCGAGGTCGTTGTTGACGGGGTTACGGGATACATTGTGAATCCGCTACATCCGGAAGAAATTGCTGAAAAAACGTTGGATTTACTAAGAAATCCTAAAAAAGCAGAGAAGTTTGGCAAAGCCGGCTACGAGAGAGTAAAAACTCACTTCAATCTCGACGAGAAAGTCAGTCAATATCTCTCTCATTACCAGGCATTACTTAATGAAGGCCAGGGCGGTAATATATAGTGTTCACTAATATCATTAATATCATTTGGCTCTAGACTATCAAATCAATGCTAAAATCTAAAATATGCCATATAAATTCAGGAGAATTTCCCAAACAAAGATCAATAAATTTTGAAGTATTTTGCCAGCGATATTTCCGCGGCGCA
>Ga0209541_10011054_pt1 | contig 14204 bp, 19 predicted proteins | sample RifCSPlowO2_01_FD_184027 | JGI IMG/M metagenome (GOLD analysis project Ga0209541, IMG submission 184027) | Groundwater microbial communities from Rifle, Colorado - Rifle CSP2_plank lowO2_0.1 (SPAdes) (version 2) | ecosystem: Environmental > Aquatic > Deep subsurface > Groundwater | place... | reverse complement strand
ATTTTTGCCTGCTTCACAACTTAAAGCTGAACACTATCCGCGCGTAGAAGACGGCGATAAAGAAAAAATTCTCCGCGAACTGAAAAAATTAGTGGGCACCAGAATCTCCGTTTCTATTATTTCCGCGTCTCCCAAAGAAGGGAAACTTATTTTCTCTGAGAAAGATTTAGACCAAAAAGATAAGCAAGAAATTATTGAGAAGTACGCATTGGGCGACGAAATTGACGGTACTGTCACGGGAATCGTTGATTTCGGCATCTTTCTGAAGGTTGAGGAGGGTCTTGAGGGGCTCGTTCATATTTCCGAAATTGATTGGGGTTTGGTGGAAGACCCTAAAGCGCTGTTTAAGGTTGGTGAAAAAGTTCATGCCAAAATAATAGAAATAAAGGACGGCAAAATTTCCCTCTCCATTAAGGCGCTTCGTGAAAACCCATGGAAAGAAGCAGAAAAGAAATATAAAAAAGATGATTTCGTGTCCGGCGTTGTAATTAAATTTAATAAACACGGCGCGCTCATTTCTATCGAAGAAGGGGTGGCTGGCTTGGTACATGTTTCCGAGTTCGGCTCGGAAGAAAAATTACGCAGTACGCTAGAGCTCGGCAAAACTTATAATTTCCAAATCACACTATTTGAACCGAAGGACCAAAGGATGACCCTGTCTTACGTAGAGAAGAAATAGAGGTCGCTCGGTATTATTTTTGAAAAACACGCATAAAATCATGCTTGATTTTTACTACGCTCGTTTACACAACTCCGCGATGTTTTTCAATAAATAAAGACCTCGCTCAAGCGGTAAATACAGCACCAAAAACCCACCTAAATTTAGGTGGGTTTTTGGTGCTTGACAAATTTCTACGATCTGCTACACTACCAGCACGTTTCTTTCCCGGGTTCAACAGTTACTAATACGGATTTACGGGGTCCGACCGAGGTTGAAGAAGGCTCTGCGATAACATCAAGGGGCCTTTTATTTTGTCTTAATTAAACACACTCATCGCTTTTTCGCGACCTTCTGTAACAAGTATTTCTAATGCCTCACTTAATTTTTTACTAACCTTCTTCATTATTTCCATTTCCTTATCTTTAAATTCATTCACTATAAAATCGTCAATCAATTTTTCTCCCTTGGGTTTTTTCAGTTTTCCGCTTGGCGTCGTCGGACTGATTCCCACGCGTATACGCACGAAGCCTTCCGTCTTTATGGCTCTTATTATGGACTCTACTCCCCTATGCCCTCCCGAACCGCGGTTGAAAGAAATTTTGTATGAGCCAAGTGGCAAATCCAAATCGTCGTGAATTACGATAAGAGACTCTGCTCCCTTTTTTGATTCCACGAGCAGTGCAATACTTGCGCCAGACTTATTCATAAAAGTCTCAGGTTCCACAAGTAAAACTTTTTTCTTTTTTATTTTTCCTTCCGAAACTAAGGTTTTTAATTTATTATTATTTTTCCAGTCCGAAAAATAATTTTTTTTTCTAAATTGCTCAAGAATAATCCGCCCCGAATTGTGGCGTGTATTTTTGTATTCTTCCCCTGGGTTCCCAAGGCCGGCGATAATATATTGCATATAGATTAAACTAATATACTATAAAAGGAAATTATATGGGAAACCCAGAGGGATTTATATATAGAAATACCGAAGACGAGAGGGCGTATGAAAGAACAGATTTGGTTCTAGAAGAAGCCCATAATAGGGCTGTTAAAGTCCTGGAAAATTACAAAATAAAACCGGAAAACTTGTCCGGGGTATATAGCGAGGAAGAGATAGCGGGAGACAACTACGAGGTCAGGAGACTGAAAGAAAAATTCGGAGAACAGCCAAGTAAAAACTATGCCGAATTACTTGAGGCGGTTATTTTCGAGCACGGAGAACTTTCAGAGTGGTTCGGTCCAGGCGCAGACCTTATAAAAACATCAGATTTTGACGATATAAAAAACGGTGTTGATATGGTGGTGGGATTTAAACAAGGGAAGGACAATTTTTCTAATCTTGCTCTTGGTGTTGATGTAACCTTCGGAAGCAAAATTCTGTCACAAAAGCTAGAAAAAATAAAAAAACGCATAGATAAAGGAAAACTCGGTGAAATAAAATACTTTGACTCGGAGCTCCAGAAAAAAGTTGGCCCGCTGGAACTGCCCCAAGTTGTAATAGGAGTGGAAGTGGAAACGCTCAGGGAAGTCGGACTTTTGTGGATGAACAGGCGCAATAAAGAACTTGCCAATCATCCAATTCAGGCTGTCATACTTGAAGAAACAAAGAGGCAACTTGAAGCATTTAAAAAATATGCTGAGTCTCAGGGAAAAAACGACATAGCCGTTATATATACTAAAGATTTAGCAATAATAAGAAGGATTATTGCTAATAAAAAAGATATCACCTTAGGAAAGCTTGTGAAAGACAGGGTGTTTTTAGGCATAAAAGATGAACTCGACAAACTTTTCTCTGTTAGTTAATTTGTACCCCAATAATAATTTGCATTGCCGCCTGCTTTCCTTTAATATATACGCACCATGCCGGATGAAATAGAGAAATCAGTGTCAATCCAAACTAGAAATCAGGGTGAAAAACATTGGTTTAGAGAAATAGTTGAACTTATCATCCTTGCCCTCGTTATAGTCCTCCCTATTCGACTATTCATTGTAAATCCGTTTATTGTCTCCGGTTCTTCAATGGTACCGACATTTCATAACGGAGAATATTTAATAATAGATCAACTCACTTATCGCTTTAACGCGCCAGAGCGTGGAGATGTGGTTATTTTTCACTATCCCAAGGATACTTCTAAGTTTTTTATAAAACGCATATTAGGACTCCCTGGTGAAAAAGTGGGGATTAGAAATGGTATTGTTTCTATTGAAAAAGCAGGTGAGAAAAAATTAACAACACTCATTGAAGATTATATAAAAAATAAATCTACTGATAGTGGAGATTATGTTTTGGGGGATGAGGAATATTTTGTTATGGGCGACAATCGCATTTCAAGTTCTGATTCTCGCGTTTGGGGAGCATTAGATAAAAAATATATCGTCGGACGCGCGCTTTTGAGATTATTACCAATAACCGAGGTGTCTTTATTCCCCGGTAAAACGGAAGCATATTCAATTTAAGAAAATATACTTGTCCTGTTAGAAGTTCACTAAAATGATTTATATAAGTTTACAAAAAGAAATTACCCACAAAAATATATTTTCAAATATAGTATGTTTGAAATTTAACTTCTAATAGGATGACAAACAAAGAACCATTACAAGCGCCCAAAGGCATGCGTGACATACAAAACGAAGAATATTATAAATACCAAGGACTTTTTGAAAAAGCCCAAGAGGTCGCCATTTATTATGGATTCAAGCCAATTGAACTTCCAATTTTAGAAAAAGAAGATGTTTTTACTTCTGGTATTGGTATCGGCACCGATATCGTGGACAAAGAAATGTATGTGCTTAAAACTAAGGGTGGCGACCATCTGGCAATGCGTCCAGAGGGCACAGCAGGCGTTATGAGGGCATATATTGAACACGGCATGCAGTCACTTCCCCAGCCGGTAATGCTTTACTATTACGGGCCATTTTTCCGTCATGATAAGCCACAACGCGGGAGATACCGACAATTTTATCAATTTGGATTAGAAATGCTCGGCGCCCCGCAAAGTGTCGCTGATGCCATCATTATCCGTACTGTTGCAACAATTCTTGAAGAAAGTGGATTCAAAGATATCTCCGTTACTATAAACAGTATCGGCGATAAAGAATGCCGACCGCGTTACATAAAAGAACTTCAAGCGTATTACAGAAAGCACGACAAAGAACTTTGTGAACACTGCAAAGAAAGAATCAGAGAAAATCCTCTTCGTATACTTGATTGCAAAGAAGAAAAGTGCGCCGCGTTAAAAGCTGGCGCGCCAGACTCTCTCGCATATCTCTGTAGCGACTGCAAAGACCACTTTAAAGAAGTTTTGGAATATCTGGAGGAAATGAAAATTCCATATAATTTAGACAAAACGCTAGTGCGCGGGCTCAACTATTACACGCGAACAGTATTTGAATTCCTGCAAAACTTTAGCGAAATAGAGGGCGAGGAAAATAAATTACCTCTCTCTGTTGCAAGCGGCGGTCGTTACGACTATTTAGGTAAGGCACTTGGCAGTAAAAAAGATGTTCCTGCCGTGGGTGTTTCTATCGGCGTTGACCGCGTAATTTTATCTTCCAAGCACAAACCACTCGCTCCGCGCATTATTAAGAAACCAAAAATCTGCTTCATCCAACTCGGCTTTGAAGCAAAACTAAAAAGTCTGGCAATTATAGAAATTCTGCGCAAGGCGCGTATCCCCATCACACAATCTCTTTCTAAAGACGGGCTCTCCGCCCAGCTCGGAAATGCCGAAGCGCTTCAAGTTCCCTATTCAATAATATTCGGCCAAAAAGAAGCTATGGAGCAGACGGTTATCGTGCGCAATATGCAAAGCCGCTCGCAAGACACGGTTGAGATTGACAAACTCGCGGAATATCTAAAAGAGCTTAAATAATATGAAGAAAAGTAAAAATATTCAGGCAGTTTTGGATATTTTGAAAGACGAAATTAAGGGCGATATAAAATCCGCCCTCAAAAAGATGGCTTCTACTTACTCAATGACTTGGGTGTATAAATCCGCGTCCGGAAAACTTTTTCCAAAAACCAAAAATAGCATAAAAGCAGAAATGAAAGAAACTTATGCTATTAAGGGAAAAAAATACGATATAAAAAATGTGGCCGAAGGAAACAATCTCGTTATGGTGGAACTAGTTGAAAGCTATCCCGATCCAAAAACCAAAAAAGTTTACAGGACGCCACTTGTCCTTGTCCTAGAAATGAAGGGCGGAAAAATCAGAAAAGGACGGCACTATTGCGACCCGAAAATTTCATATCTTTATCTGACTAAGAAAAAAGTAGCTGGGGCTTTTAAATAAGGCTATTTATGATATAAAGAAGGTAACCTACACGGGAGGTTCTTTTGAAATATGAGCCTGACAACCCAACATTAGTTCCGACCATGCTCGACTTAGTCGACGGCTTAAGCCTTCTAGAACAATTTAGCTTTCTTTCCGTTTTGGAAGTTCGGTTAAAAGATACGGGGCGACTTTTTGGAGGATTGAGTACTGCAGGGGTAACCTTACTTAACAAAAGGAAGGAACCATCTCTGTTTATCAAAGTCTACAGGATTACAATCGGGAAAAACCACAAGAACGAACAAGCTAGAACGTTAGGTCATGAATTGGGACATATTCTTTGCGAAGATATCCTTGGGATAAAAGAGCCAAGATTTCATTTATTACCATCTGATAGATTTGCAGAGTTTACCCCAGAAGAAAGCGCCAGACATGCGAAAGCCTGGAATAGATGGCACAGGAAAATAGAATTTACTTGCGATAATTTCTCTGACGCGTGGATTGTCAACAAAAAGTTGCGTGTTGAGATTTTCTGTTTCTTTAAGGAACTAGATGAAAAGCAGAAAGTAAAAACTGGCAGAGACATCATACAAGTTCCAGACGAAATTTTTTCTGAATTATTCCCCTTATAGGTCACTTACTCTAGAGTGACCTTTTATTTGCAAAACCAAGTTCCCTGTGATAACCTTTGCAGGCACTTGTCCCGTTAGAAATTAGGGGCAATCTATTTAACCGCCAAGAAGGAGGGGATTAGATAAACAGGATTAATACATAATTAAGAATATAAGTAATTTTCTAACTGGGATGGCAACTAACGTGGAAGTAAAAAAGACAGGGACCGAAAACAGCTTGGGGCTTCTGCGTCGCTTTACCAAGCGCGTACAAGAGTCTGGTGTCCTTCCGCGCGTCCGTGGCAATAGATACGCCAACCGTCCACTTTCCCAATTTAAACGCAGAAAAGGCGCTCTTAAAGTTCTGGCAAAAAGAAAAATTTACGAACGGCTAAAAAAATTGGGGAAACTTCCTCCATCAAGAAAGAGGCGCCGATAGCTCGCCCGCCAAAATTTTTCACTCTCTTAGATTTGTATAACATAGTGGGCAAAAGCAGAAATAAATAAATTTAGGTAATATTCCGTGTTGTTTAAAAAATTTAGGAGGGTAAAATGACAAAGAATTACAAAAATCTAGACATCAAAATAACTACGAAAGACAAGCTCCCACGCTTGCCTTTTTTAAATATGAAAAAAGCCGTTTTGGGCAAAGCATATAATCTTTCCATCGTTTTTACGGACAATAAAACAACCAAAAAATTAAACCTCGCTTACAGAGGTAAAAATAAACCGGCTAATGTACTTTCCTTCCCGCTATCCAAAAACCACGGAGAAATTTTTCTTTCTATAAAAGAAATAGAGAAATCATCCAAAATATTCAATCGAAAGGGGAGCGCCCTAGTTGGTCTTTTCCTTGTACACGCAATGGTTCATTTGAAAGGACACCTCCACGGTAGTACAATGGAGCGCATAGAAGAGCGTATTCAAAAGGCTTTTCGCATTTAATTCACCCGCTTCACCCGCCAACATTTCCAAAGGAAACGTAGGCGGGCAAGAAATTTTTTACAAATATATGAATTTAAAATTAATTAAACTAGATAGTAGAATCTTAAGGTTTAGTGTAAGCTTTATTAGTAATTTAAAAATTTAGGAGGGTAAAATGAGAAGCATTACTGTTGGAATTGATATCGGTACGCATGGAAGTCGCGTTATTGTTGGAGAATACAACGACGGAGAATCTCTCCCCAGCGTGATAGGCATGGGCGTTTCAGAATCGCGGGGACTTCGCCATGGTTATGTAACAAATAAAATAGAGGCGGAAAAATCTACTAGGAAAGCTCTGGTCGAAGCTGAACGCGCTTCAAAGATAAAAATTAGGCGCGCTTTCGCTTCTGTTGGAGGACTTAGTCTAGATTCTATTTTGGGAACTGGTACAGCCATTATCTCAAAAGCGGATGGCGAGGTAACCGAACTTGATGTAAAAAAAGCCATAGCGGAAAGCGAAGAATCTTTGGGGACGCTTCAAAATAGGCGAATTCTCCACACTATCCCCATCAAATGGAAGCTGGACGGCAAAGAAATTTTGGGTAGACCAGTTGGAATGCACGGCGTAAAACTCGAAGTAAAAACTATTTTTATTACATGCTTAGAACAGCACCTAAATGATTTGGTAGAGGTGATTGAAGAAGCAGGGGTTGAAGTAATTGATGTTGTAGCCTCGCCTATAGCCGCTTCTTTGGTGACACTCAACAAACGCCAAAAAACGGCTGGGTCTGTTCTTGTAAATATAGGAGCAGAAACGGTTTCTATGGTTGTTTTTGAAAATGATACACCAACATTTCTTCATGTTTTTCCAATTGGTGGAACTGATATTACCAACGACATCGCCCTTGGTTTAAAAATTCCGATAGAGGAGGCTGAAGAAATAAAATTAGGGGGAATGCTCGCCACAAATTATTCACGAAGAAAGTTGGATGAAATAATTGAAGCGCGTCTGACAGACATTTTTGAGCTTGTTGAAAATTATTTAAAAAAAATAGGGCGAAGCGGACTTTTACCTGCTGGCATTGTACTCACTGGCGGAGGCGCGCAGCTTTCTCTTATTGGAGAGCTCGCCAAAGAAACACTGAAACTGCCTTCACGCATTACCACCCCAGACTTATTTCAAAACTCTAAGGGAAAAATAAAAGATTCAACTTGGTCTGTGGCTTATGGACTTCTTCTCTTGTCAAATACTCTTTCGCAAGATAAAGATAAGTTTTTAAACAGTTTTTTGAGAAAAGTTAAGACAGTTTTAAATAGTTCCCTAAAAGAACTTTTGCCATAAATTGCCCGTTTGGGCAAGTAAAAAATAGTTTTGCTATCTCCGGTTTTCTGCTATTATGCACTCAATAACTTCATAATAAATTCTTATTAAAATATGCCAAAATTAAATCCCGAAATTGCAAGCTTTGCCAGAATTAAAGTAATTGGTGTAGGCGGTTCAGGAAAAAACGCTCTCAATCACATGATTAATTCCAAAGTACGTGGAATTGAATTCATTGCCATGAATACTGACACTCAGGATTTGCACAGTTCCCTCGCTCAGAAAAAAATTCACCTCGGCAAAAGTTCAACCAGGGGGCTCGGTTCGGGAATGGATCCGGAAATGGGTAAGCACTCGGCGGAAGAAACGAAAGAAGAGATAGGAGAAATTTTGAAGGGGGCAGACATGGTTTTCATAGCTGGCGGAATGGGTGGCGGTACTGGTACAGGAGCATCTCCCGTTATCGCCCGCATTGCTAAAGAGCAAGGGATTTTGGTTGTGGCCGTTGTCACTAAGCCGTTTTTCTTTGAGGGCCAGCAAAGAATGCGCTTGGCAGAAAAAGGATTGGATGAACTGGAAAAAGAAGTTGATGCCCTTATTGTCATCCCCAATGACCGCATCTTTTCAGTAGTTGATAAAAATACCACACTCAAAAATGCTTTTGCGGCTTGCGATGAAATCCTCCGACAGGCCGTTGAAGGAATTTCGGAATTAATTACCTCTCCGGGAATTATTAATGTTGATTTCGCAGATATACGAGCGGTAATGGTAAATGCTGGCTCAGCTCTTATGGGCATCGGAAAAGCAACTGGAGAAAATCGTGCTGTAGAAGCAGCAACCCTTGCCATCAATTCCCCTCTTCTTGAGGTTTCAATTCACGGAGCCAGGGGGGTTCTATTTGCCATTGCTGGAGACGAAAATATGACCATGCACGAGGTGCAAGAAGCGGCCAAGGTTATTACCGAATCAATAGACAAGGACGCCAGAGTAATCTTCGGCGCCATCCGAGATGAACACTTGAAAAAAGGAGAACTAAAGGTTACGGTTATCGCCTCTGGATTCCCAGAAAATATGCCTAAAAAAACTACGCTTTTTAATATAGGAAAGGAGCGGGAAGAAAAGAAAGAAGAAAAAAGGGAACACACTCACCCAGGAGAAATTTTGAAGAAAAATGAAAAGGACAAAAAAGAAGTAATTATTGATGAAGGATTAGATGGTGATGGTGACGACTGGAATGCAATTCCAGCATTTCTAAGAAGGGGTAAAAAATAAACTAAAAAAATTAATGGAACTCTTTGATCTCATTATTATTGGTGCCGGTCCCGCTGGCACAGCCGCGGGCATTTATGCTTCTCGGAAAAAATTAAAATCACTCTTAATAACCCCCGAATTCGGCGGCCAGTCTGTTGTTTCAGAAGATATTCAAAATTGGGTTGGTACTCCTTCTATTTCTGGGGTCAACTTAGCCGCAAGTTTTAAAGCGCACCTAACGGCGTACGCCGGTAACACACTAACTATAAAAGAGGGAGAGAAAGTGTTAGGAGTTTCAAAAGAGAATAGCGGGTTTTCTATAAAAACAGATAGAGGTAATATTTATGGGGCTAAAACTATATTTATCGCTTCCGGTTCTGGACGGAGAAAACTTGAAGTCCCGGGCGCGGACAGATTGGAACACAAAGGAATAACCTATTGCGCTTCCTGCGATGGTCCGCTTTTTGACGGACAAGATGTGGCGGTAATAGGCGGCGGAAATGCTGGATTTGAAACTGCTGCTCAGCTTCTCGCATATACCAAAAGCGTCACTCTTTTAAATCATAGCGTTGGATATAAAGCCGACCCAATTACTATTGAAAAAGTTTTGAGACATCCAAAAATGAAAGCTTTTGATAATGTGGATGTTGTAGAAATAAAGGGAGAAAAATTTGTAAGTTCTCTTGCGTATAAAAATAATAAAACTGGCGCCATGGCGGAGCTTCCTGTGGCAGGTATTTTTGTTGAAATAGGCCAAATTCCCAATACTGATTTTATAAAAGAGCTGGTTCTGCTAGATAATTACGGACGCATTAAAGTTGACCCTCGCACACAGGCGACTTCCCTAACAGGAATTTGGGCGGCTGGAGACGCTACTGATGTGCTTTACCACCAAAACAATATCGCCGCTGGCGACGCCGTCCGCGCAGTTGAAGATTTGTATTTGCACTTACACACCTAGTTTTTGCATAGTTTCAAATTCTTTTTTGGTAAGTGGTGTTATAGAAAGTCTACTCCCAGGACACAAAGTTATCATCCCTTTAAGTTTATGGTTTTTTCTTATTTCTTCTATTGCAACTGTACGCTTGAATTTTTTGACAAACCCGACATCTACCAAAAACCAAACAGGTTTTTCTTTTTTGGCCCTCGGCTCGTAATACCTGCTTTTCTTATCAAACTGCGTCGGGTCGGGATATGCCTTGCTCACAACTTTTCCAATTCCCGCGGCACCAATTGGCTTCCCGCCCGAATGCCAGAAAATAACTCTATTGCCAATTTTCATGTCGTCGCGCATGGAATTTCTAGATTGAAAATTACGCACTCCAGCCCACGGTGTTTTACCGTCGCGTTTTAAATCGTCAATCGAATAATCCGACTCTTCAGATTTTATTAGCCAATATTTCTCCTTTGTTTTCATAATTTAACTATCCCCCTATTCACCACAAGAGTACTTTTAATTTCTACACTCGCTTCGCGAGTAAGAAATTTAGGTCGCGCTACAATTAGAGAATAGACGGAGTGAATCTATATTGCGCCTTCTTTTTTGAGAATTTCGTATTTTAATCTTATCCCGCGATTATATAACTGGGTACAATATAATTGGTTCGCTCGGTCGAAATATAAAACATTTTTTCTATTTCTCTTTCGCTGCCAATTATAATCGCCAATTTTTTTATAAAGCCCCCTCATTTTTTAACATTTCTAGCTTAAGCCTTATGCCTCTATTATAATTTCCTATCTTCCCGTCGGAGCGGATAACTCTATGGCAGGGAATTTTGGGATCGTGATTTGTACTCAAAATATTTCCAACAGCGCGATAAGCCATTGGTCTCCCCGCCCGCCTAGCAACTTCTTTATAGGTCAAAGTTTTACCGCGTGGAATTTTCCGCACGATTATCCAGATTTTTTCTTTAAAATTCATTATATATACAATACATATTTAAACATAAACCAAAAGTGAGAGAGACTACCCGCCATAACAAAAAGATGGAATATTTCGTGCATACCAAACCATCCATTTCGCGGAAACTTTTTTTCAAGAATAAAAAATATAACCCCTGCGGTATAAAAAACTCCGCCCAGCGCAAGCCACCAAATACCGCCCGATGGAAGATATTCCATTAAAACCGGTAGAACTATCACCGAAAGCCAGCCCATAGTAAGAAAGAGTACGGGCGGCAACCATTTAATATTTCCTTTTCTTTTTATTTCCAATACGATGCCGATGAATGCCAAGCCCCACAATATGCCGAATATGCTCCATCCCCATCCCCGCTCCGGAATTGAAAGCATAATCGGTGTGTAGGTCGCCGCGATAAGAACATAAATCATCGAGTAATCAATGACACGAAATATTCCTTTGGCGCTATGTTCCCTTGAAATAAGGTGGTAAATAGCGCTTGAAAGATATAAAAGTATCAACCCCGAGCCGAAAATTGAAAAACCGACGACTTGCGCGATTTCCCCGTAGAGAGAAGCGTAAACAACGAGGAGCACCAATCCGGCGATTGAAAGAAGAAACCCTATGAAGTGCGTTAAACTGCTAAGTGGCTCGTTGTTATACATTTGAAAAATAGCTTCAATTTTTCTGAAAATCAGCTTGAAGAAACATTAATCCTAAAATAAAGAAGAGAAGGGCTTCAAGCCAATTCCCTTTTTGAATTGCCTCTATCAACGCTATGCCGAAAAATATTATAAATACTGTTAAATTGGCGAATTTTATATCTTTCATTTAAAACAACTTTACCATATTGAACACTAAGCAAAAAAGCCCCAATTAAGGGGCTTTTTTGTATACGTATTATTAAACGCGAGATACACCAGTAGCTGCTGGACCTTTGTCCCCTTGAGTAACCTCAAAAGAGACCGTATCGCCAACTTTGAGTTCATCATAGGTAACGCCATTCAACTCTGTTGAATGAAAGAATAGATCCTTTGCTTCGCCATCGCGAGAAATGAATCCAAATCCTTTCGGAGTAAGAGTCTTGATTGTTCCTGTCATATTTACAATTTTAATTATTTTCTGAGAAATTCGACTAAGCTTCCGTGCCTTCTACACTGCTTGCGATAATATACTAAAAACAAGAAATTGTCAAGTGTTCTTACCCTCACTAAGAGTTCCCAGGTAAAGTCTATTGCGTTTGAGTTGTCGTTGCTGTCGCTTTTAACCTGAAGGCGGTTTTCAAATCAAGGCGGGCCTTTTCGATTGCTACCTTGAAATCGGCATGAACTTTTTCCACTTCAGTTTTTCTCGCTTCTTTTTCGCTTTCTGAAACATCTTTCGCTTTTTCAATAGACTTTACGGTTGTTTTAAACTTGTCTTGGGCGGCCTGAACTGAAGTGCGGAGCGTCGTGCGAACTATCTCCGGAGTTATCCCGCTTTCACAATCCGCTTTTGCTTGTGCTTTTACCGCCTCTATATCCGCTCTAAATGTGGCAAATGCGCCTTCCATTGCTGTCTTGCGTGAAGCAACGGCAGTATCTATAGCGTCACGGTGAGCTTTGAGAATTGCGTCAATAGCGGCATCGCGGATAGACAAAGCCAGGTTCATGGCGACGATGAAGTCGGTTACAGCCACCTTTTGCGCGTCTGTCGCGGAGCGTCCGGAAAGTCTTGCTAGTTGTTCCTTCATTTTTGAATCATTTTCCTTCCTTCTTTCACCAACTTTCTCGCGCATTTCGTCGCGTTTTTCTCCCGCCTTGCCTTTTGTTTCTTCGCGTTTGTCTTCCATTTTTATTCCCCTGGTGTCAAGACCGTTCAAAGTCTTATCTATTTGCGTACAAAACATATTTTGTTTCGTACTCGTTGCTTTTGCGCGCGTATCGTTTCTATTTAATTGAATAGTATTACGCGCTTCAGCTCTTTTGGCATCTATTTCTCTTTGCGCGTTTGTGCGAATATCTTTTATTGTCTGGCGAATCCCTGTATTAACGGGGGTTGGGGCAGGAACGCTGGTTTCTGTTTGCGCCAAGACAAGTGCCGGAACGAGAAGTCCGCTGATAACAAGTGATGAAATTAATTTGTTCATAATAAAGATTAAAAATTAGTATTAAGGCTGTCTACCACTTCAACCTGTGATGGAACGGAAGCGCCGTCAATGCTTGCGTTTGTCGTGGCTTTCTCGTCATTTGAAAGACCGTCTACGACATAGTCAATAATTTCGTCACTTGAGCTTGTTTCTCCAGGAACCGGCGTCAGCACTACGTTATCCTGGGCGCCAAATTTCATTTCACTTGTTATATTGCCCCCTGAGTAAAAATAATACCCCAAGGCGATTGCAATAATCGCCACTACAATCCACATTGTTGTTTTTGAAGACATAAGATAAAGCTTTTATATATAAATATTAATACACTTAATTATACACCAAAATACGATGTATTATGCAAGGTGTGAAAAACGTGAAAAAAACTATAAGGTTCCCGTGTTTCTGGGAAGCCAGTCAATAATTTTCTTTCTATGCTGGTCAAGCGACCACATGTCGCCGTGTGTAAAAAGGAGGGAGTGTGTTTCTTTGAATTTTTGCAATAGGGCTGAAGACGCGCGCGGGAAATTTTTGGGCATATTTTTATTAAAAGATTCCAGAAAATCAGACAGTGTTATCTGTAATTGGCTTTCTTTCAGTTCTTTCCCGTATTTTTTCACTTTTTGATGATACCATTATTCCCCGGTTTTTGCTAACTTCAATTTTTGCTCTCGGGTTAATTTTTTAATTTCCGCTTCTCGTTTAAGAGCGCTACTTCTATTCTTTTTTCTTTCCGTGTAAAGCAATTTAATAACTTTTCGTGAACTTGTGTAGTGCCCACCCTTTCCTTTTTTGTGTTCATTAAATCTCCTTTTAACGTCAGTAGTTATTCCGGTGTAAATTGAATGGTCGCCACACTTCAAAAGATAGATATAATACATTTTATTTATGGAGGAGGTGAGATTAGGTCACAGATAAATTTCTGCTAAAATTTTCCGCGACCCCGCCTCGCGCCGTCGCGCTCCGGCTTTCAAATCCACCTCCTTCTCGTAATAATATTTCACTCTAATGCCATTTAGGCATTATCGCGAATTATTACGGAGGAGGTAAGATTAGGTCACAGATAAATTTCTGCTAAAATTTTCCGCGACCCCGCCTCGCGCCGTCGCGCTCCGGCTTTCAAATCCACCTCCTTCTCGTAATAATAT